>OEIU01000018.1_pt1 | contig 156015 bp, 140 predicted proteins | sample 1539221 | NCBI WGS metagenome assembly OEIU01 (sample SAMN03792071, study PRJEB22550) | activated sludge metagenome | feature: wastewater treatment plant; material: activated sludge; isolation source: Wastewater treatment plant of a petroleum refinery complex | place: Argentina: Zarate... | reverse complement strand
CCTTGTCGGCGGCAAGCCGCCTCCGAGATCACTTGTTTCGTACATCGGTCGGGCCAGCCCGACCGCACTGCGCTGCGGCAAGCCGCAAGAAGGCGGAAAATGGAACCGATATGATATCGATGCGGCCACGAAAAAACGGATCAGAAGCTCTATCTAAAATCTCAGATCTGAAATTTGAAATTCGAGGGGCAAAGCATTCCGATTGATCTGAAATGTGAAATTCGAGATATGGATCCCAAACCTGAAGCCTGAGACCCGGCACTGCAAACTGAAATCTGAATTTAGCTTGTCAATGAACGAACGGCCGTCTCGACCGTGTTGTCATCATAGCGAAACGGCGCGCCCATTTGAAGCACAAACCGCACAAAATGTATCAAAGTGCACAAAATGACACAGAATGCACGAAATGTATCAAAGTGCACGATTTGCACGATTTGCACGATCTTGCTGTTGCCAAGACCACGGGCGGCGGGCAGACGGCGGCCGCGAATGCACGATCTGTCAGAATCGGGAGCAGTAGCGACCGGGTTCCGCAATGGGACAGGCAAAGAGCCGCGAATGCACGAATACAATGAGTGCGAACCAGCAGCGTCAGTGGGCGGCCAGTAGTCAACGCCAAACGGAGATTTGGGATTTGGATTCGATTTGAGATTTGAGATTTGAGATGTGGGATGTGGGATCCAACAGCCCTTTTACTGAGGTTGCGGGCTCCGGAGGTTCGTTCAGACCCATTCGCCCATTTTGCGGAATTTGTTGTAGCGGTCAGCGATCAGTGTTCGTGAGGGTTTTGCAGAAAGTTCGTCGAGATTCGAGATTATCCGTTTCTTGAGAGTTTCGGCGATCCTGTCGAACGCGGTCTGAGAATTCTCGTCGTCCTCGGTCGGCATCTTCCAGGGCTCGGGCTCCGGAACGATCTCGTCAACGATACCGAACTTCTTTAGATTGTCGGCCGTAAGCTTGAGCCCTTCTGCGGCATCAGGTGCCCGGCCCGCATCCTTCCAAAGTATCGCCGCACAGCCTTCAGGCGTGATCACGGAATAGACCGCATTCTCCATCATCAGGACTCGATCGCCGATGCCTATCGCGAGAGCGCCGCCTGAACCGCCTTCCCCAAGCACGACTACCACGACCGGGACTTTTAGCGACGCCATTTCACGAAGGTTGAAGGCTATCGCCTCGGCCTGGCCTCGCTCTTCGGCGTCTATTCCGGGATAAGCTCCCGGCGTGTCGACGATCGTTATGATCGGGCGGCCGAATTTCTCCGCCATACGCATCACGCGGATCGCTTTTCGATAGCCTTCGGGCTTTGGCATAGCGAAATTGCGATGTCGGCGCTCGTTGATGTCGCGTCCTTTCTGCTGGCCTATGACACAGACCTCGCGGCCTTCTATCCGGGCAAATCCCGCTACCAGCGCCGGGTCGTCCGCAAAACGTCGGTCACCATGGACTTCGATAAAATCCGTAAATACCGTCGTAAAAAGGTCCATTGCATACGGACGCTCGGGATGACGCGCGGTTTGGACACGCTCAAAAGCTGTTGTCATAAGCTGTTTATTTTAGCACCTTCAGTGCCATTTTGCGTCGCAGCCAGAGCCCTTGATGCCGTCGAGGAGGGCCGCCGTAAGCTGAACTCTTGTCGTCGGAGAATTTAATTTAACGTCCATTCCTTCTGCGGCAAGGTTCAAGAAGACCTCACACTGTCCCGGTGTCTTCGTCAGAAGCACGAACAGCTCTTCAAGCTGTTCACGGCGAGCTGCTTTTGCAGGAATATCTATCGCGAGCGAACTGGCGTTCGCCATCGCTGCCTCAGACAGGGAAGTGACGTCGGAAATGATGATCGTAATTTCCTGACTTTCGCTTGCTTCGAGCTTCCCCGAGATCACGACGAGGTTGTCATCCTGCAGAAGGTCACTATATTTCGTGTAGGCCTCGGACCATGCGACACACTTGGCACCGCCGGAACGATCTTCAAGCCGCAGAGTGCAAAAACGCTTGCCTTTCTTGCTGTATCTCAAGGCCGATGCCGTTACGACCCCCGCGACGCGAACCAGATCACGTGAACTTCCTTCTGCCGCAACCGAGATCGGAGGGACGCGGGAAGCTTCCAATTCCGCAGCATAGGCGTCGATAGGATGTGCGTAAAGATAAAAGCCGATCGCGGCCTTCTCGTTCTTCGCCATCTCTTCCAGCGTCCAAGCGGGCACATCCGGCAAGCGAATTTCCGTTGCAGGATCGGCTTCGACCGCAGCGGCGAAGAGTCCGTCCTGCCCGCGTTCTCTGTCCTCAGCGGCACGCGTACCGGCCTGGATCGCAGCCGCGATGTGTGAATGCAGCTTGGCACGCCATTTTTCAAGGGGTTCATCATCAGGCCGAAGGGTGTCGAATGCACCGGCACCGATGAGACTCTCGATCCCGCGGCGATTGATCACTCCCGAACCGAGACGTGAGACGAGATCCGTCAACGACTCGAATCGACCGCCGGCGTCCCGAGCGGCAATGATCGCTGCAACGCTGTTCGTACCCAAGCCCTTGATCGCCGTCAGTCCGAATCGAACGGCCGTATCTGACGGCGTAAAGCCGAGGCCGCTCTCGTTGATATCGGGCGGCAGCAGTTCGAGCCCCATTTGTTTGAGCTCATTCGAATATTTGAAGACCTTTGCCGCGTCCTGCGCTTCGTGCGAGAGTACCGCAGCGTAAAAGTATGCTGGAAAATGAGCTTTGAGATACGCCGTACGAAATGCAACAAGGGCGTACGCGATACTGTGGCTGCGATTAAACCCGTAGTCCGCGAACTTTGCCATCAACTCGAATATTTCGGTCGCAACGGCCTTCGAGATCTTTTGTGCAACGGCACCCGCAACGAACTTGTCGCGATGCTTTGCCATCTCCTCGATCTTTTTCTTGCCCATCGCCCGACGCATAAGATCGGCGTCTCCAAGGCTGTATCCGCCCAACTTCTGGGCGATCTGCATGATCTGTTCCTGATACACGAAGACGCCGAAGGTCGGCTTTAGGAATTCCTCCATCTCAGGAACCATATACTCTACCGGCTTGATCCCTCGCCGCCGATCAACGAAATCATCGATCATCCCGCCATCAAGCGGGCCGGGGCGATAGAGGGCGTTCAGCGCCGAAAGATCTTCGAGATCTTCGGGCCGCATACGGCGGCAAATGTCCTGCATACCCGAAGATTCGAACTGGAACACCGCATCGGTTCGGCCCTCTGCAAATAGACGCATCGTTTCGGGATCGTTCGTCGGGATCACCTTCCAGTCGATCGTCTTGCCGGTCTTCTCCTTCAAGTTCGCGAGACAATCTTCGATGATCGTGAGTGTCGTAAGCCCAAGAAAATCCATCTTGAGCATCCCGACCTTTTCGAGATCACCCATCGGATATTGGCTGGTCAACTCCTCCTTCGGTGAGACCGCGACAGGAACAAGCTCATGCAGCGGTTTAGGACTGATAACAACGCCCGCCGCGTGAACCGACGTATGCCGTGAACAGCCTTCGACGCGTTTTGCAAGGTCTATCAATGATCGAACGCGAGGGTCGGATCCGATCATCGCCTTAAGTTCCGGGACCTCCTCGATCGCCTGATCAATGCTGATATTCCGTCCTCGCCGTGGAGGCGGCAACAGTTTTGCGACGCGTTCGACCTCTCCGACGGACATACCGAGCACGCGACCAACGTCCTTGACCGCCGCACGTGACGCCATCGTCCCGAACGTCACGATCTGACAAACGGAATCGCGGCCGTAGAGCCGAGTTACGTGCTCGATGACAGCACCACGTCCGCGAATACAGAAATCGATATCGATATCGGGCATCGAGATACGTTCAGGATTCAGGAATCGCTCGAAAAGAAGTTCGTGCTCGATCGGATCGACATCCGTGATCCGCAGGCAGTATGCAACGAGCGATCCTGCGGCCGAACCGCGGCCCGGCCCGACCGGAATATTTTGTTCGCGGGCATATCGGATGAAGTCCCACACGATCAGGAAATAGCCGGGAAAGCCCATACCCTTGATCGTGTCGATCTCGCGAGCGAGCCTCTCTCGATAAACGTCCAGGCCGTACTTTAAGGCTTTTGCATCGATGAGCGGCTGCCAATCGGTCGCCATTCGATCCTCAAACCCTTCCCACGCGATCTGCTCGAAGTACGCATACTCATCTTTCGAACCAAAGTCGGCCGGGATCGGGAATGAAGGCAATTGTCTAGCGGCATCGCCCTGCGGAATCGCAAGCGTGCACATCTCAGCGATCTTGACCGTATTCTCAAGGGCTTCCGGAAACTCATCTCCAAAGAGGTCCCACATCTCCGCTTTCGACCGCAAAAATCTCGTCGGCTCGTCCGCGAGTTCAATCGGAAGGATGCGGCCGTCCTCGATCGCAAGCAGAGCCTCGCGGGCTCTAGCATCATCCGCATCAAGGTAAAAGACGCTATTCGTCGCCACGAGCGGCAGGCCAAGCTTCTTGCCAAGTTCCGCGATCTGTCGGTTGAGGTCAGGCTGCGGACGATCGAGTATTTCAAGAAAAAACCGATCCGCACCAAAGATCCTGCTCAAATTTCCGGCATAATCCTCCGCCTTCCGGGAATCTCCTGAACGCAGATAATGGGCGATCGCGCTATTGTCCGCTCCGGACAGGGCGACAAGGCCGGTAGAGCGTTCCGCCAGAATCTCCAGGTCGATCCGAGGGCGGTGATGAAGGCCTTCCTTAAAGGCCATCGAGGCTAGATACGAAAGGTTGTTGTAGCCCTCAAGGTCCATTGCAAGAAGCACGAGGTTGTAGAATCCGCGTTCTCCCGCAGCCACCGTTGCCGAGCGGTCAAATCGGCTTCCATTCGCGACAAAGGCCTCGTAGCCTACGATCGGCTTTATGCCGGCGTACGACAGCGTGTTAAAGAACGACACCGCCCCGTACATATTGCCTAGATCGGTGATCGCACACGCCGACATTCCGAATTCGGCAAGCTTGGAGGAAAGAGCCTTTAATTGGACTGTACTCTTCAAAAGGCTATAATCTGTATGCAAATGCAGGTGGACAAAGTCCTTTGCTTCGGCTCTAGTTGGGGCGTTTTTGGATGGCATCTATGAAAAAAGTTTATCTCGAAACCTATGGCTGTCAAATGAACGTCTCCGATTCGGAGCGCGTCGCGACAGCATTGGGGCGAGATGGCTTTGAGGTGACCGCCGATGCGGCCGACGCTGACGTGGTTCTGATCAATACCTGCTCGGTCCGCGAGAAAGCGGAGCAAAAACTTTACACACAGGTCGGCCGGATACGCCATTCAGACGGTCCAAAGCCGGTCGTTGGTGTCCTCGGATGCGTCGCACAGCTTGAGGGCGAGACCCTTTTGAGAAAGATCCCGGGCGTGGACTTCGTGGTCGGTACGCGAGCGGTCGGACGTGTCGGCGCCATTCTGAACAGGACGCTCGATGGTGAGCACGATATAGTCGATCTTGGCGAGAGAGAAGATGAATACGATTGGACGGTCGCTGACACTCACCGTCATTCACCGTACGTCGCATTTCTGCCGATAATCGAAGGCTGCAATAAGTTTTGCACCTATTGCATCGTGCCGTTCTCACGCGGACGCGAGCGAAGTTTGCCCGCCAGTGATATCATCCGTCAGGCCCTTGAGCTAAAACGCCGCGGCGTCAGAGAGATCCATCTGATCGGCCAGAACGTAAACAGTTACCGGCCCGAGACCGAGTCGGGTTTAGAAGGATTCGCAGGGAAGTCGGCGTTCTCACGGCTTCTGCGAGCGGTGGCTGCAACGGGGATCGAGAGGATAAAATTCACAACGTCTTTCCCAAGAGATTTTCACGAAGACATCGTAGAAGCGATCGAAACGCACGAAAATCTCTGCAATTGGGTGCATTTGCCGGTTCAGAGCGGCAGCAACCGCGTATTGAAGCTAATGAAACGAGGCCACACTATTGATCGTTATATCAAGCAGATCGATAGAATGCGTGCATCGAGCCGTGATATTGCAATAACTACCGACATTATTGTAGGTTTTCCCGGAGAGACCGAAGCCGATTTCAGGGACACCGTCGAACTTGTGAAATATTGCGGATTCGACAGTGCATATATCTTCAAGTACTCGCCAAGGCCAGGAACACCCGCGTTCGAGATGGAAGATACGGTTTCGGCCGCCGAAAAGACCCTGAGATTCTTAGAGCTTGAAAATGTGCACAAAGCTAGCCAGCACAAGCGTTTAGAACGCTATAGCGAGAAAGTGCTTAAGGTTTTGGCAGAAGGCTCGTCGGCCCGAACTGAAAATGGGATCACCGGCCACTCAACCTGCCATAAGGTAGTAAACTTCGTTGGCGACAAAGACATGTTAGGCTCTATTATCAACGTTAAAGTAACGAAAGTTAAAGCAAATTCTATGTTCGGAGAGGTCGTTTAGCATGGAACAAGGAGCAAACCTGATCGAGGTCAAGATCGGGGCCCTGATTATGGACCCGAATACGAACACGCCGATCGTAGTGCTTAAGAGCCTCGATTCGGAGACGGTGCTGCCGATATGGGTCGGAGCGTTCGAAGCGAACGCAATAGCCATTGAGATCGAGAAGATAGTTCCGCAAAGGCCGATGTCTCACGACCTGATGCGGAACCTCGTGATCGAATGCGGCCTGCACGCAACGGCCGTCGTTGTCACCGATCTCGCCGAAAACACGTTCTACGCTCGTATCGAATTCATTGATAAGAAAGGAGATAAGGTCTTGCTTGACGCAAGGCCGTCCGATGCGATCGCTCTCGCTTTACGCCTCGATTGTCCGATATTTGTCGATCAAAAGGTGATAGATCTTTCCGCGGCCGCCGGCCCAACGAGCGAAACGCCCGAGGGCGACATTCCGCCGCCGGAGGATTGGCCCGAACTGATCGGCTAGGCCTTCTTGCAATTACAACATAATCCTTATTATCGGACGCAGGACAAGTGGTCAAGCTGTTGCGGAACGCCGCACGCAGTAAGGCGACCGGTCGTCGTCCACGAGCTTTCAACGCCGACCGAGTGACTTCCCTTGTTCCCGTAGGGGACGACAGAATGCGGCTCAAGGTAAGGCCGCTTCTGCCGCCACCGGTCGGGACCGGTTAAACATTGCATACTTTTTTGAAAATTTGCATTTTTGCCCGTTTTTGTTCCGCTAAGTGTCCTGTTGACAACACTTACCTGTCCACTCACCTGCGAGTGGACAGCAGTGGACAACGGACTGCAAGGCAAGGGTCCGGCCTGCCGCAAAAAACTTCTCGGAGTCCGCTTTAGCTGACGATAAGAGTTGTGTCGGTCGCTTTTTGGATCATAGAACCTAAGGACCCGGACCCTATCCCTCGCGGTTCTGACTATAAGCTCTGAGTCCCGGCAGAATGTAAATGTTTTGTAACTAACTCAGTTTCAGACTGGTTTTCCTTTGACATTGGGTGTTTATAGCGATTATTATTTACGTTTTGCCACAGGTCGGTTCAGTCGATCTAGAATCCCGATAGGAGCTTTAATATTTTGAGCAACGGTAATTTCCTATTTACTTCGGAATCAGTGACCGAAGGCCACCCAGATAAGATCGCCGACAACATTTCGGACGCGATCCTAGACGCGATCCTTACACAGGATCCTGAAGGCCGTGTAGCGTGTGAAACCTTAGTTACGACAGGCCTCGCGGTCGTCGCCGGTGAGATCACCACGAAGGCAACGGTCAATTATAAGCAGATCATCCGCGAAACGATCGAAGAGATCGGATATCACAACGCCGAGTTCGGCTACGATTCGAATACTTGTTCGGTCATCGACGCTATCGGAACGCAGTCGCCTGACATCTCTCAGGGTGTCGATACGGGCGGCGCGGGCGATCAGGGCCTGATGTTCGGATTTGCCTGCAACGAGACGCCTGAACTGATGCCGATGCCGATCCAGATGGCTCACAATCTGACGCGAAAGCTCAGTGAGGTCCGCCGCGACGGCACGATTCCCTATCTGCGGCCCGACGGCAAATCGCAGGTATCGATCGAATATCGCGACGGCAAGCCTTTCCGCGTTGAAGCGGTCGTTATCTCAACACAAACGGAAGATCTTCCGATCGAACAGATTAGAGCTGATGTTCTTGAAAAGGTCATCAAACCGACCATTCCCGCTGATCTGCTTGACGAAAATACGAAGTATCACATCAACCCGACCGGCAAGTTCGTGATCGGCGGCCCGATGGGCGATGCCGGTGTTACGGGACGAAAGATCATCGTCGATACATACGGCGGTTACGCTCCGCATGGCGGCGGCGCTTTCTCCGGTAAGGATCCAACGAAGGTTGACCGCTCTGCGGCTTATATGGCCCGCTACATCGCGAAGAACGTTGTGGCTGCCGGCCTTGCGGACAAGTGTACCGTGCAGTTGGCCTACGCTATTGGCGTCGCTGAGCCTGTTTCGGTCCTTGTTGACACGCACGGAACCGGTACTATCGATGACGCTCGCATTTCCGAGATCGTCAAGCAGAACTTCAGCCTTACACCGAAAGGCATCATCGAAACGCTTGACCTTCGCCGGCCGATCTACAAAGCGACCGCTCGCTTTGGGCATTTCGGACGCGCTAATGACGAGTTTTCATGGGAGAAGACGGACAAGGCCGAAGCTCTGCGAACCGCAGCTGAGACCGCTGTCGGAACCAACGGTTAATAACTTACTCTATTCGTGCATTCGCGGCTGTCTCAGCCGCGAATTGCTTTGAATACGCAAAACTTTTATGACAACACCAGTTACTTCATTGCAGTACGACATTAAGGATATAAACCTTGCGCCGCAGGGCAAACAGCGTATCGAATGGGCCGATCGCGAAATGCCTGTGCTTCGCTTGATCCGTGAGCGTTTTGCGGCCGAACGCCCTCTTGAAGGCGTAAAGCTCGTCGCCTGTGCTCATATCACGACGGAGACGGCCAACCTTGCCCGCACGCTCCAAGCGGGTGGTGCGGAGGCACTTCTCATCGCCTCGAATCCGCTTTCGACGCAGGATGACGTCGCGGCCTCGCTCGTTGCGGACTGGAACATTCCGGTGATGGCGATCAAGGGCGAATCGACCGATACTTACATTCGCCACGTCAAGGCTGCACTCGACACGAACCCGAACCTTATCATCGACGACGGATCGGACGTCGTAGCAACGATGATCAAGGAAAAGCCCGAGCTGATCCCAAACCTCATCGGCACAACCGAAGAGACCACGACCGGCATCGTTCGCCTAAAAGCGATGGTCAACGCCGGCGTTCTCACCTTCCCTTCTATCGCGGTCAACGACGCTCAGACAAAGCATTTCTTTGATAACCGTTACGGAACGGGCCAATCGACTCTCGATGGCGTCATCCGTGCGACGAACATTCTTCTCGCCGGCAAAACGCTCGTTACCGTCGGTTATGGATGGTGCGGCAAGGGCGTTGCGATGCGTGCCCGAGGACTTGGGGCAAACGTCGTCGTAACCGAGATCGACCCGATCAAGGCGATCGAAGCGGTCATGGATGGCTTCCGCGTTCTGCCGATGAAGGAGGCCGCAAAGATCGGCGACTTCTTCGTAACGGTAACGGGCAATCGTCATGTCATCGACAAGGAGCACTTCGAGGTAATGAAGGACGGAGCGATCGTCTGCAACAGCGGACACTTCGACCTCGAGCTCAATCTCGAAGCGCTTCGCGAAATGTCTCAGCCTGCGGTTACCCGCCGGCCGTTCGTTGAAGAATATCGTTCAAAAGACGACAAGAAGAGTGTGATCGTTCTTGGCGAAGGCCGTCTGATCAACCTCGCAGCCGCCGAGGGGCATCCCGCCTCCGTTATGGATATGTCCTTTGCGAACCAAGCTCTTTCTGCTGAGTATCTCGTTAGGAACAAGGGAACGCTGGAGAAAGGCGTGCACGTTCTTCCGGCAGAGGTCGATCAGGAGATCGCGTCGCTCAAGCTCCGTGCAATGGGCGTTTCGATCGACGCACTTACCCCCGAAATGCTCGAGTATATGTCGAGTTGGGAAACCGGAACCTAAGGCCTGGTCGATCCTAGAAACTCGTAGGTCCGGTCGAGAATATCGACCGGACCTTTCTATGTCCTTATTCGTGAGATCAAGTAGATACCAATGGCAGCAAAAACCAACACCGGTGCCCAAACCGCGATAATAGGCGGCAAACTGCCCGCAATTCCGTATTGCTCAAATACATTGGAGAGTCCAATAAAAAAAAGCCAGAGTCCCACTGCTATGCTCAAGGACGAGACCATCGGGGACCTTCTCAAAGAAATGCCCCAAGGGACGGAGAATAGAACGACGACCAACGGCACAAGAAGTCCCGCCAATCTCTTTTGCACGCCCACGGCGTAGGCGTGCCGCTCCGATTCGGCAATGGCAGCCCCCGCGGATTCCGAGAGTTCAACCACCGAAAGATGGTTAGGTTTCCCGCCAATATTCCGAAAAGGATCGAATTTCGTCACAAGGTCCACTTCCCGCTTCGGCTCTTCCGTTAGACTATTGCCGCCCCGTGAAATCGCTATAACATCGCGCAATAAAACCTTGGATCCATCGAAACCGCCCGCCCTCGCACGGTACACGGTTTGCAAATTTGTCATATCGCCCGAAAATTCGAGGACAATGACGCCGGTTGCGGGAAATGCGGAGGAATTCTCGTGTCGGGATTCGCCCTTTACGTTATCGGACGCAGGGTAACCGCTGACTTCATTCACCTTTCCGCTCTTTTGACCGTCAGACGCAGCACGGGCCGATGGAGGCTCCGGTCGGCTGTACGAAAAGATATATTTTCCTTCCGCCGTCCATAGGCGTTTGGGCTGTACCGGCTTGCCGCCGCTTCGGAGTTCCGCGCGGACACCATCCTGTACCTGGTTTGCCCGTGGGGCCAGGGTTTCTTGGATAACAAAATCCGCGACGCCCAGAAGCATGGCTAAAGCAAGACACGGCAGCAGGAGGCGGAACATACTCTGCCCGGCTGCGGCCCAAGTTACGAGCTCATTGTTCCGAGATTTGATCGCGAACGCGGCAAGAACTGCGATCATTGCGGCAGAGGGTGCGATCTGCAAATACGCGAACGGTACGAGGAAGATCAAATATTTGGCCAGAAGCCATCCGCCATTATCGACGCCAGAGGCGAAACGCCAAGTATCGAACGCCGTAAAGATAAGGAACACGATCAGCAAAAAAGTGGTCGCCAGCAGGAAGTACCACGTGATGCTTGCTGAAATGTCAAAGTCACGTAGGCCTGACGTCACATCGACGAGCCGATTCTTTAACGAAACGCCGCGAGATCGTCCTTTCAGCCTATCGAAGGCCGAGCCGACAAAGTTTGACATTGTTTCAGCAAAACGAAGTCTCGGACTGTACGCAAGCCAAAACATCGCACCGAGGCTTGCGACAACAGGCAGAAAGCTCGCAACGACCACAGGCAGCCCGCCGGCCCGTGCAAGTTGTTCGCCTGAGAATGCAACGAGGTAGTAGCCAACGAGTGCCCCGAGCGCGAGAGCGATGCCGAAGCCCCGTCCGCCGCGCCGAAAACGAAGCACCATGATCGTCCCAAGCAAACAGAAAATGAGCGGCGTGAGCGACATTACGAAACGACGGAATAGTACTATCTGGGCTTCGACCTTCTGCTTCCCTTCCGCGCTCGCAGCGACCTCGGTTAGGTCGCTTAAGCCCATCTCGTCCGGCAGCCTAACATTATTGGCGAGACGGTCGAGGAGCTCGGCGCGCTTTGTTTTCAGGGCAATGCGGATATCCTTGATCCGCTCGAAAGCATACTTTCCGCCTTTACCGGCGTGAGGGATCGTAACGACCGCGGCATTTTCAAGAACCAACTCCGTCGTCTCATCCGCGATCTCGATCCGACCGATATCGGACGTGATCATCCGGTCGACCCCATTCGCAGCATCCTGTTGTGCGATAAAAACGCTCTCGAGGTCGCCGGTTTTTGAATCTGTATTGCGTGCAAGAATAGTAAAACCATCGATCTCCGAGTAGAATACGCCCGGCTCGATGGGTGACTCGAATTTTGAAATGGCCGACCGCATCGCAACTTCACGCACGAGTGCCGCAGCAAAAGGCACGCCCTTCAGGTTCACAACTAGCGTAAAGACCGACAATAGAATGCCAAGGATCACGATCGGAACGGCGATCTGGAAATTCCCTACGCCGGCCGCCCGAATGGCCGTGAGTTCACTATCGCCCTGCATCTTGGAGAGGCCAATGATAGTGCCGACAAGGACCGCCATGGGACAGGTAAAGGCGATGACATTCGGGATCAGCCCGATCATCAGCTGCCAGATCAGGCTGCTCGGTATATTTACGTTGAAGAAGAGTTCGGAATAACGGCTTGCCTGCTGCAGAAACAAGATGACCGTAAGCAGTACCCACGAGAAGAGAAAATAGGGCACCACGGCGCCCAGCAGATAACGTGAAATGAGTTTACTGACCCTCTTCATATCGATGCTGCCTAACGCGATCCTTGAACTCCGGCCTGTAAGGCTCGATCCACCCTTTCAAATCCTGTCGCACGGACGATCATTCGCTTGAAGATCGACGATAACCTGGTGAGCGAATCGGCTGCGACACGTTCTGACGAAAATGCCTCCGGCGACTGCCTTCGCGATCTAGCAACCGTCACCCTGTCATCCGCGGTCAGCATTTCGCCGCCGGAGCTGCGCCTGCATCCCTCACAAATTAGTTGGAACTCCGCCGTTACATGAGCTTCAGCGCCGTTTCCAAGTTCGACCTTACATATCGAACACGTATCCCAACTTGGGAAGAAGCCTGCAAGCCGAAGCAGCCAAGCCTCAAAATACAGCGACACAGAATCGATCGCTTCCGGCCGATTTCGAACGGTCTCGATGCAGGCGGTCATCATTCTGAACATCGCCGGATCGGGATCCTCAGCGGGAACGAGAGAGATCAAAATGTCGGTAAGGTACGAAAATCGGGTCAAGATCTCCGGCTCGCTTACCAGATCAAAGGCGGATTCGATGATCTCGGCCCTATCCAGATCGACTAGTTCGCGGGTCTCTTTTTTGAAGTATGATGCCTTCAGGCGAGAAAGCGGTTCGAGACTGCCGCCGAACTTGCTCTTTAGCCTTTTCGCTCCCTTTGCGACCGCTCTTACAATTCCATGGTCCGCCGTCAACAGAAGCGCGATCTTGTCTGCGTCAGCCAGATCGTAGCTTCGCAGGACGATGCATTCTGTCTCAACTACGGCCATATAAAATTAATGTCTATCTCTAAGTTGGAGGTATGAAGTAAAGTATCCAGGCAAGTGCCAAACTAATGACCATAAATTGGAGAAACGTCTTGCCGGCATACCAGACGCGTTCCTTTGTCGTCCCATTCGAAAAGACGCCAAAGGCGACCGAGACAAAGAATGCAAAGAGTACAAGGTAGATGAAATGGATCATGCCTTCCTCCTCAACTTAATATCCACCGAGTCGAGAATGGCAAGGTAGTTCAAAAGTCCGGCTGCTTCAAGAAATCGCCCGCCGTATTCGAATGTCGCGAGAGCAGCAACATGCTTGTCAGGCTGCGAGGCGATAAAATAGCTCACAATACCACCGAGCCCGTTCCCGATTCTGGCGACAAAGTTGAGCATATAGAGCAGTTGGCCGTCCTGGTAGCTAAAGCCCGGATAGTACGCACCGCCGTTGACGAGAGCAAGTACGAAAAGAGCCCAGATGACCGCACCGATGACAACGGCTCGCACAACCTTTCCTTGCAGGAAATAGCCGGAACCGGGAATGAACCAAGCAGCGATGATCAAAAGTATCGGTTTATCCATTTGCAAACTTCTTACTCAACCTGAGGTGTGCGCAACGCGGTCCTCACATCCCTTTCGGCAGCGGTCCGCGAACCATCGAAAAAGGGCCGAGGACAATTTGTCGGTCCTCCAACTTAACTCAGGATGCCATTGAACGCCCAAAACACTCCTGTCAGGTCTAGTATCTTCGATGCACTCAATAACTCCGTCGGGTGCCCATGCAGCCGATCTGAGATCGCGTCCGAGATTACGAATGGCTTGATGGTGATGCGAATTCACAAAGCATCCTTTCAAATCCTCTCCGATCAGATCCGCGAGCAGGCCTTTTTCAACGGTGATCGCGTGCGAATTTCGACCGAGCGGAATCCCCTGCTCGTGCTTTACCGGTTCCATCACTTCCGAACGGATATCCTGGATCAATGAGCCGCCGCGATGAACATTCAGCGCCTGCATCCCAAAACAGATCGCCAAGATCGGAAGGTTGCGCTTCTCGGCTTCGTCCAACAACAGTCGATCGACCGCATCTTTCTCCGGCACAACTCGACCGAGCTTCGGGTGTGGAGGTTCGCCGAAAAAACTTGGGTCCACGTCAGAATCGCTTCCCGGCAACAGGATGCCGTCAAGCTCTTCGGCCACCGCAGAGATGTATTCGCGGTTCGGGATCAACGCTATATGAACGGGCGTGCAGCCCATCGCCTCGACCGCTTCGCTATAGTCACGCCCGAGATAGAACCGATCCGTTCCGAGTTCCAAACGCATTGTGATCCCAACTCGCGGTCTTATCGCCATAAACTTTTATGTTCGACTAAACCGTCTTTTTAGTCAATTTGAGGATTTGCAATTAAATCCGTATCATTTTTTAGTATGCAGACCGAGAGTATCCGAATCCGTTCAACGACCGTCTTGCTTGTTCGTAAAGATGGCGAGGTGGCGATGGCCGCCGACGGGCAGGTTACTTTGGGTGAAACGATCATCAAGAGTTCGGCCAAAAAGTTGCGGCGTCTGAGCAATGGTGCGGTTATCGCAGGTTTTGCGGGTTCGACCGCAGACGCCTTTGCCCTTCTGACCCGTTTCGAATCAAAACTCGATGAATATCAAGGCCGCCTCGAACGAGCCGCGATCGAATTGAGCAAAGACTGGCGAACCGACAAATATCTGCGCAATCTCGAAGCTCTGCTCATCGTCGCCGACAAAAATGACGCTTTCTTGATCTCCGGCAAAGGTGACGTTATATCGTCTGACGATGGCCTTTTATCGGTCGGTTCGGGCAGTATGTATGCTATTTCGGCGGCTCGTGCCCTTCTCAAACATACGCAGCTATCGGCAAGTGAGGTCGCGAAAGAATCACTGAGGATCGCCGGCGAGATCTGCATTTATACAAACAGTGAGGTCGCCTTGGAAGTATTGTAATGGCTATTTATCTTGGCGGTGAAGTAACGGCCGCAGCCCCAAAACTTGACTCATTGACCCCGCGCGAGATCGTTGCGGAGCTTGACCGCTATGTTGTCGGCCAATCAGCCGCAAAACGTGCGGTCGCAGTCGCTCTGCGGAATCGGATCCGTCGGCAAAAACTGGCTCCGGAGATCGCTGAGGACGTACTCCCGAAAAATATTTTGATGATCGGCTCGACCGGCGTTGGGAAGACCGAGATCGCACGCCGGCTAGCTCGCCTTGCAAACTCGCCTTTCATCAAGATCGAGGCATCAAAGTTCACAGAAGTCGGCTATGTCGGACGAGACGTAGAAAGCATGGTGCGTGAGCTCGTCGATGTCGGAGTAGATATGGCAAAGCAGTCTGCCTTCGAGGAGATAAAGCCGCGAGCGGAAGCAAACGTGGAAGAAAAGCTCCTCGATATACTCTTTCCGACACCTTCATACGCGCCCAGCGATGAAGACGCCGAATCCAGCGAAGCCTCATCCCAAAAGACCCGCGAAAAGCTCCGCTCCCAGCTACGTAGCGGTGCTTTGGACGAGAGGACCATCGAGGTCAACACTCAGGATCGATCCAATGCGACGATCGACTTCATTGGAGGTCAGGGAATGGAGGAAATGGGTGTTAACCTCCGGGATATGTTCGGCAATATGTTCCCGAACAAGACCGTGAACCGCCGCGTTACGGTCGCGGAAGCCCGAGAATTCCTGATCCGCGACGAGCTTGAGTCTCTGACTGATATGGAATCGGTCAGCCGTGCCGGTATCAAGAAAACGGAGCAGAACGGTATTATCTTTCTCGACGAGATAGACAAGATCGCCGGTCGCGAATCGGGCAATAATCCGTCCGTCTCCCGCGAAGGCGTACAGCGCGACCTTTTGCCGATCGTCGAGGGAACGAATGTGAATACGAAGTACGGGATGGTCAGCACGGACCATATTCTTTTCATTGCGGCCGGAGCCTTCCACGTTGCGAAGCCGGCGGATATGATCCCTGAACTCCAGGGCCGCTTTCCGATCCGTGTAGAGCTTGAATCTCTCACGATCGACGACCTGAAGCGCATTCTCACTCAGCCGAAGAATTCCCTGCTGAAGCAGTATCAAGCCTTGCTCGGAACAGAAGGCATTGAGCTGGAATTCACCTCAGATGCGATCGATAAGATCGCGGAGATGACCGAAGAACTGAATCGCTCGACAGAAAACATCGGGGCCCGACGGCTTCATACGCTTGTTGAGAAGTTACTTGAGGAGATCAGCTTTGAGGGCAGCGAACTTAAGGAAAAGCATCAGCGGATCGATGCCGATTATGTGTCGGATAAACTCGGCGGACTGATGAGCGACCAAGACTTGAGACAATATGTCCTTTAAGCAAAAAAGTTTTTATCTAGGCATCTTATGCCTTGTCATCACCGCCGGCTCGCTCGGCTGCGGAAAGCGCGGTTTACCACGGCCGCCAAAAGAAAGGGTCAGCCAACGAGCAGAAGTTTCGGGCCTTCAGCGTGGCAATACGGTCAAGATCTCCTGGAAGATGCCGGCTCGAAATGCAGGCAAAGGAAGCGTGTTAAATATTGACCGCGTTGATATTTACCGTTTGGCTGAACCGGTTTCAGCTACGACTTCGCTAACGGCCGAAGACTTTGCGTCACGCTCGAACATCATAAAAACCTTGAAGATCGTTGATGATGACTTCGGCGGCAAGATCCTGTCATACACCGATGAACTGCAATTTGCATCACAGGCCGTTAGGCTCATTTATGCACTAAGGTTTGCTAATGCTGCTGGACAAAAGGCGGCATTCTCGAATTTCCTGGTTATCGAGCCGGCGGGCCGCGTTGCCGCGGAGCCGACGGCGCTTGCATCCGAGCTTTCACAGGACGCCGTTACCCTCTCATGGACCTCGCCCGCTGCAAATATCGACGGCACAACGCCTGTGAGTCTGCTCGGGTACAACGTATATCGATCGACAAGCGAAAAACAGCCCGCAAGGCTTTTGAATAAGACGCCCATAACCGAAACACGATTCCGTGACGAGTTCTTTGACTTCGGAAAGCAGTATTTTTATTTCGTACGCTCCGTATCACTCGGGACGGGATCAGAACCAGTCGAGAGCACAGAGAGCAACATTCTTGAGATCAAACCGCTCGATACGTTCGCTCCGACGGCGCCAGCAGCCATAACGCTCGCGGTCGGCCAAGACTTGATCTCGATCTTTTTCGCGACAAATCCAGAGAAAGATATCAAGGGCTACAAGATCTATCGTTCCACGGATAAGGATCTCGATCTTACGAAATGGCAGCTTCTTACACCCGAACTTCTTGAGCGGAATTCGTTTCAGGACAAGACGGTCGAGAGCGGCAAGCAGTACTTTTACTACCTAACGGCGACCGACAACGCAGGAAATGTCAGCCAGCCGTCCGAGATCGTCTTCGAGACCATGCCTGCGCGCTAGCATCTATGATCGAAAAGATCGCCACAGACTATTGTCCTTCAAAGATCGTTTGCGTCGGACGGAACTACATTGACCACGCAAAAGAGCTTGGCAACGAAGTTCCAACGGCTCCGCTATTGTTTCTAAAAGCTCCTTCATCTTATGTCGCCGATGGTGAAGCTATAGTCCTACCCGAGCAATCATCTCAGGTGGAACACGAGGCGGAACTCGGCATTGTTATTGCGAAGCAATGTAAAGGTTTGGCGGACGACGCAGACATCACGGAATACATTAAAGGTTTTACCTGCGTAAATGATGTGACAGCCCGCGACGTCCAACGCAATGACGTTCAATTCACTCGCGGCAAGTCGTTTGATACTTTCTGTCCTATCGGCCCTCACATCGTTGCAGGCCTTGACGTAACTGATATTTCGATCGTATGTCGAGTAAACGGTGATATCAGGCAATCGGGTCGCACCTCGCAAATGGTTTTCTCACCTTCGTATTTGATACGATATATATCAAGACAGATGACGCTGATGCCGGGCGACGTTATCGCAACAGGCACGCCTGCCGGAGTTTCGAAGCTTAGTGCGGGCGATGTCTGCGAGGTAGAGATCGAAGGGATCGGTATCCTTTCGAATCCCATAATCGCGGCAAAGGACTAAATTTTTATGAAATTCTTTATTGATACTGCAAACCTTGACGAGATCCGTGAAGCGAATGAAATGGGTCTTGTCGATGGTGTTACGACAAACCCCAGCCTGATCACCAAAGAAGGCAATGTGGACTTCAAAGAGCATATAGGGAGAATCTGCGAGATCGTTGACGGCGATGTCTCTGCGGAAGTCACCGCGCTCGACCTCGATGGAATGATGAAGGAAGGCCGCGAATACGCCAAGATCGCTAAGAACGTGGTCATCAAGTGCCCAATGACGGTGGATGGTATGAAGGCGACACGGAAACTCGCCGACGAAGGCATCCCCGTCAATGTGACCCTTTGTTTCTCAGCTACACAGGCCTTGATAGCAGCAAAGGCCGGTGCGAAGTATATCTCACCATTTATCGGCCGGCTTGACGACATCAGTCACGACGGAATGGAGCTGATCCATCAGATCGTGCAGATCTATGATAATTATGGGTTCACGACGGAGGTTCTCGCGGCTTCGATCCGAAGCCCGATGCACATTGTGAACGCGGCGCTTGCAGGAGCGGATGTAGCGACGATCCCCTTCAAGGTCATTACCCAACTGATCAAGCATCCGCTCACAGACAACGGCCTTGAGGCCTTTTTGGCCGATTGGAAGAAAGGCGGACGCTCTTAAGCAGCTTCGCCTATCAACGCCTTTAGTTCGCTCTGCAGTGAGGCTGCCTCAACGCTGTGCTGCAGAGCGTATTTATATTTATCGACAAAGTAGTCGTCGCCGCCTTCCATCCGCACAACTTCCCCTACTTTTCTCTGGGCGGCCTCGATATCCTCGCTCGCGATTCCATCCTTCTGATCAAAGAGCTCGTCGATCTCCACGATCAAGAGCGAAAATCGCCGCAGCCATGCGAAATCGTCGTTCTCCAAAAGGAGATTGAGGAACTGGCCAGAGCTTTGTTTGCCGTGTATGCCTTCGTAGAGTTCCCGTTCAAGATCCAGCATCGTCTTGTGCAGTTTTAATAGAAGGTCGCGGCATTCTTTAAGCTTTTCTTTCTTTTCCATTTAACTAATCTTAGCGGACTTGCATAACAATTCATACCACGCTAACTTTATTTCATTAGCTCGCTAACTAGATTCACTTAGCACGCTAACTTTATTTCATTAGCTCGCTAACGATATTTAGTTAGCGTCCTCAGGGCTTTGCGTTAGCTTGCAAAGAAAGGGCTCTTGCAATGGTTTCACGACCCGCAGAATTTGTTTTTGAGCAAACGATCAGCTTTGTTCTCGCGAGAGCCTCGACCGCCTTCCGAAACTCGCTCGAGAAAAGTATGGCGACGATCGGGCTGCACGCAGGACAAGCGTTCGTTCTGATCGAGCTGTGGAAGAAGAATGGGCTGAGGCAGACCGACATCGCGTCCCAACTCAACCTCTCCGCCCCGACGGTCAGCAAGATGGTGAAGGGCCTGGTCGAGATCAATCTCATCCGTGTCCAGAGGGAAGACAACGACGCCCGAAGCTCAAGGGTCTTTATTACTGAAAAGGGGTTGGCCATAAGGGCAGAGGTCGAGACGCAATGGCACGAGTTGGAAGAATATACGTTGGGCGCCCTCAATGAGACCGAGCGACTGATCCTTTTCGACCTCCTGAGCAAGCTCCGAAACACTTACACCGGCCGCGACCCGGAAGAGGACGAGTAACCGCCGGTTCTTCTCAGTGATATAATTGATATAAATTGACTACCATAGGAGGCGATCAGAAATGAAGATCATTCTAGCGACGGATGGCACCAAACATGGAGAGGCAGCTGCCCAGGCGATAAGAAAATTTGCGCTGACCGGAAATGACTCGGTTCATATCGTTACGATTGTCGATATGGCCGTCCCGCTCGGGATAGATGTTTATAGCGGATACCTGCCCGACACCGCAGAGATCGAAAAGGCGGCCCGAGACCATGCCGAGAAGGTCATTGTTTCGACGGTCGAGATGCTGAAGGCTGAATTCGAGAAGGATCCGCCAGCCATCTCCAGTGACGTGCTCTTCGGCTCCCCGGACAGCCGCATCGTCGAAACTGCGGAAGAAATGAAAGCCGATATGATCGTTCTTGGATCCCACGGCTACAATCGCTGGGAACGACTTCTGCTCGGTTCGGTCTCAGATTCGGTCGTTCATCATGCTCACTGCTCTGTATTGATCGTTCGCGATGAAGAGTAGGCTCGTAACGGTTCGTTCCCTTGCTTTCGACGGAACGGTGCGCCGCGAATGGACGGGCGAAATAATTAGCGAAACTTCCTCTCGGATCGATCTCGTCGGCGTGTTCGAGCGTACCATCGAGCATACGGACCTGGGCCTTATCGAGGCCGGCACGGTCTCATACGAGTTCTATTGGCCGGATCGCTGGTACAACATCTTCCGGTTCGAGTCTCCGGGCGGCGAACTCCGCAACTACTACTGTAATATTGCGATGCCGCCGGTTCTGACCGATACTCAGCTTTCGTACATCGACCTTGATATAGATGTGTTAATTTGGCCTGGTCAAGAGCCGATCGTGCTCGATCGTGATGAGTTCGAGGCGAATTCAAGAACCTTCGGTTACCCGTCTGAGGTTGTTGACAAGGTCGAGGCGACCTTAAAGACACTTCTCAATGCTAGTATCGTAAATGGCCTATTAAAAGATCTTACAGAACCACGCGAAGTGAATAACTACATACCGTGATCGTCATTCCCGGCTGCAACTGATACCTTTGCCCGGCAGGCAATTCAAAAGTGCCGATCTCTGCCGCATTCCTGCCCTCGTTCAGTATCCAGAACGAACCATTTTCCTCATGACCTATCACGAGATGACGGCGGCTTATCTCGACGTCTCCGGAGAGCGGTATGTCCACAGGTTTTGATTTCGAGCCGCGCCCAATGACGATCTGGCGTTGAAAGATCGGGATGACGTTCTGTCGCTGGCCGCCTCGCCAAACCTCGAGCTTATAAAGTTCCTTTGCCCTTGAGGCAACATGGGTCATTTCTTCTGCCTCGGGCGTCGAGATAGGGACTGCTTGCTCAATGGATCGGGCCGTATTCGGGCTTTTCTGCTGGGAGATCGTGGTCGGTGAAGAAGGAATCCTTGCAGGCGTCGGGATCTGCGGCGTTTGGGTGGTCGGAACCGTGAGATTCTCGCGAGCCTCGAGTTGCTCGATCCCTTTGGGCCGTGCAAGCACGCCGGTTTTGTTCGATGTTGAATCTTCCCAGCTATGCTCGATGCGGATCTCGCCTTTTTCTAGCGTTCCGTCGATACGAAACTCTATCCCGAATGAGCTCGTCTCAAGTTTCTTCTTGCCGGCGATCTCACGGGCCCGCTCGCCCAGAATGTGATAAAGCCCTTTTTCAAGACCTCGGCGTTTTTCGCCCTGCCACTCTTTGTCGTCGTCTGTGCTTAGAAAAACCGTAAATTCTCTTGGAATAATGACCGTTCCCTGCGGCAACGGTACCATCTCTTCCTGGATAACAGCCTCGATCTTTTGGGCAATGGCGACAATGAACTGCTCGGCACGGTTCCGAGCTTTCACCTGTGCGTCGCGCGCGGCCTTTTCGAGCGTGGTCTCAACCGAGTCCTCGTCGATCCATCGTCTGACCTTTTCAAGAATATTAGAAGCCAAATTTTCTAATTCTCCTGTATATCCACATACTTGCCATTGAGCCAGCCGTGGGTAGAGTTCGGCCCGCCAACGCGTTCGCGGCCTTGTTCAACTATATCAACTTGGTACCAATTTTCGTGCGTGGCGACAATACGAACACGAGAATTTTTTGTCGCGAGCCCGACGGGATCATTGTCGGTACTCGGAGTCGGCCGCAGGTAAACATCGGTGTTGGCTACAGCTATCCTAGGCATAAGCCGATTTCGCACGGATTCAATGACATCGTTATTTCTAAAATAGAGTGCGGTCGCATATAGAGCCCCTGTAAAGATCGCGGCAAAGGCGACGAAGATCGCAAGCCGCCGCAGCGAGGCCTTCAAAGCTCTTTTCGGTACCCTCGCAGGCGGATTCACCACAGCTGGCGGCGGGACCGACACGGGCACCCTTCCCTGCACCGGTTCATAAGCCGGGTAGTCAATTACCGCTTTCGACGGTGGAACCTCCGGCATCGGAGTTTGCTGCTCTCTGGCCGACGATTGCGTATTCTCTTTGAGTACCGCCTCAAAGCTCGGCTGTTCCGGCACCAAGGGCGTATAACCGCGTGAGACATGAGGCTGCGGCAGATCGGCCGTTCTTTTGACGACAGTATCCGGATCCATGTCGGCAACGATATTCAAGACGGGTCCAAGGTCGAACCAAAATTCTTCGACCGATTGCGGCCGGCGTCCGGGATCATCCGAAGTTGCCCGATTCAGCACTTCGAGAAGACCGTCCGACCATTCTTCGTCATTTGACGACTCAGGAAGGCCTTCGATCGGTTTGCCGGCATATTGCCGCGGCGGCTCCCGCGTAATGATCGAATAGACGGTCTTTGCAAGCGAGTAAATATCGGCGGCCGGTGTTAGTCTTTCTGCCGTATCGGAAAAGTACGCCGGACTATGCTCAGGCGGAGCATAGATATTCGTACCGACGCGTGTGATCGGCGAATCTGCGGCCGAAAATCTTGCAACACCAAAGTCTGCGATCTTGAGCGTTACAAGATCTTCGGTCAGCAGCAGGTTTTGAGGCTTGATATCGCGATGAATGATACCGCGCGAATGTGCATGGGCAAGGCCCGCACAAGCCTGTTCAACATATTTGAGAGCGGCGTCGATCCGCAAAGGCCGTTGGCGTATCAACGACTGGATATCGCCGCCAGCCATATATTCGAGCACCAAATAGTGAAAAACGACCCCTGCCAGGTCGCGTGCGGTCCCGTGTCCGAGACGGCTGATAATGTTGGGGTGGCGAACCCTATCAAGAGCGACCGCCTCATTCTGAAAGTTCTCGACGAGCGTTCTTTCGAGATCGAGGTCGACGTCTTCCTGAAGGAAAACATTTAGAGCTTTGACAACGACCGTGCTGTGCGGCGACCGCGGGGAAGCAAGCGTGTCACGAGCCACGAAGATCTCCGCATAACTTCCCTGTCCGAGGCGTTTTCTTACTTCGTAGCGCCGGTCAAGCCTGGAATTTGAAAGGGAAAGTTCTCTCATCTGAAGACGCAACGATGGGCAGAAAGGCGCTCCGCTTCTTCCTCAACTCCAACACCGTTTACGATATCACAGTCCGAATGTTCGACAATAATTGCGATCCGGAGAACAGCAGGGCTCGCAAGAGGACGGACAGAAACAGCAACACGACACGGATCATCCCGTCTTGCCCTTGGCTCTCAGGGTTAAGTCCCGGCCACAAGAGCAAGAAAGGCATTGGTTCGCCGCTTCGCATCGGTGAACCAACCTGTTTCTTCTCCCTTTTCCGCTCGCCGATCTCTGTCCCATGTCCCACACTGTCCCACGCCCCCTGTGGGACAAATAAGTCCTTGTTTATCAACCCGTTACAGCGATTTTTTGTTCAAAAAATAAAAAAAATAAAACACGCAGCCGAGATGAACTAACACCTTATTTATCAGCACTTTAGGCGTCGCCAGCAGTTCGAATGCGAAATATTACATTTTCCCTTTTTACTTGGGAAAGACAGCTTGTCGTCCGCGCCGGACCAGTTTTCAAGGATCATAGATACAACCGCTGTTGCACCTGCCACTATGAGTGTATCACGGCTGTCAAGGGCCGGCCAGCGCGTTCTTAATAAATGCAGACGGCCAGCAACGACGATCCCGAGAGATGTCGGGATGGCAAAAAGAATGCCCGCAGCCTTACTCTGAGCCGATTCGGCTCATTTCAGGTGCGGGCGTAACGTTCAGCCCTTTAGCAGCTGCTTAGTTATTCGTACGTCGGAATCCGGTCGTCTGCACGTACTGGAAGAAAGGCGTCGCCGGCGGAAGCCGTGTCGGATCGAGGAACGTGCTGTCGAACACCCAGTTTCGTCTCGGCGGATCGTACACCATGTCGCAGCATTTGAACGAGCCGTTGTTATTTCTCGAGTTGAAGAGGTTGATCAGCGAGCCGGAGTAATTCAAGTTGTCGCCGGTCCAGTGCTCCAGAAAACGCTTGAAGTTATGGACGCCGCCGTTAAGTCTCGGCGAAATACCGCCCTGATTCGGCGTGCCGTCATGGCTCGCTATCGTGTCTCCCGACAGCATCGCAAATCGGATCGTCGTATCCGTCGCGCAACGCGGACCGCAGGAAGAACTGGCCAGATCATACGGATAGCGGAAGCTCTCTCCGTCATTCCATGCGTTAGAAAGGATCGTCACCGCATCCGCCGCGATCGACGACGGGATATGAAGCGCCGTATCGAACGGCAAATATTGGAAATACGGGGTGTTGCCCGTACTGGGAACCGTTACCACACCCGTTGAGTTGTAGTTGCCCCATACATAGACTCCGTTCTCAGAGGCCACGGTGAACCCACGCGTATCGGATGCACTGGACGAGTCATAGATACCCGGAACAGTCGTACCGTTGATAAGCCGGACACCGCGCCGATAGTATTTGTGGTCGTTCACGGCCGCCGCATCGGCGTAGATCGTATCATCGCGGTACCTTGCGGCCTCAGTGCCGTATGAAGTATTGAGGATGCCGTTTCCATACTGCCCAACGGGGTCCACATCTTCACCGTTTTGGAGAATGCCGTCATTGCCGGGTGCTGCACCATAGACGTCCTCCATATCGTATTTGCCGTTGAAGTTCGCATCGCCGCGGCGGTCGGAGACATAAAGCACCCAGCCATTCTCCTGAGGCACATCGTCCTTGGTCAGCGAGTGTCCCATCAGGTTCGAGAAAGGCGTGCCGGTGGGAAATCGTCCATCGAAATCGCCCCGCAGGAAGCGTCGGAGATTTGCAACGTCGATATCGACCATACTCATCACACCATTGCGTGCGACCTTCTTGTAGTTGTCGTAGTACGTGTCGGAGTAGTAGGTCTTACTCTTTGAGTCGTAATAAAGGCCCTCGCGAGCATCGAACATCTCGATCGGGAATGGAACGATAGCCTTGTCGGTTCCATTTATGAGCTTGAGCTGGCCATAGTTCTCATAAGCGCTCGATACAGAGCCGGCATTGCCGGCGGTGCAGCCCAGGCTGCATCCGGCGGCGATCTTCGCCGCGTCGGCGGTCGTGTAGCGGAGAACGTAGTTCCAACCGCCCGCGCCGTCGTAGCTGATCACATTGGGCGAATTGTTCGGGATCGCGTCTCCGGGAATCGCAAAGCGTTGGAGTTTCACGATCGAGCGGCTGTCGGGATACGTGGACGGACTCTGCGGCGTCAACGCCGTAATATTAGCCGACGGTGCACTGACCGATCCATTATTAGGAAGTTGAGGGACACCATATCCGCTGATATAGATCGGCGACTGCTCGGTAACACCGAGGCTAAGGAATTCCGAAGTGATATCGCGTGTCATCAGAACGCCGGTCGAACTGTCGTATGCTACGGTCTCGACCTTCAGCCAGACCTGACGCGAGGTCGCATCGCCTGTGAAGAGTCTTTCTCCGTTGACCCTGGTAGCTTGATAGCCATCGGTCATCGGGAAATTCGCCATGATGTCGTAGCCGCGTGAACGGCGATCCAAGACCGTGTCCGCAGTATTCGGTTCTGCGGTACCGTTCCAATTGCCGTCCAGCCGAACGCCGCACGGGCCTGTAACTGCAGAGCCGGTGCTTAATGCACAGCCGGGCAGCATTTCCTTCTTGTCCGCAAGGCTGACGCGAATACCGTTCTTGTTCGAGTATCTCTCGCCCTTCGTGATCGCATCATCCTTTGTCGTGGCGGAGACAGGTTCGATCGTGCCTGCGTTGTTCACGAGGTCACCGCCGGTCGAGCCCGGTTCTTCCTTGCCGCGCTTGATCATATCGATCAGGTCAGAATTCGCATTGACCTTGAGTGGCAGTCGCAATTCAGCGACGCGTGCCTGCAGGTTGCCGTCAAAGACCGCGCTCTGGCTGGCCCAGCTCGGATTCTTATATCCGGGAGGCATATCGGGATTCGACGCGAACACATTCGGCCCGCCGCCGCTGTTCAGCACGCTGCCCCACGTGGGGTAGAACTGCTTGTTCACGCCCGAAGCGTTTTTGATATAAGTTCTGTTGTTGCTGCTGTCGCCGGTATATCCGTTGCGCCAGGTTTGCGAAACGATCTCCTTGTGGGCGGTTACGCGAGAATCAAAGTACACGCCCTCACTTCCGGGCGAAATGAAGAAGTTGCCGTTCGAGTGGACGCGTCCGCCGAAGCTGAACAGCGGCGGCCGGAAGAGCTCGAGATCGTCATCGTAGAAGATACCGAACTGGAAGATCGGAATACGGTTGTTGAGGACGTTGCGGGTCAGCTGCACCTGTACGCCCTGATTGTCAGTGGTCGTCGTCACAAGCTGCCAGTTGTCACGCAATGCGATCAGGCCGCTGTAAGGGCCGCCGGTCAGCACAACATTCTCACTAGCAGATGTACGGCCGACCGTCTGCGCGAAAGTGTATCCCGCGAGGCCCGGAGGCATAACGTTCTCGATCTTTGTGATATCCGCAGCAGTCGGGCTCAACTTCGCTCCGAAGAGCTTGTTGAAGTTTCGCGTCATCGACTCAAGACTTCCCTGCGCCGCGTAGAACGTGCGCGCCTCGGCCGTTTCATTGCCCACGGCGGCAGCTTCCGCTGCCGTTCGTGTCATCGCCATCGCGGCAAAAACGCTCACGAGAGCAAGGACGAATAGAGCTATCACGATCGCTGAACCGCGTTCGCTGCTTTCGCTCGCGGCCTTCGTGGAATTTGTCGAATTCTCTCTTCCGGTTTCCATCGTTTTGTACCTACTTCAAAAACTAATTTGCCTCGTAACCAAGGTTGCGCGTACTAAAGGTCGTGGTCTGCGTTTCACGGTAAGGCTGCCCGCTCGACATATTCTCTACGGATCTGACATCTACGCTAACCCTGATCTGCCTGACCGCAGCAAGGTTTGTCGGAAGATCGTCCGCAGTGCCGGCAATACCGTCGGGGCCTGCTATCGGATTATTCGTTACGACGCCATCGTCCATGATGTATTCGATCTGGAAGTTTTGAACTCCGTAGATCAGCGGCGCATCGACGAAGGCCTGCGGCGTAGCGGGAAAAACCGGCGGACTATTTGCATATTCTCTTCGAGTAAGAGTGCCGTCGGGGGTCACGAAATACGTCACCATTCTCACGCGCTGGATGCTCGCCGGCACGGTAATTGCCCGAAGAGTACCGCTCGCACCGGCGAGGTTGATGCCGAGAACGTCCCCGTTCGAGAACTCGATCTTGTTGGCTCCGCTTTTTCCCGTAACAAGTCCCAGCGTCGAGCCTGAGCTTCCTGTAACGAGGTAGAGGTCATTGACATTACAAAGGGAGTTGCTGCCTGAGAGAGGCACGATCTCATCGATCGTTCCACCGGATTTTGTGGTCGCGGCATTGACCTTTAGCGGCTGCGACACACCTCCGACGAGGTTGAATGTCGAGTCCTTGAAGAGGAATGTAACCTGGTCCGTCCTTACGTTAGGTGTCTGATTGTAAGTGTTGAGCGTTCGGTTATCACCGGCAATGATCGGCGCAACGGTGTCACGCGTCGTATCGGGATCGTTCGGAATACCAAGCAGCGTCCCCATGCGGTTGTCCGTCAGGATCACCGTGTTCTTGAGCGGATACCCGAAGCCGGCATTATATGCATCCCTTCCGATCAGGTTCAGGGCAATCCGTACGTTCTTGTTCAGCCCGGTCTTTTCGCTTACGACGGAACGCGTTGCTTTCGCAACGGCCATAACGCCGAAAATACTGCCCGTCACGATCGTAAACAATGTGATCGAGATCAGAAGTTCTACAAGCGAAAATCCATTTTCGTTTCGTGATCGATCTACTGATGGCGTCATAAATCTACTCTCCTGCGTCGGTTGCGATCGCGTAATCCGTCAAGACGGTTTGCAAAGATTCGGTCCTCGGAACCGCTCCAACGAAATATCGAACATCGACCCTGACGTTCCTGAAGCGAACAGGATTGGTTCCCGGTGTCGGACAGTTGTAAGAGGGAGCGTCGGGATCACATTCATCAGTGATAGTTATCTCCCGCTGAAGATTTGGCACCGTCACATTATCGTCATCGGCGGTCCCGATTATCGCGTCCGGCCCGGCACCGACATGTACGTCCTGCATGCCGGTCACAAATACGCCCTGAGGAATACCGCTTATCGGGTCCGGGTTCGAGCCCACGTTGCCGACGGCTTTCCAACCCAGCCGATCCGGGTCGGTCTCCTTGACCGACATAATCGATTCCATCGTCGAAGCGGCGACCTGTTTGGCGACCATCTGCTGCTCTTGCGAACGGGCCTGCAGAACTGCGCCGCCCATCCCAGACATAAGTGCAAGGATCCCGACCATCAAGATGACGATCGCGATCATTACGTCGATATATGAGAATCCGGATTCATTTTTTGTACTCATATTCTTGAACCTATTGTGTGCTCGCGACAAAGGTCGAGCCGTCGTATTTCCAAAGTCTAAGTGCACCGCTTCCGCCGAATAGCGTAATTGCGCGGATCTCACCCTTGCTGCGTGCAACGCTGCTTGCCGGAGCGCTCGGCGGCCAAATGTAGATCGTCGAACTTATCGGGTTATCGACGCTGTCCACGACGTTTCCCGTACTCTCGAAGCGCGCCACCCATACCTGATGCCCGGAGACGGTCGAACCGCCCTCTTCGTGACTGAGGATCGCGGTAGAAAACGCCGCATCGGCATAATTCGGCGGGTTCGGCGGGTTCACTCCTGCCGGACGCGCATCGACGCGAATATCAGAAACATTGTCGAGCGGAATTCGTTTGATTAAAGTGTCGGGGTCGGTGTTGTTCTCATCGATCTGGAGAATGGCGTTGTCCGTGAGATCGATCTCGACACGCATCGTTCGACGACGCGTCATCGCAAGTTGTGAGGTCTCTCGGATCACGTCGATTATGCGAAGAGCCTGATCGTCCGAACGATAGACCTTCCGGTAGCTAACGATGTACGGAATAGAGATCGCACAAACGATGGCCAGGACCGACAACGTGACAAAAAGCTCGGTTATCGAGAAGCCAGATTCGCCGGAGCGTCCGCCAGACCTTTTTTGCGAGCGGCAATACATATTGTTTTCGAGTGTGTTTTCGTTGGGCACAACTCCCGCTGACTCCGACAGCTGCGTCGAAGACGAAACAGGGAGCACTATCAAGAAGAAATGTGGAAGGCTAGGAACATTCCAAAAGTATTTTGCCATAGTTGAACATCTTTTTACAAGAAGTTTTGGATTTTTTCTAATTTCGGCAAAATTCGCTACTATTGACCTCACTCGTATCTGGTGTGATGACAGAAGATAGGCCCCACAATTCACGCTCAACGTCGATCGATTCGCTTGTTCGCGGAGTTTTGGGAAAATTTGGCGATATTTTTGATCGATTTACCGGAAGGCAGTGGAAGCCTTCCAGCGGCCTTGCGACAAGCGAGGTCATCGAGCGAATCAAGAGGATCCTGGACACGGAGGCCCGTGATGTACGCGGCAAAGGTAAGGTCGTGCCCCATTCGGTCATTTTGAAGATGCAATGGGACAAATTCTCGACCGACGACCCAAAGACGATCGGTGAATTTGAGAATGAGCTTCTCGTGGCCGCGATCGATCACATAAACGATCGCAGGTATTACACATCCGGCCCAATGACGGTCGAGGTCAAACCGGATTATTTTACCGAAGGGATCAAGTTCATCGCGTCTTTCGACCCAAGTTCGGGTAACGAGGAAGATGAGCGGGAAGTCCATCTTTCTATTCCGCCGCTGAATGCTTCTGAGACAGCGCGATCCACGAACGATGCCGGCGAAGACATGGATCCTGCCTCGGGAAAAGAAATTGGCGCTGTTACCATTTGTACCGCGACATTTGAGCTCGGCGGCTTTGCTCACGAAATAAAGCTGCGAGTGCCGACGCCGGGACGCGTCAGTGTTGGGCGAACTGCGGAGAGTCTGCTCCGAATCGACGACACGAGCATATCCAAACACCACGCAACCCTCGCAGTTTCGGCGGACGCGCAAATGGCCGTCGCGGACACAGGTTCGACCAATGGCACAAAGGTGAACGGCGAGAAACTATCGTACGGCGAGGCTGTTGCTATATCAGCAGGAGATGCTGTCACGTTCGGCAGCGTGGATGTAAAGTTTTCTTTGGAAGCAGAAACTCCTGAGACTGAGGTGTCCGAGCCGAGCGATGAGTTCTTGGATGAAGAGGTGGCCGCGGAATGATCGGACTGTTTTTTCTGTTCATCGACTGGAAGTTCCTGCGGCCCGAATATATCTTCGGCGGCCAGGTTCTCGAACGCACCCCTGCGGGCATCTCGATCCTTTATCTATTTGGGCTTCTGATCCTGCTGCTCTTTGTATCCCTTTTCTTCTTGGAGACCATCCGGCGGCCGAAACTCACCGCCGAAAAGGACCTGCCGCCGCCGGTGGCTCGGCGCCTGACGATCAATATCGCCAATCGAAGTATTTTTGTTTGGCAGATATTTTTTATTCTCGCCGCCTTGTCTGTCTTTGGGTTTCACATATATTGGACCAAGTTTGCCGACGAAGAGAACGATCAGTTCCAGGCCCTTGCCTACAAGGACCTTCGGCGGCGAAGAACCAGTGCTGCCGATCTGAGAGGCTGGATATTGGATCGCACCGGCAAGCTCGATTCGACCCTTGCTTATTACAAACTTGACAGCGATGGTGATCTCGAACGGTCTTATCCGCTTGATCGCGAAATGGCTCACCTGTTCGGCACCGAACGCGGTACTCCGGGCCTTGAGCGGACTTTGTTCTCAAAGCAGACAGGCCCGGCACCGGAGGCGTGGGACATTCTCTTCAAATACCGTGAACCGGAGCCGGTCAATAAGGACGTTCGGCTGACCATCGACCGGCAGCTCCAGCAGTTCGTCGCAAAACAGCTCGAGGGCAAGAAGGGAGCGATCGTCGTTCTAAATCCGCAGACGGGCGAACTGCTCGCGATGTATTCAAATCCGTCGTACAGCCTTGATGACGTGCGTACGCTTGACGGCTATTTGAAGCTGGAGGCCGACAAGCAGAACCAGCCGCTTCTTAGCCGCGCAATGCGCGAATTCTATCCGCCGGGCTCGACGTTCAAAACGCTGACGATGATCTCGGCCTTTCGTGCAGGCAAGCAAGATGCTCTTTTCCCCGACCTGCCTTCGACGGCCGATCCACCTTGTTACACGCCATTCCGCGGCTCTCGGCCGATATGTGACGCCGGCGGAAGCTGCGAGATCTGCCGGACGGATGTACCGCTCAGAGAAGCGTTCAAGGTTTCGAGCAATCAGTATTTTGCACAGCTCGCAAACTATCTCGGACGCGAGCGAATGGCCGAGACAGCGCGTCTTTTCGGGATAGCTACCGTCGATGAGCCTAAGGATGCTCTGATGCAGGGCTTCTTCCCGCAGGTGTGGAATACGACCACCGACCGCATCGCGAATTCGATCAGCCCGCGGCAGTCAACAATGGTGGTCGGTAAAAGCCTCACTCTCTACGATTTCGGGTTGGAAGGTATGGGCCAGGGCCTCGCGTCGCAGATGACGCCTTTTCAAATGGCCTTGATCGCGGCCGGTGCAGGCAACCTGAAAGGGCAGCTGATCAAGCCAAGGATAGAAGCCGACCTGCAGCCTCAAGCATTCTCGCAGGTGCTGTCGCCGCAGCAGGCCGCGATGATCCGCGAAATAATGTCAACGGTAACGGAAGAACCGGGCGGAACCGGCGGACAAGTTCGGGCGATCCTCTCAGGCACAGGCGTTACCGCGGGCGGCAAGACCGGCACTGCGGAGCAAGATGATGTTCCTGTCTATGATGCGGATGGCAGACGCAAGTTCACGATAGTCAAAAAGACCGGAAAGAACGGTGAGGTGATAGAAGAGAAAAAGTACGTCACTCGCGATCGAACGGACGGCTGGTTCATTTCCATTGCTCCCCTGGAGGATCCGCAGGTCGCGATCGCGGTCGTTGTCGAGGATATCGGAAGCAGGTTCGGCGGCGGGACGGCCGCTCCGATCGCCGCGAACGTCATCCTGAAGGCACGAGAGCTAGGCCTTCTTGGTGATAAATACAAAGTCAAAGCAAAGCCGGCTTCGCCAAAGGGAAAGAAGCGTTAATACAGTGTCGAACAGAACATTTACACACGTTTGTGCTCTCCTGATCGTTGTCTTTATGACGGCGATCGCCCACTATGCCATCGCTTATTCCGCTCTGATACGCGGTTATGAGACGAGTTCGCTCGTCGCCTACCGCAACGTCGGCTTGATCCTGCTGCTCGCGCTTTTGCCGATAGTACTTCGAAAGCTACTCTCTTATCGCGGATCGTGGATTCCTTATACGGCGTGCGTGATCCTCTTTTCGATCGGACTGACAGTTCAATATCGGCTTTTTTCGGATCGAGAATATGTTGCCGACATCGATGCGAGCGTTCGAGCAAAGATCGAGAACTCGACAATGTCAGACCGCGAAAAGTCGCGTGCATTGCTCGATGCGAAGTTCGCTGCCATTGCTCGCGAACGCGCCGCGAAGATCCGCACCGCGCAAATGCATTACGTGACGGAAAATTACTCGGCCGAAAAGAAGCAGATGGTCGGGCTTCCGGCTTCTGACCCGCACCCCGTTGATCTTTCGCAAGAAACGCCGCGGCCCGTGAAAGAATCTCTAACGGGCACGATCTTTTCGTCAAACACCTGGATTCCGTTGTTCGCGATCGTCTCTTTTCTGATCGTGTTCTTCCTGGTTAGGAGAGATGACGTCCAACGCCTTCTTCAGGAGAACGGCGTAGTGATCGTCCTGCTCACGCTGATACCGCTGTTCTTTGCGGCATTGACCTCAAGTGCGGGGAAATTTCTTGGTAATATGACGCCGTGGGAGCCGGCAAAGGTTCCATTCTTGATCGGGTTTGCCGCGATCCTCTCCGTCCTCTACCGCAATCTCGCACGAACCTATTGGGGCTTGCCGCGGGCTAAAGACGTCCTTCCGCTAGTATTTATGGCGGTCGTCCCGTTTTTGCCGTTCTTCGTCCTAAAGGATTTCGGGCAGATGATGGTCTTTAGTGCGGTTTACGCAACGCTCTATCTGATCGCGGTCAGGCGTTTTTCACAGCGTTTCGTGCTTGTCGGCAGCGTCCTTCTCGCCGTCAGTATTTTGATCGTCGGCGCATTGCCGCCTGCCACCCAGGCAAAGGTGCCGCTCCTGCCAACTGTCGCCGCTCCGGTTCGCTCCGTTCTGCCGGACCGCATACAGCAGCGTTTTCATCTCTGGCTGGACGGTTTTGATCCGCCTTCGCCCGACACCGATTGGTGGAAGGACGACTACGACCGATACTATGCTGACCTCGTAAAGAACAATCCGAAATTGCCCGGAATGCTGGAGGACGATCCGGCACTCCAACGATCGATCAATACGGATGCTTGGTTCGACATGCTTGCGTTCCAGCCTGCACAGGCCACCTTCGGAATTGCGTCCGGCGGCGTCACGGGACGCGGTTTCGGCCTCGGCTACCCCGAACTGATACCCGTTTCGGACTCCGATTATATTTACGCGGCGATCGGCGAAGAACTTGGACTTTCGGGAGGATTGTTGGTAACCTTTGCGCTAATTTTGTTCGTGACGGCAGGTGTGCAGATCGCGAGAGATTCGAGAGATATGTTCAGCAAGCTTTGCTCGATCGGCCTGGCCGCATTCATCGGCTTTCAGGCGCTTGTGAACATTGGTGGAATTACGCGCGCGCTGCCGATGACCGGCATCACGCTTCCCTTTGTCAGCCACGGTGGATTCAGCCTTGTAACGAGCTTCGCAATGCTCGGTATGCTGATGGCATTTTCACACCGCAACGCAATGGATCGTTTACGCGATACACTAAAGGCCGAACCAGCAGTTTCGGACGTCGCCGTCTAACACCAAAACTTCTAAACGATGACTCAAGGATTTCAAATCACGTCGGCAGCTGTAAGCGATCGGGGCCTCAGCGAAAAGCGGCCGCAGAACGAAGACTCGTACCTCTCGAATCCGACTTTCGGGATTTTTGCCGTGGCCGACGGTGTCGGCGGTGCCCAAGCGGGCGAGGTCGCTTCGCAGATGGCTATGGAGATCCTCGGCGAGGCATTCAACAATGCCCTTCCGGGCTCCGATGCGGAACAGGTGATGGAGCTCGCCCTAGATCAGGCAAATGCGGCGATCTATCAAATGTCCACCGAGCTTTCGCAGCTTGCACAGATGGCGACGACGGTCGTCGCCCTGCATCTTGACGGAAACATCGCAACGATCGGCCACGCAGGCGATTCCCGTCTATATCGGCTCGACCGCGACGGTACGCTTCATCGTGAGACCGAAGATCACTCCGTCGTTGCAGATGAAGTTCGTGCCGGGCGGATGACCGAAGAACAGGCTGAGAATCATCCGGCAAAGAACGTGATAAATCGCGCCTTGGGCGCAGAACCCTCAGTCAAACTCGAGCTTAAGACAAAGCTCGTTTCACGCGACTGCACTTACCTATTGTGCTCTGACGGCGTCACCCGCCACATACCCGACAAGGAGCTCGCCCAAATATTGAGCGGCGACGATCCTAACGAGATTTGCAGGATCATAAAGGAAACGTGTTACCAACGCGGAGCTGAAGATAATCTGACGGCCGTCGTCATCAAGTATGACGGAGTTGAACCTAATTCGGCTCATCATGGACCGCCGGTCGTCGAAGATGATCCCGCCGAATTCGACACCGTTGCATCGGTACGGCTTCCTGCCGAAGCGGTGCCGGAACAGATGGATGAGATCCAAGTTGCGGAGCACTCGCCTGAGCCGGTCGTATTGGCAGAACCGATCGAGCCGGCAACTGTAGATGCAGTGCCCGCTGAACTCTCTACTGCGGCTCCCGAGCCGCTGCCCCTGCCGGTACAAGCCGAGGAACCCGCTCCGCCAATAACCGAGGAGCGGCGAGGGACCGATTTTACCCGCGATTACGTAACTGCGCGAGAGGCCGATCGTGAAAGGCTAGCACAGGTCTTAGAAGAATCTCCGGCCGAACGCTCCGGCGGTCGCCGTACGCTGATCGCCGCACTGGGAGCACTCATTTTGGGAACCGCCATCGGCCTCGGAGTTTACCATTTCGGGTTTGCTGAAAAGCCTATCGAAGAGCCCGCACTCCCGAATATCTCCGAGATGCGGTCAGGCAATATCGCATTCACCGCATTTGAGGAGAATCGGCGAAATGTAGATAAAGACCCGGCTCTTTACATCGAGAGGCACCCGCCGCCGCAGGATGCCGCGGATCATTACCTTTTGGGCAGAGCTTATATGCTTCTAGGCGATTTTCAGAAAGCCAAAGCCTCGTTCACCGAAGCAAAGAAGTTGATGGATTCGAGCGATGAGTCGAATATCGGAGTGATGCGGGACGACATCATTCTGGCCGAAGCTGTCCTCGCAGATCCTGATGCGTCCGCGGCTTTTAAGCGAGAGCTCGAGGCCGCGAAAATGCCAAAGAACGCGGAGGCGGCAAATACATCACGCTAGGCGAGCCGCTGCCTTACGGCCTCGTAAATGATGATTCCGCCGGAGACCGCAAGATTCAGGCTCTCCGCGGCGCGCTCCATCGGTATTCTCACCACCTTGCTGCACACAGCGAGGACTTCCGGCGGAAGTCCGTTAGCCTCACCGCCAAGAACGATGATCGTCGGCCGCCGCAGGTCGATTTCGTACACAAGGTCTCCGGCTTCTGCGGCCGTTCCGATCATCTGGATCTTCTTCGCTGGGGCGAGTTTCGCGAGCACCTCAATTTCGATATTCGTCGCTGTTGGAAGTCGGAATGCCGCACCCATAGAAGCCCGTAGTGCTTTTGGCGAAAACGGATCGGCAGACCTTGGCGACAGAACGAGACACGAGGCTCCTGCGGCCCCGGCTGTGCGCATTAAAGCTCCCAGATTTGCCGGATCGTTGATCTCAAAGCAGTAAACGATCAGCAGCGGTTCCTTCGAAGCGAAAATCTGAGCAGACTCGATATTTGGCGGCCGGTCCGCGATCAACACGATCCCCTGCGGGTTTGTCGTATCCGCGATCGATCGAAAAGCCGCCTCCGAGCAACGCGAGATACTTACCTTGCGGGCCTTAAGCGTCGCCAGCATCTCGCTCTCCTTCGGCCCGTTGCAAAAAGCCTCGGTGACAAAGCATTCGCGGATCGTGATATCTGACCGCAAAGCCTCGTCCGCAAGCCTAAAGCCTTCAATAAAGATCGCCGACCTTTCCCTGCCGTCCCGAATTTGCCGAGCGGCCTTTAGACGTGCGTTGTCTTTGCTTGCGATCAGCTCGTGCTGTTTCATCTATACATTAATTTTTAGCAGGTTTGAATTGAACCGCAAAACGGCTAAACTTATCGCTATGCAGCCGGAGACCGGTCACAAATCAAAACTTGAACTTCTGAAAGAACGTTCAGCGCTTGCAGAAGAAGGCGGCGGTGTCGAACGCCTCGAAAAACAGCGGAAGAACGGCAAGATGACCGCTCGCGAACGCATTGACTTTTTCCTCGATGATGGCACGTTTGAAGAGTTCGACAAATTCGTCGTTCATCGCTCGACCGACTTTGGACTTGATAAGCAAAGATTTTTGGGAGACGGTGTCGTCACCGGCCACGGGCTTGTAGATGGCCGTGAGGTGTTTGTTTTTGCTCAGGATTTCACCGTATTTGGCGGTTCTCTGTCTGAAACTCACGCGCAAAAGATCTGCAAGGTTATGGATCTTGCGATGAAGGTTGGAGCTCCGGTGATCGGTCTCAACGATTCTGGAGGCGCTCGCATTCAGGAAGGCGTCGTAAGCCTTGGGGGCTATGCGGATATCTTTCTTAGAAATACGCTTGCGAGCGGTGTCGTGCCGCAGATTAGCTGCATTCTCGGCCCTTGTGCCGGCGGTGCCGTGTATTCGCCCGCTATCACGGACTTTAACGTGATGGTCAAGAATTCGTCGTATATGTTCATCACCGGCCCGGACGTTATCAAGACCGTTACGCACGAAGATGTTACGAAGGATGAACTCGGCGGCGCGATGACGCACAACACCCGTTCCGGTGTTGCACATTTTGCCGCTGATTCAGATGAACACGCTCTGCGTTTGACCCGCGAACTGCTATCGTTCCTGCCGTCGAACAATATGGACGATCCGCCGTTCGTCGCCACGAAGGATCCCGCAGATCGTTCGGATGACGCGCTGAATACAGTTGTCCCCGAATCTGCAGATCAGCCGTATGACATCCGCGAGATCGTCAGCAGTGTTGTTGATGACAATTACTTTTTCGAGGTCCAAGAACATTTTGCTCAGAATATCGTGGTCGGATTTGCTAGGCTCGGCGGCCGGTCGGTCGGCATCGTGGCAAATCAGCCGGCATTTCTCGCCGGCGTTCTCGACATCGACGCATCGGTGAAGGCCGCTCGATTTGTGCGCTTTTGCGATTGCTTCAATGTTCCGATCATTACTTTCGAGGATGTCCCGGGTTTTCTCCCCGGTGTGGATCAGGAACACTACGGCATCATTCGGCATGGCGCCAAGCTTCTGTTTGCATATGCCGAAGCGACGGTTCCGAAGATAACGGTCATCACGCGCAAGGCCTATGGCGGCGCCTATTGCGTGATGGCTTCCAAGCACATAAGAACCGACGTGAATTTTGCTTATCCGACCGCGGAGATCGCGGTCATGGGATCGGAGGGAGCCGTCGGCGTGCTTTTCAAGCGCGATATTTCCGAGCATGACGAGGCATACCGTAAAGCAAAGGTCGCTGAGTTTGACGAAAAGTTTGCGAACCCCTATGTCGCGGCAGGACGCGGATTCATCGACGAGATCATCGAGCCGCGGCTGACCCGACCGAAGCTGATCCGGGCCCTCGACCTTTTGCGCAACAAACGCGATACAAATCCGCCCAAAAAGCACGGGAACATCCCTTTATAGTTGGCCGAGTCTCTTGGACGTTCTATCCATTGTTTAAGCATTTTATTAGCGCAATCTAACACGAACTTCTGATCCACATGCATTTGAAACGGCCAACCGCGGCGACGATAGATCTGGACGCCCTCGCCTTCAATCTACGATCGGCAGGTGACTTTATCGGCCTTGACACGGAGATAATGGCGGTCGTGAAGGCGGACGCCTATGGCCACGGCGCTGTCGAATGCTCGCGGCGGCTTAAGGCTGAAGGTGTCAAGCGGCTTGCGGTCGCGATCGTCGAGGAAGCGGTCGAACTCAGAGAAGCGGGCATCGACGGAGATATTCTCATCCTTGGCGGTATCTGGCCCGATCAATCGGAACTGATTTTCCAGCACAATCTTATACCGGCTATATTCAGTATCGAATCCGCCGCCGCGCTCAACTCTCTTTGCGCTTCGCAGGGAAAGACCGCGAAGATACACGTTAAGATCGATACCGGAATGGGACGCGTCGGTGTTCCTTTTGCTGATGCGGGGCAATTTGCAGACGCTCTTGCAAGGCTCGATAACATTGAAGTCGAAGCCTTGATGACGCACTTCGCCTCAGCAGACGATCTGGACCAGAGCGACTTTACGAACTATCAGATGGATCGATTCGGAGCCGTCGTCGAAGTCTTTGCAAATGCCGGTATTCGTCCTCCGATACTTGACCTTGCGAACTCTCCGGCCTCAGTTGCCTTTCCCAGGTCGCGTTCAGGTTTGGTACGTCTTGGCGGCATACTTTACGGGCTTGGCAGCGACATCCTGCCGGATGTCCCGCGTCCCGATCTGAAGCCCGTAATGTCGCTGGCATCAGAGGTCGGATTTCTAAAGGATGTGTCCGCCGGCGATTCCCTTGGATATGGCCGCACGTTCATCGCCCAACGCGACTCCCTGATCGCGACCGTTCCCATCGGGTATGCAGACGGTTATCCGAGGACATTGTCGAACAAAGGTGAAATGATAGTTCGTGGGCGATCGGCACCGGTCGTTGGCCGCGTTTCTATGGACTGGACGATCGTCGACGTGACCGACATTCCGAACGTTGAGGTCGGAACCAAGGTAACGATCATTGGACACGATGGCGGCGGCCATGTCTCCGCTGCCGACATTGCTCGGGAAACTGGCACGATCTCATACGAGATCACGTGCGGTTTCGGCCGCCGTGTGCCGCGAGTGTTCAAACAAGGATAGACTATGGCAGGCTTTAGAGAACTCGATTGGAAGGCCTTCTTTTCGAAACTCTGGCGCCGCGTTCTCGAAACGGACATCTTTGACCGGTCGGCACAGATCGCATTCTTCTTCACTTTCGCACTCTTTCCGCTGCTCTTTTTTCTTGTAAGCCTGTTCGGAATGATCATCGGGACGACCGACGCACTTCGGGATGAGCTTTTTGCGTATTTGCATACGCTGATGCCGCCGGTCGTTTTTTCCCTTGTATCGACAACGGTTCTTGAGATCGTCAGGAGTAGTTCGAGCACCAAGCTCGTGCTCGGCCTCGCCGCGGCTCTCTGGGCCGCATCCGCGGGTGTCGATGGCATTCGAAACGCGTTAAATGCGGTCTACGGCCTGAAAGAATGCCGCACTTGGTGGCATACGAAGCTTCAATCTGTACTCGTTATACTCGTGATGGTCCTTCTTGTCGGCTCGGTCCTTCTTGTCGTCTTCTACGGCGGAAAGGTGACGGCATTCCTTTTTGTTTCGTCAGGTGAAGGACTCTCGTATTGGCTGTCGTGGTCGATACAATGGTTAACGATCCTCACGATCCTCCTTATCGCGTGTGAGCTGATCTACAACCTTCTCCCTGCCTTTCGTCCGCGAAAATGGGTTTGGCTGACCGCCGGCAGCGTCGTCGCGATCTTGTCTTGGATCGTGCTCACGGGTGCGTTTAGGCTCTATCTCCAATATTTCAACAGCTACGATCGAACCTATGGTTCGCTTGGCGCCGTGGTGGTGACGATGCTTTGGCTCTATTTTACCGCCATGAGCATTATGATCGGAGGGATCATCAACGTCGTCCTTTCCGAAATGAATTGTCAAAGCGACCTGCTCGAATCCCCGATCCACGACGATGCGGAATAGAGCCCTATACCAATTCCCTTTCGCTCTCCGACCCACTACAATTAGACGTTAAGGGATCGACCGAATACGAATGTCATTGATGCTAGCTGAGATCGCGGAACAGCCCGCGGCTCTTGAGAAAACACTAAAGGAAGAACAGCCGAAGTACGCGGCGTTGACGCGGACTCTTGCAGGAAAGGACATCGACCTTATCGTCCTTGTTGCACGCGGAAGCTCTGATAACGCGGCCCTTTTTGGCCGCTATTTGATCGAGGTAAGCACGGGAATCCCTGTCTCGCTTGCCGCACCTTCCGTTTACACCCTCTACAACGCAAACCTTGACCTCAGCCGCAGCTTGGTCGTTGGCGTTTCGCAATCCGGCGAAGGTGCGGACATCAATCTCGTCCTTGAATCTGCAAAAGCGTCCGGTGCCCTGACACTTGCGATCACGAACGAGGCGGAATCTTCGATGGCGAAGTTAGCAGATGAGACCTTGCTCATTCACGCCGGCCGTGAGAGGTCAGTTGCCGCAACGAAGACATATTCCGGGCAGATGCTGCATTTCTATTTGCTGACCCGTGCATTGGGCGGCGCCGACCCCGGAATTTCGTCGATTCCCGACCTGGTCGCAAAAGCACACGAACTTGCATCGGATATCCGCGAACTTGTCGAACGCTATGTCTTTATGGAGAACTGCGTCGTGGTCGGCCGCGGCGTAAACTACGGCAATTCGTACGAGCTGGCACTCAAGCTGATGGAGACATGCTATGTAGTGGCCGAGCGTTTCTCTACGGCCGATTTCTTCCACGGGCCGCTTGCGGTCGTCGAACGCAGATTCCCGGTGATCATGTTCGCTCCTTCGGGTGTTACGAAGGCAAGCAGCCTTGAGCTGCTCGCAAAACTCAAGGACCTGCACGCTGACTGTCTTTCTATCACGAACGACCCGGACGTGGCCGCTGCCTCGCCGCGTTCTGTTCAACTCGAGGCCGATATCGATGAGTTTCTGACGCCGATCCCTTTCATCGTCCCTGCACAGCTATTCGCCGCGTATCTATCGGCAGCAAAGGGCCTCGACCCGGACGCACCCAGATCGCTTTCAAAGGTAACGATAACTGTCTAGTAGATCAGCCTTCAGAGGCTGCGGTGAGAAGAGCTTCGCGCATTGCACCTGCTGTGCGCCAGCGGAGTTCGACTTGCTTTGCGAGCGCAGTTTCGATAACTGCCGCGACCTTTCGCGGCACACCCTGAACGCGCTGCTCGATCGGGATGATCGGTTTGTCAAAGATCGCTTTCACCGTCGCAGAAATGCCGGCCTTCGGACCGATGTCCAGCGGATGTGCGGCAGTCAAAAGGCTGTAGGCGGTCATCCCGACCGAATAGATATCTGAAGGCGGACGAACTTCCTTGAAGTCACGAACCTGTTCGGGCGGCATATACGCGATCGTGCCGGCAACATCTCCGACCATCGTAACACCGCTCATTCCGGTCTGCATGTAGCTCTTTGAGAGCCCGAAGTCCGTCAATTTTGCGATCAGATTCGGCGAAGTTCCCGAAACGAGAATATTCTGCTCCTTGATGTCGCGATGAACGAAGCCGAGCGAATGAGCATAATCGAGAGCGGAAAGCGTCTGCTCGATTATCTGAACGACCTCACGCCAATCGAGCTTGCCGTTCCGGTGTTTCGCAAGTTTTGCCGCATCCATTCCCGACACGAACTCGGTAACAAGATATACGACGTTGTTGTGCGTTCCGTGTTCGACGTATTCGACAATGTGCGGATGCTTCAGGGACGAGGCAACTTCGATCTCGCGCGTAAATCTTTTCAGAGATTGGTCGCTCACGGCGACTTCCGGAAGCAGCGTTTTGATAGCGACAGCTCGGCCATCGCGTTCCGCACGTGCAAGCATTACGCTTCCCATGCCGCCCTGGCCAATAACGCGGATCATCTGATAGCCCGGTATCGGCTGAGGGTTTGCGCGGAGTTTCTCGCGGCATTCCTCGCAGACGTACGTCATTTCCGTGGCCGGCGTATTTGCCGCGACGCTGGCAGGAATGTTGCAATTCAAGCAAGTTACCGTAACGAGCGATGGTTCGGTGGCACCCGCTGATTGAAGGTTGCCGCTCGGAGTGACCGCCGGAGCGTCCGAAGAAACAACGACCTCGAGCACCGTTTCGCCGCCCTGTATCCGATCTCCGCTGTTCAGATATGCCGTCTCGACCCGAAGCCCGTTGACGAAGGTTCCGTTAGTCGAACCAAGATCGCGGATAAAGGCCTGCGGCGGCGCGATCTCAAGTATGCAGTGATGCCGGGAGAAAAAGCGATCTCGCGGCAGACAGAAGTGCGCGTCCTCGCCTCTGCCGATCAAAAATGTATCGTGCTGGTCGAAAGAAAAAGTTCGGCCAAGTTGGGGGCCGGCGACTACATTTAGGCTTACACGCATTCAGTTTCCAAGGTAAACTCGTAAACCTTTATTTTAAGCCTCATTTGAGTTAATTTCCAAGCCCGCCAAGAAATATCGCCGCCCCATAGATAATAATGAACACGAGATATAGCGCAAGAAAGATACCGCCGGTTATTATCCCTGCGATCGAGAGACCTCTCCCGCCGTATCGCTGGGGATCTTTCTTCGACTGCGAAAGACCTATAAAGCCCGTAATAAGGGCCGCAGGGCCAAGCAGCAATCCGAGCGAGCAGCACCAACCGATCGTAATGCTTCCGATGCCCAAACATAGTGAGATGACGCCAAGCGTTTGATTCGGCGAGGCCGCATACATCGGCTGCTGCCACATCTGCGGAGCTTGATATTGGACAGGCGGCGCGCTCCAATTTGTCGGATTGGTCGTCCGAGCATCACTCATCATGACGGTCGGAGGCGTGTCATCGAACGGACGCTGAGCTCCCTCATCGATCAGGAGTTCCCCGTCGTCGAGACAGAAGTTCAGCGGCTCGTTGTATGTCTTATTGCATCTCGGGCAACGCTTCATTTAATCGGTCCTTATTTCAAAGTTTTTGAAGGCGACCGGTATTGCGTCACCTGCATAGATACCGACAACTCCGCCCGGATAACCGAATTCATTCTTGATCGAATCAACAAGCTGGCCGTTGATATAAAGATCAATGGACCCGCTATTTGGACGGTCGCGGGCTTCGAGTTTGTTCTCTCCGCTGCCGGAATTGATGGTACTGCTCTTTGTCCACTTGACGACATCTTTCTCGTCGCCGGGAACGTGATGTGCAATGCGATATCGCTGCTTCATCGAGTCAATAATGAACGCGTAGTCCTGTTTCAGCGGGTTGTCCGGATCGCTATGAAAGATCAGGCCATAACCGATGCGTGCGGCCTTTGAATCAACGTTTCGGACCGTGATCGTAACATCGGCATTTGTCGATTTGAGATCTTCCGCACCTGTGATCACGTAGTAGGAATTCGCACCGATCGACGAAACGATAAGTTCGCCGCCCTCATACTTTGTCGTGCCGTACAGCGAGGTCGAACGAACCCACTGCGATAGATCAAGAGTATCTACATTGGTTCGTCCGGAAGGCGAATTCGGCGACGGAGTAGAAGATTTTCCCGGTACCGGAGTAGCGGCCCTGTTCGTGTTCGCAAGTTCCTTCTGCTGTTCCTGATATCCGATATAGAAAAGTCCCGCAAGGCCGCCGCCGCAAGCCAATACGATAACTCCAAGGATCAGAACGACCCAGATCCAAGCCTTAGACGATTTTTTCGGCGGCTGCATCGAATACGCCTGCTGCTGGGGCTGCTGCCACGAACCCTGCGGAGAATCCGCCTGCTGGAAGTGCTGCGGGGATTGGATCGGCTGCTGCGTAACGGGCACATTCATCGCGACGGTCGGCGGCGGCGTCGAACTCGCCATCGCCTGGAGAACACTGCCGTCTTCGAGGCAAAAATTTAGATTGTCATCTGAATATGTTTTCTGACACTTTGGGCATTGCTTCATATCGTCATGGCCTCGAGCTATTTGGGATGATCGCAAAAAAATCTAGAACATTATACCCATAGAACGGTAAAAGTGCGACCTTGGGCGGGACCTTAACCTAAAGTTAGCCCGCATCTTCCGCAAAAGCGGATGTGTGCCGGATAGACACTTCCGCATCGGCGGCAGAGACGTTCGGCCTGAGGCGGGAGCGAACCTTGAGGCATTGTTGCAAAACCGACCATCCTTGGTTCGGAGGCGTCGCCTCGGTGGCCGCACTTGCCGCAGAATTTCGAGTTCAATGGCCGCGGCGTTCGACATCGCGGACACGGTGCCATGCCCGGCTGTTCCGCAGGAACGATCATGGAGAACGAAGCTCCGCCGCAACGGCCGCAGAATCTGACGCCTTCGGCATACCGTGCTCCGCACGCTGTGCACCCGACGATTCCCGGCAAGAGACTTGATTGCGGCGACCCGCCCGTGCTTGAACCCTGCGAAGGCGACGGCTGGCTCCCCTCGCCGGAGAAATGCCGAAGCTGCGCCTGGATAACCTGCTCGTTCGCACCTTCACGGATCTCGATGACACGCTCATCATCCTTCTCACCAGCCTTTGAAACGCGAAGGATGTGGCGTCCGGGCGGAATGTCGGTGAGCACGACGCGGCCCGAACTGCCTACGCTCGCACGGCGTTCGTCATCGACATAAACTTCGGCACTCAACGGACCTAGAATGATCAGCTTCGGGCCGCCGCGTTGATTTTCGCTTACGTCCGAGGCCGCTTTCTCCAGATTGTCGATCCATTCCGAGACCGAATCGGGACGATCCGCGGCCTTCGTTTTTAGCGAACCCATTATGACGCGCTCGACATCTCCGGGGACGTCGGTCCGGATCGTCGAAAGCAGCGGCGGCTCGTGCATTATCTTCTGCATCACGAGCTGCATCATTTCGCCAGAGAACGGCGTTTTGCCGCCAAGCATCAAATACGCGATCGTGCCGAGGGCGTAAAGATCCGCGCGTTTATCGACACCGACCTCCGGCTGCATCTGTTCCGGCGACATAAACTCAGGCGTGCCGATAATGCCGCGTGATGACGGCGTGGCGTTCGACGCAGCATCTGTGAAGGTCGCGCTGATGATCTTCGCAAGGCCGAAGTCGCCCACCTTCACGAAACCGTCGCCCGAACGGCCGGTCTGCATAATAAATATATTCGCGGGCTTTAGGTCGCGATGCAGAATGCCGAGCGAATGTGCCGCCTCGACGCCGTCCGAGATCTGCCGCAGTAGGCTTACAGCGCGCTTTATCGGAAGCGTTCCCTCCCTGCGAAGCAGTTTGTGAAGCGTCTCGCCCTCGACGTATTCCATCACAAGATAGAAAACGCCCTCGTCGGTTTCGCCGAAGTCGGTAACGCTGACGGTGTTCGGATGCTGTATCGATGCCGCGGCCTGCGCCTCGCGATTGAATCGCGCGATCGCTTCGCCTTCGGCCATGTCCTCGCTGTTCAGCACGTCCTGCCGTACGGTCTTCACCGCGACCCGACGTGCCTCGAACTTGGTGTCGTTCGCAAGATACACCTGGCCCATCGCTCCTCTGCCCAAGCGGCTCTTGAGAAGATATCGGCCGGCAAGCAATGGCGTTCCCGGCAAGGTCTGTTTCAGCGCGGACTCATCCGCCGGGCACTTTGGCACCTCGTCCGGAAAACAATTCTCGCATTTCGGGCATTCACGCATAGCCAGTTCTAATCTTGCAGGTTTTTGGCCGTTTTCTCAAAATATAATAACGATTTCACAAGGTCGATTTGCGGATTTTGTTCTCGAACATTCCGTTTGCTATAATCCGTTTTTGCTTTTTGGGTCGATAGCTCAGTTGGTAGAGCAGCGGACTCTTAATCCGCGGGTCACAGGTTCGATCCCTGTTCGGCCTACCATTTTCAGGTAGAAAAAGACGCTGCCCGGATCAACTCCGTGCGGCGTTCCTTTTTTTTCAAGGTTCAGATCTGTCCTGTTTACCCATTCTGCAGAACGAAGATCTTCGAAAATCACAACTCTTGCCATGAACTAAGTGAGAGCCGGCCAAACCGTCATTCTCTACTTTTGTCCCACTGGGACACGTGTGGGACAACCTTTTGGGACAAATAAGTGACATACTATCAACCACTTACGCGATCTGTCCCAGAATTTCGCGAAAAAAAGTCAACCCGCATTTTGCGTGATCGACTCCCGGAGAAACCTCGATGAGCGGACGGTCAACGTTGCAGAAGCCTGCACGTTGGTAAGGGCGGTCAGTATAGGTCAGAACCGCCAGCGTCAGCGGGCGGTCAGCATTGCCGCAAGCCCGCACGCTAGTAAGGGCACTCTTGTCAGTGAGTGATGAGTGGTGAGCATTCACCACTCACAATTCACCACTCACAATTCACCACTCACAATTCACCACTCACAATTCACCACTCACAATTCACCACTCACAATTCACCACTCACAATTCACCACTCACAATTTCCTCGATGTTTGTTCCGTTCCGCGCGTGGCGGAACAAGCGGAACAAAACGGAACAAAAATCGGCGTTCTGGCGACCTGCGGTTACAATTATTGTCACTATTGTCAAAGATCAGGGCGTAAAACATATGTTTACGCCATCTCTACGAGTATATCACGCGTGTCAAGAGGTGCTTTTGATTCCTTTTCGGAGCACCTTGTTCAAGCTTTGTTACTTTCGAATTCGAAACCGCGGAAGAAATACTTGTTCGATAATGGCTTCGCATAGCCACGTCGTTTACGGCGTGGTTTAGGACGGAAAATGAATCCTCGGAGGCGGCTCGGCCGCCGACTTCTCTCTGTCGCGTGCTTCGCACGCTCCGGCAGAATATTGAGGAGAAGCTAACCACGAGCTGAAGCTCGTGGCAATCCAGCAGCCTTACCCTGGGCTATATTCTTTGTCCCCTACGGGGACTAGGTCCTTTGCGGTCCGCACGAAATGCACAAAATGCACGTTTTGCACAAAAACGAGATACCGGCTAAACCAGATCGCGGAGCCGCAGGACCTCGTCTCTGAGAAGCGGATTCTGTTGGAAACTTGCAGTTTCGCCCTTCGCCTTGGTCGCACGCTGGATGTGCCAATAGCTCAAGCCGAGCTTTCCGACCGCGCGAAGATATTTGGTTCTCGCTCCGAATTTACCCTCGAAGATCCCCTGAACGACCCAGCCAAATCCGCGAAATGCAGAAGTCGCGATCCGTTCGAGTTCCGGAGAAATGAGGCCGCGTGCGACATCAATCGCAAGCATCTCTTTCAAGATCTTTCCCTGCCGCCGCATAATAAAAAGGCTAAAGCCGACGAAGATAAGGAAGAACGGAATTTCGGCGACGAAATAGCCGAGCAAAAAGCCTTCGGTGCCGCCAAGCACTGCCATGCCGTTCCAGATCGCATGCAGAAGCACTGCCCCGAAGTATCCCACGACCGGCATGATGATCCGCACGGCTTTATTGTGCGACTCGCGCGCGATACCGCATCCGATTCCGGTCATTGAAGTGAATGTCGCGTGAGCAAAAGGCGACATTATCCCGCGCAGAACAAAGAGCAGCATCAATCCGCCGAAACCGCCGCCAAGCAGCCCTCTGCCGTAATAAAGCACGTTCTCAACGGTCGCAAAACCGAGAGCGATCACGCTCGCAAAGACGATGCCGTCCAGAATGTCGTCAAAATACTTTCGGAAGAAGATCAAGAGGATAAGGACGCCCAGGCCCTTTGAGCCTTCTTCAAAGATCGGCGCGGACATTACCGCACCTGCCGCCTGCCCAACATCCGGCGAGATCGCCATCCCGACCGCAATTCCGAAGACCGTATTGACAACGAACGAAAAAATGACCGCGACCAAGGCTCCCCAAGCAAAGGCAAGGGCAAGCAGCCAGATCGGCTCCGGATCATATCGGTCGAGCCAGAGAACCGGCATCAGGTAGATCATCGCGGGGACAAAGGCGACTATCGCTGCGATCACCGCTGCTACGGGCCCGATACTCAAGAAAACGATCCCCATAACGATCAGGATCAGGAACACGAGGGCAAAGAGCGTGACGCCGATGCCGATGTACTTGCCTGTCGAGCTCGTCTCCGGCTTGACGGCGATCGCCGAATTTAGCCCGAAGTTGCCGAGCGAGCCTTGGATGCTCTGCGCTTTTTCAACCTTCCTGTTGAACTCATCGACCTGCAGCTCGCGAAACTCTTCGCGGGGTATTGTCGGCACGGAATCACCCGCAAGCGAGACGAACGCAGTAATGCCGTTGCGGCCGAACTGTATCTTGTCCCCATTTGACAGCAGCGTCGGCGCCGAGATGCGTTGGTCATTAACGAACGTTCCGTTCGTGCTCTGATTGTCGGTGATGTAGTATCCGTCGAACTTGCTCTCGATGAACGCGTGCTGCTTCGATGCGGCCGTCTCGACCATCGGATTGAACCTGATACTGCAAGAATCGGCTCGTCCTATCGAGAGAAAGCCGTTCTCGAGCTCAAATACCTGGCCTGCGAGAGATCCGTCGTTGATCGTTACTCTAAGCTTCATATCTTCCTCGGGTGTGCGAATACAAACCGCCTAAAGACAAGTGCCCGGGCAATTTGAGCCGCCTGCCTTATGCTGATCCGGTCGAAAGTCAATGATACTGCTTGAAAAATTGGCTAGATTTTAGCACACAACAGAAAAGGAACAAGCTTCTGAAAGCAGAAAGCTTGCTCCTAGTCTTCCCGGAAAATCGGTGCGATCGAAGATCTTTAGGTGCCCGTCTGGACGGCCTCGCGCATTATGAGATCAAAGGTGCCGGGATCGACCTTGCGGAATCGACGATTTCGGTTGAGCGAAACCGCGATCGAGATCGTCGGGTTGTTGCCTTTGAACTTCATCCCGCCCGAGATAAGCAGATTGTAAAGCTCATTTACATGAAGCGGACGCCCCGCTTCGCGTAAAAGAAGCGTACACGCCTGAGTGATCGTACGGTCCGAGAATCGGTTCGTAAGCGGTTCGATGTTCTGTGAGATCGACGGGACCGTTCGGTGATGGCTCAAATAAGAAACGGTCGAAGAACGCGCCTCTCGATTCGGTTCGCTCCGAAAGGTTTCGGCAGGCTGACTAGAGACTGAACCGTTCTCGTCGGAGATCTGAATGTTGCGGCCGAGCAGCCGTCCCCGCGATCCGCTGCGCATGGTAACGAGTAGGCTGTCGATCGCTTGCTCGGTCTGTGAAGCGCTATTTTCTAAAGCAGTTATTTCTTGCCTAAGCACTTCAACTTCACCTTCGGCCTCGCGCAAACGCCCCATCAAACGGTTTTGAGCGTTGCGGGTTTGACGCAAACTTTGTTCAAGTGTTGCTATAAGATTTTCGTCTAACATACTGATCTAGCGGTACTTAAGATGCATTGAGAGATTGCTTTAAGTTGTTGCGTGCCTGTCTAGCTTCGACGTTGGATAACAAATCGGGGAATCTCTTCCAATGTCTGACGATACAAGGTTTTGCTTAAAACATCAAGCACTTTTTTTGCGGATTCGGCATGTGCATAAGCGCGCTCCCTTATGCTGTCAACGATACCGTGGAGGTAGAGGCGGTCGATTATCATCGCCCTGGAGAAGTCATCGTAGGCTCCGGAAAGCATCATTCTTTCAAACTCGGGGCGTAGTTCGGGTTCGACCTCAAGCAGCTTGATGAGCGGAAGCGTGAGCTTGCCTTCGAGCAGATCGACGCCCGCGGCCTTGCCCAGGCTTTCGTCGTCAGCAGTCAGGTCAAGAAGGTCATCTGCGAGCTGAAAAGCGATTCCGAGGTCGAGGCCGTATGATCTCATTGCCGCGACCGTCGCTTGATCCGCACCGGCGGCCATCGCACCGATCTCGCAGCATGCAGAGAATAGATACGCGGTCTTGCGCTTCAGTATGTCAAAATACTCGGCCTCAGTGATATCAAGTCGGCCGATCATCGTCATTTGGATCAGTTCGCCCTCGGTCATCTTGCGAGTGAGTCGCGTGAGAACATCGAGGATCTCGAGTTTACGCTCGGCGAGCGACGTCTCGAAGGCCGACATATAGAGCCAATCGCCCATCAGCACCGAGGTCTGATTGCCGAATCTCGCGTTTATGCTTGGCCGGCCGCGACGCGTGTCGGCGTTGTCGATGATGTCGTCGTGGACGAGCGTCGCTGTATGGAGCATCTCCATAACGGTCGCGAGCCGAATTACATTCTCGGCATCACCTTGCCCGCCGCACGCGTAATTCGTAAGGATCAGAAGGGCCGGCCGAACTCGTTTGCCGCCCGACGCACGCAGGTAATCGCTAAGGAAATTAACGACACGAATATTCGAACGCGCCTGTGCTTCGAACTCGGCTTCGACAAGCTTCAGCTCATCTTTTACAACGTCGAAGACCTTGCGTGCCGAAGTTTTGGAGATGACTTCCCTTTTTACGTATGCGAAGGTCTGCATTCCTAACGGTAATTATCGAACTGCATATCGATGCCGAAGTCTTTTGCCTTGAGCCGTGCGATCACGTCTTGGAGCGTGTCGCGGTCCTTGCCCGAAACGCGAACAGTGTCGCCCTGGATCGAAGCCTGCACCTTCAACTTCGCGTCTTTGATGAACTTGACGATCTCTTTTGCCTTATCACCCGGAATACCAGCCTGTATCTTGACCGTCTGACGAACAGTTCCGCCGGCGGCCGGTTCGATCTTCTGATAATCGAGAGCCTTGAGCGAAACGCCGCGTTTTACAAGCTTGCCCTGAAGAATATCGTTCATATTGCGAAGCTTCGTTTCATCCTCGGCCGATAACACAAGATCCTTATCCTGAAGTTCCGCCGTCGCCTTGCTGCCTTTGAAATCGAACCGCTGAGATACTTCTTTCGCGGTCTGATTCAGAGCGTTCGTAACCTCTGCATAATCCGTCTTTGAGACGACATCAAATGAATTCTCTTTTGCCATAGTTTAATAGTTATTTTACCGCATCAACGCAAATGACGCAGATGAAAGCTTTCTATTTCGCTGCCGATCTGCGATATCCGCGTCAATCCGCGGCCAAACTCAATTTGAATAGATCCAGAAAATTTCGCGTCGTGTGTTCGGCGATCGCGGCGGGCGAAACTCCGTAAAGTTCCGCAAGAAACTCCGCCGTATGAACAACGAACGCAGGTTCGTTCCTTTTCCCGCGAAAAGGTACCGGCGTTAGGAATGGGCAGTCGGTTTCAACCAACAATCTGTCAAACGGAACGACGCGAGCAGCCTCACGCAGATTCTCAGCTTTCTTGAACGTAACGTTGCCAGCAAAGGAGATAAGAAAACCAAGATCAAGACAACTTTTTGCCATCTCGGGCGTTCCGCCAAAGCAATGCATTATCCCGGGCGGAACGCGGACGCCCTCGTCCGCATCCCCATACGTTTCCTTTAAGATCTCAACCGTTTCTTCGTCAGCCGCACGGCTGTGAATTATGATCGGCAAATTCAACCCTTTTGCAACTCTGATCTGCCTGCGAAAAACGTCACGCTGCACTTCATGAGGGCTGTGATCGTAATGATAATCCAGCCCGATCTCGCCCCACGCAATGACCCTATTGGAGCTTTTCACGAGCTCGATCAGATGAGCTTCGGCGGCATCGTCGTATAACTTCGCATCGTGCGGATGGACACCGACGCTCGCGAAAACATTCTCGTACTTTTCGGCGACGGCGACGGCTCTTCGAAGATCATCCGAATGCGGATCACCCGTCCCAACGTTCAGCATCGCCCGAACGCCCGCCGCCCTAGCACGCGCAACGACCTCGTCCCGATCGGCGTCGAAACCTTCCCCGTCAATATGGCAATGAGAATCGATCAGGATCATTGCGAAGGGAACCGAACCGAGCTAAGCACTCGCTCAAACGTTTCCGATCCCTTTTCTGCCCCCGGCGTCGACAACGGTACCAGAGTGACGTGTAAGACTCCTTTATTATTCGACACGATGGCAGTCCATAGGTATTTCCTTTCGTCAATATGGAGCAAGTACATCCGTCCGTGGAAACCATCCACCTGGACCTCCTGCTTTTCTTTTATGCTGTCTTTGAATGCTAGTTCCAAATCCCCTTCAGAGTATTCCAAAAACTTTTGAACGCTCTCCCCAGTATCCGGATTATGGTCACCAAAAGTAATCCTGTATCCGATTCCATTACTGTCGCAGGAATATTTGTAGCCGTAACGCTTTCCCGCTTTGTAGGGGTACTCTTCAACCTCACGTCCGGGAGCGCACGGAAGCTTAACACTAAAACCGGCATCCTTGGCAACGAATTCCGTCCACCCATCTGGCGGTTTTACAGCACAACCGAACACGAACAATGCACCAACTAGGATTGGCAGGCCCCTCATTTCAACCTCGCCCCGATCTCGACGTCTTCGAGGAAGGTTGCGAGGGCCGGATTCGGGCCGGAACCGTCTTCGAGAGATGCGGCGCAGATCATCCCTTGGGACTCCAGGCCGCGCATTTTGCGTGGCTTGAGATTCGCTACAACGACCACCTTGCGGCCGATAAGTTTTTCGGGTTCGTAATACTCGGCAAGACCTGCGAGTATCTGCCGCGGCTTTTCCTCGCCGAGATCGATCTCGAAACGCAGAAGCTTATCCGCATTCGGAATCCGTTCTGCGACCTTGATCTCGCCGACGCGCAATTCCACCTTTAGAAAATCGTCAATGGTAATAAAGTCGTTTCCCGTCTCAGCGAGAGAACCACCCCGGCCTTCGGCCATCGCTCCTTCGTTAGGAGGGGAACCTGAAGTGGAGTCTTTGGGCGCCGTCCCCTTAAGTGCATCTGCCGCGTCGTCTTTCTTTTCGTTTATCTCAGTCATAACTTTTACCTTATCGATCCTTGGGAAAACTGCCTCGCTCTCGCCTATCGTCGTACCGGCCGCGAGCCCGCCCCATTCGAGTTTTGCCGGGTCGGCTATCCCCAACTCATCATTCAACCCGAACTGTCTATAGATCTTTTCACACGAACGGGGCATTACGGGGTAAAGCATCACACACAGCCAGCGAAGCGTTTCGGCGGCTTGGTAAAGAACGTCGTTCAGTTCCTGCGCATTGGCCGGATCTTTTGCGAGCAGCCAGGGCTTTGCGTCCGAGATCATCTTGTCCGCCGCAGAGATCGCGGCCCAGGCAGATTCGAGTGCCTGACTCAGTTCGAGATTGTCGAAATGCTTGATGAACTCATCACGGTTTGACCGAACACATTGAGCGAATTCACCGACGCCGCCTCCCGGAATTTTGCCGTCACGGTATTTCGCGATCATCGAGAGCGTACGGCTCGCGAGGTTGCCGAGACCGCTTGCAAGATCGGCATTCGCGCGGTCGATGAGATTCTCATACCCGAACTTCCCGTCTTGGCCAAAGACCATTTCACGAAGGACAAAATAGCGGACGGCATCGACCTGAAAATGCTCAAGCAACACATCAACTTCTATGACGTTACCTATTGTCTTTCCCATCTTTCGCCCGTCCGCATCGAGCCACATTCCGTGAGCGAACACCGTCGTCGGAAGTTTCAGGCCAGCGGCCACAAGAAATGAGAACCAATAGACAGTATGAAACCGAAGGATGTCCTTTCCGACCAGATGCGTTACATTCTGCCAGTACTTCTCAAAGGCTGACGGATCGGCGCTTCCATAGCCTAAGGCCGTGATGTAATTCGACAATGCATCGAGCCAGACGTACATCACGTGGTCATCGTCGCCGGGAACGGGAATTCCCCAGGAGACCGCCGACCGCTGCCGGCTGATAGAAAGGTCCTGCAATCCGGCGCGTATGAACGAAAGCACCTCGTTCTTTCGCGCTTCAGGGCGAACAAGTCCATCTGTGTTCTCGATCAGATCGATGAGAAATTCGTCATAATCCGATAAGCGGAAAAAATAGCTTTCCTCCGCGATCTTATCGAGTGGACGCTCGTGTATAGGACAATGCGGCTGGTCTGAGCCCTCCGGAATGAAGTATTGCTCCTCGGTCTTGAACTCGGCGCACGGGGCACAGAACCAGCCTTCGTAAAAGCCTTTATAGATCGTCGAATTCCCCTTCGGCGTCTTGTTCTTCGCGATATCGAGCCAAAACTTCTGCGCACCGGCATAATGGAACGACTCGGTCGTACGCATAAAGATGTCATACCCGCCATTCGCCGTATCGAGGCCAAAGGACGCGAACATTCGCTTCAACTCACCTGAGATCAGATCGACCTGCTCTTTCGGCGTGCGGCCGGCTTTTTCAGCTGCACGCTGGATGTTGATACCGTGCTCGTCAGTTCCCGTCAGAAAATAGGTATCGAACCCACGCTGTCGCTTATAACGGCGTATCGTGTCCGCAACGATCGTCGTGTACAAATGCCCTAGATGCGGCAAGCTGTTCGCATAATAGATCGGAGTTGTAATATAGAAAGTTTCTGGCATTTACGATCAAAAGTATTGTAAAACCGGCAACCTGAACATATCAGTCCTTGAGGCTAGTCAACTCATCTTCATCCTCGTCCGGAAAGATCTTTGGGTCTGCCATTAGTTCGAGAATATCCTCCGGCAATTCATCAAAATCGTCGGCGATCCAAGCCCTGCCGGCATCCATACCGAACCAGTCCGATTTCTTCGGGTTTGAAGCAGAGTCAGCCGAGTCCGCCGTATTCTCGCTCGCCGGTTCGTCTTGTCGATTGACGAGCGAACCCACTTTTCGTCTTTTAACCATGTGGTTCCGATAACCTCAAGTCTCCAGTTAAGGCATTCTCTTCCTGTCTGCCGTCGAGAATTCGTCGCTTGCCTTGTACCGCGGCACCTTCGGAGCATTGGCTATCTTGATGCCGAACGAGAGCGCGAACTCCGCCTCCTGCACCATCGCGGACATATCCCACCAATCGTGATATTCATCGCCGACCTGGTGATAGTACTTTTCGGTGTAATCGGACAAGAACCTAGAGGCGTCCTTATTCGACTTGTCGAGGAAATGGTCGCCGTGAGAGAAATTGACCGCCGGAACTCCGACCTTCGCAAAGGGAAAGTGATCCGAGCGGAAAAAGAAGCCTTGTCCGGGATCCGGATCGTCCTTTATCGTGAACTTGCGCTCTTTCGCGGCCTCTTCAATGAGATCGATCATCGACGAACGATTTGCCCCGAGTGCAACAAAATCATCGACCTTGCCGACAAAATTCACGCCGTCAAGATTGATGTTTGCGGCCGTTTTGGCGAGCGGCACAAGCGGATGCCGCGAATAGTATTCCGCACCGAGAAGGCCTTGCTCTTCTGCCGTCGGGAAGAGAAAAAAGATCGAGCGCTTCGGCCGCTGTTTGATCGGCATTTTCGCCAAGACCTCCGCGATTCCGAGGACGGCACTCACGCCTGACGCATTATCGTACGCACCGTTATATATCTTGTCGCCGTCCTTATTCGGTTCACCGATGCCGAGATGATCGTAATGCGCCGTATATACCACGTATTGCGAGCTCAATTTTGGATCGCTCCCTGCAACTTTTCCGACAACATTCGGCGAAGAGATATGCTTTGTCTCGCTCTCGAGATTGAGGCTGACGGTAAGGCCGGTCTTTACCGGTTTGAAATCACGGCTCTTCGCAGCTTTCGATAGGTCTTTGAGGTTCAATCCGGCTTGCTCGAGGATATTTTCAGCAGCATCTTCGGTCGCCCACGCCCGGACATCGAGGTAAGGCGTCTTGTCGTTCTTCGTACGCAGGATCTCATACCGCCAACTGCCGTTCGAACTGCGGATGACATTCCATCCATAGCCTGCAGACTTGTCCGTGTGAACTAGAATTACGCCCGCAGCGCCGCGGCGTGCCGCCTCTTCGTATTTGTATGTCCAGCGGCCAAAGTAAGTAAGTGCATCACCCCCGAACAGATCGGGCTCGCTCTTTGTCGCGGGCGGATCGTTGACAAGGATCATCAGATACTTGCCGCGAAAGTCGTTGGCGCTGCCCTTGTAATCGTTCCATTTATAAAGCGGGGCATCGATGCCATAGCCCATAAAGACTAGCTCCGCTTTCGTATTGATCGAAGGCCGCTGAGCACCGGTCGAGGCAACGAAGTCATCTAGGAATCGATAGTCCTTCCCGCCGTTCTTGCCCGAAACTTGCAGTTTCGTATTCGGATCGGCCTTAAGAGCGACGAAATCTATCTGCTGATAATAGCTCTTGCCATTACCGGGTCGGACACCTGCCGCACGCATCTGTTCGGCGATATATTTGGCGGCCTTCTGACCGCCGGGAGTTCCTGGCCCGCGGCCTTCGAACGCGTCAGACGAAAGAGTTTTCACGCGATCGCGCATCTTAGCTTCGCTGAACCTTGCTGTGAGATCCTGTGCGGGAACACCGATCGCGAGCAAAGACGCAAGCGACAAAATAACGAATATCCTTTTCATCATTATCCTTTTATATGGGCCATCGCCTCGGCACGTGTTCGCGGGTCGCTTCGGAAGCCGCCGAGAACCGCGGATGTGACCGTGACAGAACCGGGTTTTCTAACGCCGCGAAGCGTCATACACGTATGCTCGGCCTCGATCACGACCATCACGCCGAGCGGTTTTAGATTCTCGAACAACGTATTCGCGATCTCCTGCGTAAGGCGTTCCTGAACCTGCAGGCGTCGCGAGAAAACCTCGGCAAGGCGTGCGAGTTTTGACAGGCCGACGATGCGGCCGTCCTTGGGAATGTACGCTATATGGCATTTTCCGGTGAACGGTGCGAGGTGATGTTCGCAGATCGACGAGATAGAAATGTCCTTCACCAGGACCATCTCGTCGTGCGAATCACCCGGCAAAGGGACGATGAACTCGCTCGGGTCGATCCACATTCCTTCGGTCAACTCCGCGTAAAAATCCGCTACGCGCTCCGGCGTTTTGACGAGGCCGTCACGATTCGGGTCTTCGCCGATGCCTTCGAGAATAAGCCGGACGCCGGCCGCGATCTTCTTTAGATCGACCGAGTTCTTCTTGGTTCTTTTCTTCGTTTTCCCTGCCATCAGCCTTTCGCAGCTGCCTTCGTCAAGGCCTCGTCCTGCTCGTCTAGTATTCTCTCGATCTTTGCGGCAATGCTCCTCAATGGCTCACCGGTTTCGCCGGCAATACGCTTCAGGTCGTCGAATTCGGCCTTTCGTGTCAATACTTTACCATCTAACCGCGAAACCTTTACTCGAACTTCTCCGAACTCGGTCGAAAGCGTTTCTGAGGTCCTTTCCAGGCTCACTCGCTCAACCTCACGCTGACGAATACCGAGCGTCGTCGTCTCGCGGAACAGGAGTTGTTGGATACGTTCGACGTCAGACGGTTCGCACAATATAGACAATAGCGTTGCCGGGCGATCTTTTTTCATCTGGATCGGCGTGAACCAGCAGTCCAAGGCATTTGCCTCAAATGCCCTTTCCATCGCGAAACCAAGCGTCTGAGGCGAAGCATCGTCGATATTCGATTCAAGTACGACAAGCTTCTCGACCGCGCGGCTCGGCGAGATCGTCGTACCAATTGTTTCGCCCAAGATCAGGCGAATGACGTTTGGCGACCCCTTACGATCGCGGGTGCCGGCGCCATAACCAATTTGTTCGATCTTTATCTCAGGTAATGTGCCGTAACCTTCACATAACGTTGAGATTATCGCTGCACCGGTCGGCGTCACCAACTCGCCCGTATCTTCGCTCGAGTGGACCGGAATTCCGCGAACCAACTCTGCGACCGCGGGCGGCGGAACGGGAAACTTCCCGTGTGCGATCTCGATCGTCCCGCTACCGAGGTTGAGCGAAGAGGCGACGAAATTCTCTATTCCCAGCATTTCAAAGCCAATGCACGCTCCGACGATATCAACGATCGCGTCCAACGCCCCGACTTCGTGAAAATGCACGCGTTCGACCGAGATTCCATGCACTTTCGCTTCAGCCTCGGCCAAACGTGTAAAGATCGCCACCGATCGCTCTTTTATCGTATCGTTGAGCGAACTTTCGCTGATAATCTTCACGATATCCTTCAAATGGCGATGGACGTGCTCGTGCGGATATTTGACCTCGACATGGGTCGAATTGATACCTGAGCGGTCAACCTTTTCGATAACGAGATCGATCCCTTCGAGGTTGAGCTTCGCAAGTTCGCTTCGTAAAACGTCCGCGTCCACGCCGAGCTCGATCAGCCCGGCGAGGATCATATTCCCGCTTGCGCCCGAAAAACAGTCAAAATAGAGTGTCCTCATCGGTCTTGATTTTAGCTATTTCGCTGCAAAATAAAAAGTTCGGGCAATTCGCAGTGGGCTGCGTCGCTGTTATTTTTGCTTTCGTAACGATATAATTTGGCGTTTATCTTGACTGTCATGACGCTATTAGAACTACGGGCTTTGCTCGACGAAAAGGTCAAAGCCGCCGCCGAAACCCACTTTTCCATAAGACTTGAGAATATTGCTGCCGAAGTTCCGCCAAAAACAGAGCTTGGCGATCTGGCGTTCCCTGTTGCATTCGAACTCGCAAAGCTGATAAAACAGCAGACCGGCGAAAAGGCGAATCCGCGCGCGATCGGCGAAACCTTGAAGACGGCGATCGAAGGCACGCCCGGCGTTGAACGCGTTGACGTCGCCGGTGCAGGCTATTTGAACATCTTCTTCGACCGTGCGGATTTTCTTGCACAGAACACCCAACTCGAACCCTTAAGCAAAGTAGCCGCAAAAGAGCGTGCAAAGGTGTGTATCGAACACACTTCGGTCAATCCGAACAAGGCCGCACACATTGGCCACGTGCGAAATTCCGTTCTCGGCGACACATTCGCCCGCATTTTGACGAGCACAGGCAAAGATGTCGAGATCCAGAACTATATCGACAACACGGGTGTTCAAGTTGCCGATGTCGTGGTCGGGTTTCTTTATCTCGAAGGACGCGATCTTGATTCGGTCAAGGCTTTGGACAAAGAGCTAACGGCTCAAGGCAAGCGTTTTGATCATTATTGCTGGGACCTTTACGCAAAGGTCGGTCAGACGTTTCAGACCGACGAGTCGTTGAAGGAACGTCGGGCCGAAGTGCTCCACGCTCTTGAAGAAGGCGGCAACGCCACCGCCGAATTTGCTGACTTCGTCGCAACCCGAAATGTCGAGTGCATTCTCGAAACGATGGAGCGCCTTTCGATCTACTACGATCTGCTTCCGCGTGAATCCGAGATCCTGCATCTTCATTTTTGGGACAAGGCTTTCGGCACGATGAAAGAACTTGGTGTCGTGCGTTTTGAGAGCGAGGGCAAGCACGCGGGCTGCTGGGTGATGCCTTTCGAGGAACATTCGGGCACCGACGAGCACGAGGCCGACAAGATCCTTGTCCGCTCGAACGGTACGGTAACTTACACGGGCAAGGACATCGCGTATCAGATGTGGAAGCTCGGCATTCTCGGCCTCGATTTCAATTATCGACCTTTCCGTACCGATGCCGGCGGCGAGGTTTGGATCACTACGGCCGGCGAAGGTTCTGCCGCGCATCCGACGTTCGGCGGCGGCGAAAAGATCTATAACGTCATCGATACGCGACAGTCCTATCCGCAGGAGATCGTAAAAAAAGGCGTGGCCGCGATCTCGCCCGAACGCGGGCTTTCGGCGAGCGTCCACCTTGCGTACGAGATGGTCGCTCTTTCTCCGTCTGCGGCAGAGGAACTCGGCTTCAAACTCTCGGACGACGACCGCAAGCGGACTTTCATTGAAATGAGCGGCCGCAAAGGCCTTGGCGTAAAGGCCGACGACCTGATCGACCGTCTCGAGGCGAACGCGTACGCCGAGGTTGGATCGCGTCATCCTGAAGAGAGCGAAGAAGAAAAGCGGCACATCGCCCATCAACTTGCGATAGGTGCCCTTCGATATTTTCTTCTCAAGTTTACCCGCAATACTGTGATCGTCTTTGATTTCAAGGAAGCTCTTTCGTTCGAAGGCGAGACGGGCTGCTTCTGTCAATATTCTGCGGTGCGGGCGAATTCGATCTTCAGGAAACTCGCCGAGAAAGGCGAAAGCGTGGATTCCCTCTTGCCGAACCTTGCTGACAAGGGGAACGTCAACGAAGTTTTTGCGGGCGAAGGCGGCGATGAGATCTGGGCATTGGTCGCACTTGCTTCACGCCTTGAAGAGACGATCCTGCAAGCGGCAAATGCCAACGAACCGGCGATCCTCGCGAAATACACATTCAACCTCGCGAAGGCTTTCAACCTCTTCTACCACAATCACAAGATCATCGCAGAAGCTGATGCGACGCGGCGTGCCGTATTGGTCTCAGCGGCATTTTTTGCCTCAAGGAGCCTAAAAGCTGCACTCGCGGACCTTGGCATTGAAGTGCCGGCAAAGATGTAGCCATTTGCGACGCTGAAAGTTTTTTCAAGAAAGCGGTTGACACGCCCGTCGGCGTTTGTGCTATCGTAACTCTCGATGAAGTTCTTCGGAGCGATCTATTACGCGTTTGACCTGTACACCTTTTTTTGGTGGCAGTTTACCGGCGCGTCTTTAAGATCGCATCTGACAGTTAAGAACTAGATAAAACTCAGATCTATCAAAGGACGCCGCTTGAAACATACCGTTCAAGCGGCGTTTTTGTGTTTGAATTTTTACTTTTGACTTCTGATTTTCTGCAATGAATTCGAGTCCGCAACAAACTATTTTACTCAAGCCTGTGGTCGATCTGATCCCCGCCGACCTGCTGACTCCGCTTGCCGTTTACCTAAAACTCTCCGCAAGTTCGACACATTCGTTCTTGCTCGAAAGCGTCGAAGGCGGCGAAAACCTTGCAAGATACTCGTTCATCGGTGCCGATCCGATACGGACGATCGAAGGCGGAACTGAAGCATTCGGCGAGCTTAGACGGATCTTTGCCGAAAGCAAAGCGATCGACGAGAACGGTCTCCCGGCGTTCATTGGTGGTGCTATCGGATGCATCGGTTTTGACGCTTGCGAAGCCTTCGAACCCTTGCTCAGGCAAAATGAAGCACCGACCTCGTCGCTGATGATCTATCGCTCGGTGATCGCTTTCGATCACGCACAGCAGACGATCAAGATAGTAACGCTCGCACCGAAGCACGAACTCGACCAGGCAAAGCTGCGAAATGCAGAGATCCGCTCGCTTCTCGAGAGTGACAAGAACGTCTCCCTTGCACGCATCGAAAAGAGCGGATCTCAACCGGCGGAGTCAAATCAAACTCGTGCTCAATTTGAGGCGGCGGTCGATAGGATCAAGGAATACATCAAAGCGGGCGACTGCTATCAGGCGGTCTATTCACAGCGTTTTACGCGCGCAACGAAGGCATCGCCCGTTGCGATCTATCGTGCGTTGCGGTCGCTGAATCCGTCTCCGTATATGTTCCTCATGCAGATCGGCGAACGCAGTATTATCGGTGCATCGCCTGAGATGCTCGTCCGCTGCACGGATCGGAGACTCGAATATCGCCCCATCGCCGGAACTCGTCCTCGCGGTGCGGACGCGACGGAAGACGCTCAACTCGCCCTTGAAATGAAGGCTGACGCAAAGGAAGTTTCCGAGCATATGATGCTCGTGGATCTCGGCCGCAACGACCTCGGCCGTGTTTCAGAATTCGGTTCCGTAAAGGTCGATTCTCTAATGGCCGTCGAGAAATATTCCCACGTTCAGCATCTCGTAAGTTCGCTTTCCGCTACGCTTGCCGACGGCAAGGATATGTTTGACGCATTTGCTGCCTGTTTCCCGGCCGGAACGGTCTCTGGAGCGCCGAAAGTGCGAGCGATCGAGATCATACGCGGGCTCGAGCCGACATCGAGAGGAATTTACGCCGGTGCGATCGGCTATTTCGACTATCGCGGAAATATGGACACCTGCATTTCTATCCGAACGCTCGTTCTTGAGAACGGAGTCGCGACGATCCAGGCAGGAGCAGGAATTGTCGCTGATTCAGTTGCGGCATCAGAGTTTGAGGAAACGATAAATAAAGCAAAAGGCCTGATGCGCGCGATCGATCTGGCAGAAACCGGAGAACTGGGATGATTGACCTAATACATACGACGCTACTTGGAATGAAACGAGGTGCAGACGTTTCGGCAGAAAATACCGAAGCGGTGATTGACGCAATTCTCGCCTGCGAGGATCGGAGGCTGCTTGTCGAGCTTCTCTCCGCGTGGAACGAGAAAGGCATTACAGAAGACGAGATCTATGGCTTTGCAGGCGTGCTTCGCAACCGATGCCGACGAATTCGCGGCCACGAGGACAGCGTGGACATCGTCGGCACAGGCGGCGGTTCGCAAAAGCCGTTCAACGTCTCGACCGCTGCTGCCATCGTTACGGCGGCGGCCGGGCAAAAGGTCGCAAAACACGGAAATCGTGCCGCGACAAGCCGTTCGGGTGCCATTGACGTTCTGTCTGCCCTTGGGCTCGAACCGTCACTCGGCCCCGCTTCAGCAGAAATGAACCTGCGACGCCACGGACTCGCCTTTCTGTTCGCACCGGCATTCCATCGGCTGTCGTCCAAGCTTGCCGATGCTCGCCGCAGCCTCCCGTTTCCGACGATCTTCAACTGCATAGGGCCGCTCGCAAACCCCGCGTTTGCGGAATATCAGGTGATCGGCACCTGGTCCGAGGACCTTGTTCCGAAGGTGGCAAGTGCGCTTCACCGCCTTGGCACAAAGCGTTCGCTCGTCGTGAACGGAAGCAATGGACTTGACGAGATCTCGATCAATGGAACGACCATTGCCGCCGAGGTGACCGCTGAAGGCATTCGCCGCTACGAACTTGCCGCCGACAGTTTCGGACTTGAAGCGAGCAAGGAGTCGCTTCCGAAGGCGGAATGCGTTGCCGAGAGCGCCGCAAGGATCCGCTCTGTCTTTGAAGGTGAGCTCGGTCCTGCCCGTGACATGGTGATCGCAAATTCGGCAGCCGCGATCTTCATCGCTGGCGGTGCGGACTCACTGGTCGATGCGGCCGACATAGCGGCCGATGCGATCGACAGCGGCAAGACGCTCGAGAAGCTCGATATTCTCTCGGCGGAGGTAGCCATCGCGGCATGACGACCTTCCTCGAAAAGATCGTTGCCGAAACCCGCGAGCGTTTTGCGGACCGCTCCGGCAAGCCTGGCCTCGCGGAACTCCGGGGTGAGGCGGAAGCTTGTCGCTTCGCCCACGACAGCTTCCGATTGTCGGACGCTCTTTCTCGCAGGGATCGTGTCAACATTATCGCCGAGATCAAGCGTGCGTCGCCTTCGAAGGATGTGATCGACGCGGCCGCGGATGCCTGCGAGCGGGCCGTCACATACGAGACGAGCGGTGCGGCAGCCATTTCGATACTCACTGAGCCGAAGTACTTTCGAGGTTCTCTCGACGATCTTCGAGATGCTCGCAGAAGCGTCGCGGTCCCGCTTCTTCGCAAGGACTTCATTGTCGATCCGATACAGATCTATGAAGCCGCGATCGCAGGTGCCGATGCGGTCCTGCTGATCGTTGCGGCATTGAGCGAGAATGATCTTCGCTCTTTACTCTCGACAACCAACTCTCTCGGGCTCGATGCCTTGGTGGAAGTACATTGTCTGGACGAGCTCAATACCGCGGTGAAGGCCGGTGCGAATGTCCTCGGTGTAAATAACCGCGACCTGCACTCACTAAGGGTCGATCTTTCGACGTCATTCGACCTCGCAAGACACAAACCGAAAGGCTGTTTGCTCGTTTCGGAAAGCGGGATCAGCTGCGCGGAAGAGATCGAGCAGCTTAGCGAGGCGGGCTTTGACGGATTTCTGATCGGCGAGGCACTGATGACATCGGGTGATCCGTCAAAGAAGCTTGCAGCCCTCGCCGCGGCAGGAGGTTCACGTGGTTAGAGTAAAGATCTGCGGGATCACAAGCCTTGACGATGCTCGGCACGCTGCGGCCTGCGGAGCGAACGAACTCGGCCTGAATTTTTATTCGAAGAGCCCGAGATTCATCTCCAAGACGATCGCAGCCGAGATCGCAGGAGACCTCGGCGCCTCCGTGCAATTGGTGGGCGTCTTTGTGAATGCGACCGAGGAGGAGATCGCGACCACCGCAAGGCTCTGCGGGCTCGACTCCGTGCAACTTCACGGTGATGAATCCCTCAACTTTGCCCGAAGGGTCGGCACCTCGAATGGCCTAAAAGTGATACGGGCCGTCGAGGCGAGGGCTGCGATGCGGATCCTCGATGAGGTCCGCGAAAGCGGTATCGACCTGCTTATCGACGCGCCGGCAATGGGGGCATACGGCGGGACGGGCAGCGTTTCGGATTGGAATCTTGCGGCAAAGGCCGCGGCGGAATTCGATCGTGTCTATCTCGCCGGCGGCCTCGGGCCGGAGAACGTGGCCAACGCCATCCGAAAGGTACGTCCATTCTGTGTTGATGCATGCAGCAAACTCGAATCGATAAAAGGAAAAAAGGATCCGGCAAAGGTTGCCGCATTTATCGAAGCGGCAAAGGGTGTTCTATGAATTTTGAGCCTGACAATGAGGGCTATTGGGGAGAATTCGGCGGACGTTTCGTCCCCGAAACGCTAGTTGCTCCGCTGGACGAATTGAACGATGCGTTCCTTGCCGCACGCGACGATCCGGAGTTCCACGCCGAACTCGCTGGCCTTCTACGTCATTATTCCGGCCGGCCAACGGCTCTTTATTTCGCTAAAAGGCTTACCAAGGAACTTGGAGGTGCAAAGATCTTCCTGAAACGCGAGGACCTTAATCACACTGGCGCCCACAAGATAAATAACTGTCTCGGCCAGATCCTGCTCGCCCGCCGCATGGGAAGATCGCGCGTCGTTGCCGAAACCGGTGCCGGCCAGCACGGCGTCGCGACCGCGACCGTTTGCGCTCTCTTCGGCCTAAAATGCGTCGTTTATATGGGCAGCGAAGATATCCGCCGTCAGGAATTGAATGTCTTTCGAATGCAGCTTTTGGGGGCCGAAGTACGGGCCGTCGATACGGGTTCGAGGACGCTCAAAGACGCGATCAACGAGGCTTTGCGCGATTGGGTGTCAAACATAAAGGATACTTACTACCTTCTCGGCTCCGCTCTAGGGCCGCATCCGTATCCGCTGATGGTCCGGGAATTCCAGAGCGTGATCGGCCGCGAGGCTCGCAAACAGATCGTCGAACACACTGGAAAACTCCCTGACCAACTTGTCGCATGCGTGGGCGGCGGTTCGAACGCGATCGGCCTCTTCCACCCATTCCTGAACGACGAAAGCGTCAGGATGACCGGCGTCGAGGCCGGTGGCCGCGGTGCCGCACTCGGAGAACACGCAGCTCGATTCGCAAAAGGTGCGGCGGTCGGAGTTCTGCAGGGCACGCGCAGCTATGTGCTGCAGGACGGTGACGGGAATATTGCGGCCACGCACTCAGTTTCGGCGGGGCTGGATTATGCGTCCGTTGGGCCTGAACACTCTTTTCTTCGGGATATGGGACGGATCAAATACGACTCCGTCACCGATGCCGAAGCCCTTGGAGCCTTCCAAATGCTCTCGCGGACCGAGGGCATAATTCCCGCATTGGAATCGGCACACGCTGTCGCTTACGCGGCGAAACTAGCACCGAGAATGCCGCAAGATCAGATAATGATCGTCAATATTTCCGGCAGAGGCGACAAGGATGTCGACTCCGTTCGGCAGCTACTAAGCGGAGGCGGAAAATGAGCCAACGAATTACGCAAAGCCTAAAGAAAGGCCGTGGCTTCATTCCATTCGTTACCGCGGGCGACCCTGACGATCGGACATCGCTTGAAATACTGAAGCTGCTTGCCCGACGAGGTGCGAGTGTCATCGAACTCGGCGTCCCGTTCTCCGACCCGATGGCCGACGGCCCGGTAATCCAAAGGTCGTCCCAGCGGGCACTCGACAAAGGCGTGAATCTCGCCCGCGTTCTCGCTCTCGCCGCAAAGCTGCGTGCCTCGAGCGACGTCCCGGTGGTGCTGTTCAGCTACCTTAATCCGATCCTCCGTTTCGGCGTGTACGAATTGTGCGACGCCGCGAAAAAGAGCGGAATTGACGGCGTATTGATCGTCGATGCGGTCGATGAAGAAGCTCGTGAGCTTGCCGACAAATTCGCCCGGCACGACATCTCGCTCATCTCGCTCGTCGCACCGACGACCAGCGGTGAAAGGCTCGAGAGGATCTGCCGAAACGCGTCCGGATTCATTTACGCCGTCTCAAAGGCCGGCGTGACGGGAGCGAACGGTTCAATGTCGGCCGAGGCTGAGAAACTTGTCGCGAAAATAAGAATGCACTCCGACCTGCCGGTCGCCGTCGGCTTCGGGATCTCTACACGGGAACAGGTCGAGAGCGTCTGGAATTTCGCCGATGCGGCGGTCGTCGGCTCGGCCATAGTGGCCGAGATCGAGGCCTCGTCGGAGACGCAGGATGCTGTCCGCCGCGTCGAAGCCCTAATAGATCAATTATTGCCGTTGCAAAAGGCGGCACATACTCATAAAGTTGAAGGTTCACAGTTGTGAAGAATATGTTAATCGTAATGAAGCCCGGTGCTACCACCGGAGAGATAGAAAAGGTCCTCGAGGTGATCGAATCACTCGGCTTTCGAGGCCATTCAATGCCCGGCGAGACCCGGACCGCGATCGGCGTAACCGGCAATCGAGGCTCCGTTGATCCGACGAATTTCGAAAATTTGCCCGGCGTCGCGGAAACGATCCGCGTTACACAGCCATATAAGCTCATCCTTCGCGATGCAAGGCCCGAGCGTTCGGTCGTCAAGGTCGGCAACGCGACGATCGGCGGCTCCGAACTAGCAATTATTGCCGGCCCGTGCGCTATCGAGACTCGAACTCAACTGACGACCGTAGCCCGTGAGGTAGCGGCAAGCGGCGCAAAGTTCCTCCGAGGCGGAGCTTACAAGCCGCGGACTTCACCCTATGCTTTCCAGGGCTTGGGCGAAGAGGGCCTCAAAATGCTCGCAGATGTGCGTGAAGAGACCGGACTGAACATCGTCACCGAAGCGATGGACGAGCACGGGGTCGATGCCGTCGAAAAATACGGCGACTGCATACAGATAGGTGCCCGGAATATGCAGAACTACTCGCTTCTGCGATACGTCGGGAAGACCAGAAAGCCTGTGCTCCTGAAGCGCGGCCTTTCAGCGACTCTCGAAGAATTCCTGCTCGCCGCCGAGTACGTGATGAGCGAAGGCAACTACGACGTGATCCTCTGCGAACGCGGCATCCGAACGTTCGCCAACCACGCACGCAATACAATGGACCTTTCGGTCGTCCCGGCCGTCCATCGAATGACGCATTTGCCGATCATCGTCGATCCTTCGCATGCCACGGGCCATAATTATATGGTCGCTCCGCTTGCAAGGGCCGGTGTCGCAGTCGGCGCCGATGGGCTCATAATCGAGGTGCATCCAAGGCCCGCAGAAGCACTTTGCGACGGCGCACAGGCATTGACGCTTGCTCAATACCGCGATCTTGTCGAGCAGCTCAATGCGATCCGTGAAGTTACCGTCGAAGCGACCCGAGGCACGACGCTTTACGCAGAATCGTTCGCCCGCTAGGCGTTTTTTGGTCAAGAAAAGGATCCGCGTTCCCTGCCGTCCCGAAAAACCGGCGGAAGAAGCGCGGATCTCTTTTTTTCGAAGCTGTTTGCGGCCTTGGCGCCTTTTGCCTATTTCACCAACCGCAGCTTCAAAAGTCCGTAAATATGGATATAGGAGCTGACAACAGCAGAGAGTATCAGGAACGTCATCGGCAAATGGCCTATCGACGCGGGAGCTGAACGAAAGATCACGCCCACGCCGATCCCAACGCCTGCGAAAACAAGCCTCGGCCGCAGCCATTTCCCGAACACGGGCACACCGTCGATCTCAATCAAAAGATACGGCAGAACGAGCACCACAAGGGCGGTGATAGTCAATAACAGAGTGTCGAGCCCAAAGAATGTCGCAGAACGAGAGAGTTCGGCCGTCAAAAAGAATAACAAAACACTTGTGTCCAGCGATCGGTAACGGTTGTGTGCCATATATTTGACCTAAGCTTCCTGAGACTTCACTTTAACTGAATCACTTGCCCTTGTTGCCGCCGCTGAACTGCGAGTATGCGACCCGGAAAAGCTCCGAAAGGGCATCCGCTGTTTCAGCTGACAGGTTCTTGTCCGCACGCAAATGCGCCGAAACGATCTCGGGTGTCGATTCGTGCGGATAATAAACAACCGGCTCAACATCGGCTCCCGCCTGCTTTTTCATCACGCGATCGACCGGCATATCCAGCCATTGCGTAATCCGGGCAATATTCTCGGCATCCGGCCTTCCCTTTCCGCTCTCAATACGCGAAAGCGTCGAAGCAGAGACCTGAGTAACGTCGCCCACATCCCGAAGGCTGAGCTTCAATTCCTGCCTGCGCCGGCGGATAGCTTTGCCCAATTCATTTGTATCTATAAGACTGTCGTTCTTGAAGACCATAGGTTCTCCTCATCCTCCATGAGTGTTCGTGCAAAGATGCACAATTCGTTTCACGTATAAAACATAACACACGAAAATTTTAATTGCAACACCTTGTTTCGCACTTGCAACAAATAAGTTTGTCTGATACGATGTTTCGTAGATGCAACAACTGTAAAGACGTTGTATCTATGATGAGATTTGAAAAGCTGAGCGAGAATCCCAATGCCTGTAGGCTCTCGCGAACAGGATCGGAGGTTTAAGACGGTGGAGTTCCATTTCGGGCAGCAGGCGGCCCGATAGCATGGAAGCCGAGACGAACGTCGAGATCCGAAGGTCGAACAACACACTAGGAGAAATTTTCACAATGAAGAACAACGCTATCCAAAAGAATAGAAGTGAGCAGGAACCCGATCCGTCGAATGTCGTCGATTTCTCGACGACGCTGAAGGGATTGAGCGAGACGGTCGATCCGCATCTGATCCGCAGACGTGCGGGAATGCGCGACCGCAATGGCCATACGCAAATGGTCGATTATGTCGAATGGCACACGGTCGCAGACATTCTCGACGACAAGGCTCCGAACTGGCAGCACGAGATCCGAGACCTTCGCTCGATCGGCGACATTATGACGGTCACCGTCGCGATTACGATCGACGGCGTAACGCGCGAAGGCATCGGGACCGGCCGTGCTACAAGCGAGACCGGTATCAAAAAGGCCGAACACGACGCCCTGAAACGTGCGGCTGTGAAATTCGGCATCGCTCGTGAGCTGTACAAGAAGGAATTCGACGAGATCGCCCAAGCCGAAAGTGAGCCCCAAACGCCTGAGATCACCGATCCGATCGCCCGCAGCCTCGGCGATATGGTCACGGCTAAGCAGCTGGGAATGATCCGTTCGATCGGCAGGAATTCAGGCGTCGATGTTGACGGTGAGTGCAGAGAGATGATGCACTGCTCGGTCGAGGAGCTTTCAAAACGTGCGGCCTCTGATCTTATCGATCATCTTCAGACGATCTCGCATCGCGGCGGCACCGTTCAGCCTATGCGTCGGGCCAGCTAAAGTTTCAGCCACAATGTTTTGGGTTGCGGCAAAAAAGCGCGTCAAGCCGCTCTCCTCCATGGGGCGGCAAAACAAACTCCCACACGCCGCAACTCAAAACTCCCCTCTTTTACTGCGATTCGATCAGGTTGCCGTCCGTATCGAAAACCTCGACCGTCGGGGCAAATTCCTTTATCTGAGGGACGACGGAAGCGGCATCGCCAACAACAACGATCGCCATCTCCGCAGGACGAATGTATTTTTGTGCAGCGTCCATCACCTCGTCTGCCGTTACCGACTTGACCCGTTCGCGATATGTCTCCAAATAATCTCCCGGCAAGCCGTATAGTTCGCGATTGATCAAAAGCGATGTTAGCCCTTCCTGCGTTTCGGCCCGGATCGGAAATACGCCGGTCAGAAAGCTCTGGGCATCCGAAAGTTCATCCGCTTTGACCTTTTCGGCGCGAATGAGTTCGAACTCTTTGAAGAATTCCTTGATGCTTTCGCCGGTAACGTCGTTGCGAACCTCGGCGGTCGCTTCGATGTCACCCGCCAATGAGCGTGCGTCCATCCGTGTGTACGCACCGTACGTGTAGCCCTTTTCCTCCCGAAGATTCATAAAGACCCGCGATGATGCGCCGGCACCGAGCACCTGATTCATCACGAGCGAAGCAAAGTAATCAGGAGACGATCGGTCGAATCCCGAGTTTGCGATCACGATGTTCGATTGGCTCGAACCCGGACGATCGACGACCGTGATAGAACGCTTCTCTCGCTTCGGCACCTCCGGGAAATGTCGAACCGGTGCCGTTCCCGGCTGCCAACCGTCAAGGTGCTGTTCGAGTTCCTGTATTACCTCGTCGCGGCGAACGTCGCCAACGATGAGCATCACTGCGTTGTTCGGGATCAAGACCCGGCCGTGCGTCCGGCGGAGGCTTTCGCGGTCGATGCGTTCCACATCAGCAGGCTTGAGCGAGACGTGCGAATACGGATGCCTTCCGTAAATAAGCCTTGCGGCCTGTTCAGAAGCTAGGAACGGCGGCTGCGATCGCTGAAATTTCAGATTCTCAAGGAGATTTCGCCTATAAAGATCGATCTCGCTTTCCGGAAACGTCGGCTTCAGGATGATCTCAGAAAGCATCTCAAAGATCGCCGAAGTGTAAAACGACAATGACGATGCCGCGATGGTCGTAAAGTCAGAGGATGAATGGGCCGATATGCCCGCTCCAAGACGTTCGATCTTTTCGGCAAGCTGTTGGCTCGAATAATTTTCCGTGCCTTCGGCCAGCAGCAGCGCCATCGCGGACATAAGCCCGCGGCCGTTCTCCGGTTCGTCGATATCACCGGCAAAGAAAGCGAGGCGATAGCTTACCAACGGCAGCCTTTCATTCTCAAAGATCACGACCCGCAGGCCGTTCGACAGCGTCGTTTCAAAGGGCCTTGGTATCTCGAACGGAATCGAGGCGAGTGAATCAGGCGGATGTTTTCTAAATTCCGGGTTCATTAAAATTATGCTCTAGCGGTCTATGCTGCGCTGCCCGCCGGAACGACATCCAACAAGGCACGATTATCTGTATTTAGGAACTTTGCGGCGGCCAGCTTTATCTGTTCGGCAGATATCTTCAACAGGCTGTCGAGTTCTGAGTTAAAAAGGTTGGGGTCGTTATCGTAGAGAGCGAATTCCGCGATCTGCTGCGTCCTTGCAAGCGATGACTGTCGCGTGCGGACGGCATCGTTGAGAAGCTGGTTCTCGATCTTCTCCATTTCCGATGGCGTTGGGCCGTGGACCGAAAGATCGCGTATCTCGTTCATTATCGTCTCGCGGATCGCGCTCAGATCTTCGTCGGGTTTCGGTATCGCACCGACAAAAATGCTCGAAGGGCCGCGCCGTTCATCCGTAAAACCAAAAAGCTGGATCACGGATTCCTCACCCTTTACGAGTTTCTGATAAAGCCGCGAACTGTCGCCGTCGTAAAGCACCTTGCCGGCGAGGTATAGCGCCTTGAATTCCTCGGTGCCGCGTCGCGGTATCTTCCAGCCGATCAGGAACGCAGGAAAAGGAGCGAGCGGATCCGGCCATTCGCTGTAGTTCGATGCGACCTCGCCGGGTTCTTCGACATCGATCGCGGGCGGCGGCGACTGGCTCGGGATGTCTCCGAAAAACCTCTCGATCAGCTCTTTGGCCGTCTTCGGATCAAATGCCCCCGAAAGGACCAGCACCGCGTTATTCGGTGCGTAATAGATGCGGAAGAACTCCTGCACGTCTTCGACCGACGCCGCGTCAAGATGCTCCATCGAACCGATCGTCGAATGTGAGTTGGCAAAATTCTTGTAGATCATCGAGCTTATCAGGTCGAAGATCTGTCCGTAGGGCTGATTGTCGTAGCGAAGACGCTTCTCTTCCTTGACAGCTTCGCGTTGGTTGTCGAGGTTCTCCTGAGTTACGGCGAGCGACCGCATCCGGTCGGACTCGAGCCAAAGCCCCAGCGGAAGCTGATCCGCAGGCAGCGTTTCATAGTAATTGGTCCGCTCGCTCGAAGTCGTTCCGTTCATCGTACCGCCGGCCTTCATAATGAATTGAAAATGTCCTGCCTTCGGGACGTTCTCCGATCCCTGGAACATCATATGCTCGAAGAGATGTGCGAAACCCGTTCGGTCGTCGCGCTCATTGCGCGACCCGACGTCGTAGTAAACGGCCATCGAAACGACCGGGATCGAATCATCGCGATCCAGCACGACACGCAAGCCGTTATCGAGCGAAAATTGTTCGAGGTTCAACGGCGGCAATTTGAATGAATGAGGCATAAAGATGTACAGATACCTGCAAAGTTGCTGTCATCTCAATAAAAGCATTTAGCCCCCGAAAAATCAATGAAACGGCACGCGAAAAAGCCCTCACAAATGTGCGATTCAAGATCGCCGACGCCGTGGACGGATATTATCTCCGGCATTCGAACTTCTATGTCGTCCGGATTACCCTCTTTACGCAAAGTGGTGCTAAACTTCAGAATAGGGCGAAGTATATTCACCCATAATAAGAGTATTCAAGGGATATGGGAGGACCCACACAATGCAATCAAATTCAGCAACAACGAAGCGACGCGGTGGGGGAAGCCGCGTCTCATTATTTCTTTTACTCGGGGCAGCCATCGGCGCCGCTGCCGCACTTTTCGTCACACCTTTAAGTGGTGCCGACCTTCGACGTCTAATAACCAAGCGACCAAAGCGAGAGGGCCGCGTCGTCCCCGCTTCGGAAAGGCCGCCGGAAGTGAATTCTGCGATCCCGAGCACGGTTTCAGATAAGGGCTCGGCAAAGATCAGCCTTATCAGAAATACGGTGATAGCGGAGCGCGATCTTCAAAGGCGGGAGATGCGGGCCGCTTCACGCCCCGACATGCGGATATCCGAACAGCGTTATCGTATCGCTCACAGCGGACGGCGTCCGTCAAATATTCTCTGACAGGAGTAAGAGTTCATGACAAAAGACAATAGGTTCGACGGCATAGAGACCGATCCCGCGATCAAGGAGATCTTTGCGGACGCGGACAAGGTGAATCAAGGGGCGCAGGAGCAGCTTATCGAGAAGCTCGAGCAATACACAAACACGTCGCCGGCACTTTCCGGCGGCGATATCGACGCTGCTTGGGAAGATGCCGACGATGTCGGCGACGAAGCGGCCGGCGGCAGCAGCCCGACTCCGGACCAGGACGTGGTCGAGGAGATCGGCGAAGCCTACGGCGTCACGTTCCAGGACAACGAACCTTTGGACGTTCTCGGCAAGCTCGAACATCGCGACGAAGATCGCTGGGAACTCGACCCGGCGTCCGCCGAAGAATAGGCCTTACGTACCATTATCCATTCTCTGTGCTATTGCTTCGGGCGATGGCATAAAGGGCGGATTTTGCCTGGAATGGAGTCAATTCCGGGTGCATTTCGACAAGGCGTGCGAGAAGGCCGGTTATGTGCGGGCAGGCAAAGCTGTTGCCTGTAAGAGTTCGATAGCCGCCTCCGACCCACGGCGTTCGGACGCTGACGCCGGGCGCGGTCAATTCGATGACCTCGCCGTAATGGAACCTGAACTTTAGCGGATCCGGCTCTTCGCTTTTTACGACCGAGATAAGCGACGACGAAAAGATCGAAGGGAAACTCGGCTGCGGCAGATTGTTTGCCGCCGCGATCACGATGCAGCCGGCCTGATAGGCCCGATCCAGAAGGTCGTGGAGCGGCGCAAAGAATTGCGGCTTTGTTGTGCCGAGCGACAGGTTGATGATCTTATACCGCTGCTTTACGGCGTATTCAAGACCGGCGAGAAAGACCTGAGCATCACCCGAACCGCTCGCTCCGAGCACTCGTATGCTCGCAACCTTAGCCTCGGGAGCAAGCTGCGTGATTATTCCCGCACACGCCGTACCGTGCCCCGCGAGATCGCCGTCATCAACAGGCGAAAACGTAACTTTCTTGCCTTCGATCCGCGCACCGACTTCCTCAGCGATACGGCCGCTAAGGTCCGGATGTGAGGCGTCAACGCCGCTGTCGATCATCGCGACCGTTACGCCGCGGCCGGTCGCGGAAAGCCATTCGGGATCAGGCAAAAAGTTTGACGCACCGTCTTGGGAAATTGGATCGATCGGATGTGTCATATCAGGCGAGGTCCAACCGTCCCGTTGTCGATGAAGAATAGCCGATGAGGCTTTCGAGCAAAGTGCGGCAAAGTTCTACTTCAGCATCGCCCTTTTCAGAGAGTTCGCTTACGAGAGCCGCAAGTTCTATGGCACGTGCGTGGGTCGAATTCTCGCGCATTGAGCGAAGCCACGCTCTGACATCCGACTCTTCGGAGCTGTCGCGTATGATGCGGCGGCTGAGTTCGCACATCAGGTCGGCTCCGATGTGTGCGTTCACAAGGGCAGCGACGGCCTCGGCATACACAGCGGCAATATCCATCTCCGCCGGCGTGAACGGCTCGGAGAACGGCTCGCTGCTCCGATTCACGTATTCGAGCACGCCGATCACATCGTCACGAAAACGCAGCGGCACCGCAAGCAGCAGCTTCGTCGAAAAGCCGGTCGTCTTGTCGACCTCCGCATAGAATCCGCTTTCGTCGTCCGGCTCCGATACGACAAGCGGCTGGCCGGACATCAGCACAAAACCCGCGATTCCCTTTCCGGCCGGGATCTCAAGCCCGACGATGCGGTCGGCGACCTCGCCTGTTGCCGCGAGGAATTTGAGGTCTCCCGAATCGGCCGTCCGCACGAGCACCGACGCAGCTTCGGCACGAAGGCGAACGGCTGAGGCCGCGAGCAGTTCGGTGATCGCCTCTTTGACGGGATCGGCAAGCAGCTTCTCGGCATCAGCGACCCGAAACAGGCCTTGAATGCGTTCGAGGAACTCGTCTGTGCGGTTTTCGGCCATAGACGCGATTTTCCGCGAAATCACTCGACATTTCAACTGCAGCAATTCTTTGCTGGAACTTTTCGGCAATTAGTGCTTTAATGCCTTCAAACAAAATTCAAACGGGGCGGCAAAAGGCAGTGCCGAGCTACGACGCCCCGCTTTTTCGAGAAACGGAACAAGTAGAATGCCCATTCTTGCGTGTCCGCTTGTGCTCGATGAGTGTCGTTGGCAGCCTATGAGAACTCTACTCGCAGTTGTTTTTGTGCTTGGCCTCTTGACCGCAGCATCCGGACAGATCTCGATCCTGCCGGAAAAGCCGGAGCCTTTTAAGCTGAGCGAGGGTTCGTCATTTTCCGCCTCCGGCAACTCGGCATCACGCAAAACGCGCAGCATTTCCGCAGACATCTCTGAGGCCGAAGCCTTGATCAGGGAGAATCTCGCCGGCTCCATCCCGACCGATCCGCAGTTGACGAAAGGCGCCGCGGTCGGTGCACTGCGAAGCCTCGACCCGCACTCAAATTTCTTCGACCGGCGCGAATGGCAGGACCTTCTCGACCAGGAAGACAGTGCCTACACAGGCATCGGCGCAACCATCCAGAGCTACAGCAAGGACGGAGTGCTCTCGACCTACATTCTCGACGCGATCCCGGGTTCGGGTGCCGCGGCTTCAGGCCTGAAATATGGTGATCGGATAATCTCGATAAATGGACGTTCCGCCGTCGGGCTCAGCACGGATGAGGTTGGCGATATGCTTCGCGGCCCCGATAGATCGACCGTCACGATCAAGCTCGAACGAGCCGCGACCGGCCGCACTGAGACCTTTGTCTTGAAGCGGGCAAGCATTCGACAGCCTTCGATCCCGGACTTCTACATCTTAAAACCGGGCATCGGTTATATCGATCTTTCGGAAGGCTTTAATTTCACGACGTCGGACGAAATGGACCTCGCGCTACGCGGGCTGAAACGCCAAGGGATGACATCGCTCATTATCGACCTACGGGGAAATCCCGGCGGCATCGTCCAGCAAGCGGTCAAGGTAGCGGAAAAGTTTCTGCCTGCAGGAACACTTATCCTGAAGCAGCGAGGGCGGTTCACAAGCGATTCGCGAGATTGGTATTCGAAGAACGCTAATCCCGAGACGATGCCGCTCGTCATTCTTGTCGATCAGGATACGGCCTCGGCATCTGAGATCGTCGCCGGAGCATTCCAGGACAATGACCGGGCAATGATCGTCGGCACACGCACTTTCGGCAAAGGCCTCGTGCAGAGCGTGATCGACCTTCCATTCGGCACGGGAGCAACGATCACTGCCGCAAGATACCTGACGCCGTCGGGCCGCTCGATCCAGCGGGACTACACTCGCATCGGCCTTTACGAGTACTACAAGCACCTTTCTCCGGCCGAAGGGATACAGAACACCTTTTTCGAGGCAAGAACCGCCACCGGGCGTCGTGTGTTGGGCGGAAACGGGATCGAACCCGACACGGTTGTGCCTGCGTCAGAAATAACGCCGTCGCAGGCCGAACTCCTCACACCGCTGTTCTTTTACGTGCGGGCGAGATCGATGACCTCGGGGCAGCTCGAAAAGATCTCATTAAAAGAAAAGCGGGCGGACTCGGCCTTCCTCGAAAGACGTCTCAAATATGAGATCGCCGTCGCCGAAAACGGCACCGTCAAGGCCAAACGTGTCCTGAACGTGACGGACCCGCAGATCGGTGCAGGAATAAATGCCTTGTCCGTAGCGCAGAAGCTTTATTTAGCGGCGCAGGATCTGGTTCAAGACTCCGTCGCGAAAGCTAACGCGAATAAGTGATCACCTGTCCGCGTTCACCGACGGCGCAGCCGTACTTCTTCGCCATGAACAGCCCGTAAAAATCGCCCTTTACACCGCTGTTCTCGAGGGCCCAATTCTTTCCTTTGTCGTAGGTCCGAATGAGCAGGCCTCGAAATCCGACAGCAAAACCGTTCTTGTCGTCAGCGAAATAGACGCGCTTCAAGGTTTCGGGAGTCGGCGAATCCACCTTTTCCCACACTGCGCCGCCGTTGGTGGTCCTTATGATCGAACCGCCGCCGCCGACTGCAAAACCGTCCGTATCATCGCGAAAATCGACCGCGAACAACGCCCTTTCGATGCCGGTCTTCTGAATGGACCACGAGCGGCCGCCGTCCTGCGTAACCATTACAAGGCCATTGTCTCCGACGATCCAACCGCGTTGCCTCCCGTCAAAATCGAGGTGGAATATCTCGGCCTTGGACGGCAGCGGCACGCGATTCCATGATTCGCCGCCATCTTCGGTCAACAAGAGCAGCGAATCGACGATCTCGTCGCGCGCGTTGACGATCGAACCGATGATCAGCCCGCGATCTTTGCCCGCGAATCGTATGCTTGTGAATTCAGGAGTGCCTTTTGTAAAGTCGCCTGCGCGGTAGATGCGTGTCTGCTTCCACGTTTCACCCGCATCGTCCGTCCTGAACATCAGCTTGCCTGCGACCAGATATCCGTTCTTGTCGTTTCGAAAATAGATCTCGCTGATCGATTCGGTCGTGTTGAGCGGATACTTCTGCCAGCTCGCCCCGCCGTCCCTCGTCGAAGCTAGGAATCCGTTGTCGCCCGCAATAAAGCCGCGTGACGCAGAAGTGAAATAGACCGCGACAAGATCCTCGGTCGTCCCGCTCGTGCGGACCGTCCAAGTTCCCTGTGCGGCCGCGATGCAAACCGCTGCCAAGATCAAAATAAAAGTAAAAAAGATCCTCAAAGTGCTCATTAACCTCCGACGCATTTTACGAATGTTCTTTGCGGTAGGATACCGTTTGAACCGGGAAAAAGCATCTCTTGAGCACTTTGAGAGTCCTGTCATAGCTACTTGACGATCCTGTAAACCTTGCCTTTCCAGACAATTACGACCTGCTCGCCGAGCGAAAGATACTTCGCAAGTTCAGGCTTTTGGGTCACAAGATCGAAGTACTCATCCGTGCCGAACGTGATCTTCTGCTCGGCAAGCCCTGCCTTCGGATCGAACTCGCCGTCCGTCCAAACTTCCCCGAGAAGATAGAACGTTTTGAGATCGACCTTTCGCACCGCACGACCCGTTTGAGCCTCGTCATCGGCAAGCGATTTCATATCCTTCTTCTCTTGTGCCCTAAGACTGTCGGTAACTGCCTGCTCTCCACTGACCGGTCTCGCCGCAGGCGATAAATTCGTACTCTTTTGTCGCGCAACACCCGCCATTGATGCCTGGCCGTCAATGACCCAAGTATTCGTGCTCCCCGAAGCTCCATCAACCTGAAAACCGCTGCCGTCCGTCGCAAGATACGACGTGTACGGTGTTACGATGCCGTAGCGTGTACCGAGATCGACGATCTCGTCGCGGAGTTCCTTGTTCTCGCCGTTATTGCGTATCTGCTCGACGAGCCATCCGACGCGTCTGTTCGCCCATAGACGTGCAAGGAACGTATTCGCTTCAGCACGCTCAGGAAAATCGAGGTTATCGTACGTGAAGGTCTGCCGTTTCCCTGCGAATGTGCCCGTCAGCTTGACGACCGCATTGTTCAGCGAATTGTCATTCTTGTAACGCCCGATGATCGTGATCTGATCGCCTCGGAAGAGATCCGTGATATTCCGCGGATAGACGAGATCCGCCTGAACGCCGCCCATGTCGAGCTCGATGCCGGTCATCACCGGCGAATTCACTTTCGCGAAGAATTTCGAGACCTTGACCTCGATATCCTCTTTCGGCTGAATGTAATCGGCGACGCCGGAATTCTCCGCAGCGAGCTTGTCGAGCAGACGCGTGTTCACGTCGTAGCCGACACCGAAGTTGAACAGGTGCAGCCCCGGAACCTTGATCGCGGCCGCGTTCTTCAGTATTTCGTCAACATTTTGCACGCCGACCGTCGGCAGCCCGTCGGTCATAAAGACCATCATCTTCGGACCGTTCGATGAATCGAACTGCCGCAGTCCCGCACGAAGCGCGTCATTGATATTGGTGCCGCCTGACGGCCGCAGGGCCCCGACGAACGCAAGTCCCCGTTTTTTGCCTGCATCATCCGCCTTGATAAGCCCTTTCTCCATTAGATGCTCTTCGCCCGCGAAATTGATCACGTTAAAGCGATCACCGGCCCGCAGACCTTTGATCCCAAAAAGAAGCCCTGCACGGGCCTTGTCCATCTTCCCTTCATCGGCCATCGAACCTGACGTGTCGATCACAAAGACGATGTCCTTGCTCGCGATCTCGCTTTCACGAATGTCGGCTTTCGGCGAAAGCTGGAGCATAAAATAGCCGTCCTTGCCCGTCTCGCGATACGTGATCAGCGAGAGGCCGAAATCATCGTCCGAAACGGTGTAGAAAAGCTCAAGATCCTTGTTGCTGCCGCTCGTCTCGAACGAGACCTTTGCGGAACGCTCCGTGACGTTCTTGATATCGATCGTATGCGAGGGCGAGTAGATGTTTCGGATCGAATTCCTCGCCTCTATCTCGATCGTGCCGGAGATCGTGCCGAACTGCTGATCCGGCATTTTTCGACGAACACCCGACGGCGGCACCGGCAGGTCGTCGATCGCGATCGGTGGACGCCGCCAGAGGTTGTGTCCCGTTCCGAGCGGATATCGATACGCGACCGTGCCGGAATCCGCTTTGAGAACCTGCGTGTACGTAAGTTCGAGCTTCTTATCTGAATTCGGCGGGATCGGAAAGATCGACGCCTGAAGCAGGTTCTGCCCTGCGTATTCGAGCAGTCCCGGATCACGCTGACGCCGGACGATCGCATCGTAGATCTGCCTTGCCTGCTCACGCGAACGAACCTCGCCGACGAGCTTCTTGCCGTTCTCCCAAATTGCGAATTCTGAGATCGACGCACCTTCGGGAATCGGGAAAAAATACGTGCCTTCGAGCGTGTACGGCGTGTCGTTTCGGAACACCTGCTCGACGTGGGTCGTCGCGACCTGATTCGCGATCTTCGTGTCGAGTTTGATCGATTTGACGGGCAAGGCGTTGAGCAGCGGCTGAGGCCGCGGAATCGGCCTGCACGGCCTTGTATCACAAATAATGGGCACGATCACGCCCTGAGCCCTCGTCGCGACGCCTCCGAAGAGAAAGATCATCGTTAAGGGAAATGCTATTGCTAAGAACTTCATAAAATTTTCTACCGTCCTGCGGTCTCCTACTTTGTGTTTTCTCGACGATAGAACGTTGCCTCGACGCCCGACTTGCAGGAAATAGTGATTTGCGGCTGCTTTCGCCTCTCACCATTTCTATCGTAACGAACAACTTTTGCCGTTTGAAGCACATTCCGCACAGAATGTATCAAAATGCACGATTTGCACGATTTGCACAAAATGCACGAAATGCACGGTCGGCTTATGACGTTTTAACTTCTTACTTTTCCCTTATTTCGGATTGGAAATTATTGAGTTTAGGCAGGTTTGTCCATGTCGAGAGAGTCGTCGATGTCTTTTTCGATCTTGGCACGAAGTCTTTCAACAAGCTGTTCGCTGCGTTCGAGGCCGGCCTCAACGCGCGCCTTGGCGGACTGGATCTCGGCAAGTAGATTCTGCTGGCGGGTCTGCTCGGCCGCAAGAGTCCGAGATCTTTCTTCGCGGACCTCCTCGGGCTTCATCGAACCGCCCATTTGCGTCGTCACGCGATTGATCATTTCCGGGCGCATCTCGTACGCCAGCTGATCGAGCTTTGTCTGCACCGCAGCTTCCTTCTCCATCAGCTCAAAAACCTGTTTCCGCAGGTTCTCACTTCTCTGCTCGGCACGCGTGAGGATGTCGAGGTTCATCAGCAGCCGTTTCTGCTGCTCATCGTATTTGTCCGAACGGGAGCTCTCAAGGGCCTTGATCCTGGCAAGAAGGGCTTCGGTCGAGGGCGAGTTCGTTTGTTGGCTTTGCTCAGGGAAATTTGCAGGGGGCGTTTGTTCTACATCTTGCGGATCAACGAGCGGCCGGCCGGGTTCCTGGCCGAGTATTTGATCAGTAGTGACCTGCACGGGCGTTGGCGTCGGACGCGGGGTCTGCCGCGTACTGTGTGCCGGCCGCTGAGCGACGATAATCCCTGCACATGCGGTCAAGACCAAAACTAACGTCAACAAGCTGATCCTACCCTTCATTTTTCTTCTCTTTATGTTCCTTGTCCGGGATCAGATCTCCCCGAAACAGTTCGATGCCGTTCTTTGCCAACCCGACGATCGGTATAGCGTCGATACCCGAATTGATCAGCCCCTTTACGACGCCCTTTCGTCGAATATCGGATCCAACAAGCACAATGACGATCGCAGTGCCGCCGAAAGGAAGCATCTTTGCCGCGCGCTTTACGACCTGCCAACCGCCGACGTGCAGAAGTTTTCGTTTTATCGACCGCTTCACTCTCAAGGTCATCTTATCCCGAGCGCATAAACTTGCAAAGCTCAGATGACAAAAGCATACTCGTCTTTGCACGAAATCTCCTTCAAAAAGGTTGCAAAAGTATGTCGTTGAAGACCGACCACCTTTCTAAGCGTTTTGGACACAACACATGGGCATTGCGAGATATCGATCTCGATATCGAGGACGGCGAGACCTTCGGAATACTCGGTGAAAGCCTCAGCGGAAAATCTACGCTCCTCAAATTGATCGCCGGAACGGAAAGACCGACGACCGGTGAGGTCCGTACGGGGGTGGCAAACGTGCGTCTCGTCAGCGGAACTTCCAATGCGCGCAAGGGCTTTTTCGGTCGTGCGGCGGCGGCACCGAGCAAGGCTCTAGTGCAGGACGCCCTTGCTGACGGCAGCGGAGCTGTCGCATTTGATGATTGCTTCCAACATCTTGACGGTTTCGAGAAAAGAAAGGCTTTTGCGGCAATTCGGAAAGCAGCGGGCCGGACGATCTTGATCGCGTCGAGGAATTTTCAGGATCTTGCCGAAAGCTGCGACAGGATCGCGGTTCTCGTCGGCGGCTACCTCGCACAGGTCGGAACACCTCAGGAAATTTATCAGACCCCCGCAAACTCCGGAGCTGCGTTTGCGACCGGCGAACTCAATCGGTTCGATGCGAGACGCCTGACATCGACGGATGCGGGCGTTCCTGAATTTTACACGGTCGTTGGCGGGCATCGGCTGTTCGCTCAGCCGACCGCGAAGGCCGCTCTCGGCCCTCTCAATCAGACGATAAATCTCGCGATCCGGCCGGAGCACATTTCGATCACAACTGGAGCCTCATTCCCTGAGGACAATCTTCTAAAGGCGATAGTTCGCGATATTCGATTTTTAGGGCCGTCAACACGAGTGCTGCTCGATGCGGATGGCCTTGAGCTTAGTGCTTCGGTGCCGCGGGTCGTCGGGCTCAGCGTCGGCGAAGAGTGCATGATCGCTCTCCCGCCGCCGCGTGTCCACGTTCTTCAGTCTTAGCTGTTAAGGCTCAGAATGATAAGGACGCGGCGATTTTTCGCTCGATTCTTGACCGTCGTATTCGGAGCGATGGGAAGCGATGCACCCAAACCCTTAGCCGACACTCTCGAATCGGCAACGCCTGCCGAAGAGAATCTCGATGAGATCGCCCTCGCACGCCCGTCAGTAACGGCCTGGATCGTCTCAGGCTTGCCAGAATTATCCGTATGCGATTCGATCGCGATGCCATAGGCCGCGTTGTCCGCAAGCAATGCGGCTAGAGCTTCGACCTTTTGGGTTCCCTTCAAGGAAAAGTCGGTTGAACGCGAATTCGCCCAGTAGTTTTCGGGCAGCACAACTTCAATACCACGCTGCGTTTGCGAGACGGTTCCGAACGAACGCAGAACCTGGATCAAGGCTGGTTCTGCGGCCTTTATCTGTGCCATTCGCTGGTCGTCGGCTCGCTGTTCTTCGAGCCTGGACTTCTCGGATTGAATGGCTGCAAGCTGCCTTTTTGCAGTCTCGGCTTCGATCTTTGTTCGGGTAAGTTCTTCGCGAAGCTTCGCATTCTCGTCGCGTAGGTCACGCACGACGTTCGACGAGTTCTGCACATCGCGCTCGGAAAGCTCGCGATTCCGCGTTTCGCGTTCGAGTTCGGCCTTCAGATCCGCGATCTCTGCCTGAGCGTCCGAATACTTTCGCTCGGCCTGACGTATCTCGGCGTCCGAGCGTGACTTCTCGTTTCGCTGATCGCGGGCCTGCTTTCTTACTGCGGCCGTCTCTTCGGCCTTGACCGCGGCGGAGATCGCCTTTCGCGCCGTTATATCGACGTCTTCTTCACGGCGTCCTGCACGCCAACCGGCTTCCGCATTCGCGAGCAGAGTCGTTGCCTCGGCGAGCTCCTGCGTTGCATCGCGCTCGGCGCCGGCAAACTTAGCAAGTGCCACTGCCTGCCTTCCCTGCAATATCGTCGAAGGCATCTTCGAATAATCGAGTTCGGCGATCTCAGGTGTGCGCGAGTCCTGAAAATAGTCACTCGAATTTCCGAAATACTGCGCCGTCGAGACCGTGCCGATCGTCTTTCCGCTCACGGAATACGGATTAAGATTCTCAAGCATCACCTGCTGGCTCGGACGCCGGACGAGAAAATGCGGTTCGGCGGTAATGATCAGAGCGAAGGTCTGCAGAGGCGTCGTCACCGAGATCTTGGAATCGAATTCGAAGAAGCCTCGGCGCTTGATCTCGCCAAGATTATCAGCCCGGCCGTCGGGCGAGATCGCCCAAAGCACATACGTCGCGTAACCTGCACCAAGCTCAAAGGGCCGCGGCATTTTCGAAACGCTCAGCTCGATCTCAGTGCCGTTTCGTTTCGTGCGTTTGATCTTTGCTTCACCTTTCATCCGCGGAAAGCGCGTTGTCCCGCGAAAGTTGACCATCACGACCTCATCAAGCGGATACGTGATCGCAGTCGTGCGTCTGGCGACATCAAGTTGAGCGAACGCCGAAGTCGCAACGGTTGAAATAACGAAAAGAGCGACCGTAAGGTTGAATAGCTTCTTCATAATGATTTTGTCTTTTTTTGACGGAAGATCGGACTTCCACAAGCGCGTTATTTGAAAAGATGACACATTGCGCGTTCGAGTTGCAAACAAAGGGCTTGGACACCTATGCGGAATCTAAAGTATATTCAAGAGTTCGTTGATGCCGAATGTTCGACGGCCGTCTTGCTTGAGCAATGGAAGAATTTAAGCGTTTGATTTCCTACGTAAGGCCTTACTGGCTGACCTTTGCCGTCGCGCTCTTCTCGATGGTGATGGTGGCCCTGTTCGAGACCGCCACGCTTGGATTGCTTGTCCCGATCGTCGATCAATTCGTCAAAGTACCGGGAAATGCGTCGACGACGATCTTCGATCTCCACAAACTGATTCCGCAGGATGACTGGTTCAAAGCATGGCTCGCCATCTCGGGGCTCTTGTTCGTCTTTACGATCGGTAAGGGGATCGCCGAGTATTTTTCGTCGTATCTGATGGCGAAGATCGGGCAGTCCGCGATCTTGAATCTTCGCGAACAGCTCTATGATCATCTGCTCAGGCAATCATCTGCGTTCTTCGAAAAGCATCGGACAAATTTCCTGGTCTCGCGTCTTGTCCAAAGCTGTTCTCTGATCGAATACGCCGTAACGGGCAACCTGCGCGACGTCCTGCGTGAGAGTTTCATCCTCGTCGGCTGTTTTGCGACAGCTTTTTATTACAACTGGCGGCTGACGCTCGGTGCCATCATCGTTGCACCGATAATCGGGTTCTTGACCACAAAATTCAGCAAACGTCTTCGCCGTTATGCCGAGGATTCGGTCGAGGGTAACAAACTCCTGACCGATACCGCGCAGGAGACGCTTTCGAATCAGATGATCGTCAAGGCGTACGGCGCCGAGACACGCGAGCGTTCGCGGTTTTCGCGCGTCGCACACTTCATCGCCAACGCGAACCTTAAATCCAGCCGCACGGCCGCTCTATCACCGCCGACTATCGACATCATCGGCGTTTTGATGATCATCCTATTGATCTTCTTCGGCCTTCGCGAGATCAATGCCGCGAGAATGGACGCGTCGCAGTTCTTCGCGTTCCTTTTCGCGTTGTTCAGGAGCTATGACCCGATGCGTAAGATCTCGCGTCAGCATAACGAGATCTCGCGGGCCTTTGCCGCAGCCCGCGACGTTTGGGACGTTCTCGACGAGGATGAGCAAATGCCCGAGAAGGCCGAAACGGTCAAGCTTTCGCCGCTTCGCGAAAGGATCGAGATCCGCGATGTTTCCTTCAACTACAAGGGCCACTCGAAGCAGATCTTGAAACACATAGACCTTACGATCCCGCGGAATTCGATCGTTGCTCTTGTCGGAGAAAGCGGCGGCGGAAAATCAAGTCTGATAAAGCTTCTGCAGAGAATGTATGACGTCACCGACGGCGAGATCCTTTGGGACGGCATCGACCTGCGAGATGCCGACCTCGCATCTTTGCGGAAGCAGATCGCGCTTGTTACGCAGGAGACCGTACTTTTCAATGATACGGTAAAGTACAATATCTCTTACGGAAGGCCGGACGCGACCGATGAGCAGATCGCAGAGGCCGCACGTATCGCATTTGCGGACGGGTTTATCGAGCAGCTGCCTGAAAAGTACGAGACAAGGGTCGGCGAACGCGGCTCGCTTCTTTCCGGCGGCCAACGCCAGCGTATCGCCATTGCACGAGCCGTACTTGTCGATGCACAGCTGCTCATTTTCGATGAGGCAACGTCTGCCCTCGACACCGAAAGCGAAATGCTCGTGCAAAAGGCTATCGGCAATATCACGAAGGACCGTACGACCGTTGTGATCGCACATCGGCTTTCAACGATCAGGCGCGCCGACAAGATCGTCGTAATGGAGAAGGGCGAGATCATTGAGGTCGGCACGCACGCCGAACTTATCGCGGCCGACGGCAAATACAAAAGGCTTTACGAATATCAGTTCGCCGAAGAGGCGGAACATTCAGCAAATTTATGAGATCAATGACCGGCTTCGGCCGCGGCTCGGCCTCTAACGAGAAGGCGAACGCGACCATCGAGCTCAAAACTGTAAACAACCGCTTTCTCGATGTGAACCTAAAGCTCCCATCGGACCTCCAGCACCTTGAAGCGGCCATAAAACGTGCGATCACGGCAAGACTCGGCCGCGGCCGCGTCGATGTCAATCTTCAGATCGAGCGGACAGAAGACGTAGTTTACGAGGTGAATCGCGGCCTTATCTCGGGATTCCTGAACGCGATGAGCAAGCTGAAGTCTGAATTCAACCTTGCGGGCGAGCCCGACGTAAATGTCATTGCGCGCATCCCGAATATCGTCTCCGCAAAGCGTGCCGATGTGACGGATGAGATAGAATCTGCCGTCCATGACGCACTGGAACTCGCTCTAGACGATCTTGAGAAAATGCGCTCGACAGAAGGCGGTTTGCTTGGCCATGAACTCGAAGATCGCCTCGCCGGCATAGAAGGCCGCTTGGTTCCGATCGAAACATCTGCCTCAGATGTAGCAGATGAATTCGCAGAACGGTTGAAAAAGCGGATCGACGTGATACTTGAAAAGCTCGGCACCGCAGCAGAACCTGATCCGGCGCGTTTAGCTCAGGAGATCGCATATCTTGCAGACCGCGTCGACATTTCTGAAGAGATCGCCCGCCTCCGAGCTCATATAGATCATTTCCGTCAGATAATGTCGGAAGAGAGGGACGTTGGAAAGCGTTTGGATTTCTTGACCCAGGAATTGAACCGAGAAGCGAATACGATAACGTCAAAAACGAACAATATGACGGTCAAAGAGAACGCTCTCGCGATAAAGAGTGAGATCGAGAAAATTCGCGAGCAAGTACAAAATGTTGAATAGAACCAATGGAAATCAGCTAAGTAGGACCCAATGATCGGCAATCTTCTTATCATCAGCTCTCCGTCGGGAGGAGGTAAAGGCACTCTAATTCGCGAGGTGCTTCAAACCACGCCGGACATCACATTCTCGGTCTCGTACACGACCCGTGAGATGCGAAAAGGTGAGATGGACGGCCGCGAATATTTCTTTGTCAGCGTCGAGAAATTCCAGGAACTTGTGGCAAAGGATGAATTTCTTGAACACGCAGAGGTGCACGGCAATTTTTACGGTACGTCGCGTTCGCAGGTCAATGAACTCACGCGATCCGGCAAAGACGTACTCCTGGAAGTCGATGTGCAGGGTGCGAAGGACCTACTTGCCAAAGTCCCGGACGCGGTAAGCATCTTCATCCTTCCTCCGTCATTTGCGACTCTTGAGACCCGACTGCGTATGCGCGCGACCGAGTCGAGCGGCGACCTTCGGGTCAGACTTAGCAACTCTTTTCACGAAGTACGCGAGTATGACAAGTTCCGGTTCGTCGTCGTAAACGACGATCTTGAGACCGCCGCCGAACAGATCCGGACCATCATTAACGCCGAAAGACACCGGACGAATAGACAAGACGCCGCAATTCAGGGTATTCTAGATGGTTTCGACGCTGCAATGCACCGATTCGAGAAGGAGCCGAACTAAAGATATGGTTGACGAGACCCAGGACGAGAACATTGAGACCGAAGTAGAAGCTTTCGATCCGCCCGAGATCGATTCAAAATACAGGATGATCATCCTGGCGGCTCAGCGAAGCAAACAGCTTCAACGCGGCGCAGACGCGCGTGTCGATGTTGATCGCCGAAAAGTAAAACCAACACGCATCGCCATGCGTGAGATCGGCGACCGCAAGGTGAATTTCAAATTTACGGATCAGGAAGAAGAGAGCACGGCCGCCGAATAGGCTGCCGTTCACCTTCGAAAGCTAGAAGGCCTCTGCCCGATATCCATCGAGCAGAGGCTTCGCATTTTGCGGCCAAGGAAGTTTCTACATCCCCTTGTAGGTCGGGCCGCCACCACCTTCCGGCGTAACCCAATTGATTATCTGATAGGGATCGGCTATGTCGCAGGTCTTGCAGTGCACACAGTTCGAGAAGTTCACCTTTAGTTCGCGACGTCCGCTCTGCGGATCGTCTTCCATCTCGTAAACGGCCGCAGGACAGAACCGCTGGCACGGATTGCCGTATTCCTCGACGCAGCGGGTCGCACATATCTCGGTATCAAGCACATGGAGGTGACACGGCTGGTCCTCGTCGTGAGCGACGCCCGCATGGAAAACGTCCGTAACCTTATCAAACGTCAAATTCTTGTCGAACGGCACTTCTTCGTAGCGTTCGGTTTTCACATGGTCGGTCGGGCCAAAGGTTCCGCTGACCTCACGGTCGCGAAGCTGCTGCATCCGTTCGTAGCCCGGAACGTGATGCTGTTTCGGCATAAAGCCCCATGCAAGGCCGCCCGTTACGAATTGCAGGCCGGTATTGATCAACGCCGGCCATCGTCCGCTTTGAAACGCTGCGTGAAAATTCCGCACACTGTAGAGTTCATCGTAGATCCAGCTGAACGTCACTTTCTCCGTGTAAGCAGCGAGCGTTTCGGATGAAAAATCTCCCTTCTCGAATGCGTGAATGATAGTTTCTGCAGCGAGCATCCCGCTTTTCATCGCAAGATGGATACCCTTTATCCGCTGGCCGTTCAAGAATGCCGCACACTCGCCGACAAGCAGAACGCCGTCAGCGTAAAGCTTTGGCATCGTATTCCAACCGCCCGTGTTTATGGTCTTCGCACCGTATTTGACCATCTTGCCGCCTTCGAGCACGCGCGCGACCATCGGATGCGTCTTGAACTTCTGGAACTCTGCGTGCGGATCGATCAACGGGTCTTCGTAATCAAGCCCCGTAACATAGCCGATGCTGACCATGTTGTTCTTGAGGCCGTAGATCCAGCCGCCGCCGTAGGTTCGCGTATCGGATGGGAATCCGAGCGTGTGCACGACCTTGCCTTCTGCGAAATTCCCGGCCGGCAATTCCCACAGTTCTTTCACACCAAGCGAAAATGCCTGCGTCTCGCTGGCCTCGTCAAGTCCAAGACGAGCGGTGATCTGCTTTGTAAGAGAACCTCTCGAACCCTCGCCAAGCACCGTAACCTTCGCAAGAATATCGACGCCCGGCTCGTAGTTCGGCTTCTTCTTCCCGTCCTTATCGATGCCCTTGTCGCCCGTGCGGATGCCGATGACCGCGTTGTTCTCATCGTAAAGGATCTCGGCGGCGGGAAACTCGGGGAATATATTCACGCCCGCAGCCTCGCACTTTTCGCCGAGCCATTCGCAAACACGGCTGAGGCTTACGATGTATTTACCTTTGTTCTTGAGCGGCGGCGGCACAAGCGGCGAGTTAAATCCTTTCTTTTCACCAAGATACCAAACGGCATCTTCGGTAACGACCGAATCGACCGGACAGCCTTCGCCGAGGAAGTCCGGCATCAATTCGCGCATCGCCCGCGGATCCATCACTGCACCCGACAGAATGTGAGCCCCGACCGCGGGGCCTTTTTCGACGATCGCGATCTCAAGATCGTCAACGAGCTTTCCGAACTTCAAGTTCTTTTCGACCATCTCGTTGTGCAGCTTGATCTGTGCCTTCAGGTGCAACGCCGCAGCAAGATTCGCCGGCCCCGCACCGACGAACACAACATCCATCGGAACTTGTTCACGTTCGCTCATAAAATGAATAGAAATTCAGTAACGAGGAAATTATATCAGACTGCGGAACTGTCCGCTATTTGTCGGAAAGTGACCACCGCAGTTGATAGCTATAGGTTAGCTTGATGCCATCCGTCGATACTTCTCAAGGTCGGCCAACAGGTCCTTATCGCGGTTGTAGCCACGTGCCGTAATGAGCCGCATCAGTTCGCGAGCTTTATCGAGATCGTCGGCCGATGCTTCTTTGAGGAGATTCTTGAGGTCGATAATGTCCTGCAGACGATTATCCATATTCGCTGAGAGCACTTTCAGTGCAATCAGCGAAGGAATCGTAGCGACCGGGCCAACAATGCCCGGAAATATCTCCGCGTGTTCAGCCGTTGCCACAACCTCCGGTTCTATCCCGGATGAAGCAAACAAAAGGTCGAAGTACATTTCGGCTTCGCCTCTGGAAAGCAGGCGGACCGCTGAGAAGCGATCTACGGCCTCTTGTTGCAACACCGTATCGACATAGTAGCCCGATCGCGATAGCGACATGACGAATTCCTCTGCTTCGCGATCATCTGTAACCGCAATGACGAAATCGATATCCTTTGTCAGACGTTCGGTCGTTCGGATCGACACTGCCATGCCGCCGATCAGGGCGAAGTTAGCTCCCAATTCTTGAAGCTTCTTAATGAAGCTAACGGAATGTACTTCTAAGTTGTTGATAAAGGTTATTTACCTTGCCGAAAGCGCGTCGGATCGCCAATCTTGCCCACGCCGTCGCCGAACGGAGCACCAGGACGGTCTTTGTACCAGGCGTTAACGGCTGCTGCTATTCCTTCGTCAGAAATATACGGATCGCGCTTCTTGAGTTTGTAAACGAACGCCCGCTCCGCAAATTTCTGCAGATCCGCGATCATTTGAACCTTTGCGACAAAGCTCTTCACAACATCTATTTTACCACAAAATACAGCCTAAATATCGAGCTGCGCGGTTCAGAAGCCGGTGAAGGGTCATTCTTAATTACGACGCGTTCAGGATTCGAACTGTGCCTTTAGGCTTTCGGTATATGGTGCTCGCGCGACGCCTTTTTCGGTGATTATGGCGGTCACGAGGTCGTTCGGCGTAACGTCGAAGGCGTAGTTCGTGATACCTACGTCGTCGGGGGCGAGTTGGTGGCCTTTAACGTGCGTGATCTCAGTGCGGTCGCGTTCCTCGATAGGGATCTCGTCGCCGGTCGGGCAGTTCAGATCGACGGTCGAAAGAGGTGCGGCGACGTAGAACGGAATGTTGTGGCGTTTTGCGAGGACCGCGACCATATAGGTGCCGATCTTGTTCGCGACGTCGCCGTTCGCGGCGATGCGGTCGCTGCCGACGACGACGGCCTGAACGCGTCCTTTCTTCATCACATGGCCGCTCATATTGTCGGTGATGAGTGTTACGGGAATGTCATCCTCCATCAATTCCCATGCCGTTAGGCGAGCACCCTGCAGGTACGGGCGTGTTTCGTCCGCGATTACCGAAATATGTTTACCCTGATCGACCGCACCGCGAATTACGCCCAGAGCCGTGCCCCAAACTCCGCCAGTCGCAAGCGCTCCCGCGTTGCAGTGCGTCAATACGGTCGAATTATCCTCGATCAGTTCCCCGCCGAATTTCGCGATTAGACGCTGTGCCTCGATATCCTCGTCGTGAATGGACCTAGCCTCAGATTCGAGGATAGCCTTGACCTCGGTAACGCTCTTGCCCTCTGCCTTTGCGTGCTGAAACGCCGCCTTCATCCTGTCGATCGCCCAGAAGAGATTCACCGCGGTCGGACGCGTTTTGCCGAGAACATCCGCAGCAAAATCGAGTTCTTCTTCTAGATCTGCGACCGTCGTGCCGACGAACGCCGTTGCGGCCAATGCCATTCCGTATGCGGCAGAAACACCGATAGCCGGAGCTCCGCGAACGACCATATCCTTGATGCCCTTTGCGACATCATCATACGTCTTAAGAAGCAGCCATTTTTCTTCGGTCGGTAACAGCCGCTGATCGAGCATCTCGACGCCCGCGTCGGTGCGGCGGACAGGAATGATATTCAATTTCATAGAATTACGCCTTACTTGACGGCACCAGGATCTCTCAAGTGCGCGATCAAACTATGAATCTTACCCAAAAAGCGGCCGCGGCCAAAAACTGACAGAACTTTTTATACCGATACCGACGTTATATAGAACAATATGAGGATCGAGCACACATTGGATGAACTTCACTCTGCTGTTACTCAGAGATGGTGGATGCAGTTATTTGCAGCGTTTACGCGATGCATTATCGCGGTCGGATTCATTCCGCCGAGCATCCCGAAGATACTTCACAAACCGTTCACAAGCCTGCCGGACTCAAATCCCGTCGGCCATTATTTCAACGCGTTGCTTGGAACTGGTTATTATTACGAGTTCATCGGCTGGTCGCAGCTCGTCGCCGCGATACTGCTCCTGATCCCGCGGACATCGCACATCGGTGCACTCCTGTTCTTCCCGATAATAGTGAATATCGCCGTTCTGACAAACGCCGTCGGATTTGCCGGAACATGGCTCATTACGATCTTTATGTCGCTCGCCGGTACCTTTTTGGTAGCTTGGGAATACGACCGCCTGAAACCGATCATCTTTTGCACACGCAAGGAGAGGACGCGGCGCTTCAAACTTCAGCTTGTCCTGATCCCGCTCGCCTTTTCGTTCGGCGGAATTCTTTGCGGTCTTTTCGCATGGTCGATCCGACTCGGAAATCTGCCCAACTATTTCGGCACGACGCTCGTTCTCGTAGCACTTGGAGCGGTGTTTGGCGTCGTCGTGGCCGTCCATTATTGGCTGATGCCGGCGGGCACATTGGTGAACGCGCCTGGTTCTGCGCCAAAATAGCCTAATGGGCGCATCATTCCTCGACGGCAGAGTAACTGCCCTCGTTGGTGACCTTACGAAACAAGCGACGGACGCGATCGTGAATGCGGCAAACTCCACGCTGCTTGGCGGCGGCGGCGTTGACGGAGCGATACACGCGGCCGGCGGACCCGAAATTCTGACCCATTGCCGTGAGATCCGAGCAACAAGATATCCCGATGGACTGCCCGTCGGTGAAGCCGTCATCACTACTGGCGGCAAGCTTCCGGCCAAGTTCGTGATACACACCGTCGGGCCGCAGTACGGGTTAAATCATGGTGCCGACGACGAGTTGCTTGCCGCTGCCTACACGAATTCCCTTTCTCTGGCGGTTGAAAACGAACTTACCTCGATCGCCTTCCCGTCTATCTCTACGGGCGTTTATCAATTCCCAAAAGACCGGGCGGCACGCGTCTCTTCCGCAGCAATAAAAGCCTTTCTGCAAAGTGACGCACGCATCGGATCGATCAATTTGGTTTTCTTTCACGGATCCGATCTGGACACGTTTCTCGAATGGAACTTCTTCTAGGCGTCAACCGACCGGTCTTGCTCTTCACTTTCGCGTCCGCTATATTCGTTCAGTACCATTCAAGCCAGAAATATGAGCGAAACCGCGCAAGAAGCACAGCAAGATACCCCTTCAGTCAAATTTAGAGAAGATTTCAATATCGACCGCCACATCCCGGAAGCGTTACGGCCGCTTTTCGAGATCTCGATGAATTTCTATTGGTCGTGGCAGCCGGAAGGTGTCGCTTTGTTTCGCGACCTCGATTCGCGTTTTTGGGACAAGAGCGAGCAGCGGCCGAGGGTTTTCCTGGAGGATGTCGAGAGTTTTCGGCTCTGGCTTCGAGCTTGCGACCCAGCGTATGTGGATCGGCTGAATCAGTTCGCGGCCCGTCAGGCGGCTTATCTTGCCGTACCTGCGAACGAGGGCACGGCGCTCGCGCCAACGCCGAAGATCGCTTACTTCTGTGCGGAATACGGCGTTCATAATTCCTTGCCGATCTACTCCGGCGGACTTGGCATCTTGGCCGGCGACCATCTGAAGTCGGCAAGCGATCTGAATCTTCCGCTAACGGCGATCGGGCTTTTTTATCGTTACGGATTTTTCCGTCAGCATGTGAATCACGAAGGCTGGCAAGAGGAAACATACAACGATCTTTTCGATACGGAACTCGCCCTCTCGCCCGTAGTCAACGAAGATGGCTCCCGGCTTACGGTCTCTGTTCACATTCGCGGTCGTGAAGTTGTTTGCAGGGCCTGGCTTGCAAAGGTCGGCCGTATCTCTCTTTATCTGCTCGATACCAACGTTCCTGAAAATTCCGAAGTGGATCGGCTCATCACAGGCCATCTGTACGGCGGCGATTCCGAGACGCGAATCGTGCAGGAAAAAGTTCTCGGGATCGGCGGTGTTCGTCTGCTGCGTGCTCTCGGGGTCCAGGCCGATGTTTATCACCTGAACGAGGGCCATGCCGGCTTTTCTACGCTCGAACTTGCATCGGAATTCCTCGCCGCGAACCCCGACAAGAACTTTGCGGATGCGATCGAGGCCGTACGTGAGAAATGTGTCTTTACGACGCACACGCCCGTCTCCGCCGGAAATGACACGTTCGAGCCGAACTTGCTTCTTGAATGTTTTAGTCAGGAATATCTACGCTCCCTCAAGATCTCGGACAACGAATTTCTCGCTCTTGGCCGGGCAAATCTATCCGACGACAAGGAATATTTTGGGATGACGCCGCTTGCGATCCGAATGTGCCGATCTTCGAACGGCGTGAGCGAGAAGCACGGTCACGTGTCGCGCCAACTCTGGCTGAAGATGTTTCCGGGCCTTGCCGACGCCGAAGCCGTGCCGATAACGTCGGTCACGAACGGTGTTCATGCCCCGACATGGATCTCGCCGTTACTGCAGAATCTCTACTGCCGTGAGCTTGGAGCAAATTGGCATGAGTCGGTTTGTGATACAGGCAAATGGGGCACCGCGGTTTGGAACATTCCGGATGAGGATATATGGGCGGCCCATCAAGCTCTTAAAGGCCTTTTGATCTCGTATGTCCGCAGACGAACCGCCACAAAAGACGCGGGAACGGTCGAGACCATTCACGAGAATGAGGACACGGCCACGCTCTTCTCTTCCGAGGTCCTAACGATCGGATTCGCTCGGCGTGTTGCAGAATATAAACGCTGGGACCTGATCTTCTCTGATCTTCCGAGGCTTTTGAGGATGGTCGATGACGAAGAGCGTCCCGTTCAATTCGTTTTTGCGGGCAAGGCTCATCCACAGGACAAGGTCGGGAAAACCATGCTGCAGGAATTGCTCCGCATCAACAGCGATTCGAATTGGCAGCGGCGTGCGGTCTTTATCGAAGACTACGATCAGGAGGTCGCTCGCTATCTCGTTCGCGGCGTTGATGTTTGGATGAATGTCCCGCGGCGGCCGATGGAAGCGAGCGGCACAAGCGGAATGAAGGCAGCAATGAACGGCGCTCTCAATTTCTCAATTCTCGACGGCTGGTGGATCGAGGGCTACAATGGGAAGAACGGCTTTGCGATCGGCGGCCTCGAAACGAGCGGCACCGATGAAGAGGTTGACAAGCAGGACGCAGAGTCCCTTTACAGTACTCTTGAAACAGAGGTCATCCCTGCATACTATGAGTTCGAAGACGGCCTGCGAAAGCGTTGGATAGGAATGATGCGAGAGGCGATCGGTACCTTAACACCGCAATTCTCGACCGACCGAATGGTCAGCGACTACCTTCAGAAGATCTACAGACATTAGTGTGTAAACAGACCTTATGCAGCCGCAATTTACAGTCGGACAGATCCGCCCGATCGATTGTGTCAAAGAAGGCTTTCGCCTAATTAAGCAGGATTACTGGCTTCTTTTTGCGATCACGATAATCGGTATTTTCATCGCGGGCTTCAGCTTTTATATCCTCATTGGTGCGATGGTCTGCGGAATAATGACGGCCTACTTTAGAGTTTTTGACGGAGGCCGAGCCAATTTCGACGATCTGTGGAAAGGATTCGGATATATCGGCAAGAGCGCTGTGGCGGTTATCTTGATACTAGTCCCCGGACTTATTTACGGCGTCGTCTTATTGCTTACGATCTATCTGCCGATCGTCGCGATGGCGATCTCCGGAGGGAAGATCAGCCCGGACGAACTTCTTCCCGTGCTGCTCGGCGCATTGATCGTGGACGTGATAGTAGCTTTCTTGATGGTCACGTTCCATTCGCTTATGATGTTCGTTTTTCCGCTCATTGTGGAGCACGGACTTTCGTCTTGGGACGCGGTCAAGCTCAGCGCCCGTGCAACATTCAAGAATCTGAGCGGTGTCGCCGGCCTGATCGCAGTAAATATCGGCATCGGCCTCCTTGGCTATCTTGCGTTCTGCGTCGGCATCTATCTTGCCGTGCCGATCCTTATGGCGACGAATTTAGTTGCATATCGGCAGGTATTTCCAAAGAACGCTCCGGTCCTTAGCTAGAAAGAAATGATAGAACCAATTCAGATCGTTGAAGAATCCGACACCGAGTTCACAATCAAGTGGTCGGATGAGAGTGAAACTCGCTACAATGCCCTCGCATTGCGCCGCAGATGCCCATGCGCGATGTGCATAAATGAATGGACGGGCGAGAAGATGCTCGTTGACGATTCTATACCGGAGGACATCAAGATCAACTCGACCGCCGTTGTCGGCCGATACGCCCTGAACTTCGTTTTCTCCGACCAGCATGACTCCGGCATCTTTAGTTTTCAATACCTTCGCGAGATCGCCGAATAGCCTCATTTCGAGAAGGCTCTGACGTGTTAGAATAGAGGCTATGAACGAGCGCGACATCTTTAACGAGCGTCAGGAGATAAAGAGCGCGAGCTTTTCGTGCCCTTACTGCAGGGAACGGCAGGACTATGATGTCCGCTGGCTCAAGAGAACAAAGAAGAAGGATCTGCCTCGGGGCCTGAACGAGCAGCAGAAGGCTCAATTTGCGAATTCGCGTGACTATATGGTCCGAGTTGACGACGTGCTCGTTTGCCGCAATCTGAAGTGCCGAAAGCGCTTCGACATCCCGTCGTCGCAGACCGTAGTATTTATCTAGTTAAAAAAAAGACCGCCGATAGCGACGGTCTCTTTTTCGGTCGTATTGTTCTTCGATCAATAGATCGCGAAGGAGAATTCCACCGTCCTCACAGTATCCCTGCGAACCCCGTTGACCATGGCCGGCGTGAACCGCATAGAGCGTGCTGCCGCGATCGCCTGTTCGGTCAGGCCGTACGGCAGCCCTTTGATCGTCGAAACACCGCCGATACTTCCGGATGCGAGGAACGTAACACGCAGTGTGACCTTCCCCTGAACTTGATTCTGACGAGCCGCGTCAGTGTAGCTCGGCTTCGGCTTATAGGTAACCTGCAGGCCGGACGACGGGCCGGCCTTCGGCGGTGCACCTAGACCCTCATCGCCGTCACCATCACCGTTTCCATTTCCATTTCCGTTGCCGTTGCCAAATCCGTTACCGTTTCCGTTACCGGCACCGCCACCGTTTCCATTGCCCTGTCCACGGCCGTTTCCTCCGCCAATACCGCCGCCGCTACCATCACCATTCGAGAGAGTGCTGTACTGGCTGTCCGGAAGGCCATAAACGCCATTGGTCTGATCGAACTTTTTATTCCCCTTCGTAGATGCAGGCGGCAAGACCAACGCGGGGTCATCCAAGCGCGGAACCTTTGCGTCGGGCGGACGAATTGGGTTCTCTGTTTGGTTGGCAAGGTCGCCTTTTGATGCCGGCGTCTTTTCCTCTTGGCCTCCGCCGCCTCCGCCGCCGGCGTCATCCTTATCCTTCTTTTGCTGCTCTTCCTCGACGGTCATAGGGTCAAGGTCGATCAGACTCGCACGCGAGATCTCATCATTGATCGCTGCGATATCAAGGCTTTGGCTGAACAAATTCGCGATGATTCCGGTAAGAAGCGTCGCGGTAACGAGAAATGTCGCTCCAAGCAGAAGCCAATTCCGCTTCGCAACGTCCTTCTCTTCGATCACCGTCACGTGAAACAGGCCGTCATCGACGTAACCAGACGCGGACGGTTCCGCAAAACGCTTTGCGTCCGCATCAATCGGTTTCGACACATAGACCGGCGCAGGCGCGGTCACCGCGCGTTCGGGCTCGACCGGCGGTTCGACTTCAAGAACCGGCTCCGGCGCAATGATCTCCGGGACCGCCTCAGCTGCCGGTGCGGCAATAAAGGCAGGCGGCTCAGGTTCCGGCATTTCAAGAGGCCCGGTTATCCGAGCCCTGCCATCCGTTACCTGAGGTTCCGCAGCTTCCTCGATCGGTTTTAGTTCAAATGCTTGTAGTGTTGAGCCGCAAGTAGGACAAAAGCCGAACTTCTCGGCCCAATCTGCATCACAAGCGCTGCAATATTTGACGATCTTTCCCATCTCTTACCTAGTAACCTCCGCACTCTTTTACAAACGCGAGATCAACTTTCGATTATAACCCGTTTTTCCCGAATGTTTAAGCCCTTTCTTGTTTAACTTAAAACGTTTACACCTCAGGCGTTTAAGCCCGATGTCTTGATAGATGCCTTATACGTTTGACGCGATGCCTGCTCCCTGTCAAAATTTTAGTGGAAGTTTCAACGAAAATGGGCTTGACAGCCGGTTCGCTACGACTGTTCTTGCAACGTCTGACAGCCTTTTTGGCAACTAATGCCCTAATGATCCGCGTTCATTCAATGAGACCTGCAACATCCTTTCGTAAACTCTCAACGGTCGTGGCCGCCGGCTTCGCACTTTGCCTGGTTTCTCTTGCCGTTGGTGCACAAACGATTTCCGATCAGCCAAAGACCGACACCTTGCTGAACGGTCTGAAGGTGTACATCTGGAATCGCGTTGCTTCGCCCCGAGTAGAAGCTAAATTGCGCATTCATTCCGGAGCCGCATTTGATCCGCAAAAGCACGAGGGCGTAATGCGGCTTCTTGCCGAGAACATCTTTCCGAATGAGGCTGCCCGCGAATTCTTCAAAGAGGACCTCGGCGGTGAGCTCACGATCTCGACAAACTACGATTATATCGAGATATCGGCATCTTCGACTCCGGAGAATATGCTCAAGATGCTCGAGACGCTCGGAACCGCAGTAAATGCGGTCGAGATCGACAAGGAAGCGACCGCCAAACTGAAAGAGAACCTGCTCACCGAACTGAAGGCCGGAGAGGCCGACGAGGCAAAGGCCGCCGATCGGATCGTGCGGGCCAGGCTTTTCGGCACATTTCCTTACGGCAGGCCGGTGAACGGCTCTGAGGAAAGCGTAAACCGGATCGATTTTGCCGATCTGATCGATGCGAGAGAGCGCTTTATGAGGGCCGACAATGCGTCGCTCGCAATTGCGGGTAATATCGACAACGCCTTAGCGAGGCGAGCGATTCGTAGATACTTCGGAGCTTGGGAAAAATCAGACAAGCGAGTGCCCTCCACATTTCGGCAGCCAGATCCGCCGGCCAAGGACACCTTGACCGTCAAATGGAAAGGCGGGACAAGTGCCGAAGCCCGCACGGCCTTTCGCGGTGCCGCCATTGCTGACAAGAACGCGCCGGCCGCCGCCGTGTACGCCCGATTGCTCCAAACCAAACTGCGCGATCGGATCCCGGAAGCCGTTGCAAAGGGTGTTTTCGTCCGTTCGGAAGCGCATTTCCTCCCGGGAGAGTTCGTTGTAGGCCTTACAGCTGACCCGAACGATATCGGCACCGGGAATGGCAAGATAAATTCGCCTGAGATCGTCGCGAACGCTATCGCTGAACCTATCATGGACGCAGAGTTTACAAAAGCCCTTTCCGCGACGATCGACGATTGGAAAAACGGTAATACGATGAGTTTGTGGCTCGATGTGGACACTTACAAGACCGCAGAGCCGAAGGCTCGCCTTGACGCTCTGTCGAGCGTAACGATCGCTGATGTCCGTGCGTTCGCAAAGATACTTCAAAGTGAACCCGCGGCGGTCGTTGTCGTCATCCCGGCCGCAAAATGAGTACAGCAGGAACGAGCAGAGCATTTCGCGAGGCCGAGCACTCGCGCGCGGTCCGAGAAATGTTCGGCGGGATCGCGTCGCGTTATGACCTTCTCAACCATCTTCTTTCGCTGAATATCGACAAAGGCTGGCGGAGAAAGGTCGCAAAGGAACTCCGCACGATACTTGACAACGCAGAAGCCGCAGTGCTTGACGTCGCGTGCGGAACGGGCGACCTCTCGCTCGAACTTGCGTCCGGTGCGAAAGCATCGATCACCGGCACCGATTTTTGCCGCCCGATGCTAGAATTCGCAAAAACGAAGATCGACGCCGCAGATCTGACGATTCCGCTTGTCGAAGCCGACGCAATGGAGCTTCCGTTCCCATCGGAGAGCTTTGACGCCGTAACTATCGCGTTCGGCCTTCGAAATCTTCCGAACGTTGAGAACGGCCTCGCCGAACTTCTGCGGATCCTCCGTCCAAAGGGCAAACTCGTCGTGCTCGAGTTTTCGCAGCCGGTCATACCGGGCATTCGCGAGGCCTTCAATCTCTATTTTACGCGGGTCTTGCCGCGGATCGGCGGCCTTGTCAGCGGATCGCGATGCGCTTATGAGTATCTGCCAGATTCGGTGCGGGGCTTTCCGCCGCAAAAAGAATTGGCGGCAATGATGCAGAAGATCGGCTTTTCGAACGTGCAGTATCGAAATCTCACGGGCGGCATCGCCGCTCTGCACACCGGCGAAAGTTCCTAATTGCATTGAGTTGAACCGCCGCACGTTATAAAATTCATTTCGTTCTTTTTCCGACGCGCTCGATCCGACCTTGGAATGAAAAAACGCCTTTTTAGTTTCGCCCGCCAACTAGCGCTGATGCTGCTGGTCATTTGGACCGTGGTGTCGCTCGTAACGCTGTTGATGGAGCTCGTTCCGGGCGATCCCGCGACGACCATTCTTGGCGAAACTGCGACAAAAGAACAGATAGATAATTTCCGAAAGACGCACGGGCTCGACCGTCCTGCGTTCTTCATTTCATATGCGGACGACACCGGCCTTGTCTGGAACGGAGCTGAGAATCGCTATCTCGATTACTGGCGCGGACTTCTGCACGGCGATCTCGGGGTCTCATTCCGCACCGGCCAGCCGGTCACCGAAATGATCGCAGAGCGTTATCCAAAGACGATCTTGCTCGCGACCGCTGCAATGCTTGTCTCGATCTCGATCGCGATACCTCTCGGCGTTGTCGCGGGCAAGAACAAGAACAAGTTCACCGACAATGTCGCTTCGTTCGTCGCTCTCCTCGGCATCTCGCTCCCGACGTTCGTACTCGGCCCGTTCCTCGTCTACGTTTTTTCGGTAAAACTCGGCTGGTTCGCGCCGACCGGCAGTGCATATGCCGAGGACATCGTGCTTCCGGCGATCACGCTCGGCGGAGCTTTATCCGCGATCCTGACGAGAATGGTGCGCTCAAGCGTCATCGAAGAGCTTGGCGAGGATTATGTTCGGACGGCTCGTGCAAAGGGCTTAAGCGAGCGCGTCGTCGTTTATAAGCACGTTCTGAAGAACGGCTTGATACCCGTAGTTACGATACTCGGCCTTCAGCTCGGCGTACTGCTTGCCGGTTCGATCATCACGGAGAAGATCTTCAACTGGCAGGGCCTCGGGCTGCTCCTGCTCGAAGACGGTATCAACAAACGCGATTATCGCCTTGTCCAGGGCTGCGTTCTCGTTATTAGCGTTACGTTCATTTTAGCGAATTCACTGACCGATTTTGTTTATAGGAGGCTCGATCCGCGGATCCGACTTTCTTAGGGTGAATCGTCTATTTTACATCGGTGCGTTCATCGCCGTGACCTTTGTCCTGGTCGCGATCTTCGCTCATTGGATCGCGCCGTCTGACGGCACTGTGCCTGATCTGCTCCACCGTTACGCAAGTCCTAGTTCTGCCCATTGGTTCGGCACCGACGCTCTGGGCCGCGATGTCTTCTCGCGCGTAGTATTTGGGGCAAGGATCTCGCTCGAGGTCGGTATTTCTGTCGTTGCGGTGTCATCTGTCATCGGAATCTTGATCGGGGCTTTTGCGGGCTATTTCGGCGGTATCGTCGATAAATTTCTTTCCGGTTACGTCTTCAACGTCTTTCTCGCATTCCCCGGCCTGCTTCTCGCGATCGCGCTGGTCGCATTCCTGGGTGCCGGCCTCGGCAAACTCATTCTCGCTCTCTGCGTGATCGGTTGGGTAGGATACGCCCGTGTGATGCGCGGGCAGGTTTTGAAGGTGCGAGAATATGATTATGTGCAGGCAGCAAGAGCTCTTGGAGCATCCAACACGCGGATCATCTTCACGCACATCCTGCCGAACGCGATACAGCCGCTGATCGTTCAAGCGTCGCTCGGCATGGCCGGCGCCGTCCTGGCCGAAGCTTCGCTCTCATTCCTCGGTCTCGGGATTCCGCCACCGGCACCAAGTTGGGGAACGATGATCGAAGAATCACGCGGCTTTGACATACTCACCTCCGCACCGCACGTAATGTTCTTTCCGGGCCTTGCGATCGCATTGACCGTGCTCGCATTCAACTTCATCGGCGACGGCCTCCGCGAATGGCTCGACCCGAAGCAGCGCTCACGGTAGCTCGATCTCCCGCTTCACAAGTTCGTCGTAAAACCGCTACACTTGAATGGTGGGAAGGATTTGTGGAGTTGCTTGATCTGAGAAACCTGCTTTATTCCGCATTCGTCGTTCTGCTCGTGTTCGTCGCGACGGGCGTTGCGCAGTCCGGGCGAAAAACCGTGCCGACGCCAACCCCGACGCCATTTTCACAGCCTGCTCAGTATTCCGAATCGCGTTCATTGCCGGCACGAGGCCGCCGCTTGATCCCAAAACCCATTCAACCTGCCGTATCCGCGACCCCAACGCCTGAACCTTCTCCTCCAGCGGCAGACGGCGAAGAGATTCTTCGCGTCGAGACCGACCTTATCACGGTTCCCGTTTCCGTCTTTGACCGGAACGGCCTTTACGTCCCGGGCCTTACAAAGGACGATTTTACGATCTTTGAGGACGGCAAGGAGCAGAAGATCGAATATTTCGGTTTGGCAGACAAACCTTTCACCGTCGTGCTGCTGCTCGACACGTCGCCGTCCGCCGAGTATCAGATCGAAGAGATACAGGCGGCCTCGCGAGCGTTCATTGATGAACTGAAACCGGAAGACAAGGTAATCGTTATCGAGTTCGACGGCAACGTCCACGTTCTGACCGAGGCGACAAATGACCGCGAGCGTCTTTATAAGGCGATCTCAAAGGCAGATTTCGGCAGCGGCACTTCCCTTTACGAAGCGGTGAATTTCTCGATCAAGAAGAGGCTCGAGAAGATACCGGGACGCAAAGCCATCGTTCTTTTTACCGATGGAGTTGACACGACCTCGCGGAAAGCTTCGTACGACTCCACGGTCGACCTGGCGGAAGAATCCGACACGCTCATCTTTCCGATCTACTACAATACTTACTCCCAAAACCAAGATCGGATGCGCCGCTCGGGCGGTATCTACAGCCCGGTCGGAACTTCTCCTGAAGAATATGCGGTCGGACGAAAATATCTGCAGGAACTTGCAGACTACACCGGCGGCCGCGTCTTTCGCCCCGAATCTGTTCCCGGCGGACTCGAAGCCGCCTTCCGCGGCATCGCCGTCGAACTTCGGCGCCAATACAACGTCGGCTATGTCCCCGCTGACCAAGGAAAACCCGGCCAGCAAAAGCGCATAAAGGTCCGCGTCGATCGCCCTAACCTCATCGTCCGTGCCCGCGACAGCTACATTGTCGGCGCAACCGCCAACCCCTATTGATCTGAAGCCCCAAAACGCCCGTAGAACGCGGTACAGATACTGCATTCCGAAATCCGGCTGCGGTGCACAAAGACAAAGAACGACGACGAGGCTGTCCTCTCCTAAAAAACACTTGACGGACTCCCAAGAGTGCGATAAAACAGCCGAGGAGAGTTGGGGGAAATATCAATGAGATATAACTATCGTGTTCCTTACCTGAGTTTATTCATTTTGCTCGCGGCAGGCTTGGGTTGCGGGCGATTGTCTCGCATCGGACAAACTAATACGTCGTCCGGATCCAATGCCTCGAATCCCAACGTATCAGCAAATGGGCCGTCAAAAAGCACGCCCTCATCGACGACAAGTTCGTCAACTCCGCTCGATGCCGTAATGAATGCTTTTAACAGCATGCGGACGGCTCCGTCATACACCGAAAAAATGAGCTTTACCGGCGAGCACGGAGAAAACACGATGACACTCGAACATCTTGCTCCCGATAAATTTCATATCATGCGCGAAGGACAGGCAGTTAAGGGAGTGGGTTCGCAGACGAGCGAATCGATCTTCATCGGCGACAAAGGCTGGATGAGGCAGGATAATGGTCCGTGGAAACCGATGCCGGCAAATGTAGCAGGTATTGGCGGTATGCTGAAAGAGATCGGCGACCCCGACAAATTTTCCGATCAGCCGGGCCGAACTGTAGATGGGAAAGAAGCCGGAAGCGAAGTGGTGGACGGACAGATGGCAAAGGTCTATATCGTAACCAACACAAGATCGACAGCAGCGAAAAACGAAGATGCTGTAGATGACTCCGTTAGCCGAACACTCAAGCTATGGATAAATGCTGACGGGCTTCCGATCAAATTTGAAGAAACTGTCGATATGGGGCAAGGTTCTTCCCAAGTTATAAATGGCACGATCGATTTTACTGCAAAACCGGTGATCGAAGCCCCGATGTAAGGCCAAGAGAGTGTCGGGGTTTTTAGCCCCTAAGAGTATTGATGCTGCGACTAACAAAAGTCATACTCACGACGATTGTTTCTATATCGTGTTTTTTCTCATTTACATTCGCCCAAGGTTTTACCCGCATCTCGTTGACGATGCCTGTATCCCAAGAATGCAAAATATGTCGCAACCAATCACGTGAGGACTTCAGGACCATCCGTTACCAAACTTCAAAATAGCAAAAAAGGCATCCTACGCGGATGCCTTGGTCAACTAATGAAAAAATGGTGATCCGACCAGGACTCGAACCTGGGACCCAATGGTTAAAAGCCATTTGCTCTACCGACTGAGCTATCGGACCACACGGCCTGGTGCCTGCCCATACGCGAAGTACGGGCTCGACCTTAGCCGAATTGATGATTTTACATATTGGGGCTTTCGATGGCAAGTTCCATACGTATGTCGGCTCGTGCGTACTCAGAATTTGGGTCGGTCGGTGTTTCGACGAATCCGAACTTGCGATAGAGCGTTATCGCCGGACTCAACTTTCGACTTGATTCAAGAAAAACAGTGTGTGTGCCCGACTTCCGGGCATGCTCCACGCAGGCCTGCATCAGATGATTTGCTATTCCGCGGCCGCGGAACTCCGGCGAGACGCCCATCTTCGTGAGTTCAAGTACGCCGTCACCGGCCGGAATCAGTGCGGCCGTGCCAACCGCGTTGCCGTCCGCGACGGCCACAAAGATCCTGCCGCCGCGTTCGATGATATATTCCTGCGGATGGTCGAGTATCTCACGGTCGTGCCGCTCAACGGCAAAATATTTCTCGATCCACTCGTAATTCAACCGGGCGAAATCCGCCGCAAATCCTTCATCGAAATCAACGATCTCGATAGACTCTTTCTTTTCGTTCATCGTTGAAATCTTAATTCTTGAACCAGCCTTCCATCACTGAATCGTTCAAGATGATCGTCTGATCGCGTTCGGGGCCGGTCGAAATGAGTCCGATCTCGACGCCGATGAAATTCGAGAGGAACCCGACATAACGGCGTGCATTCGCGGGCAGATCGTCGATCTTTGTTATGCCAAGCGTGTCGCTCTTCCAGCCCGGAAGGGTTTCATAGATCGGCTTGATCTTTCTCAAATCGTGCGAGACCGCGGGAAAGGTGTCTATCCGCTCGCCGTCGATCTCGTAACCGGTGCAGACCTTTATTTCTTCGAGAGCGTCGAGCACGTCGAGCTTCGTCAACGCGACGGAATCAAAGCCGTTCAGCTCGGCCGCATATTTCGTTGCAACCGCATCGAACCATCCGCAGCGGCGAGGACGGCGCGTGACTGAGCCGTATTCATTACCGCGTTCACGAATGAGATGCGCAATGTCTTCTTCATCATCAAGCATCTCTGTCGGGAATGGGCCTTCGCCGACACGAGTTGCATAGGTGCGCACGATGCCAAGAACGCCGGTGATGTGATGCGGCGGAATCCCCGCACCGACCGATGCACCGCCCGCGGTCGGATTCGACGAAGTAACGTACGGATATGTCCCGTGATCGACATCGAGCAGCGTCGCCTGCGCACCTTCGAGCAGGATCTTCTTCTTCTCGCGTCGAGCGTCCGCAAGAAAGTGCGAGGTCTCAGTCACGAAAGGCCGCAAGCGTTCAACGAGCGGCGAGATCTCGTCATAGATTTCGTCGGCACGCAGCGGCTGCTGACCGTAAAGCACGATGATGCGGTTCGCCTCTTCGAGATTGCGTTCGATCCTCAGACGCAGGATCTCGGGCGAAAGTGCATCCGCGACGCGAATACCGCGGCGGCCAACCTTGTCCTCGTATGCCGGGCCGATGCCTCGCAAGGTAGTGCCGATCTTCTCGTTGCCGAGCCTCTCTTCGGAAGTATGATCGAGCGCCCGATGATACGGCATAATAAGATGCGCGCGGCTCGAAACCTTCAGCCGTTCGGGCGTGATCGAAATTCCCTTCGCAGATATCTGATCGACCTCTTCGAAGAACGCCTTTGGGTCGATCACCATTCCGTTGCCGAGAACGCAGATCTTGTCGTTGTGGATTATTCCCGACGGCAAAAGCCTCAGCACGAATGCCTGTTCGCCCACGTACACGCTATGGCCGGCGTTGTGCCCGCCCTGATAACGCGACACGATATCAAATCTATCCGCGAGCAGGTCAACGACCTTGCCCTTTCCCTCATCGCCCCACTGGGCACCGATTATTACGATTATCATATTTTGTTCGCGAGCCACTCCCGTTTGAGAAGCGAATAGACTGCCTGATCTCGAAATTCACCCCGCAGAAGTTCGACCTCGCGAAGAGTTCCTTCGTAAGTGAATCCAAGCTTTTCGGGGATCGCACGGCTCCGACTGTTATCGACATTGCAATTTATTTGAACCCGATCAAGCTCCATTGTATCAAAGAGATAGCCTAGGAGACTTCGACAAGACATTGTTACGATGCCCCGGCCTTCGTGATCGCGATCTATCCAATATCCGATCTTTGCGTGACGGTTGACGCGGTCAATGTCGTGTACTCCAACAGTCCCGATCATTACGTTGTTTTCCCGAACAAGGAAGCCAATGGCGCTCGATTCCCCGTCAACCGAACCAACCGTCGCGATCCATTCCGCGGCGTGTTCCTCTGAATAATCATCGACTGCCCATGGCATCCACGCCTGCAAGTGTTCAAGGTTTCGGCGAACCAATGCCGCGACCTCGTCAGTCGCTTCCTGACCGGGCACTTGGAGAATGATCTGGTCGGACACGGGCAATACCAGCATAAACGTTAGTCTTTTTAGGCGAACGCCATCTTGTAGAGGTCATTGTAATGTCTCGCGGCGTTCTCCCACGAATTGTCTATCAGCATTCCGTTTCGTTGAAGGTGCTGCCAGCCTTCTTTATCGGCGTAGGCGAGGCGTGCTTCGTAAACTTTCTCTACGAGCCGGTCGCTGCTGAAATCGCGGAACTTGAACCCGTTTCCAGTGCCTGAGACCGCGTCCCAATTCTCGACCGTATCATCGAGCCCGCCGGTCGCACGTACGATCGGGATAGTGCCGTATCGAAGCGAATACATTTGATTCAGGCCGCACGGCTCGAACTTCGAGGGCATCAGGAACATATCCGCGCCCGCCTCGATCAGGTGAGCGAGCGGTTCGTTGTAGCCGACATAAACTCCTACGCGCGTCGGAGCATAATCACGCAGGGTCTGCAGAAAACGCTCTGCGTCGGCTTCGCCGGAACCGAGAGCGATGAAGAACGCGTCTGCCGCGAGAATCTCTCCGGCGGCATGACGAATCAGCTCGATGCCCTTCTGCGCGGTCAGGCGTGTAACGCTCGCGTAGATCGGCCGGTCAAGATCGTTCGGCAGGCCGAACCTTTCGAGCAGCACGCGTTTGCATTCGCGTTTGCCTTCGAGCGAATCCGCCGAGAAGTGTGCGGGCAGTTCCGGGTCGGTCGCAGGATTCCAAACGTCGTAATCTACGCCGTTCGTGATGCCTACCAAGCGATTCGCACGTCGACGCGTGAGCCAATCGAGCCCGTGTCCGAATTCCGGTGTCTGTATCTCGAGGGCATAACGACGCGAGACCGTCGAAAGCATGTCGGAGGTTTCGAGCCCGGCCTTCATCGCGGACGCGTAGCCGTCGTAAGCGAACGAATTGCGTGCGAACTGCGACGTAAAGCCGAGTTCCGGCAGCTGCGAGAGCCCGAACGCGCCCTGATACGCCATGTTGTGGATCGAAAAGACGGTCCGCGTCCCACGCCAGAAAGCTTCTTGACGACGCAGAATCGCGATCTCGACCGCCGCGAACCCCGTGTGCCAATCGTTCAGGTGAACGATGTCGGGCGCGTGTCCGATGCGTTCGAGCAGGAGCAGGGCCGCACGCGATAGGAACGCGAACCGCTCGTGGTCCTCGGTATAGCCGTAGATCGAATCGCGATGGAATATCGACGGAGCGTCGATCAGAAACGTCGGCGAGCCGTTCGCCTCCGAGTAGAAGGCCTTCGCGCGGTACGGCCTTCCCTTCCAATTCACCCAAAGGTCGTCGATCGCCGTCTGCCAGAGAAATTCGCCCTTCGTCTGCCAGTAGCACGGCGTGATCAGCAGACTATCGACGCCGATCTGCTTCAAAGCCTTTGGAAGTGCGCCGGCGACGTCGCCGAGCCCGCCCGTCTTCGAATACGGCACCGCTTCGGATGAAATTACCGCTACACGCATAAATGACTGCATTTCAAGTATTTCGCGAATCGCCGCTTTGGTCAAACCGCGGAGCGCGGACGCCCCCGTCCGCATCAAGTCAGAAACCGCCTGCGTGAGCGGGCGGTCAGTAGTCCGCACGTAAGAAAGGGCTATTGAGTCTTAACATCACAGGCTTTGCCTGTCTATTTGAAGTTGAACTGTGCTCTACCGTCGCATCTCTATTGGATGGGCCTGAGGCTTTGCTTCCGGCGCCGGAGCCGCAAAGATCTGGCGGGCTTTGACGGAAAATCCGAACTTTTCCCGCACATAGTGCAGCAGAGCTGCAACGATATGCGCGCAGACATTCGCAGCAAACTTATGATATGTTTGCATCGATTAGCAAGGTCCTCGAAGTATTATGAAAAATCTCCGCACTTTCGGTTTCCTCGTTGTTCTATTCACGCTCTGCGTTCTGTCCGTCTCTGCAAAGGACCAATGGATAACGGTCCGCTCTCAGAACTTTTTCCTCATCGGCAACGCTTCCGAAAAGGATATTCGGAAAGTTGCTATGCAAATGGAGCAATTCCGTGCGACCTTTCGCCTACTGTTCCCGAAGACCGCCCTTTCGTCTGCGAAGCCTACAAATATCGTGGTCTTCAAGAGCGAATCGTCCTACAAGCCATTTTTACCGCGCAGGAAGGACGGCAAGGCCGACACCGGGATCGCAGGGTATTTTCAGCCCGGCGAGGACGTCAACTACATTACGCTCTCGACCGAAGGCGAGGACGAGGACACCTTCAAGGTCATCTATCACGAATACGTCCACTACCTGATCGATTCCAGTTTCGGGCGATCTGAGATCCCTGCCTGGCTGAACGAAGGCCTGGCCGAGTACTACTCGACCTTTAAGGTCGAAAACGGCAATGAGGTCTCGATCGGCTATCCGATCCTCGAACATGCGAACTTCCTTGCGGCCAACGGACTCCTTGCGCTCGGCGACCTCTTCAATGCAAGCAACCGCGATATCCACGCAAATAGCGGCCGTACCCGCCATGCGTTCTATGCGGAATCGTGGGCACTTGTCCACCTCCTGATGACTACGGGACGCAATGCTCTTCTTTCCAAATTCGTCGCCGGCCTCAATAACGATCTGCCGCCGGAGCAGGCGTTCCAGGCCGCATTCGGTACAGGCTACGAAGATATGGAGAAGCAGCTCCGTAAATACGTAAGCCAGGGCAAGTTCAACTACCAGATTCTTACGCTGAAGGATCAACTCGCCGTTGCATCCGGCCAGACGGTCACGCCGATCGATGACGCTCAGACAAATGCCTATCTTGGCGACCTTCTCTATCATTCGAACCGCCTTGAAGAGGCCGAAACCTATCTTGCTAAAGCTCTCGCCGCTGACCCGAAATCGGTGCTCGCAAATACTGCGATGGGAATGAGCAAAGTGCGGCAGGAGAAGTATGCAGAAGCCGAAAAGTATCTTGATGCCGCGGTCTCGGGCGATGCGAACGACTACAAGGCCCTTTATTGGTACGCGACCCTGATCGTCCGCGAAAGCACCAAAGGCCTTATGAGCTCCGAGATCCCGCCGGAGAAGGCTAAGAAGGCTGCCGAACTGCTGGCAAGAGCGATCAAGATAAAGCCTGATTCTGCCGAAAGTGCAGATATGCTTGCGTTCATTGCTCTCGTCCGACAGGAGGGCCTGGACGAGGCATTGGCGGTCCTAAAGACCGCACTCAATGCACAGCCCGGCAACCAGCGGCTCGCCCTGCGCATCATCGACATTCTGCTCGCAAAGAACCAATACGACGAGGCTCTTGCCTCGGCAAAGAAGATCGCCGCAAATTCTGAAAATGAAGAGATCGCGTCACGAGCAAGATCGTTGGTCGCTCGCCTTTCATCCTACCTCGAACAAAAGCAGAATTTTGAGCGTCAGCGCGAGACTATGCGAGTTTCACAAGGAAGCGAGATGACAGGCACGCTTTCCAAAGAGGACTCCGATCGAATGGCTCTAGCTGCCCGAAACTACGGGATCACCGAACAGCTGACGAAACCGGGAGCGGATTCAGACGCGGCGATCGGCAACATTCGAAAGGTCACTTGCAGCAAAGGGATCCACGTCAGTTTCATCACGGGCGGCAAACAAATGCGGCTCACTATGAAGGATTTTCAAGGACTCGAGTTGACGACCTATCTCCCGAACTCGGTCGAATTCGGCTGTGACGCTGACTTCTCCACCCTCAAGGCTTATGTGGTCTTTCGCAAACCCGTTAAGCCGGGCAGTGATCCGGTCCTAACGTCCGTCGCCTTCCTTCCTGATGATTTCGAGATCGTTGACAAAATGCCCGGCAGCGTCGTGGAAACAACGCCCGACGTTACCGGATCGAAAGCGTCAACTGATGATCAAGCCCCGAAACTGACGCGAAATTATGGTGCGGCCGAACTTGAAGCTATCAGGCAGAACCTTCGTAAGCCGGGGCCGGACGAGATCCGTGTGATCGGAACCATCCAAAAGCTTGTCTGCACGTCGTCCGGCGATCCCACACTGCATTTTCAGCCGAGGTCTGGCACGTTATTGCAGCTCACAGTATCGATGGCCGTACAACCACAGATCACTATCTTCACCCGTGATTCATCACCAAGGGCCTTTGACTGCAACATGGCCGGCAGTGATCTTCCTGCGATCATCACCTATCGAAAAACCGCAGATCAAAATAGACCTTCGACCGCAGGCCAGGTCGTTTCCATCGAGTTCGTGCCTGAGGAGCTCACGATCGACTAGCTGCGCCTGTCAGAACCGTCTGCGTCGGAGAGGCGGACGCCCCCGTCCGCATCATGTCAGAACCGCCACCGCCGGAGGGGGGACGCCCCCGAAGGCCCGGGTGGAGGGAGCAGCGGACAGTCAGTCCCTGTCAGTACCGCCTGCGTCAGCGGGCGGTCAGCATTGCGGAAGCCCGCACGTCAGTTAGGGCACAGTCCAATGTCAGAAACCGCCTGCATCTCTTGTCAGATCCGCCTGCGTGAGCCGCTCGGTCAGTGCCGCCGAACACCTTCATGGCTCCGTAGGAGCCGAATGTTTGTAGAACTCGGTCATCACGAACTCTCGAATTGCCACGGCATTTATGCCGTGGATCAGGGCAGAAGATCATACCGGAGTCGGAGGAGGCGGTGGCGCCTCGAACTTTGCACCATCGACGCGATCTCCTATAGTCCATCCGTTCGGCGTTACAGACATTCTATATGATACGCCCTTGATCGTCGTTGTGGTCTCAAAGCTCTTCTTCAGTGGCACAAATCCTTTTCGCGGACTTCCGGGAAATATTCTAACCTGACTGCCTGCCGCATTGATGTAAACCTTGCCGGTTGCTACTCCGACCTGAAGTCCATCAGGATCGGTGAGCGTGAGAGGATTATTGAGGACGTAGGTATAACGATTAAACGTCTGTGGGTTGGCGGATTTGCCACTGGCTAAGAGTGGATCGACGGCGGTGAAGCGGCCGTGCCGGTTTTCGTACATTCTGGCTTCGGCGAAATCGAGACCGGTCTCGGCGTCCTTTTCGTAGCCTGTAAAGCGTTGGCGAACGCCGTCTTGTCCCGTTTGCGAATACTTACCCGCGACGCTGCGATGCACGCCATCCGCATAAAGCTCCTCACCGAACTGCAAAAAATCTCTCCTCGAAACAACATTCCCCGCCGAATCCGTCAGCACCCTCGGACTCCAAAGCATATCCGTCGCCGTGTAGTTCGTCGTAGGATTCGCAGGCGGCGCGGCACCAGTCGAATACTCCGCGATCTGCCTCCCATTCGAGTAAACATAAACTATCGTTTCGGTCTGCGTCACCTTCCTGACCCGATGCCCTCCTGGGACTCACCCACTACATACATCATCGATCTCATATTTTATGAACTTCGCGCACGCAAGAAAAATTTCAGTTTCAGCGTATCGCAGGCTCGGCCGATCCTCGGTATGAGGAAAATAGCCCACTTCAAAACCGCCTGCAAGCTGACGCCGAAAGAACCAACCTGAGTCTGTTCGTTTGTTATCCGACCAGGCGAGCCAGTTTTCTACATTTTCCGGATGTTCGCTAAGCGCCTTCGCGAGCATCTCTACAGAAACACGTTCGGAAGAACCACAGTAAGTGCTGTTCAAAATTAGGTCGCGGAAAGATACGCTCTCGTGATACTCCGTGTAAAACACTTTTGGTATTTGAACTACCGCTTTGGCGATTTTATTCGTTTCCATAATTATTTGATCAACTCTTTACCATCCTCGCTTAATTTATAGCCCTTATTGATTAGGTAATCTATTTCCTTTCGTAGGCTTCCAGTGACCTTTGACAGGTCCGAAATTGGATCAGAAAGTAGAATTTGATCACCGCGGGCTATCGCTCTATCAAGAAACTTCCGATTGGCAGCCCATTGTTCTACAGCGCTCATGCCTTTCCATATTTTGCCAGGTATATTAAATCGATTGGCGCCAACCTCAGAAGCAACTTCAAGATATTTCGGGAACTTTCCCAGCACCGTCGTTCCGGTTTTTGTAACTGCCTTACCCGTCCCACCTGTAAAAAGCGTGGTGCCTAGATCGAAACCAAACAGGCCCATTTCCTTAACCACACCGGCATTGTCGCCCTTTACCCCGTTCATCTGGGCGTTCACCAAATTGCTTAACAACGGTGTTTTTTGAATTGCATTTGTATTCAAATCATCCATTGCCTTATTTCCCGCTTGAATAGCATTTCCGACTGGCTGGCCGGGCTGGATAAATTCTCCGATCGGGCCATGAGACGTAAATCGCTCTCGGTATTGCGTACCGTCCGGCAGTTTGTCCGACTCGAAAGCACCGTCTTGATAATTCAAATAGTTATTAATGGTCCGTGACCAAATTATGATTACGCGGATTACTTCTTCCGCGCATCCAGTACCGGGTACGCCGGGCGGACAACCTGCCTGTAGACCTTTAGCGTCCGTTAGTACAAGCGGTCGGTTCATGGTATACACGTACCGATTAAAAGTCTGTGGGTTCGCAGATTTGCCACTGGCTAGTAACGGGTCAACGGCGGTGAATCTTCCGTGTTGGTTGTTATAGTATCTGGCCTCGGCAAAATCGAGATTGGTTTCCTCGTCACGCTGGTAGCCTGTGAATTTCTGACTGATGCCATCGCCGAAATTGTAGTTGAGGCTCGACGTTCGATGAATTCCATCCGGTGAAATTTCCTCGCCGAAGGGCATGAAATCTCGGCGTGAGACGACTTCGCCCAATGAATTCGTCAATATTCTAGGGCTGCCAAGCTGATCGGTTGCCGTGTAGCTGGTTGTGGGCTGAGGTGAAGGTGGCTCGGTGGAATATTCGGCAATGAGCTTTCCTGAGGAATAAACAAAAACAGTGGTTTCCTGCAAGACGCCGTTCGGATCGTAAACGAGTTTCTTCACTCTGCGGCCTTCGCCATCGTAGAAATACTCACCGATCTTGTTGCCGTTCGCATCCTTCACGACCGATTGCTTGTTATCACCATTAAACGTAAACCGTCGCCCTTCCTGATCCTGCACCAGATTTCCGTTAAGATCGTATTGGAACGTCGTCCCCGCAGTAACAAAGCGGTTCGTCAAAGGATCGACCGCCGGTGTCGTGTTGTTTGCGATCCCGGAGATATTCTGTGCCGTCGAAACGCGATTGCCATATCGGTCGTACCCGAACTGCTGCGTCCAGGTCTGTGTGCCGTTCTGAGTCTCGGTCGCTTCGGTCAAACGGAACAGGGAATCGTATCTGTACGACTGTACAAAGGGCTGCGGCAGTCCGCTAAAGCTGACGGTTTGACGCGCAATGTTACCCGTATTCTTCACCGTATCGACCGTCCCGTCGGTTCGCAATTCGCCGTACTCATATCCAAGCTTCCACAGATCGCCGTCAAGCCCGTGTCCGAGATTCAGCTCCGTCACCTGTCGGCGGCTATTGAAAACGGCCTTTTCCCACAGACCGTTCCCAAGCCTGAGACTCTCGATCTTGCCGTCCGTTCAGGAGCATTGACCCTCGAATGGTAAAACCAATGCTCCTGACAGATCAGTCATTTAGCCGAGCTGCCTTATGTCCCGATAAATTCAGGAAAGTCCTTCGCGATCCAGCCATTATCCTCAAACCATTCGCGGAGATCTTTTGTGAATCTGGGCAAGTCAAAATCCTTGAACTTCTTCTTCGCGATGATTTCTGGGACTTCACTAACAATCTTGCTACCTATGATCTCCTTTCGATGGGACCGCTCAGCATATTTCATCACGTCCAAGTCAAGCATGATATCCATGTACAAGCAGTTCTCTTTTTTTACAAACCTGATACGCTGCTTAAAGTTCCAGCGAGGGTCACGGCACATCAGGCAAATCGCGATTTCTAAGTCGGAGTCGTTGTAACGTCGATCGGCAAAGTAATCGCCTAATGCTTGTGCCAAGCCGCGCGTCGCTTCTCCAACTCCAGATTCGGTGTTTGAGTCTGACGTAATAAAAAGCTTCATGCACTATCTCCTGATCTTATTTCCGGGTGGAAGTTCCCCAAATATCTCTTCGAAAGTAAGGATTTTGTTGCGTTCCATTTGAATCACACTCTTAAACGATTGGGTCGAAAACTCCGAGTTGTATTTAAGGCCCGCTCCAGTATTCTTGTAAAAAGAGATGGGATATCTCGCGGGACCTCTCATTGTTTGCCCAAATTTCCAGACGTCACCTTCCTTCAGAAATACTTCACCGACCGGCTCTTTGAACCCCCTCTTCATTACAGGGTACATACCATTCCTCGCAGCCCGCAACGAATATTGTTCAAAGGTGAGCGTCTCGGCGGCGCCAGCCGCAGGCTGGAGCCCCTTCAGCATCTGGGCTTCCGAAGCTAGATTGCCCAACGCGAAATTGATCGCACCGAAATCCTTGCTGTTCAAAAATTCCTGAACATGTGGATTGCTCAGCACGCTACCCAGCGCCTTATACGACTCCGACTCAAGAGAAAGGAAATAGGTCGCGGGAAATCCGTTCAAACCAGAGTATCTTGTAAAGCCTCCCATTCGAAGGCAGGTCGAACATCCAGGCGTTGCAAAACCCGACGCAACTTGCAGATCGGAGATCAATTCTTTAGCTCCGGTGAAGCGATCAAGAGACCACCATCCTTCACCCTTTGCATTTTGAAAGAGAAACTGGGTCGTCAGTTGCCATACTCCATCCTTGTTAGCCGCCTCATACTCATCGAAATCTTTGAACCACTGGTAATAGTAATGGTCGCCCTTCCAAATCTGCGCCCAAACTTGTCCCGATGGGTCGGTAGCTGTCAGGGGACTGTTGCCAACGTAAATATACCGGTTGAAGGTTTGGGGATTCGCTGACTTGCCGCTTGCCAGCAATGGGTCAACTGCCGTAAATCTTCCAAACTGATTCGAATACATTCGAGCCTCTGCAAAATCGAGGGAAGTTTCTTCGTCCTTTTGGTAGCCGGTGAATTTTTGGCGGATGGTGTCGGTGGTGCCGTACTTGAGGGCGGTTGTGCGGCCGCCGACGTTGGCACCGATATCTTCGCCGAATGGCAAGAAGTCTCGACGCGAAGTGACTTGGCCGAACGAGTTTGTTATTACTCTGGGCGAGCCTAAATGATCTGTCGTCGTATAGCTCACTTGCGGAGTGGCGGGCGGTGCGGTCGAGTATTCAGCAACGAGCTTGCCGGATGAGTAAACAAAGATGGTGGTTTCGCCGGTCGCTATGACTTCCTTTTTGACACGCTTGCCCTCGCCGTCGTAAAAATACTTTGCGATCGCGACGCCGTTGGCATCACGCACCTCGGACTGCTTGTTGTCGCCGTTAAAGACAAATGAGCGCATCTGTGCCGTCACCGGATCGACATCGGAAATGACGTTGCCGTTGGCATCATAGGCGAAGCCCTGACCGGCCGCGAAACGATTCGTCAAAGGATCGACCGCAGGATTCGGAGCCGTCGTCACGCCAGCGATATCTTGCGTGAACGCCATCCGATTCCCGAAACGATCGTACTCCCAATTCTGCACCCAATTCTGCACACCATTCGCCGTCTCTTTCGCCTCGGTCAGCCGATAAAGCGAATCATACCAATACGACTGCACAAGCGGACTCGCCAAGCCATTGAACGTCAATGTCTGCCTCGCGATATTTCCCGTATTCTTGGCCGGATCGAGCGTGCCATCAGGATTCAACTCACCGTACTCGTAATTCACTTTCCAAAGGCTCGCATCCGTCGCGTTTGTCCCAAGCCCAAGCTCCGTCACCTGATTCCGCGTGTTGAACTTCGCAGTCTCCCAACGCCCGTTGCCGAGCTTCATCTGCGAGATCCCGCCCGACGCCGTGTAAACAAACCCCGACACATAAGGCGAAAAGACAGTTCCGCCAGCCTTCTGACTCGTAACCTTCGCAAGATCACCGTCAGATTCGAAATCGTTCTTGACGACGCGGCCGGAAGGGTAAGTTTCCTGCACCAATGCACCGGAGAGGTTGTATGTGTAGGTGATCGGGTGGGCTTCGTCGCCGTAAATGACGCCATCGGTGATCTGCCGCGAACGCGTCAGTCGCCCGAAATTGTCGAACGTCATATACTCGGTCGCAGATATCCCGTTCTCGACCCTCGTGAGCTTGCCTTTGGCGAAATTCGGCGACTGCGGCTGGGCGAGGCCCTTGCCGTCGTAGTAAAAATGCACAGCAGGCGTCGTTACGCCCTGAGGCTCGTTCGAATACGTACGCGAAGTGACGCGGTTGGCTTTGTCGTAGGTGTTCGTGATCGTAACGTTCTTTGCGTCCGTCGCTGTCAACACGTTGCCCATAACGTCGTACGTAAAACCCGTTGTGTTGCTCGGTCCGTCCACAGATGAAAGTTTACGCATGTTTGGGTGTTCGCGATAGCACAAACCGCACAAAATGTATCAAAGTGCACAAAATGACACAGAATGCACAAAATGTATCAAAGTGCACGATTTGCACGATCTTGCCGTTGCCAAGGCCACGGGCGGCGGGCAGACGGCGGCCGCGAATGCGCGAATGAAGTCAGAATCGGGAGCAGTAGCGACCGGCCAGCTTTGTCAGAACCGGGAGCAGCAGCGACCGGGTTCTTGAAGGGGAACCGAGATTTCAGATCTGAGATTTGAAATTTTGAATTTTGAATTTTGAATTTTGAGATGTGAGAACCGGGAACCAGAAATCGAGAATGAAATTTTGCTCCCGCAAAGCCGCGGAGCGGCAAAGACGGACCTCGCATTCGGTAACGGACGGGGTCGTCCGCGTTCAAAAAAAGATCGTGAATGGCCGGACGCGGACGACCATTCACGATCTGAGAGCAGCAAAATACTATTTTCGCCCTTAGCTCTGCATAGAGGCGAGGAATTCGGCGTTCTGCTTCGTCTTGCCGAGGCGTTCTAGGACGACCTCCATCTGCTCGACGGGCGAGAGCGGATTCAAGACGCGGCGCATCACCCAAATGCGGTTGAGATCCTCTTTGCTGATGAGAAGCTCTTCCTTGCGGGTGCCCGAACGCTGTAGATCGATCGCCGGGAACAGACGTTTGTCCGACAGACGGCGGTCGAGGTGAATTTCCGAGTTACCGGTTCCCTTGAACTCCTCGAAGATGACGTCGTCCATTCGCGAACCTGTGTCGATGAGCGCCGTAGCGATGATCGTGAGGCTTCCGCCTTCCTCGATATTACGGGCCGCACCGAAGAAACGCTTCGGACGCTGGAGGGCGTTCGAATCGATACCGCCCGACAGGATCTTGCCCGAAGGCGGCACGACGGCGTTGTGCGCACGCGCAAGGCGCGTGATCGAATCGAGCAGGATCACGACGTCGCGTTTGTGCTCGACAAGGCGTTTCGCCTTTTCGATGACCATGTCCGCGACCTGAACGTGACGTGTCGGCGGTTCGTCGAATGTCGAGGAGATGACCTCGCCCTTCACCGAACGCTGCATATCGGTAACCTCTTCCGGACGCTCGTCGATGAGCAGCACGATCAGCGTCACTTCGGGATGATTCTCAGTGATCGAGTTCGCAATCGTTTGGAGAAGCATCGTCTTACCCGTTCGTGGCGGTGCAACGATAAGTGCACGCTGGCCCTTGCCGATCGGCGTTACAAGATCGATAACGCGAGCCGCAAGGTTATCCGGCGTAACCTCCATCTTGAGCTGTTCGTCAGGATAGAGCGGTGTCAGATTGTCAAAAAAGACCTTTTCGCGGGACTGCTCGGGAGCCTCGAAGTTGATCGCCTCGACCTTGATGAGGGCGAAATAACGCTCGCCTTCCTTCGGCGGACGGATCTGGCCCGAAACGGTGTCGCCGGTGCGAAGGTCGAATTTGCGTATCTGCGACGGGCTGACGTAAATATCATCGGGCCCCGGCAGATAGTTGTATTCCGGCGCTCGCAGGAAGCCGAAGCCGTCCGGCAGCGTTTCGAGAACGCCTTCGGAGAAGATAAGTCCGCTCTTTTCGGTCTGCGCGGCAAGAACCTTGAAGATCAGTTCCTGCTTTCGCATGCCGCTTGCGCCCTCAACGCCCATATCTTTAGCGATGTGAGTGAGTTCGCTGATGGACATATCTTTAAGGCCCGCAAGCTCAAGTTTCGGCTCGTCTGAGCGGCCATTTTCGGGCTTTGCAGCCTGGCCGGATCTGCTCTCGGAAGGGGAATTGCCGGATTCGGCCTCGGAGGATTCTATTTCGACGCTTTCCGGTGCGGCTTTTTCCGTCCTGGATCGGCGCGAATTCGTAGGTTTGGTTGCCATTGTCTTAGTTCAACTGTTTAGAGATTGGAATTAAAGTAATATTGCGGTGATCGGGTCAAGCGCCGTGAGAATAAGCAGAGATCAATATGCGGAATTAAAAACTTCTCCGGCGGAGACAGATACAAGTATGGAATTTTCGCAGTTGACAGTTACTGCGTTCTAGCCAAAATTCGGCTATTTCAAGAAAAAGCCCTGAATTTAAGGGATTCCCCAGAGAATACACGATAGAAAACACAAACGCAAGGAAAAAATATCAAAAATCTGCGGCCGCGCGTCCGATCACTGCCCATAGGTCGTCACGTCCGCGACCCGATTCTGCGGAAAAGGCTACTATTTCAGCTCCATCGAACGTTTTCCGGATAGTTCTCAAAGATTTTGAAAGCTCGTTCGCCGAAAGCTTATCGGTCTTGGTCGCGGCTACAACAAACGGCCTTTTATTTACGACAAGCCATTCATTCAGCTGCTTGTCGAGCGCCGTCGGCTCGTGCCGCGAATCCACCAAATGCACGCAAAGTGCTAACTGCTCTCGATCCCTCAAATAATCTTCCGCCATCTTTCCCCAGTCGGCACGCATTGCTTTTGAGACCTTCGCATAGCCGTAGCCGGGCAGATCTGCAAAGTAAAAAGCGTCGTTAATGAGAAAGAAGTTGATCGATTGCGTACGCCCCGGCGACGAAGAGGTTCGGGCAAGGCCTCGGCGGCCAAGCAGCGAGTTTATCAAAGATGACTTACCCACGTTCGAACGTCCGAGGAACGCGATCTCCGGCCGCGGATCGCTAAGCCAATGCGACCGATCGAAAGCACTCTTTATGAATTCGGCTGAGATGACCTTCATTTTGCGGCAGGAAAGGCCTATTCGACCACCGCCGAAATATCACCGCTTGTTTGATCGGGAGCCCATATTTGCGGCAGATCTGCGACGACGCCCGTGTCTTCGGACTCAAGGGCGTGCTGCAGGACCTCGTCGATGTCATCGACAATGTTGATCTTCAGGTCGTCTTTAACTTCCGTCGGTATGTCGGCAAGATCTTTCTCGTTATCACGCGGAATGACGAGCGTGGTAAGCCCGAATCGGTGAGCCGCAAGCATCTTTTCCTTCAAACCGCCGATCGGCAGCACCTTTCCACGCAGTGTGATCTCGCCGGTCATCGCAACGTCGCCTCGGACGCGTTTGCCGGTCAATGCCGATACCATTGCTACGGCCATCGTAATCCCGGCAGAAGGTCCATCTTTCGGGATCGCGCCTTCCGGCACGTGAATATGAAGGTCCTTCTCGCGAAAATCAGTCGAGTCGATACCCAACCGATCTGCTCTTGAACGCACGCACGTCAGTGCCGCACGTGCCGATTCCTGCATAACTTCGCCCAGTTTGCCTGTAAGCGTTATATCGCCTTTTCCCTTAACGAGCGTCGCCTCGACCTGGAGCACGTCGCCGCCGACCTCAGTCCAGGCAAGGCCGTTCACGAGGCCGACCTCGCTTTCCTTTGCGATGTCCTGTTTGCGATATTTGACCGTACCGAGCAATTCACGCACCTTCGCAGCATCGAGCACGACACTACTTTCGGCGGGCAACAGGCCGGCCACGGATTTCCTGGCTATTTTTCGCAGGCACGAGCCGATCTGACGTTCGAGCGTACGTACGCCCGATTCCCGCGTGTAATGACGTATGATCTCGAGGATTCCCTCGTCGGTGAATGACACCATTTTCGGGTCAATGCCCGTATTCTCGCACTGTTTCGGGATCAAATGACGTTTAGCTATCTCGGTCTTTTCGCGTTCGGTATAGCCGGAAAGATTCAATATCTCGAGACGATCCTGAAGCGGCGCCGGAATCGAATGCAGTACATTTGCGGTCGCGATAAAAAAGACGCTCGAAAGGTCGTAATCTACATCCAAATAGTGGTCGCGGAAGGTGCAATTCTGCTCAGGGTCGAGGACTTCGAGCAACGCTGCGCTCGGATCGCCTCGATAATCACGGCCAAGTTTATCGACCTCGTCGAGCAGGATCACGGGATTGACGGTCCCCGCCCGTTTCAGGAGCTGAATGACCTGGCCCGGCATCGAGCCAATGTATGTTCGCCTGTGGCCGCGGATCTCAGCCTCATCATGAACACCGCCAAGCGCCATTCGCACGAATTTCCGGCCCGTCGCATTTGCGATCGACTTGCCCAAGGAGGTCTTGCCAACTCCCGGCGCACCGACGAAACAAAGAATAGTTCCCTTTGGATTTTTTACAAGCTGACGTACGGCGAGAAATTCGAGTATGCGTTCCTTGATCTTCTCGAGCCCGAAATGGTCCTCGTTCAGTGTGGCTTCGGCTTCGCTAAGATCGTCAACTTCTTGGCTGCGATCCTTCCACGGCACGTTCACGAGCCAGTCGATATAAGTCCGGCTGACGGTGCCTTCCGCAGACATTGGCGGCATTGACTCGAGGCGCGCGAATTCCTGCATCGCCTTGTCCTTTGCCTCGGCGGTCATACCGGCTTCCTCGATCTTCTTCTTCAGTTCGTCGAGATCAGCCTTTTCATCCTTGCGGCCGAGTTCTTTGTGGATCGCCTTGATCTGCTCGTTCAGGTAATATTCACGCTGATGTTTGTCCATCGCCTTCTTCGTGCGCGAATGGATGTTGCGGTCAAGCTGACGCTTTTCGATCTCAGCCTCAAGCGATCCGATGATCGCAGTCAATCGATCCTGGACGCTGACGAGCTCAAGGATAGCCTGCTTATCTTCGACCGAAACGCGCAGGTGCGAGGCCATCGAGTCTGCGATCTGCGTCGCGGAAACCCCGCGAAGGCTCGAATGAAGTGCGTCGGTATATGCGTCAGGTGAGACGCGCATTAGGTTCTCGATAAGCGCGTGAACGCGTTGGAGCGAGCCGTCGGTGCGATATCCGGATTCGTCGGTCGAGGCAAGTCGGCGTATATACGCGTAAAGAATGCCGTCCGGATCCGATTCCACACGAAGCGAACGTCCGCGTTCGCGCCCCTCGACAACCACCTTTATCTGGCCGTTATCCTGACGCTGTGCCTGGACGATACGCCCGAGCGTGCCGGTTCGATATATCTGATCCGGCGTTGGCTCATCGACAGTGGCGTCGTGCTGGGTCGCGAGAAAAATGTGCCTATCGCCCGACATCGCCCGTTCCAAAGCTGCGACCGACGACGGACGCCCGATCTTGAACGCGACCTTTGTGAACGGAAAGATCACAACATCACGTATCGGGACCATCGGGAAACGCTCCACGTCCGAAGGCATTTGATCTGAAAATTCCTGCATACGCTTTGGGGAAAACGAGGCTAAAAACTTGGGACGAGCCGCTCGCTTGCTGTCGGTATATATATTTACTCAAACCGACGGGAAAAATGCAATCATTTTGCATCCAAATAAAGAACGCACGGCCAACTTTCTATACGTTTAATGGGAGAAATAAATGCCTATTGCGCGGGAGTTTCTATTTTTATTTTAGCACAGTACGGCGGATGGCTTTCACGCAGCTTCTTCTTGTCGTGGTTCGACGACCTCGAATACGGGTGCCTTTCGCTCGACCATTTCCTTTGTGACAACGATCTCTTTAATGTTCGACTGCGTCGGCAGGACGTACATCGGATCGAGAAGTATCTCTTCGAGGATCATCATAAGCCCGCGTGCGCCGACCTTTCGTTTGTGAGCTTCCTGTGCGACGGCAAGAAGTGCTCCTTCCGTGAACTTGATGCCGATATTATCGAACTCGAACTTCTTCTGATACTGCTTGATAAGTGCGTTCTTCGGCTCGGTAAGGATCTTGACGAGCGCCGATGAATCGAGTTCATCCAGCGTACCGATCACCGGCAGTCGGCCGACGAATTCGGGGATAAGACCGTATTGAATGAGATCGACAGGTTCGAGCTTCTTGATCGAATCGATATGCCGCTGTTTGTTGCTCTTGACATCAGCCTGGAAGCCAAGCGATTTGTTCCGAAAACGCTTCTCAACGACCTTTTCGAGGCCGATAAAAGCTCCGCCGCAAATGAAAAGGATATTTGTCGTATCGAGCTGCTGAAAATCCTGTTGAGGATGCTTTCTGCCGCCGCCGACCGGAATGTTCGCGACCGTACCTTCGAGGATCTTGAGCAGAGCCTGCTGGACACCTTCGCCCGAGACGTCGCGTGTGATAGAAGGGTTGTCGTCCTTCCGGCATATCTTATCGATCTCGTCGATGTAAATGATCCCGTGCTGAGCTTTTTCGAGGTCGCCGCCCGCGGCCTGAACAAGTCGGTTCAGGATATTCTCGACATCCTCGCCGACATAACCGGCTTCCGTTAGGCTGGTAGCATCGACGATGCAGAACGGAACGCTCAAGACTCGCGCAAGAGTCTGTGCAAGCAAAGTTTTTCCCGTACCGGTTGGCCCAATAAGCAAGATATTGGACTTTTGAAGCTCGACGTCCGAACGCCTTTTCGCAAGCTCGAGACGTTTATAGTGTTGATAAACAGCAACGGAAAGCCGCTTTTTAGGTTCATCCTGGCCGATCACATACTCGTCGAGTATGGCCTTTATCTCGGTCGGTTTGGGAAGGTTGGCCCGCGTCGAGATCGTATCCGTGCGTTCATCATCGTTGATGATCTCGTTACAGATGTCTATGCATTCATTGCACACGTAAACGCCCGGCCCCGCAATAAGTTTGCGGACATCATTCTGCGATTTCCCACAGAAGGAACACGACAGCAACTCTTCCGGACGATTGAAATGAGGCATATTCTTACTACTTCCTGCTACTTATCCCGATGTTCGATGACCTCGTCGATTAGGCCATAATCCTTTGCCTGTACCGGCGTCAAAATGCGATCGCGTTCGACATCCTTCTCGACCTGCTCGAACGTCTGGCCGGAGTGATGGGCAATGAGCTTTGAGGTCATTTCACGCATTCTCAGGATCTCTTCGGCCATGATGCGGACATCGGTCGCCTGGCCCTGTGCTCCGCCTGAGGGCTGATGGATCAGGATGCGCGAATGCGGCAGAGCGAAACGCTTTCCGTGTGTGCCAGCCGTCAGGAGAAGCGCTCCCATCGACGCACATTGTCCGACGCAGATCGTCGTCACATCGTTTTTGATGAACTGCATCGTATCGTAGATGGCCATTCCGGCAGTGATCGAGCCGCCCGGCGAATTTATGTAGAGGTTTATATCTTTTTCCGGGTCTTCGGCCTCAAGGAAAAGAAGCTGGGCTACGATCAAATTCGCGATCTGGTCATCGATCGGTGTTCCAATAAAAATAATACTGTCTTTGAGCAGACGAGAATAGATGTCGAAGGCCCGTTCGCCCCGCGACGTCTGCTCCACAACCATCGGTACAAGTGCCATAGAATTGAATTTTGGTCTCTTCCGGAAAAAACTTCAATATATGAAGTAAAAAGTTAAGTAATTCGCGATAAATCGTTGAAGAGCTTATCGTTCTTGGATTCTATCGCTTTTTTGGTCAATTGCAAGCCCAAAAAAATCTAGGCTTCTTTGGCCGCCTTCTTCTTCGGTGCGGCCTTCTTTTTCTTTGGCTTCTCTTCAGAGGCCGTCTGACCGGCCGCTGCCTTCTCATTCGCAGAAGCTAACGCAGCCGCCTCGTCGATCCATTCACCATCACTGATCTTGGCCGCACTTACGACCGCCTCGATCGTCTTACGAGTTCTCAGATTGTTGCGAATATTATCAAGGCCGCCCTGTTTTTCGAGCGATTCTCGAATTTCCTTCGTCGGGACACGGTAGTATTCCGCGAGTTTGCCGACCTCTTCATCGACCTCAGATTCATCGACCGACACTTTTTCGGCCTCCGCGATCTTATCGATCAATATCGCGCCCCGGACGTCGCGTTCGGCCTGCGTTCTCATATTTGAATAGGCAAGCTCGATGAAGTCCTTCTGAACCTTTGAAGGATCGATCCCGCGGTTCTGGAGATCGTGGGCGAAGTTATTCAAAAGGTTTCGGGCCTGATTCTCGATCAAAGCGTTCGGCACCTCGAACTTGTTATCTTCGATAACCTTGGCTATAACATCGTTGCGAAGGCGGGCATCAGCGTCAGCGTCCGCCATCTTCTCAACGTCCCGGCGCAGACGTGTGCGCAGATCGGCAAGCGATTCGTAGCCTTCATCTAGGCTCTTTGCCCAATCATCGTTCAACTCAGGAATTTCAGAGTGGCCAACGGACTTGACCTTCGCCTTGTAATGAACTGTTTTCCCTGCAAGGGCTTCCGAAGAAAAGTTCTCCGGATATTCGACCGTAAATGCCTTCTCCTCGTCCTCATTCACACCGACAAGGTTGTCTGTGAAAGCGGCTTCGATCATCTCGCTGCCGAGAACGACCTCCAGGTCGTCGGCAGTGATGGGCTGTTCGTCCGGTGCATCGTCGAACTTACCTTCCAGATCAACGACGACTGTATCTCCGAGATCGGACGCACGGCCTTCGACGGGGATCAACGCCGCTTCGCGGGTAAGGCGTTCGTTGATGAGATCCTCGACCTCTTTATCTTCAACGGGCCGAACACGGCGCGTCACCTCAATACCCTTGTAATCCGGCGTCGCAACTTCAGGCATAACCTCGACGTGAACGTGCAGGGACAGCGGCTCCGAACCATTGACCTTAACGGTTTCGGGGTTCTCAAGGTGCAAATGCGGCTCCGTCAATGGCGTAAGGTCGTGCTCGCGTATCGCGTCGGTAACCTTCGCGGGAACGACGGTCTGCAAGACTTCGGAACGGATCTCTTCCTTGTATCGGATCTTTACAACATCCGCCGGTGCAAAGCCTTTGCGAAAGCCCGGCACGGTCGCCCTTTTTGCATATTTTGCGACGGCCTTGCCGTACGCGGCCTTCACCGTCTCAGCGTCAATTTCTATGTGGATCTCTCGTTGGGTCGGTGAGACTTCTTTCAGCTCAGTTTTCATCTAAAAAAAGCATAGCCCAAACGCGGGAAACTTGTCGAACGACAAGCGCGGCAAAATGAGATCATTCTCATTCCGACCACGCCGCAAATTCGTTCCCGGCGGGATCGCGGAAGTGAAAGCGCTTGCCGCCCGGAAACGAGAAGATCTCCTTCGTGATGGTCCCTCCCGCATCTCTAACTTTCCCGTAGGCCGCGTTGATATCAGCGACATGGATCACCGCAAGCGGAGCTTTTGAAGGGCTCTCGGCATTGATGCCGCTGCCGACCCCGCTGCTTTTCGTATCGGCATAGTCGTCGCCCCACTGCTGGAATTCCCAGCCAAAGGCTTCCGTAAAGAATGCAGTCGTCTTTGCAAGATCCTCGATACTCGCCGCGGGAAATTCAATGTAGTCGATCTTATCCATATGAGGTTCGAGACGGCTCCTGCCGCAGAAAATGATAACGGTACTCTAAGTACCGTTCGCAAAGGAGTTGATATTGTGGTGCCGAGGGCGAGACTCGAACTCGCACGTCTTTCGACGCTAGATCCTAAGTCTAGTGCGTCTGCCAATTTCGCCACCTCGGCACGCTTCGCGGGAAACGAAGGCGAAAAGGAAGAATACCACTCGAGCCAAGCCGCTGACAATGCGCTCTCGGCCGTTTGCTATTTGTTGATGTACTTTCGGTCGTATTCGTCCCAGGACATCTGGATATCGTCAGTTCCGAGACGCGACTGCGGTTCATATCCGAGAGCCTTCGCCTCGATCCTTTTGAAAAGCTTGACGCCGCCGTAGATAAGGCCGCCGATGACCGCGATCCAGAAAAGATACCAGATCAGCGTCGATAGAAGGCCAAGCACCCAAAGGGCCGCAATACCTGCGAAGAAAATACCGATTATCGCTAGAATTACCTTGATGATGTTCATACGCCGTGTGCCTCCCTTTGCTTGAAATAGATACGATGCAATTATGAGGGATGTTCGTATTATTTTGCCTCTCTATCGTATAATCGCACGTATTTTAGGATACACCGACAAGCAAGTGACACAACCGACAACTACCATCAACGACCTCGCAAACGCACTCTCTGCAAAAACAACGGGCGATCCCACGCGAACGGCGACCGACGTAACTCACGATTCGCGACAAGTACGCGAAGGCACGCTTTTTGTGGCGATCAAAGGCTCGACGGTCGATGGACATCGTTTCATCGATGATGTTTCGCGACGAGGCACGGCCGGGATAATCTCAGAGCAAACGTGTCCTGAAGACTATTCAGGTACTTGGATACAGGTCGCAAACGCAAGAAAAGCACTTGCGGTCGCTGCATCGGTCGTAAATGGCGAGCCGTCGCGGGATCTTTCGCTTGTCGGCATCACAGGCACTAACGGAAAGACGACCACCACTTACCTCTGCTTTGCTCTTGCAGAGACGGCAGGCCAATTCCCGGCTATGCTCACGACGGTCGAATACCGCATTGGTGAGATGAGGCAGGAGGCCGTGCGGACAACGCCGGAGGCCTCCGACACGAACAGATTCTTACGCCAGGCCGTTGAGGCCGGCTCGAAGATGGCGGTTATGGAAGCCTCGTCACAGGCGATAGATCTGCACCGCTGCGATGGGCTTCATTTTCAGGTTGCGGTCTTTACGAACTTGACGCAGGATCACCTTGATTATCACGGCACGATGGAGGGCTATTTCGAAGCAAAGAAGAAGCTTTTCGATGGTTCCCTCGGTGATATCCCAAAAGCGTCGGTCATCAATATTGACGATGAATGGGGACGGAAACTTTCGGACGGCCTTCTTGCGTCCGGGCAGCGTGTAATAACGACGGGGCAGGATTCGAATGCCGACATTACGGGAACGAACGTCGAAGTATCGCTGATCCGCGGCACTTCGTTCGAGCTGACATCGCCGCTCGGTTCGGTCAGGATTACGTCGCCGCTCGTCGGTAAACCGCATGTTTACAATATGCTGTCGGCCGCCGGCGTCGCCATCGAACTCGGATATGATCTTGGCGTCATCAAGGCCGCATTTGAAAAATGCGTCGGTGCTCCCGGACGATTTGAGCGGGTCCCGCACGAGGGAGACTTCGCAGTGATCGTCGATTACGCCCATACGGACGACGCTCTGAGAAACACCCTTCGGACCGCGAAAGAACTTACGACGGGTAGAATAATCACCGTTTTCGGCTGCGGCGGTGACAGGGACCGCTCGAAACGGCGTCCGATGGGCGAAGCCGCCGGCGAATTGAGCGATATCGTCGTCATCACTTCAGACAATCCGCGGAATGAAGACCCGCTGAAGATAATCGCTTCGATCGAAGAAGGTGTGCGGTCCCGAACAGAGACTTACGAGGTCATAAGCGATCGGCGTGATGCTATCGGGAGAGCCATAGCGTTGGCAGAAAGCGGTGATGTTGTGATAATTGCTGGGAAGGGCCACGAGAACTATCAGATAGTCGGAGGCGACAAGTTCCATTTCGACGATCGAGAGGTCGCCGCAGATGCCCTTGCCCGCCGCAATGAAGTTCTCTAGCCTTGTCTGGACTCGCGGACGATGTTTACCAGAACTTCGCGTTGTTCGAACGACAAGGAATCAAATCGAACGCCGAAGCCGATCTCCACGACGTGGTTGACGATGACGCCGGTAAAAAGGACCTTCATTCCATCGGCAAGCGGCAGATATATCTTGACCGGTGTTCCATCTTCTACGTTGCCGGAGCTTAAGACAAAACAGCCTTCGAAACTGACGTCGCTGATCGCTCCGGTCTCACGATCACCGGAAGTCTCGAATTCCGCCGGAATATCGATCGGATAACGGGTTGTGCCTCTGCGGTCTTCGCCGCTTCGTCTTTCTTGTGTGGACATCTTGCTATTCTTGCTCCTCGGCCGCCCCGGCGGCTGGCCGCATTTTAGTCAAATAATAATACACTGGAAGGCCTAAAATTATCAGCCCGATCCCGATAAAAGATCGTGTCGGCGAATTCCACATCGTGTTCACAAGCAGCCATCCTGCGACGAGCAGGAAGATCACGGGAACGACCGGATAGCCCCAAGCTTTGTATGGACGCGGCAAATCCGCAAATTTCTTACGATAAACGAAGATCGAAGATGTTACCGCAGCATAGAATATCCAGGACGCGAAGATAACGTAGTCGGTCAGAGTGTCGAACGAGCCCGTCAGCACCAAAGCAAAACCCAGCAGCATTTGAAGGATGAGAGCCCTGATCGGGACTCCCGTAATGCTCAGGCTGCCAAGAGACCGGAACATCAGCCCGTCGTTTGCCATTGCATACGGCACGCGAGATCCCGATAGGATCGAGGTATGCAGCGTTCCGAGCGACGACAACATAAGTCCCGTAGCAAACACGGCAACCGCCGCACCGGTTGCGAACTGCGTGATATTCCCGCCGAAGAACATACTCACAAGAACCTTTCCGACGGAGGAAGATTTTGAGATCGAAGCGATCGTAGTAGGGTCCAGGACGTAGAAATAAGCAAAGTTCGTAATTGTGTACAGCAGAATGATAAGGATAGTGCTGCCGATGATCGCAAGCGGAATGTTGCGGTTCGGGTTCTCGACCTCACCGGCGACGAACGTTAGATTGTTCCAGCCGTCGTAGCCCCAAAGTGCTCCAAGCATTGCCGCTGCAAAGCCGCCGAAGAACGAGTAGGTCGGTGAGCCGTATCTGACCGCCGCGTCAATGTCTTCGCAAACGCCGCCTGCTTCGACCATCGAAAAATGTGAAAAGTCGCCGGTCGCCCATAGGAATGCGCCTCCGGCAACAAAGAAGATCAGCGCGATCTTTACGCCCGTCAAGATCGTCGCGATCCGGCCGCTGATCACCACGGTCGCGCAATTCAGCGTCGTAAAGATCAGTATGACCATCAAGGCAACTACTTGAAACAGCGTTACGCTAAACTGATAGCCAAAAATATCAAGAGTAAAAAGTTCAGGTTTAAGCCCGCCGCCGAGAAAATCGTTCAGGCCGATCGCGAATGCAACGGCAGCTGCCGCTTGCGAGCCTGGCTTTGCGACGAACATCTGCATCCATCCGAATAAAAAGCTCGAAAGCCGGCCATACGCGTCACGGAGAAATACGTATTCGCCGCCGGCCGCAGGCTTCATCGCGGTCAACTCGGCATAGGTCAAGGCACCGGCAAGCGACAAGAGGCCCGCCGCTATCCATGCGGCGAGAACCCAGCCGGGCGATCCGACATTACAGGTCATCGCTCGAGCCTTCAAAAACACGCCGGTACCGATGACGTTGCCGATTATGATCGAGACCGCCGCGACGAGGCCAAGTCCACGCACGAGCGTGATACCGCTTTTTGAGCCAGATTCCATATTCTTTCGATATTCCTTGGGAGAAACCTTTCGGATATATTACGCGAATCGCAGCGGATTAAAAACGAACGCTCAACAATTTCCTGCGTTGGAAACGGCGAACGACCGTTGCTAGAATTCAATGCGTGCCCGAGCTCGATATTTCATCAGTTGAACTCATCGCAAAGCTGCTAGGCCTATCGCAGCGAGGCCAGGTCGCGATACTCGACAGTTGCGGCGTCGGTCATCTGGGTTCAAAGCTCTTGGTCGCCGGCGTTGACCCGATCGAGACAACCGAGCTCTTCGGCTTAGATGTGAATGCGAACCTCAACTCCCTGACGCTTGCGGTCGAAGGCGAACTTCCCTGCATCTTCACCCTTTCGTACGAATTCGGACTGCTCCTGAACGGTATCCGGCCGCGGTATACATCCGCGCCGGAACCGCACCTATTCGTGTCTCGATTCAAGAATCTGATCGTCCACAATTACGCGACCGGAACATCTCACGTACTTGGACCTGATCCTCAGCTGACAATTGACCGACTTGTAAATTCGGATAATTTCTCGCCGCTAGGACACCACCGCGCCAAACTCCTTTCTTCATCATTCTCTAAGCGCGAATATTTGGCCGCCGTTAGCGAAATTCAGGATGAGATACTGGCCGGCAGCACGTACCAAGCGAACATCGTGCAAAAGTTTACGGTCGAACTCGAAGAGCTTGACCCGCAGGCCGTTTTCGTCAGGTTAAGGCGGGACCATCCGGCGGCCTTCGCTGCTTTTATACAAAGAGCGAATTCCACGGTCGTTTCGGCTTCACCGGAGAGATTCTTCCGGATCGCCGACCGCTTGATCGAGGCGTCACCGATCAAAGGAACGGCACCGCGCGTCGGCGATGAGGCGCTCGACCTCAAAACCCGCGAGACGCTCCTGCACAGCCGCAAGGACAACGCGGAGAACACGATGATCGTCGATCTCTTGCGGAACGACCTTGGACGAGTGTGCGATTTCGGCTCCGTCGTCGTAACCAAACTTTGCGATCTGGAAGAACATCCGACGCTCTTCCATCTTGTATCGACGATCAAAGGGCAGCTGAAGCCAAATGCCGGGTTTGCCGACGTGATCAGATCGTTATTCCCTTGTGGTTCTATTACGGGAGCTCCGAAAATAAGCACGATGAAGATCATCGACCGTGTTGAAAAGGCAGCTCGCGGCCTTTCGATGGGAGCCATAGGATACTCAGTTCCCAAGGGATTCGAAACCGAAGACTCCGGTCTCACGAGCGGGATCGATGCCAATGTCGCGATTCGAACGATGGTGATCCGGGACGGTGTCGCTTCCTTTTCGACCGGTGGCGGCATCGTTAGCGACTCGCAGCCCGACCTTGAGTATTCAGAGATGCTTCTAAAGGCGAAAGCCCTTTTTGCCGCCCTAGGAGTCGATCCGAGTGAATTTTTCTGACCTACTTTAGCCCGCCGCGTGCTACTATTGAGTCGGAGTTCGTCCCAAAGCCGTAAAGACGGATCCATGCTCTCCCAAAGTCAAAAGATGGCGAATTATTACGAGGTTCTGCGGGTCGCGCAGGATGCGACCGGCGCCGAAATAAAATCGGCCTATCGCCGCTTGGCGCGCAAACTCCACCCGGATAAGAACAACGGCGCAGAAGATACGGCCCGCCGTTTTGCCGAGATCGCCGAAGCCTACGAAATTCTCGGCAACCCGAAACAACGTGCTGAATACGACAGGCGCATCCTCGACGCCCAATTTCGCGGCAACGGACATTCCGTTTTCACCTCGACGAATAAGCACGCGAATCGTTGGCGTCAGATGGTTTACGAGCGTCGGTATAACGACATTCTGAATCGTATGATCGCAGAGGAACGCCGCGAGGCAATGGCGTTTCAAAAGGTAGTCTATCCGCTCTCCGCTTTCCTTGTTTCAGCTGTCATCTCCACCGCCGCGAGGCCAAATATATTCGTCAGCGCCGAAATATTGGGGAAGATCGCGATCATAACGCTCTTTACCGTCGGCGTGATCCATTTGATCGGCCGCCTCCGGGACGGTTTTGTGCGCTATACGTCGTATGATGACAACATTCACGACTCGATCCTAGATGACCGGGATCGGAAAACGCCGATGCGTTCAAGGTATGCGGTCGCCGCTATGCTGCTGGCCTCGATCGTAGGAGCGTTCCTTATCGGTTGGGTATTGGGCATTTTCATTACTTTCCCTGCCGAACTGGTACCGGAAGCGTTCGGCCGTGCACTTAATCCGGAATTCATCCTCTACCCGCCGATAATCACGCTCTTTGTTGACATGATGCACTCGCTTGTCACCCGGTTCGAACGCCGCCCGGCGGACGTTGACAACTCCGGCATCTTTAGCTAGAATTTGGAGTTTGTCTATAAAGACGATACTGAATTTAAGAAATGGCGAATCATAAATCTGCAGAAAAGCGCGTCCGTCAGACCACGAAACGAAACGCGATCAACCGAAGCAATCGCAGCGAGCTCCGCACTTCGATCAAGAAACTTCGTGCGGCCGTCGCTGCAAGCGATAAAAGCGGTGCGACCGAGCTCTTGACCCCGACCGTCTCTCTCATCGACAAAGCGGTCAATAAGGGCATCATCCACAAGAACACGGCGGCACGGTACAAATCGCGTCTTACCAAGCACACGAACGGCCTCGCCTAGTTCGCATTACGCCGGAAGCGTCTAAAGCTTTGGGCAAGTTGGTTTCTACGGATGGACGACAGTTTCCTTTTGGAAGTTGTCGCCCATTTTCTTTTTGCTACAATCAAATCTTCGCCCGAAAACGCGGCCTCTTCTTGTGATGAAGATCACTCTCGGTACACCCATCATCGAACTTCATCGCCACCGGATCTCGAATCTATCCGCGGGGATGGCCCGCAAACTTGCGACCGCGATCGCGGCCAGCATGGGCAACGCCAATGTTGATAATGCCACTGTCGAAGACCTTCTGAACTATTTGCCTTTGCGCTATGAGGATCGGTCGAACTTCCTTTCGCTCGACAAGATCCAGGCCGGCGATGAGGCCGCGGCCGAACTCTTTGTTAGGAATACGGCGGGAATTCAGGTCGGCAAGTTCCGCGACCGGAAGAAGCCGCCTCTCTACGTATTCGAGATCACGGCCGGCGACCGCGAACGCATTCACAAGCCCGTCATCGTCAAATGGTTCGTCTCGGGCAAGGGTGCGAACGATATCGTCAATTGGTACGCGAAGAAGTTCGCCCGAGGCACGCGCTTTGTCGCCTACGGACTTTGGGAGGTCGATCGACGCGGACAACTTGGCCTAAAGATCGGAAAGCCCGAAGAGCTCGAGATCCTTCCGGCGATAGACGACGGACTTTTTTTGCCATCGAGCATCGCCGAAGACCTACCCGAAGAGGAGATTCTCGATCCCGCTCTAATCAGCGTGCATACGGGCCGCGTGCCGATCTATCGACGACTTGGCAGCTTCTCGACAAAAAAGCTGCGTGAGATCTTTCGCTCCGTCCTGGATGAACTCGGAAGCTTCACAGATGATCTTCCAAAGGAATTGCTCGAGCGCCGCGGGTTGCTCGGCCTTAGACAAGCTTTGGAAGAGGTCCATTTCCCGCCGGAGAGTGCCGTAATGCCGGATTACGAGATGCACCGAAGTCCGGCACACCGCCGCCTTATCTTCGATGAATTCTTCTGGCTTGCCTTCGCGATGCGACTGCTCAAGGGCGAACGAGAGCACGAACCAAAGGGCACGGTCATAGAGGTTTCCGACGATGGAAAGAAACGGCTTGCCTCGCTAGTGCCGTTTGAACTCACCGCCGCACAGAAGCGGGTTGTCGGCGAGATATTCAGTGACCTCAAAGGTGACAAGCCGATGAATCGGTTAATTCAGGGCGATGTCGGAAGCGGAAAGACGATCGTGGCGTTCCTTGCGATGATGGCCGCTATGGAGAATGGCTATCAGGCCGCGTTGATGGCACCGACCGAGATCCTCGCCGAACAGCATTTTCGAAATGCTCTGGACCTTTTCAAAGATACGGGCTATCGCGTCGAACTTCTGACCGGCGGATTGAAGGCGAGCGAGCGGAAGCGTGTCCGCGAAGCGATCAAGTCGGGCGAAGCAAATCTAGTGATCGGCACGCATGCGGTCGTTCAGGAAGGCGTCGAGTTTGACCTTCTCGGCCTCGCAGTGATCGACGAGCAGCACCGTTTCGGCGTTCTTCAGCGAGCGAGATTGAAGGAGCTGGGAACAAATCCGGACGTCCTCGTGATGACCGCGACGCCGATACCGCGTTCGCTTGCGATGACGGTCTATGGCGACCTTGACGTGTCAGTGATCGACGAACTTCCGCCCGGCCGCACTCCAATAAAAACGGTCGTTTGCGGCGAAGATCAACGCCAAGGCATCTATCGCGGCATCGAACGGGAGATCGGACTCGGGCGCCAAGCCTACGTTGTCTATCCGCTTGTTAAAGAGTCTGAAAAATTCGATCTAAAAGCCGCGACTGCGATGCACGAGGACCTTTCGACCCGTATATTTCCGCATTTGAGGATCGGCCTTCTGCACGGAAAAATGAAGCCGGCAGAAAAGGACGAAGTGATGGGCACTTTTGCTTCGGGCGAACTCGATGTGCTTGTTTCAACGACGGTGATCGAGGTCGGGATCGATGTCGCGAACGCATCTTTGATGGTGATCGAGCATGCGGAAAGATTCGGCCTGTCGCAGCTTCATCAGCTACGCGGACGAGTCGGCCGCGGCGCCGAACAGAGCTTTTGTGTTTTGCTCACAGGTGATAAGAAAACGACGGTCGCAAGGCAGCGGTTGGGTATAATGGAGCGAAGTTCGGATGGGTTCGAGATCGCGGAAAAAGACCTCGAGATCCGCGGACAGGGCGAACTTCTCGGCACACGACAGTCCGGCCTGCAATCGTTCAGGGTTGCGAATATAGTACGCGATCTCGACATCCTTTCGACGGCGCGAGATGAGGTCGAGCACTATCTCGGAGCAAATGAAGCCTCTGCCGAAACGAAACTGCTCAAGAGAGCTGCCGATCAGAGAAAGGTGTTCGAACTTGGTAAGGTCGGCTGAAACAAATGCGAATCATTTCAGGACACTACGGCGGCCGACTGCTCAAAAGCCCGCCGGATCACAGGACGCGGCCAACCTCCGGCCGATTGCGCGAAACGCTCTTCAATATCCTTGCGCCCAGGATCGAAGGCACCCGCTTCCTTGACCTCTGTTCCGGTTCCGGAGCCATCGGGATCGAGGCCCTTTCTCGGGGTGCGGAATTTGTAACCTTTGTTGATCGTTCTCGAAAGGCATGTGCGCTGATCGAAGAAAATCTCGACAAACTTGGCATTCCGGAAGACGAAACCGACGTCCAGAATTTCGAGGCCGAGACCTTTGTTGGTAGATCGCACGAAATCGCGTGGGACATCGTCTTCTACGATCCGCCATACAGCGCCGACTATTCGGTCGTGCTTCATGAATTCGGTGACAAAAAAGGCCTCCTTGCGGACGACGGGATATTGATCGTCGAGCATCTGGCACGGAAGACCATGCCGGACATTGTCGGATCTTTAAGGCGCTGGCGGCTCCTAAAACAAGGCGAAACGCACCTAAGTTTCTACGAAAAAGCCTGACGTGCCTTATGAAGATCTTTGTGTGGCTTCTGCTGGCCCTGATTTGGAGTTCGACCTGGATATTCATCAAGGTCGGTCTTGAGGATCTTCCGCCATTCGGCTTCGTTTCACTGCGCTTTCTTCTCGCTGCTGCGGTCCTTGCTCCGTTCGTTCTATTACGGAAAGGCGGCGGCCTTCCAAAGACTTCATCTGAATGGAAACTGCTTGGCCTGACCGGCGTTCTTCAGTTCACGCTTAACTATTCGAGCGTCTTTTGGGCCGAACAGTACATCACGTCGGGTCTCGCCGCGGTGCTTCAGGCAATGATCGTCGTCTTTGGGCTGGTCCTTGCCTGGATGTTCCTGCCTGCCGAAAAGATAACTGCTCAAAAGATCGTCGCGGTTGTCGCCGGCATAATCGGTGTTGCCGTCATATTCATCGATCAGCTCGGTGTGCACGACCAAATGGCCTTCGCCGGAAGTGTCGCTATCGTTTTCGGGGCCTACGCTGCAGCACAGTCTTCGATCCTCGTAAAAGCAAAAGCTTCCGATATACGGCCTGAGGCGATCGTATTTTGGCAAATGGTATGCGGTCTGCCGCCTATCATCATCTATAGCCTCAGCACTGAAGGAAGTCCATTGAACTACCGCTGGTCACTAGCGGCGCTCGGATGCGTCCTATATTTAGGGTGTATCGGAACCGTCCTGGCGTTCTACAGCTACTATTGGCTCTTGAATAGGATAGAATCTACCAATGCGATGATGATCTCGCTCGTCACGCCGCTGCTTGCCGTAGTGATCGGCTGGCTCGTCCTGGGCGAGACCTTGCCGGCTCAGACGGGCTTCGGCGGCATACTGATCATTGCGAGCGTCGCACTCCTCGTATTCAGAAGGAAGGGCCTGCCGGCAAAGAATAGGTCGGAATATATAGACTAATGAGATTCAATTTCACAACAGCAGGAGAATCGCACGGCAAGGCCCTCGTAACGATCGTCGAGGGGATGCCAAGCGGCGTCAATATCCAGAATGCGTCCATTGACCACGAACTTTGGCGACGCCAGCAAGGTTATGGCCGCGGCGGCCGAATGAGGATCGAGACCGATACGGTCGAGATCCTTTCGGGCGTGCGGCATGGCAAAAGCCTTGGTTCGCCGATCACGCTTCTCATCGAGAACGACGATTTTGTCCATTGGGAAGCAATAATGTCGTCCGAGGCGAACGTAGAATTGCCCAAGAATCCGCGTGTCGTCAAGCGCCCGCGTCCTGGGCACGCCGACCTTGCCGGCGGCCAAAAATTCGCCACGCGTGATCTTCGCGACATTCTTGAACGCGCATCCGCGCGCGAGACCGCGGCACGCGTTGCCGCCGGAGCCGTGGCAAAGCAGCTCTTGTCGGAATTCGGCGTTGAGGTCAGAAGCCACGTCATCAAGCTTGGGCACGTGCAGGCGGTTCCGCTCTTGCGCGACTGGAACGACATTGCGAAACTTCCGGTCGATTCACCGCTCAATTGCGTCGATGTTGTCGCGCAGGAAGAGATGATCCGCTTGATCGACGAAACGCGCGATGCGGGCGATACGCTCGGAGGGATATTTGAGGTCGTCGTTCGCGGGCTTCCGATCGGGCTTGGCAGTCACACCTCATGGGAAGACAAATTGGACGGGCGCATCGCGAGAGCAGTTATGTCGATCCATGCGATCAAGGCGGTCGAGATCGGTGCAGGCGTTGCGAACGCCGGAAAGCCGGGCTCGGAAGTACATGATGAGATCGCCTTCGATGGAGAGAATTTCACTCGGCTCTCGAACAATGCCGGCGGCCTCGAAGGCGGTATAACCAACGGCGAAGAGCTGCGGGTTCGCGGCTACATGAAGCCGATCTCAACGCTCAAGAAACCGCTCCGTTCGGTCGATATCGACACAAAAGAAGAGCAAGCCGCGGCATTCGAACGCTCTGACGTAACCGCAGTTCCGGCCGCCGGCGTTATCGGTGAAGCGATGATGGCGATCGTCCTGGCAAACTCGATGCGTGAGAAGTTCGGCGGCGACTCGTTCGATGAAATGCGGCGAAATTACGATTCATACATCGAAGCAATAAAGGCTTACTAAAGATCTACTTTCCGATATCTTTGCGAAACTGCATTCCGGGCCACGAGATCTTCGAAACAGCTTCATAGGCACTCAATAGTGCGCCGTCGAGATTTCTATCGACGGCCGTCACACCAAGCACGCGTCCGCCTGAGGTGACAAAATTCCCTGCCGCATCTCGAGCGGTTCCGGCATGGAAAACGGCGACATCCTGCACCTTCGCTGCCTCCGTGAGGCCGTTGATAATATCGCCCGTACGCGGCTTGACCGGATAGCCTTCTGCGGCAAGGATCACGCACGCGGAACTTCCCTTCGTCCATTTGATGTCGAGATCCGACAAATTCCCCGCCAGCATCGCTTCGCAAATATCAACAAAGTCCGTCTCAAGACGCACGAGTATCGATTGCGTCTCGGGGTCGCCAAAACGGACATTGTATTCAAGGACCATCGGCCCGCTCGCCGTCAGCATCAGTCCAAAAAAGAGTATGCCGCGAAAGGAAATATCCTCGCGTTTGCAGGCATGAAACGTGGGCCTGACGATGCGTTCCACTATATCTGACAGCTCCGTTTCGGAAAGCAGCGCGTCATCAGAGACCGTCCCCATGCCGCCGGTATTCGGCCCCGTATCGCCATCGGCAAGGCGTTTGTGGTCGCGAACCGCAGGCATCAACGCAAAATTCTCGCCGTCCGAAAATGCGAGAAGGGATACTTCCCTGCCCACTAGACATTCTTCAAGAACGATCTTATCAGCGGCCGCGGAGCCGGCGATCTCGCCAAGATGGTTTATCGCATCGGTCGCCGCGGCACGGCCTTTTGCAACGACAACACCTTTCCCGGCCGCAAGCCCGTCCGCCTTTACCACTACGGTCGCGTCAGGCCCGCCAAAATCACCGCTCTCAAGCTCTAAGACTGCGAAATCCGCGGAATGCGAAACCGTAAATTTTGCTGTCGGAATTCCGTGCCTTGCCATAAACCCTTTTGCGAACGCCTTGCTGGCTTCGAGCTGAGCACCAATTGCCCGAGGTCCGATGATCCGCAGCCCGCGGCGTTCGAATTCATCGACGATCCCAAGCGCCAGCGATGTTTCGCCGCCCACAAAGGTAATTCCTATGTCGTTCGCGGCCGCAAAATCCGCAAGAGATCTCACATCGTCCGCCGCAATATTCACACAATTTGCGCTCGACGCGATCCCGGCATTTCCTGGGGCACAGAAAAGATTCTCTGTTTTTGTAGAACGACGGAACGCCGAGCAGATCGCGTGCTCACGCCCGCCCGATCCAACCACTAAAATATTCATAAACCTTTGTTAAGTCTCGGTCAGTAATTTTACCTTGACAGGTATTACCCTAAATTGTAACTTCAATTAACATCCTACACCGTTGATTCCGAAAGCGCCGAATTATGACGCTCACTTTCTTATCGGACATCAATGCATCGCGACGATAGCTTCTTCGTGCGCTCAAGCGGTCAAGGATGTCCATGAAACAATTTTAGTCAGCTGGGTTATTAGATGTCTTCGAATCCTCACATTCCTGAGAAAGACCGAAATTCTATGAGCGAAGGCTCTGCCGAATTACCGGATATGTCGATCGTCTGCCTCGACTGCAACCAGGAGTTCATTTGGACGACCGGCGAACGCACCTTTTTTCATCAGAAGGGACTTACAAATCCGCCAAAGCGTTGCAAACCGTGCAAAAGGGCAAAAAACGATCGTGTCGAAGCTGCGATCGCAGCGTCGAACGGTCAGCGGCAGAAGGTTTCGGTCAAGGTTGAATGTGCCTCCTGCGGACGCGAAACAACCGTTCCCTTCTACCCCTCTCAGGGCAGGCCCGTCCTTTGCAGGGAGTGTTTCCGCAAATAGTCCGCGCCATTTTCTTTCTACTAAGCTCAATAAGCGCAGCAATTTGCGTCCGCACCCGGGCGGCCGGCGAATTCAAATAGTCTCAAGGTAAAAAAGTCGGTTCGGTGGAGATGAGTAGGGCGGCGTCTCCCACAGCGCCGCCCTGGTGCCACAAGTCCTCACTTCTTGTGACAAACGTTCACCGGGGTGGTGAACAAAACCGATTATCCACACGGTTGAAAAAATTGCAACCCGCTAGCAAATATTATTTGTAAGTTTTTGTAAAAAATCCCCCATCTGGGGTATGCAGCAGGCACTACCTGGCGACTGAGATCGCACCGGGAAGGACGGCAAATTCGCCTGTCGGCAACTGAGCGAAGATCGAATAGGCACCCGCCGGTGCCTTTTCGTCCACAGTTACCTGGAAGCGAATCGCAGAAACATTCTCGGCATAGTCTAGGTCAGCTAGCGTTGTCTCATCTATCCTGACGAACGGAGACGAGGTGTAGAGAGCAAGCTGCGAAGCATCGAGGCCGCGGCCGCCGACCGTCATCAGGTTCGTAGAGCCCGGCCGAAGCTTGACCGCCGATGTGGACAAGAGGCCGTCAACACCAACATAAGCGAGCTCGAACGGAGCCAGAATAGCGGACGGCTTCGCTTCAAACCGCGTCACAACGCCCGATTCGACGGAAAGGGTGCCAAGATCCTCGGCGAGCGTTCCGACGCCTTCACGGGCGATCAGAACGGCGTACGTTCCTGCGCTCAGGCCCCCGAATGAGAAATCGCCGTCATTTTGAATGCGGGTTCCTGCTGAGATCTCGCCGTTCTTGTCTTCGAGTAAGATCAAGCTTCCCGTGAGAGAGCGGTCACTGTCTAGCAGCCTTCCGGTGACACGTCCGCAGCATGATCCGTTTAATGCCGCTGGGCCGTAAAGCGAACGGACAACAGCAATATCCTCTGCCGACAGTGCTTTTCTAAACGAGAAGCCGGGACCGATCGTTGAATTGATATCAACGTTCCCGTGCATCACGGAACCCATGATCTGCGAGTGGCGAAGACCGAGAAGATGGCCGATCTCGTGAGTGAGAACTCCCTCTAGGTCGTACGTAGCGTAGGAGCCATCGCTAGAGAACGCCGCGAACGGATTCAAAACAATATCAGCTTCGGTAACAAATCCGTTTCGATCAGTAAAAACACGCGTTTTGGCCGAAATGTTCGTGTCACCGGATGTAAAGAGGGCGAGATTTTCGCTTGTCTGGGCTATCGTAACAAGGCTCTCGCCGTCGCCCCGAGTGGCAGGACTTGCATCACGCCGCTTTGATTCGACAAATGCAATTTGGACGTTCGCAACCGATTCCCAAGTCGATATCGCATTCCGGATCGCTCTTTCAATATCTGTGCCGGGCTTAAAGTTTGAAGCTCCCGCAAATAGCGAACGGGAGATCGCAATGGTTATACGATCCGACCGCCACCTTGCGGGCGCGACCTTAGCTCCGGCTCCTGCCTCATATTCGGAGGCAAAAGAGCTGGTCGCGGCCGCAAACACCAAGAAGGCTGCGAGATATCGGATAACGCTTCGCATTACTATGGAGCGTCTTCGTGAACCGTGCCGTCCGCATTTACGTGCTCGAGGTCAGCAAAAGCAACGGTAAGAAGAAGCCAAACAAGGCTGAGGGTCGCAAGCACATAGAGGATCGAGATCTGTTCGTACACGATCAGCAAAGTGACAACGACAGCCACCAGTGCCATCCAGAAAAAAGCGACCGTTCGCTTGCCAAAACGTCTTTTTGATACAGGTTCCATAGGTAAACCTTGATTATAGGCGGTCAGACCGCAAAATACCAAGCAAAAATCGTCAGATCATTCGATGATGACCAACGGAAGGGCGGCATGTTTGTCGGCCGCGGGGCCCGCGATCTCGGGCGGATATTTGCGTTCGCCGCCGCCTTTTGTCATAACTTCAACGATATCGAGCGGCTGCATTTCAGGGTCTTTTTCGGTTCCGGCGGCGATCTTTTTCAGATCCGCCTCGATACGTGAAGGTTGGCCTTTGTCTCGTCGATAGATCACGACGCGGCGTTCGTCGCCGTCCTTGGCCACCCCTCCGGCCATAGCGATCAGTCTCGAAAGCGTGACCTTCTCTTTTGATGGTATCGGCCGCGGGCTCCGTACCCCGCCGATCGCATAGATCGGAAGTGCCTTTTCAACGACCACAAGATCGCCGGGCGAAATGAAAGGATCTGCGTCCGGGCGGCCGTTGACGAGATCAGAGATCTTTATCACGAAACGCCCGCTTTGCTCCTTTGCATCAGGAGCCGGGCAGCTTGGGCCTTCCGGGCGAAATATGCTCACCTCGCCTCCCGAGCTGTCCGTAATTCCGCCCGAGCGTGCTATCAGTTCCCTCAATCGGATCGGACGCTTTATCTGATAACGGTGGGGCGAGCGAACCGCACCATCAAGGATCGCAACCTGACGATTGGAGCGATCGACGATAAAGACCTTTACTTTTGGATCTCGGAGTGTCGAGGATAGCGTTCTTATGGCATCTGCAGCTATCTCCGAAGGCATCCTGCATTGTGCCTTTACAGGGTCGCCGAATTCGTTAAAACCGTTAAGAAATCCTTCCGGCGTGAGGCCGCCGCGCCAATCGTGATCGAGGCTACCTTCGACGTCAACTTCGACGATGTCGCCCGAGTGTACGGCATCGAACCGGTCTGGGGCGAAGGTTTGGGCTGTTACAGTATGTGAGAATATGGCCGCAAAAAAGAAGAACACGCCCGCGGCAAGCCCGCACGCGGTCAACTCTCCTCGTCGGCACCGCGTGTCTTTTTCTTTCCGGTGGGCTTGCTCGACACCGTTCCGGGGACGGCAAAACCTTTGAATTCCCAGTTGCAGCTGTCGCATAAGAGAAAGTACCGAAAGAAAAGCTTTGAGAGCACTGTCGTATGTCGATAACCTCGTCGAATGCGTTTGCTGCTGCAGCGAGGACAGCTTTGAGAGACCATGCAAAATTATCTTAACCTATAGATCCAAAATATTATCATCGCGGCGCGCAAGCCTTTCAAGTCCGCGATCGATCTTCCGCAAGAATTCGTCGCGATCCGGTTCTGCGGCTCGACGCCCGCCTAAAAAGAATAGCGCATCTCGGTATAGATGCCTTGCCAAAGGGACATCGCCTTCATTTTCGGCACGTTCTGCCTTTTCGATCGTATCCGAGACCTTGATCTCCGTCACGATCTCATCGAGCAGCTCTCGCGACTCCACCAACGCAGGCTCCGACGGATAGAACGCTAGAGCAGAATCGAGAACATCCGTCGCGGCCTGGGCGGCCGAGAGACGCTCGTCAGGACTCCGTTGCGAGCTTGCCTCCAGCGCAAGGGCCCTTGACTTGATCGACGCCCATTGAAGCAAATGATATTTGTGAAATTCCGCCACCGATCGCTTTGCCGACTGGAACGCGGGCAGCCTCGGCGAACCCGGGCCAATGCTGTCGAATTCCCTCTCGATCAACGAAAGATACTCGCTGCACATCTCAAAAACCTCACGATGCCCTTCAGCGAACCGAGCAAGTGTGATGGCGGCATCGGACTTTTTCTTGATGGCACGAAGCAGCTGCGCATTCTGTTCAAGGCTGAGTTTTTCGTCCTTTGGTGGGCGAACGGCGTTCTTTAGATAGACGTCGTTAAGGCTGCGACTGAATTGCCGCTCAGCGGCAAGGAATTTATTGCGGACGCGCCGAAGAATTATCTCACGCAGCGAAACGGCGCAAACAAGTACGAGACTTGCTACGATCCCTGAAGTTATCCAAGGCGTCTGCTCACCGCCGTCGTGCAAGATCCCCCAAAGCAAAAAGAAGGTGCAAAGAGAGATCGCCAGCGCCAATACGTAGTAGTTTGCCGCCGGAAGCCAGAATGGAATTCGGCCGCGATGGAGCCTGGCTGGATTTTGTCGCGATCGCTGGGCGTTTCGGTTCACTTCGACTCGCTCTCGTAAAGAGATTGGAAACTAAGAGTTCCGGGAAGACTTCCCCTTATCGCGAAATTTTAACAAAATTACGTGAAGATTCACTACTGTTTCCACAAAAGTTCGAGATTTCCCCTGATGTGTCTGGTAAACTTTTCGATTAGCCGATGGTTAGAAGGTCCAAACAAAAGACGGAGAAAAGGCCGGTGTTCGATTCGATCCGGAAGCCGACCGCGCCTCCGGCACGACGTTTTGGGGATAACGCTCCTGAGTCGGTGCGGCACCCGTCCCTACGAAAAGAGAAACATAAGAAGACCGAGGACGAGAGGGGCGAAGAATGAGCTGGTTCAGCCGAAGACCAAAGCGATCGATGACGGCCGCCGCTTGGGCGCGCCCTGAAATGAGCGTTACCTTTCGTGCGGAGATCATGCCCGGCCGGACGCGTGAAGAACGGACCTTCAAGATCGCAAAGGTCTTTCCTAATGGCCGCGTTACGCTCTACGATTTCCTCGGCGAACACCGTGAAGGAGCGTTCGAGCCGATCAACTTCCTTCGCGAAAAAGCACGGGCCAGTTTAGACGGAAATGACCCCGCCGACGGGAAAGATCCTGACATTGGATAGGCCCAACTCTTCGATCTCAGCAACTACCTGTTCACGGAACATCGGTTTGATATTCGCTACATAGACCGGGAGATCGCCGCGATCCAGCTTTTCGAGCTCAGCCTTCAGGCCGAGCGGCGTAAGATGGCGGGCCGTCGCGGCAAGCTTAGTCATTGATTCGGGAAACGCACATTCGACAACGATCGCCCTCAGGTCGTTCCGCTGCCCTGCAGCCACCCAGATCGCGTCCGTATCTGCCGTGTCGCCTGTCAGGGCGATCGTGCCGATGGCATCGCCGACAATGAATCCTGCGCTCGGCTCATTGTGATTCACCTTGACCGGAAGGATAGACAGGCCCGCAACGCTGAATTCCACCTCGAATTCGTATTCACGAAATTCCAGGACCTGCCCGAATTCGTTCTTTATCTCTTCAAAATTCGGATATATGACATCGTTGAATATATGAGATCTAAGGGCCCCGATCATCGTTAACGAAGCATGAACCCGGATCGGTGAACGCAGGGTTGAAAAAAGGTCATCAATGAAGAGCGGCAAACCTGCAATGTGATCAAGATGTGTATGCGAAAGCACGATATCACGCACATTCGGGCGATCTTCCCCGATGGCCATCGCGAGGCTTCCGGCGTCAAAAGCCGCCACGCCATTAACAACGAAGCACGCAGTATGCTGACGGGTCGAGGCCGAACCATCATCATCGAATGAGCTTTTGAGCAGCCTTATCTCCATCAATTCCTAGCGGGCGCACGTTTCGGCGCGTCCGCCGTCTATCGCATACGTCGCCCCAGTGATCCACCCGGCCTTCTCAGATGCGAGGAAATGGATCAATTCCGCGATCTCTTCGGCGTTTCCCGCACGTCCCAAAGGGTGTGTTTCTCTCGTTCGTTCGAGGAATTTTGCGTATGCCGGCTCGTCCATTCCGCCGCGTTTATGCAGGTTCGTTACTACGACGCCCGGATTTACCGCATTCACTCGGATCCCCTTCGATGCAAGATCAAGCGCCGCACAGCGCGTTAGCTGATCTACCGCAGCCTTAGAGACGCAATACGCCAGGACACCCGGGAAGGCCCGTGTGCCGGTTACGCTCGATACGTTCACGATCGAACCCTTTGTCTTCTCAAGATGCGGTATGCACTTCTGCATCAGGTAATACACCGACCGGACGTTGATATTCATTTGTTTGTCCCAGTCGGAAAGCGAGCAATCCTCGATACTGCCACCTTTTAGCACGCCTGCCGCGTTCACAAGCGTGTCAATTTGACCGAATGAATCGATCGTTTCGCTCACAATTCGGTCGAGTTGAGTGACCTCCATAACGTCACCGAGATGCGGCCGGATCGTGCCTTCCGCATCCTTTAGCTCGTCACGCAGCGCGAACAGCTCCTTCTCGTTCCTGCCAACACCGACGACGGTCGCACCATTTTCGGCAAACAGCTTTGCGGTCGCTCGCCCGATGCCGCTGCTTGCACCGGTAACGATGGCAACTTTGTTCTTCATAGCAAACTGGTTCAATTTCAAAGGTTGAATGTCGCTAGAATAACAAGCGGAGTTAGCAACTACAAAAGCGAAAGGACGCCGAAATCTCTTTCAGCGTCCTAAATTTCAGACTTGAACTGGATATGATTGCTTTAGGGTCTATGATTCGCTTGGGCGCGGGCCCGTTGGGAAGAGCTGCTCGATAGCAGCCTTAGTTTCCTCACTCTTGCGGGTCTTAAAATCCGTGACCCAATCCGTGACCGTTGATACCATATCGCGGGCCGTTGCTCTTGCGGTCTTCACGGGCTTCTTTACTGGCCTGACCGGTACATCGGCTCGCTTGACCACTTTGATCTTTCCGTTTGCTTTCATCAGCACATTCCTCCTATCTTAAGATCTTGCCTCCACAGACGGGCATTCTGTTCCTACCATTTGTAGGCAATCCAAATGCCAAAGTATGACGAAAAACCCAATTACTATTTGCAAAAAGAGCGAATTTACGATTTTGATTGCAAAAACCGGTATTTTCGTTGTCCGGATTCAATATGTTTAACGCTTTTTTTTCTGATTTGTTCCCATGAGTTGTCGATTTCGGACAATTCGAGCAAGTTTTTGCCCGAAAGCGTGTTCAGGGTCTTCCTTTCCATTCCCTTGAGGCTTATTCTATAAACCGAGTTTTGAACCTCTTCGACCTTGCCATCATCTACCTTGCCTGCGGTGCCCCCTTCGCCGTCCAATACTGGTTTCGGCTCAAAGGACGCAGCCGCTTGGAGAAATCTGCAAAATGCGTCCTTGCAGGGCTTGCCTGGCCGGTATTTGCCGTTCTCTATGCGGTTGAGGCCGTCAAGCAGTTCGGCCGGCCGGTTCCTCCACAAGCCGAAGCAAAGCGGCTGATCGAAGAGATCCGCCGATCGCTCGAGAACTCGGTCGATCTGTCCGGAAGGCCTGATGCCGCCTTCGAATTTCGCCGGGCCGTGCTCCGCTGGGCGGAGTTGGCGATCGCCGTCCAAGAACCGACGACCGCACCGGCCGCAGCGGGAGTTTGGGAGATCGCGGGACATTCAAAGGCCGGAATCGCGTCGGCGGCCTACATCCATAGGGAAAGGCGACTCCTTGAAGCCCATTTCGCGGCGGCTCGTGAAGACATTCTCGGCCTCGCTGAATCGCTCAAGGACAACGCCAATTTCCGCACGCGAGCGATCGAGGCCGCGAGGCTATTGGCCGATGAACTGACCGTCCAAACCCTGTTGGGATCGGGCAACTCGGAATCCTCCGCCGTTTCTTCTGCGTAAGATCAGATGCTGATTTTGCTCCATCTTTGCTCTGTGTTCCTGCTCGTCGGGCTGGGCTTCTATGTGTTTGCCGCCGATCCGCGCCGCCGCGCCCATCAAGCGTTTGCCGCATTCATATCGTTCCTTGCCCTTTGGACGATCAAAGATCTTATCTTTTGGGATTTCTATCCAATAGATGCAGCGGCCGGGATTTGGGCGGCAGCTAGCTTTATCATCGCTTTGCTGATGAATTTCGTATTGGTCGCTTTCGCCTGGGTCTTCCCGGAAAATTCGCGGACTCCGCGCAGAAAGGCTGCGATCCTTCTTGCACCTGCATTGATCTTCGCTCCGGCCGCAGCCTTTGGACTTTTGTGGGACAAAGCCGGCTTCATCGACGGCCAATTCTCTATAAAGCTCACGCCGCTCGCGTATGCGTTCGTAACGTACGTCTATTTTCTCTTTTTTTACGGCTCTATCGTTCTTTTCGGCAAATACCGAAAATACCGAGGCACCGAGAGCGGGTCGCAGCTTGGTGCCATTCTGCTGGCTCTTGTTATTACCGGCGCTTTAAAGACGGTTGCGAACATCGTCTTTCCGCTCTTTGGAAACTACGATCTCATACCTCTCAGCTCGATCTTCGTGCTGCCCGGCGTGCTTATATACGCTTACGCGATCTTTAACTTCCGGCTCTTTTCGCTCACGTCCGCTCTCACGCAGTTTCGGCTCTTTCCGGTCGCATACAAGGTGGCTATATGCATTGCTGCGGTCGCTGTATCAAGTTTTGTGATCTTTCAGATACCGATCGTATGGTGGGCGTTCCATAACGGAATGGATGCGGAGGCATGGCGTCGCTATCTCGTTTTCAGCGTGATCTCGGCCCTTGTCCCAAATCTCCTGCTTGTGCTTCTCGTGCTTAGAACGGTCTTGCGGCCGCTCAAAAGAGTAACGCTGGCTGCCGTTGCGGTCGCAAAGGGTTCTTATGGAGCGGAGGTCGATCTGCGCAAGACGAATGACGAGATCGGAGTACTCGCGGAATCTTTCAACAAGATGAGCCGCAAGCTCGCAGACGACATCGAGGAACTGCGGCTCCTGAACGAACGGATGATCGAGACCGAAAAGTTGAGCGCGATGGGAACCCTTGCGGCAGGTGTCGCCCGCGAGGTCAGCACGCCGCTCGGAGCCATATCTGACAAGGTCGAAGCGATGCGCCGCGAAGAAGGCCATTCCACAAGCACGCGCGAGGATCTCAGCTTGATCGCCTCGCAGATCGCTCTCGTTACCGACATCATCGCGGATATGAAGGCCTTTGGCCGCATGGACGGCACGGTAAAGAAAAGCGTGTCAGTGAATGACGTCGTCCTTGCCTCGCTTCGCCTGACGAGCATGGGCGTGAACGATGCACAGATCGAAACAGATCTTGACGCGAACTCGCCGAGAGTTCTCGGAGACGAGGGCGGGCTCATTCAACTCGTCCTGGACCTTATTCGGAAGGTGCGTCTAGATCCACTTTCCGAGCTTACGCCGATCTCGGTCTCGACATACACAGCTGGGGCCCAGGTGCTCATCGATATAGCTCAAACTAGCGGCAGCGCCGGCCCCTCGTCCCATTCTGAGACCGACGCGGCGAGCCTCGACCTTTGGATCAGCCAAAAGTTAGTTTCTGCTCATGAGGGAACTCTCACATCATTCGTGGACGAAAGGAGTCGCAGAGGATTCACGATCGCACTGCCGCTGCTTGAACAAAAAGATGCTGCCCGCGTATTGACACCGAGCACGTTTTAGTTGAACGTTATCTTTAGGCTCCAATACAACTTAATTCGAGGAAACAGCAATGAACAAATTTCTGTCGTTACTGTTGGCTACTGTCCTAACGGCTGCGTACGCAGCCGCTCAGGATAAGCCAACGGCCTTTGTTAATGCGAAGGTGATTCCGATCTCCGGCCCTGCGATCGAGCAAGGCATCGTGATCATCCAAAATGGCAAGATCGTCGCGGTCGGCGATGCCCGAACCGTAAAGCTTTCGTCAAATATGACCGTGATCGATGCGAAAGGAAAGGTGATAATGCCCGGTATCATCGATTCGCACAGCCATATCGGTAATCCGGCGGGTGGAGACGGCTCTTCGCCGATACAGCCTGATGTTCGCATTCTGGACAGCGTCAATCCCTTGAGCGCAAGTTTTCAGCGCGCTCAGAGCGGCGGCATTACTACCGCGAACGTTATGCCCGGTTCGGGACATCTGGACAGCGGCCAGACACTTTATCTAAAACTTCGCGACAACGTGGATAAGATCGACGATCTTTTCATTCTCGACAAAGACGGCCATTATATGGGCGGCATCAAGTTCGCGAACGGCACCAACCCGATCCGTCCGGGCGGCGGAGCGTTTCCCGGAACTCGTGCCAAATCCGCCGCACTCGTCCGAGACGAATTCATTAAGGCCCAAGAATATCGCGACAAGGTTGCAAAAGCGGCCGGCGATGCATCAAAGCTTCCGCCTCGCGACCTGCGAATGGAAGCTCTCGTCGAGGTTCTTGACCGAAAGCGGACCGTGCATTTCCACACTCATCGTCACGACGACATTCTGACCGTGCTTCGCCTGCAGAAAGAGTTCGGCTTCAAGCTCGTTCTTCATCACGTGAGCGATGCGTGGGCGGTCGCCGATGAGATCAAGAAGGCGAACGTTCCCGTCTCGATAATCTTCCTCGATTCGCCGGGCGGAAAGATCGAAGCGAAGGACATCAAGGCCGAAAATGGAGCGATCCTCGAAAAGGCGGGCGTCCTTATCGGTTTTCATACTGACGATGGAATTACCGATTCGCGTTGGTTCCTGCGTTCGGCGGGAATGGCTGTCCGCGCCGGAATGTCGCGTGAAAAGGCACTCTATGCCCTAACACTCGGCAACGCAAAGATCCTCGACATCGACGACCGCACCGGTTCGCTTGAGGCCGGCAAGGATGCCGACCTCGTTATCCTCTCGGGCGATCCGCTCAGCATTTACACACACGTCCTTGAGACTTGGGTCGAAGGCAAGAAGGTATTCGACCGCAGCGACCCGAAAGACCGCCTGATACAGACCGGCGGATACGGCGCGACAAACGACCGTTTCATGGATACCGATCACGATGACGGAGGACAGGAATAATGAACCGCAACATACTTAACAAACTCGCCTTTTTGGCGTTCGCAGTCGCCGTCACGCTTTGCGCGTCGCAAACATTCTTTGCACAGATCGCCGTCAAAGGCGAAACCGTTTTCACAATGGCGGGCGAACCGATCAAGAACGGCGTCGTACTCGTAAAGGACGGCAAGATCGAGGCGGTCGGCGCCGCCGCACAAGTGTCGATCCCTTCGGGCTATCGCGTTATTTCGGCAAAGGTCGTCACACCCGGATTGATCGACGCTCACTCGGTCGTCGGGCTTAATGGTTACCTGAACCAGCCGACCGATCAGATGGCCCTTGACGGCAGCGGCCCGATACAGCCTGAGCTTCGCGCGTTCGATTCCTACAACTCGCGGGAAGTACTCGTCCAATGGCTACGTGAATTCGGTGTTACGACCGTGCATACGGGTCATCAGCCTTCGGCTTTGGTTTCCGGCCAGACGATGGTCGTCAAGACGTTCGGCAACGAAGTCGACGACGTTATGATCGTCCCCGAGGCGATGATCTCCGTAACACTCGGCCGTGACGGCCTCGCCGGCCAGGGCAAATCACCCGGTACTCGTGCAAAGCAGATCGCGATGCTCCGCGCAGAACTTATAAAAGCTCAGGAGAACGCCAAGAAGACCGAGCGTCCCAAAGACCTTCGTTCCGTCGCCTGGCTCAGCGTGATAGACCGCAAGGTTCCGCTCCTCATCACGGCCGACAAGGCTCAGGACATTATGTCCGCCCTGCGTCTTGCGAAGGAATTCAACTTGCGGATCGTGCTCGATTCGGTCTCCGAAGCGCAGCTTGTGATGAAGGAGATCAAGGAGTCCGGCTTCCCCGTCATCGTTCATCCGACGATGGCTCGTCCGGGCGGGGACAGCGAATCGCTATCGATGGAGGACGCGGCCAAGATCAAGGCTGCGGGCATTCCCGTCGCCCTTCAGAGCGGCTACGAAGGCTATGTGCCTAAGACGCGTGTCGTTCTTTACGAGGCTGGAATGGCGGCTCAGAACGGCCTTACGCAGCGTGAGGCTCTCGAACTCATCACCATCGACGCCGCGAAGATACTCGGCCTCGACGGACGCATCGGTTCGCTCGCAGCAGGAAAAGACGCCGACATCGCGCTCTACGACGGCGATCCGCTCGAATGGACGACGCACTGCGTCGGCACCATCGTCAACGGTAAGGTCGCAAGCGAGGTCGTCCGCTAGTTTTTTTCGGCGGCTGATACTTTTCATTTACGTCCAACGCCTTACGTTACGGCGGGAGAAATTTCTCTCCCGCGTCACGTACGGCGTTGGACATATTTTTATGAAAAGACAGATCGTTTCCCTGCTTATTCTTACTGCACTTTTTGGTTCGGTTCTCGACATAGTCGCACAGCGCCGAAAGGCCGCCTCGGTACCTGCAGCCCCGAAATGCTCAGGCGCTTGGACCGGCACGATAACTTACAAACGAACTCAATCGGCCTCCGACAACAAGACGATCCAGCGCGTCTCCGGCCGCGGCCAGGACACGCGGAACTGGCAGATGTCTTACGCCTACAACGCGAACGTTACCGTCGCCGAATCGCCTGAGAAGAATGGTTCGAGCATCGGAATGGCGACGATCAGCCACCAAATGTCGTCGAAAGAGCGCGTTGACGCCGTCGAGAAGAACTCGTGCGACCGTGGAAAAACATGGCGAGACATGCGCGGCACCTCGACATCTGAGACGAGCACGAGCGGCCAGGCAAGCGGCGAATCGGCCAACGTCGGGATCAACATCAACTCCGATGGAACGTATTCTGTCAGCGTCGGCCTGCCGCAGATCAAAGGAAAAACTTCCGGCAGCCAGTCGTCAAGTTTCAGCGGCCAATGCACGGCAAAGGAAGGCTCGAACCTCTCGATGCCGCCGACCGAAACGACGATCGAGGGCAATTCACTCACGTCTGACGGAACAACGCGGATCAACCCGGACGACCCGAACAAGCTCTCCGGTTCATACTCATACACTTGGCAGAATGTGACCGAGACGATCACCTGGAACCTGCAGAAATGCGGCGCACCGCTCCGCATCACCGATCTTAAGTTCGCGGATATGAAATTCCCGAATTGGAACGATTGGCAGGACATCGTACCGCAGAAAGGCACGATCGACGGCAACCTTGTTAAGATCAAGGCGACCGTGCTCAACGCATCCGGCGAGACAAAATTCGCAGATCTTAAATTCAAAGAGACGTTCAAGGGCGATAAATGGGATGGTGCAAGGCCGGACGGCCTTCTCGAGAACGGCGAAACATCGGTTCGGCTCGACCCGGGCGATTCTCGCGAGGTCGAGATCGTATGGGATTCATCAGGCTACGCGTGGTTCGATGACGGCCGTCCGCGTCTTCTGCAGCGTATCAAAGCAGAGCTATACGAGAACGACAAGAAGACGGACGAGAAGATCGAGAATCTGAAGGTCGCCCCAAAACCGCTCGTTCTAGTCCACGGACTCTGGAGCAGCTGGAAGGCCTGGGAGACTTGGCAAAATATTCTGACGACGAGCCATTCCTACGACTGGAAAGCCTTCCCTGTCGGCGAAAAGCCGGAGAAGGGTGTGATGGATACCGGCGGCGAGTTTCTGTCGTCGGCACCGACAAAAACGATCCACGGCAACGCGGTCGAGGTCGATCGATACGTGAAATACGCTCAGGAAGATCGCAACGCGTGGCACGTCGATATCGTCGCGCATTCGATGGGCGGACTGATCTCACGCGAGTACATTCAGGCGTTCATGAAGCCGGTCGAGGATGGCCGCCCTCGTGTCTCCCATCTCGTGATGCTCGGAACGCCGAATATGGGCAGTCCGTGTGCCGACACGATGGACATCGCGTTCTCGATCACGGGCACGACGCCGAATGCCGTCCGCGAACTAAAGCCCGACGTCGTGGCCGAATTCAATCGGGTCGTAACGGCCCGGAAAGGCGTGAAATTCTCCGTCCTCGCGGGCAATCCGCTGCCGACGATGTGCAAGAAGATCGAGTGGAATGACGGTGTTGTGGCGGTCTCGTCAGCCCATCGGGTCATCAAGGACAAGGGCATCTCAAGCAGCTTGCATACCGACCTCACCGGCACGAAGGACTTTTCGGATTTCGTCAAACCACGGCTTGCGATCGGTCCGAAAGGCGACCACAACCCGGACGTGCCTACCGGAGCGAGTTCTTCGATGCCGAACACGAAATTCTATGGTGCCGGAGCAGGCCCGTTCTTTGGCTCATCGCCGGTGTTCAATGATTTTCAGGATATCGGAAAGGCGGTCACGGTCGCGGGAAAGCAGACGACGGAGATCGAGCTATCGCTCGAGGCCCGAAACGATCTTGGCATCACGATAATGGCCGACGCCTCGGTCAGCATCGAGCTGATCGACCCGGCCGGGAAGGTCGGCGGCAAGAACCTTGCCAACACGCCGGAGGCTCGCGCATGGTTCCGCTCGATCTATCTTAAGACGCCGGTTGCTGGAGGAACGTGGAAACTGCGCGTTACCAACACGTCCGAAGTCGAGCGACCTGCGTACTTCGCGATATGGTCGAACGCCAGATAGCCGAGGACACGCCGTCCTTCGAACCAGACCCCGGCAGTCCGCTTAACTGCGGGCTGCCGGGCCGTTTGAACCTCGAACCTCGAACCTCGAACCTCGAACCTCCACCTTGAACCTTGAACCTTGAACTATGAACCTTGAACTATGAACCTTGAACTATGAACCTTGAACTATGAACCTTACGGCAACGCCGTGATCCGCAGATCATCGATATTGTCGGCGACCGTCACGCTCCGCGGCTCGAACCGATGACGCTTGCTTGACGCCGTCACGACGTACGTCTCGCCTGTCTCGACCGCCGAAAACCTGAAATATCCAAAGGACGATGTGATCACCGTTCGCCTCTCACCTCTCGGCGATATCAACGTCACCATCGCACCGCTTATCCCGCTCCCAAACCTATCCACGACCTGCCCCTTCACAATAGCATCCGCCGCCGTCGTCACCAAGCTGATCTGAAAGTTGTCGATCCCGGCTAAGGCGTCTGACCCGGCCTCGTCCTTGTCGTACCATCGGATATAGAGATATTGTCCCGGATCCCAACCAATGCCCCGCAGAACCTGAGTCTTCGTCCCAAGGACAAAGAACGGATCGATTATCGATTGCCCTCCAGGACCACCAATGCCGCTCGTTGGTGTAGAAAAGCTAAGAGTATCGGGGATTTCTTCAAGGTCGCCCGGTGTATGCCAGGAATCAGGAGCGGCGGCAGCATCGTTGAAAGTCCCCGCTCCAGTATCATCGATAACTGTGCTCGGCGCCGAAGCGTTAACGAGCCATCTCACGGGAAAATCGTTGACTGTGGAGCTGGGGTTTCGCGCGATGACGGCGTCATAAGAAACGCTAACGCTTACGATCGAGTTCGGTGTATCGTTTCGAAGAACGACGCCAAAGTATCCGCTGGCACGAGTTGAAGCAAGAGAACCGAATGCTCGACTGGGTGTCAACTCTCCCGTGTATATGGAATAGAAGGCTCCCGTCGAATTGTTTCCTTTATTCCTTCCCCACCTTGACTCTGTTGACAGTCCATATACATACCAGCCCTGTATAGCTCCCCCGTCCGCAAAGCTTGCCAGTTCTAACATTGTTCGTTGAGAGATATCGGTGGCTGTATTTGTCGAAAGGGTGAAGGATTGAAAGTCCTGAGAATAGTTACCGGTAAATCCCACGGCTGTCGCCGGGCGGTGGTGTTGACTTCCCTGACCATAAATTGAAAAAAGAGAACCGAATACGAGAACAAGTGCTCCAAGACAGCAAAGCACATCAAATTTTTGAAAATGCACCAGTGGGAAACTCCTTATTGTTTGCTGAATTTATACCGCGTTGAGGATATTGGGTCAAGGCTGGATAGGATCCGGATCACTTCGTGCAGATCGTGCATCTTGTGCAAATCGTGCACTTTGATACGTTTTGTGCGGTTTGTGCTTCAAATGCGCGCGCCGTTTCGCTATGATGACAACACGGTCGAAACGGCCGTTCGTTCATTGACAAGCTAAATTCAGATTTCAGTTTGCAGTGCCGGGTCTCAGGCTTCAGGTTTGGGATCCCTATCTCGAATTTCAAATTTCAGATCTGAGATTTTAGACAGGCTTTTGCTCCGTGGATTCGGGAATCATCGGTGGTTCTTGCGGCTTGCCGCAGCGCAGTGCGGCCGGGCTGGCCCGACCGATGTACGAAACAAGTGATCTCGGAGGCGGCTTGCCGCCGACAAGGACACACTCCCTACCGGTCGTGTTTCCGCCTCGCCGCATCCAAACCTTCGCGAACGCTACGCGTTCTTTGCGTTTAAATTCCCGTTTAAAAACGCAAAGTACGCCAAGCGAAACCCCGCAAAGACCACAAAGGTTTTCGATCTCAAATTTCACATTTCAGATCTGAGATTGGTCAGGTCGTCCCCGTAGGGGACGGGAGAATATAGCCCAGGGTAAGGCCGTCGCGGCCGCCACCCTGGGAAAGAGGTCGCAAAACAGATCGATGGAGCTCCGTTAGGAGCGACAGAGG
>OEIU01000017.1_pt1 | contig 159792 bp, 137 predicted proteins | sample 1539221 | NCBI WGS metagenome assembly OEIU01 (sample SAMN03792071, study PRJEB22550) | activated sludge metagenome | feature: wastewater treatment plant; material: activated sludge; isolation source: Wastewater treatment plant of a petroleum refinery complex | place: Argentina: Zarate... | reverse complement strand
CCAATCTTAATTGATTCTTGCTTTCCTACTGGTGTAATTTTACGGGAGCAGGTCAACAGCTGGGTCGCTGCTTGCTCGCAGATATGGCTACGAAGATTTGGTCCGGGCAACTGGCACTTCAGCCGTTCCTGCACGAACATCCGATATTGTGCGGTTGAAATTGCCTGCTTTTGGCCAGTTAGTGTAATTTCGCCAGGAAGCGAGAGTACATCTTCCTTGCTATCGTCGGAGTGGATCATCTGCCTGTCGACTGCATACCTGACAAGGTCATTGAATGAGCTAAATCCAGCCCGTTTATGGTCAAAGTCGGCTTGGAGTTGCCTCATCTGCTGTTGGACAGCAGATATTGATGCTGTTTTTCCGCTATTGTTGACGACCTGTACAGCGCGGACCAGGAGGCTCGCAAATTCGTCTTTAAGGGTCACATGTTCAGATCTTATGTGGTCTTCTGGCGAGTCTTGACGAACACCACTAGGGTGCGAGTCCACCTCGGGAAAATCTGATTCAGGCGATGAGATCGACGATCCAGCCAGATCTTCAAAATAGAAGAGGCTGTCACACGCTCGTCTATAGATTACAGCCGTACTACGATCGCTTCCAGTAATGCCGATGACAGTCTTATTCTGTTCTTTCAATTTTAGAAACAGGGGAACATAGTCGCTATCACCCGAAATTATCGCGAACTTAGAGATGCTTGGAAGTGTAAAAGCAGTGTACAGAGCTTCGACGGCGAGGCGCATATCAGCCGAATTCTTGTACTGCGTAATGTATGGAATATCTTCGTGGAGGAAGAGATGGTCACGAAGCATTCGTCGGACTTTATCCTCTTCGTGACTTAACTTAGCTCCTGCTAGGGAACGCTTTATGTCGCCAAACGATCGGCGGACTGTTATACGTCCATCGTCCTTTAGTTTTTCTATCACGTCAGCAACATCAATTGGAAGTTGGAGATCCGTACAGAACCCAATAAGGTTCTCGACGTCCAAGAACACAGCAATTTGTTCAATCTGATCCATATTCAAGTCAATAATAGCATCAACATAAGATAGAGCCAGCGATTCAAGTATCCGCGCGGCAGTGGGCAGATGAAGCGGGGCGGAGAATTCCAAAAGAAAAAACCGTTTACGCTACGCGATCTTGATGTCTGAGACGACGCGCCGGATCTTGCCGTCGGAACTTGGAGCGTCAGGTTTCAATCCGAGCGTAAGCGATGAATAGAGGCCTAGGCATTGCGCGAAGAGTACATAGGGTAGGGCTAGGTAATCATCGGCTAGAGTTGAAAGGGGAAGCTCTATTGTGGTGTCGGCGATCGAGTTCAGGTCAAGTGAGTCCGGGCCGATAGCGAGAATCGAACCAGCCGCCGCCTTTGTTCGAACTTCCTCCAAAAGGCCGAGTTCGATCTTCTGCTTTGCTGCGTCGTTCGAGACGAAGCCCACTACGAGCGACCTCTTGTTCAGCCAAGAGAGCGGGCCATGCCGAAGGCCCAAAAATGATTCCGACATAGTCGAGTGAAATCCGCCGGACAGTTCGAGCACCTTTAGAGAGCTTTCCTCCGCGACCGCTCTTAGCGGGCCGCTGCCAAGGAAGCAGATCCGTTCGAAACGATCAGCAGCGATCTTGCGTCCGGTGTCGGCAATATCACTCAGGTGATCTGCCGCAATCGCGGATATCGTTGAAACTACGCCCTCAAATTCGGTCAGGTCGTTGATGTGGGCAAGACATTGACCTGCGACAACCATATTTGTAAACGAACTTGTCATGGCAAGCCCGCGATCGTTCGTTTTGTCATCGAGTACGACGCATAACACGTTGGGTTTGCCCGCCGCAAACTTATTCGCCATTTTGCCGCCCTTGCTGCACGTTACAATGAGGTGCGCGATCTGCGGATAACGATCAATTGCCGTCTCGAGCACCTTCACGCCTTCGAAGCTGTCACCGGAACGCGAAAATGAAATCCACAACGGACGAGGATCGACTCTCTCCGACTCAAGCATCGGCTTCATATCTGTGAGCAGATCTGTGCTAGGTACAGCTTGAGCAGTAACCTTCCACTTTCTTCTCAGAAGGGGTGCGACCGCTCTGCCGATATAATCCGAAGTGCCTGCACCGATAAGCGTCACCGATGTCGGGCTGAAAGTATCAACAAAGCTTGCGATCAGGGACCGCATTGTCTTCACGATGCGGAGAGTTTCGAGCCATGTTTCGGGCTGCTGCACGATCTCGGACGGCGTGAACTCCAATCCGAAAGAAGCCTTCGCAGAGGGCGAAAGCTGAAGGATCTCGCTGAGCGTCAGTTGGTCGGGCGATGCATCTATCATTAGCCAAGTTCGTACGGCTTCCGAGCACACTTTCGTAAAAAAGTTCGTTTCGCCGAATTGCTTGTTCGCGTCAAGTTTCTATAATATATTACGCTTTTCCGATTTGCCGAAAGTGATGTAACTATAACCAGACACAGACGGGGAGACAGCTGTGGCGAAATCCAAAGACATCGTCGTTATCGGTGAGTTGAATGTGGACCTCATCGCTTCGGGCGTGAACACGGGGCCCGTTTTAGGCACCGAAGTTCTTGCCGCCGACTTCAACATTGCGCTGGGGAGCGCGTCGGCCATCTTCGCTTGCGGGATCGCGCGTCTCGGCCACAGCGTAACCTTCGTGAGCCGGATCGGGAATGACGATTTTGGCCATTTTTGTCTCGAATCTCTCGTCCAGCGGGGAATCGCGACCGACCATATTGAGATCGATGTTCAGTCAAAGACCGGTGTCACTGTCGTTATAAGCACCGCAGAGGATCGCGCCATGGTAACCTTCCTCGGCGCGATCGCCGAGCTTTCACTTACAGAAGTTCCCGCGAACATTTTCCAAGACAACCGACACCTTCATTTGACCTCCTACTATCTGCAGAAAGCTTTGCAGCCTGATTTTCCATATTTGCTCGACTCGGCCAAAGCCGCGGGCGCTACAACGTCTTTTGACCCGAATTCGGATCCTGATCAAGGCCGCGACGAAAAGGTGTTGGAGATCTGCCGCCACGCCGACATTTTGTTTCTGAACGAGGACGAAGCAAAGCTCTTGGCGGATACCGGCGACATAGAAGAAGCCGGACGATACTTGAATGGACTGTCTCCGACCGTCGCGATCAAACTGGGTGCAAAAGGCGCGATCGGGTTTAGGGACAATGAAATAGAACACGTCGAAGGCTTCAAGATCGATGCAGTTGACTCGACCGGCGCAGGTGATTCTTTCGCCGCCGGTTTTGTCCACGCCTACCTTGACGGCTCGGACCTTAAGACCTGTCTTAAGATCGGCAATGCCTGCGGTGCATTTTCGGCGTCGAGGCCCGGCGGCACGGACGGCCAGGCTGATCAAGAAGAACTGGAAAGGTTCTTGATGTACGCGGCACTGCGTACATAGGAATTTGGCCGCGGAACCCATTAAGTAGAACTAATGCAGCTTACTTCAAGCCGAAATATTCTCGACGAGGCACGGGCAACTGGTCGTGCCGTCGCCGCTCTGAATTTTTATAATGCGGAGACTTTGCGGGCGCACATTGATGCCGCAAATGAATGCGGGGCCTCGATAATCCTGCAGACGACGGAATCAACGATCAACTATCTCGGCATTGAACTCATCGTCGCGATGGCAGGTGCGGCGGCGGTCGAGACGTCCCATCCTGTAGCGTTGCACCTTGACCACGGCGGGAGCTTCGAACTCGCGAAGCGATGCATTGAAGCCGGCTATTCATCTGTAATGATCGATGGTTCAAAACTGCCGTTCGAGCAAAATATAGAGCTGACTTCGCGCGTTGTTGAGCTTGCACATAAGGAAGGAGTCTCGGTCGAAGGGGAATTGGGACACGTTACGCAGAATGACGATAACGAAAATATCTCGGATTTTTTCACGCGACCGGAAGATGCGAAGGCATTTGTTGAAAGCACAGGCGTTGATGCTCTCGCGGTGGCGATCGGAACGGCACACGGCTTTTACAAGGGTGAGGTAAAGCTTGATCTTCCACGGCTACGGGAGATACGTGATGTGGTGGGTGACACCTCGCTCGTGCTCCACGGCGGCTCGGGCGTACCGGATGAGTTGATGCGTGATGCGATACGAAGCGGGATCGCTAAGATCAATTTTGGAACTGAGCTGAAAAATGCGTTCACCCTTGCGGTAAAAGATTCGCTTCTTGCAAGCGATGATATCGACTTGCGGCGGACCTTCGCACCGGCAGTAGAAGCTGTGCGGCGAGTTTCTTCCTCGAAGATCCGCGTGTGTCAGCTGGCGTGAAAGGTTTTTACAAACTAGATCGGGAGACCTTCTTGTGCAAGTAACCCTAATTGACTGGATCATCGCGATAGCTGCGGTTGCGATCTGTTTCGTTCCGGCATTGTTCGTGAGCAAACGCTCATCGAAGAACACCTCGGAGTTTTTTGCTTCTGGACGATCCGTGCCGTGGTGGCTTGCGGGACTGTCGATGGTCGCAACGACGTTCAGCAGCGATACGCCGAACCTAGTAACGGACATTGTTCGCCGCAACGGTGTCGCGGGGAATTGGGTTTGGTGGGCATTCGTTCTGACGGGAATTGCGACCGTCTTTTTTTACGCTCGCCTGTGGCGACGCTCGGGCGTTCTTACGGATCTCGAGTTCTACGAAATACGGTATTCAGGAACTGCGGCCGCGGCGGTTCGCGGATTTCGAGCGGTTTACCTGGGGCTGCTGTTCAACTGCCTGATCATGGCTACCGTGAATCTTGCCGCGTGCAAGATCGCCGCGGTGCTTTTTGGACTCGACCGCTGGCAGACGCTGCTCGTTGTTGGACTTTTGAACGTGGCTTTTGCCGCTCATTCCGGCCTTTGGGGCGTTCTCGTCATCGACATGATCCAGTTCTTTATCAAGATGACGGCGGTCGTCGCGGCGGCCTACTTTGCCCTTACCTTGCCGCAGGTCGGAGGTCTAAGCGGAATGGTCGAGAAGGTTTCGGCGATGAAGGGACCGGGCGGCATCGAATATCTGAACATCCTGCCGGATTTCAGTAATAACTGGGAGATCGCCGTTGCTGTTTTCATAATGCCGATCGCGGTCCAATGGTGGGCGGTCTGGTATCCGGGGGCGGAACCGGGCGGCGGCAGCTACATCGCCCAACGAATGCTCGCGTCAAGATCCGAAAAGGATTCGCTTGGTGCCGTACTCTTTTTCAACCTCGCACACTATGTTCTAAGGCCTTGGCCATGGATACTTGTCGGCCTCTGTTCGCTCATCATTTATCCGCAGCTGTCGGACATTCAAGCGGCATATCCGCACCTTGATCCGAGTCTGATCAACCACGATATCGCTTTTCCCGCAATGCTTAAGTTCCTGCCTATCGGTTTCGTCGGATTGATGGTCGGCGGACTTGTTGCGGCAAATTCTTCCACGATCCTGACACATCTGAACTGGGGTGCATCGTACCTCGTGCATGACTTTTACCGGCGATTCATTAAGAAGGACGGAAGCGAAAAGCATTACGTAGCGATGGGACGCCTTGCCACGATAATGCTCTTCTTTGTCTCATCTGGTGTCGTGTTCGTACTCGATTCCGCTAAAGATGCATTCGATATTATTCTTCAGGTCGGCGCCGGTACGGGATTGCTGTACTTGCTCCGCTGGTATTGGTGGAGGATAAATGCATGGTGCGAGGTGGTCGCGATGATCAGCTCCTTTGTGGTGTCGGTAGGCTTTATCGCACTCGGTAGGGAAGGGATACTTACGATGGAATCTGCACCCAAGCTGATATTAACGGTGATCATTACGACCGTTTGTTGGCTGATCGCTGCCTACTTTGCCCCGCAGACCGATCGTCAGACGCTGATCGAGTTTTATAAGAAGGTTCATCCCGCAGGCCCGGGCTGGGAAACCATCCGAAAGGAAGCAGGAGTTTCAAAAGAGGCCGCACGCAGGCACGGAGATAACATTCCAGCGGCGTTGCTCGGATGGGTCTCCGGCTGCGCGATGACGTGGTCGGCGCTGTTTTCGCTCGGCAACTTTCTCTATGGAAGAATGGAATATGGTTTCGCGCTTCTGATCGTTTTTATCGTGAGCAGCTTAACTCTATTGAGAGTCGTTTCACGGCTTTGGGCGACGGATTCTGGCGGTGCGATCGATGAAGCGGTAGATGGCTGAGAATACAGATAAGTTCATTGACATGGTAACGGCGTCGGCACGCGTGGAATTGCCGCTGTCGGATTTTGCACCGAGACATGGTCTCCGCGTGCGGAATACGACCGTTGAGCGGGCAAAATTCCCGTGTATCGATTACCACAATCACCTAGACGCGCAGACTCCTCGAGATGTCCTTACGATCATGGATGCCTGCAACATCGAGCGGGTCGTGAATATCACAATGCAAACCGGCGAAGCCGCGTTCGAAGTGCATCGGAAGTTCAAGGCCGCCGCACCGAATCGTTTTGAGACTATCGCTTGGTTCGATTGGAGCGACCAGCACGAAACGGGCTTTTGGGAGCGCTCGCTTGAGCGACTGGAACGCTTCGCGGATGCCGCCTTTCGCGGCATTAAACTTTGGAAAGATCTTGGCTTAACCCTTAGGGATGCGAACGGTGAAATGCTTCGCGTAGATGACGAACGGCTTGCACCATTCTTCGAAAAGGCGGGTGAATTAGGGATGCCCGTGATGTTTCACACTGCCGATCCCGACGCCTTCTTTTTGCCGATCGACCGTTTTAACGAGCGTTATGAGGAATTGGCCGCTCACCCAGATTGGGGATTTTACGGCTCACATTTCTCTAAGGATGAGCTTTTGGCTCAGCGTGACAGCGTCTTTCCTCGGCATCCAAAGACGACATTCGTATGCGCACACTTGGCTGAGAAGTCAGAGGACCTTGCGTATGTCGGGCGTCTCCTCGATCTGAATCCAAACCTGTTTGTCGATATCGGTGCGCGAACAGCGGAACTTGGCCGCCAGCCTTACACATCCCGGGAATTCTTCCTCAAGTATGCGGATCGGATCGTGTTCGGAACGGATCTTGTCCCGGATATCGAAATGTATCGGCTTCATTTTCGCTTTCTCGAAACGCGGGACGAATACTTTGATTATCCTTCGCATGCTTCGCGTCAAGGCAGGTGGCAGATCTATGGTATCGATCTGCCGGACGATGTGCTTAAGAAGCTCTATAGAGAAAATGCGCTGAGGTTGCTGGAAGCAAGGTGATAGACCCGAGGATCGTTGGCGTTAGAACATACTTGTTAGCTGCTGTGCTCTTTGCGGCGGTGCCGACAGCCTTGCGTGCGCAGTACGACATTATTCCAAGGCCGCAAAGTCTCAGGCGGGGGGTCGGCGTGTTCCTGCTCGACAGGTCAACGACCGTCGATTCGCCCACCGATGATCGTTCGAGAGAAGTTGCAGAGTATCTTCGGGATACGGTCAGAGCTCAAACGGGTATCTCTATCTCTAGATATAGGCATGGAAAAAACAGGATCGAAATTCGTTTTGACCCGAACATTGTGGGCGACGAAGCCTATCGCCTTACTGTAAGCGAGAGCCGCGTCGTTATTGAAGCGAGCAATTCAAAGGGCCATTTCTGGGCAGTGCAGACACTTCGTCAGATCCTTCCGCGCACAAGAGGAAGCGTCGCTTCGATTCCGGCCTTAGTGATCAACGACAAACCTGAATATTCTTATCGCGGACATATGCTGGACGTCGGTCGGCATTTTTTCCCCGTTGAATTCATTAAACGGCAGATCGATCTGCTTTCGTATTACAAGATCAATACGTTTCGCTGGCACTTGACCGAAGATCAGGGTTGGCGCATCGAGATCAAAAAATATCCAAAGCTTATTGCTGTCGGAGCTTGGCGCAAAGAGGCGGACGGTTCAACGTATGGCGGCTATTACACACAGCGGCAGATACGCGAAGTTGTCGAATACGCTCGCGTCAGAAATGTGCAGGTGATCCCGGAGATCGAAATGCCCGGACACAGCGTTGCCGCTTTGGCCGCATACCCCGAATATTCGTGCCGTCAGAAGCCGCTAAAGGTAACGGCGGAATGGGGCGTTCACAAGGATGTGTTCTGTGCGGGCAATGAGAACACTTTCGACTTTTTGAAGGATGTCTTGGACGAGGTGATCGCGTTGTTCCCTTCGCCTTACATTCACATCGGCGGCGACGAAGTGCCGAAAGATCGCTGGAAGGAATGCTCCCGGTGTCAGCACCGAATAAAATCCGAGGGCTTAAAGGACGAACACGAACTCCAAAGCTATTTCATCAGGCGAATTCAGCAATATCTCGAATCAAAAGGTAAAACGCTGATCGGTTGGGACGAGATCCTCGAAGGCGGCGCCGACAGGAACGTCGTCGTTGAGGTTTGGCGTGGAAATGCTGAAGCTGCCAAGGCCTTGGCCCGCGGGCATCGCATGATCGTCGCAGGGCCGTTCTATTTCGACACACCGATAAAGAACAAGACCCTCAGGGACGTTGTTCTTACCGATCTGAATTCTGTCCCGACTTATTTTGAGAATCGAGATCTGGTCCTCGGTGCCGAGTGTCCGCTTTGGACCGAGAATGTGACGCCGGTAAACGCAGAATCGAAACTTTATCCGCGGCTTCAGGCATTTGCGGAGGTGACCTGGGCGGGCAACGGCGGCAGTTTCGACGACCTCAAGCGCCGAATGGCCGCGCATTACGCATACGTGGATCTGCTCGGCATCGCCTATGGGCCGGAAGATAAGGCCTTGGCCGAGTACGGAATCGCATGGGTGCCGGCAATTGCAGCGTGGCGGTTGACGGCCGCTAAAGGTTTCAAGGACATAAAGTTCCACTACACGACCGATGGCAGCGAACCTTCGATAAGGTCGCGGTCGTTCACGGACTTGTTTGATGTCTCGCGGCCGGCCCTTATCAAAGTTGCACCATTCCGTCACGGCAGGCAGGTTGATCTTTCGAAACAAGTCGCCCTTACCGCGAATGCTGCCATTGGAGGGTCTATCAAATACGCGAATCCTATTGACACGCGCTACGCCAAAGCAGGTGAGGCGGCGCTAATAGACGGGATAGTCGGGAGCCGCGATCATAACGACGGCATTTGGGTGGGCTGGCAAGGTGCCGATCTTGATGCGGTCATCGACCTTGGCAGGCCGAGAAAATTGACTTCGGTCTCCGTGAATTTCCTTCAACAGAGCAGCTCTTGGATCGTGCTGCCTCGACGAGTGAGTATGTCCGCTTCGGAGGATATGGAGACTTGGGTTGACCTCAAGACCATCGATACGGGAGCGGATGCCATGGATATGGACACTTCCATTCGAACGATAACGTTCAAGTCGCAGAAGTCGATCGCCGCGAGGTATGTAAGGGTAAGCGCTGTGCAGTTCGGGAAACTGCCGCCCGGGCATAACGGTGCGGGCGGGGAATCGTGGATATTTGCGGACGAGATCATTGTTCGGTGATGATGTGAGAGCTTGAGTGAAGGGAAGGCTTGATGTGTAACACGAAGAGAGTACCGCTGTTGGAAGTATGTGTAGATTCGGTCGAATCCGCCGTTGCTGCCGAAATCGGCGGTGCGGACCGAGTCGAACTCTGCGACAACCTCGTCGAAGGCGGTACAACGCCGAGCGCAGGTGCGATAGAGGTCGCTCGAGACAGCCTCTCGATCAAGCTGCACGTGATCATACGACCCCGCGGCGGTGATTTTTTGTATTCGGATACCGAATTCAAAGTGATGAAGAGCGATATTCTCGCTGCGAAAGGCCTTGGTGCCGATGGTGTTGTGATCGGTATCTTGAATGCGGACGGTTCGGTCGATCGCGAACGGACTCGCGAACTTGTCGAGATAGCTCGCCCGATGTCCGTAACGTTTCACAGGGCCTTTGATATGACACGCGACCCATTCGAAGCCATGGAAACCCTTGTTGACATAGGCATCGACAGAATATTGACCTCAGGTCAAAAATCAGTCGCAGAGAAAGGCGTTGAACTGATCCGGGAGCTTGTTGGGCGAGCTTCGGAACGAATTACGATCATGGCTTGTGGTGAAATTCGCGAAGGTAATGTGAGCGAGGTGATCCGAAGAACAGGCGTTCGCGAGATCCATGCGACCGGCTTTGTTTCGACGGAAAGCGGGATGGAGTTTCGTAATGAGCGCGTCTATATGGGCGGTGCCGACCTCGACGCTGAGTACTCGCTCAAAGTTACGAGTCCCGAAAAGATCGCCGCTCTTCGGAGAGCGGCAGAGCAATGATCATCTGTGTTTCCGCAAACCCTGCGATCGACAAACGCCTTCGTGTGGAGAGTCTTGTTCTCGGCGAAGTTAACCGGGTTCGTTCTTCGGAAGCGTTTGCAGGCGGCAAGGCTGCTCATGTCGCGATGGCCGCGAAGGCACTCGGTGAAGAAGTTCTATGGGTCGGACTTCTTGGCGGCGAAACGGGTGATGAGATAGAGCGTCAGCTTTCCGAACTTGGGATCAAGGTCGTGTCGGTGAGAACACAGTCGGTGACCCGTACTAATCTTGAGATCATCGATGATGGTGGCCAGATCACCGAAGTTCTTGAACCGGGTGGGATCGTTGATGCAGGCGAACTGACTGAGTTTCGTTCGGCGTGTACGGAAGCGTTTGAAGCGGCGGAAGACGGCACGGTCGTTGTGCTTTCAGGAAGCCTTCCGCCCGGAGTGCCGACGGATGAATTCGGGTCGCTGACCGCATCGGCAAGAAATTGTGGTGCAAAGGTCATTGTCGATACCAGCGGAGAAGCTCTCACGGCCGCGATCGAAGGTTGTCCTGATCTGATCAAGCCAAACAAAAGTGAGGCCGAAAAGGCTGCGGACATGGCATTGTCCGGTGAAGGCGATGCCTTGACGGCGATGAAGACATTGACAGACCGAGGGGCAAGATCCGTCTGCCTAACGCTGGGTGCGGACGGTTTGGCCTACTGGGATGGTCAAGTTGAGCCAGTCTTCGTAACGCCGCCGAAGGTCGATGTCACCTCAACGGTCGGATGTGGTGATGCTACGGTCGCCGGCCTCGCCGTCGCGATGAGGAGGCGGCTCGACTCGGCTGCAACGGCTCGGCTCGCCGCAGCGTGTGGAGCGGCAAACTGCCTTGCCCACTTGCCGGGCCAGATACAGAAAAAGGTCGTGGATGAACTGATCGACAAAGTTCTGGTTCGGTCTGGCCAGTGACCGATCGAAATAAAAAATGGCGGGAGTCGTGAAACTCCCGCCACTAACGAATGCCTCTGTAACTACTGAGGTCGGATCGTCAAGTAGATCGTTTGACCCCGGCGTGATACGAGCAGGAGAACGGGTTTATCTTTGGAGTCTGCCAAAGCGTTCTTTACGTCGGCAGCCGAGGTGATCGGCTTTCGGTTTATTTCAAGCAAGACATCTCCGCGGCCGATTCCCGCAGATGCCGCCGGGCCCGCAGGATCGACATCGGTTACGACAAGACCTTCGGTAGAATCGAGTCCGAGCTGCTTCTGTACCTGCGGTGTAACGGGCGACAAGACGACACCGAGCTTGCCCGAACTATCGTTCGCCGGGCCTTCTGTCGGAGAGTTCGGATCGTTCTTGTCGGAAGCCGGCGTCTCAAATTCGTCAAGAGTCGCCGTTATGTCCATCGAACTTCCGCCGCGGTTGATCGCGAGCTTGATCTCGGTACCAGGCTGAGCTCCAGCAACTTTATTGCGGAGGGCATTTGTGTCCTCGATCTTTTCGCCGTTGATCGCGGTTATGACATCACCGCGTTTGAGGCCCGCCTTGTCTGCGGCACTGCCTGCCTTTACGCCGCTGATAAGCACGCCCTCGGTTGTGCCGAGTTCAAGTGCTTTTGCGGTGTCGTCGGTGATATTTTGGATCGTTACACCCAACATTCCGCGGTGGACCTTTCCGTCCTTCAGGAGTTGTTCCATCACACTCTTCGCCATATTCGACGGGATCGAAAAGCCGATGCCGATATTGCCGCCCATCGAACCGCCGGGCGAAAGGATCTGCGAGTTGATGCCGATGAGTTCGCCGTTAAGGTTTACGAGCGCGCCGCCCGAATTGCCGCGATTGATCGGAGCGTCGGTCTGAAGAAAATCCTCAAAGCTTCCGTCACTCAAACCCGTACGACGGCCCTTTGCGGAAATAATGCCTGCCGTAACGGTCTCACCGATATCGAGGGGATTGCCGATAGCCAGGACAATATCTCCTACGCGGACCTCGTCAGAATTGCCGAGGGTCAAGAACGGAAGATTCTCCGCTTCGATCTTGATCACTGCAAGATCGCTGGGAGCATCGGTTCCCACTACTTTCGCGTCGTAGGTCTTGTTGTCGCTCGTATAAACCGTGATCTTCTCGGCCCCGTCAACGACATGATTGTTAGTAAGGATCGTGCCGTTGGAATTCACGATGACCCCCGAACCTGCACCTCGTTCGATCCGCGGACCGCGATTTGGTGCCGGCTGGCCGAATTGACGAAAAAAGTCGTCGCCGAAAGGCATTTGCATGGAACCGGTGTCGGCCGCCTGCTTTTTCTCCATCCGAATTTGCACGACAGCAGGTGAAGTCTTCTCGACCACGTCGGCATACGATGTGCGAACGCCGTTTACAACGACTGGTGCGGCCGGCGGCGCATTATTCGAGCTCGGCGGAGCCACTTCTGTACCGGGCAAGAGGCCGCCGGCACACGAGAAACTCAGTCCCGCGGCCGCGATGGCCGTGATCAAAATAATTCTTCCATTACGCATATGATCTGTTCTCCACAAAGAAGATAAAATTTACAAAGAATGACGGATCGAGGTTCCGAAAGTTGGGGAACTCGGTTCGAGGGTATTTACTTCGGTATCAAACAACTAACTTACGGCGAGCCCCACCTTCGGAGTTCGTCCGTTAAAGACGTACGCAAAAGATTTATATACAAGTTTCGCACAGAGGAATGCCACGGAATCCTGCCCCGGCACGTATGAATATTCAACAAGGTCCATTCCGATTACACGTTTGTTTTCAGCGAGTTTGCGGATGAGCGTCAACGTCTCGTACCATCCCAAACCGCCCGGTTCAGGTGTTCCTGTCGTTGGTACGATGCTTGGATCTAGGCCGTCGATGTCTATTGTCAGATATACGTTGTCGGTGAGGGAATTGATGGCTTCGTCGATCCAATCCGTTCGGCCGACGATGTCACGCGCCCAAAAGATCTTGGTCGGAAGGCCGTCTTTGAGCGAAACCGCTTCTTCGGCCGAGATCGAGCGGATACCGACCTGCACGGCGGGTATCTTCAGGTCCTTGACGACACGCGCCATTATCGAGGCATGGGAGTGTTCCGTTCCGTCGTACGAATCGCGAAGATCTGCGTGAGCGTCGATCTGAAGCACACTGATATTCTCGAATTTTTCAGCGTGTGCGCGAATCACAGGTGCCGAGACCGAGTGCTCGCCGCCGAGCATACAGATGAATTTACCAAGTTCAAGAAGGCGCTTCGACTCTCCGTAGAGATCATTCATCATCTCGGCAGGGGTTGGCCGCGGTATGAATTCAGGAAGAGTGTGTATGCCAAGCTTATAGACCTCGGCATCGGTCTCCTCCTCGTAAAGCTCCATATTGCGCGAGGCATCGACGATCGCCATCGCACCGGCCTCTGTTCCGGTGCCGTACGAGACCGTTCCTTCGTATGAGACTGGCCATACAACGATCTCAGCGGTATCGAGGCCTGAGTATTTCTCATCTTCGATACCGCCGAAGTTCATCGGAAGACTGGCAGATTTGCTCATAGTTTATGGCACATCGATGGTCATCGTCTGGCCCGAGAACGCAAAATTCGGGCGCTTGCGGCCTTTCATAAACTTTGCCGCGGTCTGTGACAACGCCGTGATGATCATTGGCAATGCGATCGACGGATCGCATGGGACATAAGCTGTCGTCGCGCCTTTGTGCAGCTTGCCGAACGTGCAGGTGTGGTTGCTGCCATAGCTCGGCGTACGCTGATCCAAGGGTACGGAATCCGTCGACATCGAGATCGCATACTTATGCCCTCGTACGTTTCCACGCGAAATGTAGGAAGAAAGTTCCGTAAGGTTCACCATTCCCTGGCTCGAAGTGCTCCCACAGGCGATCATTGCGGAATTTCGCGACTTTGCGTTGATCTGGGTCATATCCAGCGTATCCTGGCCGAGGTCAAAGCCGACGTGGATCTTTTTCTCGAATTTTACGCGTGCGAGCCCGATCGCGAGCTCAGAACCGGAAATATCTGGGCAAAAGACCGGGATACGGGACTTATATGACGACGTGAGAACGCCGTCTTCATGCGCGATCTCAGAGAGTTCACGTCCCATAAGGTGAAGGAATTCGCGGCAGGAATAGCTTCGCGTAAGATCAAGTTGGTTTACAACGCTTCCGATCCATTCGTCCGCTTCCTGATACTCTTCAGCATTTCCGAGCACATCGCCCAGGCGCGTTACAGACGCCGCGGCGAGATCCTCATCCATCATGCTCGGATGAGCTTGGTAATGTTCTCGGCCGAGAGTTTCGTGTATATCGTGATAGAGAACGGCGCCCGAAGCCACGATCACGTCAACGAACCGGTTCTTGATCACATAGGAAAGTAAACGGCGCATACCGGCAGTTATTACGTTTCCACTGAGGCAGAGATAGATCGTCGAATTATCATCGAGCATGTCGAGCCAAATTCGATGTGCCTCTGCAAGCTGTCTGGCGCCGAAGCCGGCACCTTCCATTTTCTCCAAAAGCCCCGCGACCGAGCGGTCGCGGTCGATAGGGACCGGCCGAGTCGGCACAGATAAGAATTTCGAAGCTTTTGATTTTTTTTGAGCTACCATAATGTCTCCCTGGGATTTTTATTTCGTCGAACCGACTGCCTTCTCTTTGGCGGCGAGAAAGTGCGGTGTTAAGTAGGTGTAGCTGTCCACCTGGCTTTCGTAATAATGGATAAGGTCATTTCCTTCTTCCGAGCTGAGGTCGCCGTCCTTTATCTTCTGTAGGACGGCCCTGCGGAAGGTATCATGCAATTGAACGGCGTCGTAGCGTACGCTCGAGACGGCGTCGCCGAGCGTAGCACCGAAAATGACCTTTTTGATGATGTATCCGTCGTCACCGATAAAGATGTGGGCTTCGTGCGGAACGCCGAAGAGATTGTGGTTGTTCCCCATAACCTCTTGATATGCTCCGACGAGCATCATTGCGATGTAGTAAGGTTCGCCCTTTACGAGCTTATGAAGCTCAAGGACGGGTTTGACGTCGTGCAGATCGACGAATTTATCTACGATGCCGTCCGAATCGCACGTAATATCGCAAAGCGTCGCGAATTCTGTAGGCGTTTTGTTGAGCTTGTGGATCGGGACGATCGGGAAGAGCTGTTCGAGAGCCCAGTTGTCGGGCATCGATCGAAAGACGGAGAAGTTCGCAAGGTATTTCGCGCACATCAAGCGCCGAAGGTCATCGAATTCCTCACTGACGTACTTCTTCAATTGCGCATAGCCATCGGCCTTTTCGCAAATGTCCCAAAAGAGTACTTCGCCCGCACCCTTGTCTTCGAGAGAGATTAGGCCAAGGTTGAACATCGTAAAGAGCTCTTCACGATGTTCGAGAGCGTCGTGATAGTACTCCCTATAATTCTTCGCATTGATCGTTTCGTGCAGATCGTGAAGTTCGCGGACCACTTCCGGTACGCTGCCGGACATATTCAACGGAGTAAGGTCCTCGACAACGGTCTCGATCTCGTCCTGCACATTCGTAACTAAAATTGCGTGGTAAGCGGAAAGATATCGTCCGGACTCCTGGATGATGGTCGGGTGGGGTACGTTCTCGTCATCGCAGACGGTCTTGATCACATAGATCACATCGTTTGCGAATTCCCGAGCGTTGTAGTTCGCCGAGGATTCGAAACTTGTGCGTGAGCCGTCATAGTCCACCGCCATTCCGCCGCCTACATCAAGATACTCGATCGGAACTCCCATCTGGCGGATCTTCGAATAGGTCCGCGCCGCTTCCTTCATGGCGTTCTTGATACGCTTGATGTCGGTCAGCTGAGAGCCGATGTGGAAATGCAGAAGCCGCAGCAGGTCGGTGCGGCCCGTCTCTTGCAATCGCCGAATAACCTCAAGGATCTCTGTGGTCGTAAGGCCGAACTTCGCTGCCTCGCCACCGGATTTTTCCCATTTTCCCGACCCTTTTGCATAAAGCTTGACCCGAACGCCCAGCATCGGAATCTTCATATTGGGGTTCGCTTTCTGGGTCTCATCGGCAATTGCTATCGCATGTTCGAGCTCGCTGAGCTTTTCGATCACGATCACGACGTTCTTGCCGGCGGCCGCTCCGGCAAAGGCAAGCTGAATGAATTCGCGATCCTTGAAGCCGTTCAAGACTAGAAGGGAGTCCTTTGCTTGTTCGAGCCCAAGGGCCGCGTACAGTTCGGCTTTCGAACCTGCCTCGAGGCCGAAGTTATATCGCGAGCCTTCACGAAGATACTCCTCGATCACGGACCGATTCTGGTTGACCTTCATCGGAAAAACACACAGATGATCGCCTTCGTACTCGAACTCTTTGATAGATTTACGGAATGCGACCTGCAGTTTGCGGATCTGGCCGAACAAAAGCTGGGGAAAGCGCAAGAGGACAGGTGAACTAACGCCTCTTTTCTGGAGGTCGTCCACTATTTCTTTAATGTCGGCCGTAAGAGCTTCGTTCTCGGGTGCTCGAACGATCAGATTGCCTTTCTTGTTAATACCGAAATAATCGGCTCCCCAGTTATCAATTCCGTAGGTTTCCAGGGTCTTGTCAATGACTGCGGTCAATTCGTTTCACTCCAAATTGGAATGCCCAGACCGCCAGCACGCGGGGGCAAAGAAAATCAGCGTATGTCCAAATCTATCAAAAAACAAAGATGCAAACAATACCCCCATTTTTTTGGGCGTTAAAATAAGTCGAAATCTCGCTGGCACAACTTTTGCTGGATAACTTGCGGTTTCGGACGCCCCCGACGTCCACCGGCAAAGAAAGCATTGAATAGACCAAATACTACAGGCTTTGTTGCCGCAACTTGTCAATTTGATATGACAAATAATGTCACTTTTCGGGATCTAGAGGTTTAGATCTATGAAAGACCAACGCGGATTCTCATTAATTGAACTACTCGTTGTCGTAGCGGTGATCGGTGTGATCGCAACATTGGCGGTTCCGGCCCTACAGAAAGCGACAAGAGCTGCCGAAAATGGCAACACGTTCGCGACGATGAGGACAATGTCCTCGACCCAAATGAGCTTTATGTCGCAGAACGGCCGATTTGCCCGGCTTGCAGAGCTAAACTCAGCATCATCGAATGCGCTCGGAACCGTCAGCGGGCTCCAGCTCATCCGCGGCAAATTTGTCTTCGAAATGCCCGGAACCCCAACGGACACCGATCTTCGCGGCCGATACACGATCACGGCGACGCGAAACGTTGCCACTGAAGGTGTTGTTTACAAATACGAGATCGATCAATCAGGTGAAATTCGCCAGATCCTGCCGTAAATGCTTTTTATCCTCACCCTTAGTTCCCAGTCAGATAGGTACGAGCTATGAACATCTTTGAAGATCTCGTTCTCGAGTTAAAAGAAGAGAACCTGCTCGAGGATACATTCCTCGACGCGCTCGAAGCCAGAGCCAAAGAGGTTGAAGGATTCGGGACGGAGTCTGCATCCGATCATCTCGATAGTGAAGTTGCACACCTTGAGCTCGACGATCATTCGAACGGCCGGTCAGATGCCGTATTGCGACGGAGCGAAAGTGATCCCTCACGCGACGAACTCATATACCAAACGGCCGAAAAGATCGAAGCAGATGCGCCTGACGTTGCCGATATGCAGCTGATGGGCAGCGATGAGACCATTGAGATCCGCCGTCCGACCTCTGACAAAGAATTCTTCAAGAAGCGCGCTAACGGCGAGGTGATGAGCCTTCAGCTGGTGGAACACGTCGTTTCAGCACTAGAACGGGAACACTTAAAGATCATCCCCAAAACCTACGACGATCTCAGCGTAAAAAAGGCATTGCATAAATTCATGCAGGTTGCCGAAGATTCATCATCTGATGCCCACAAGGAATCGGAATTTCAATTGATGCAGGAGATCGAAGCGTGGTGCTCGGTCCTTGCAAAGCGTGATGCTGAGATCTCGATCGCCGCACTCCGCAGATATTGCGAAAATTGCCGTCCGAAACTCAGTTCGCAGGCGATGCTTGCACTTGCACGTTTCTATAGGAATCTGCCGTACAACGAGAACGTGCGCGGCAAATTCGACTATATAGTGACGAGGCTGTTCTCGCGTGCGGTCGAAGATGATACTCGTAAGCTCCTGTTTAGCGGCTCAGAGATGTTCGGCCACATAAAGGCCCTCTATGCAGATTGGTCGAGCATTCCGCTTTATTCTGCCGACGACGAAGAGAACATCGTCCTCGCCGCAGCAAGCTTCAGGGAACTTCAGCAAGAGGCCGAAGACGCTTCGCAGTTCGATGCATTGATCCGCAGTGACTTCTTCGGCCGGATTCGGCTCTTCAAGGAAAACATCGCCGAGTTGTTCTTTGCTCCGACGGTCATCACCGCGGCCATCGAATGCAACGTGAGCGTGAGCAATACCTACATCCGGCTTCTTGATAAAGAAAGGCTTGCCTCAGGTGCTGCCGTTACTCATGAGAAGTACGGTTCGCTCGATGATCAGGCCGTATCCGAGGCAGCCGCCCGAACCCTTGAGTTGGATACGACATTGCGTCATCTGATCGATCCCTCTGTGAGTCGGGACGAATGTGATGATCCTGTCGAACCACGGTCGGAACATATCGAACAGCCGATCGAAAAGATCGATCTTTCGTCTCATAGGATCGAACCTTCGGTCGCGGCGATCAAGACTCGCAGATCTTTGCTCGAAGTAGTTCGAGAAAAATGCTTCGGAATCAATCCGTTCCTGCTGATCGGAGCGACGGTCCTGATCACTATCTCCGTTGGAGTGTATGTGTGGGCGACCTGGTTCATTGAGGAGGACACGACGTTCTCAAAAGGCGTGGTCATGGTGAAGCTCGACCAAGTTCCATTCAAAGAAAATCTTAGGCTCGCGAAAAAGAGCGGAGACACCTTCTACGGCGTTGTCTTACCGTCTTGGGAGACCATGACGAACGAAAAACGCGAAGAGTTCCTGCGTTCTATCTCCGAATATGGAAAAACCGGAGGCTGGGTCAATGTGAACCTTTTAAACAGTCAGGGAAAGACCGTTGGTTACGCGTCTCCCGGGCACTTTGAGATCATCGACAAGCCCCAATGATGGCTCCTGGCTCTCGAAGGCCAACGACATTGCGATTTCTCTCCGAGTCTAACCGCTCAATCCTGCTGCCAGCAGATGTTGGCAGCCTTTTTTATTTTGAGACCATCTTTCCGGCGGTCATTTCTGGACCGCCTTCGCCCGCAAGTTTGAAACTTTTACGCAATTGGATAGTATTAAACCTCGAAGAGACATACTTCAAATAAATCAAGATAGTCCGTGCGTAGCGCATCTTCTGATCCGGCGAAACGCCCGCGAGGAATACTTAACTCTATGAAAAAAAATGGTCTTAGGGCGCTTGTCGTCCTTGTGCTTTTTCAGTTGATGATGCTTCCGCAGGCAGCCACTGCACAATCCGGTGACACTGCGGACGTTTATGCGCGCATCAGAAAGGAAGAGAACGAAAACTCAAAGATAATGCGTGTGATGCATTATTTCACGGATATTTACGGACCGCGTCTCACAGGAAGCGAGAATCACGTCAATGCTGCAAAGTGGGGAGCTGCGGAGATGTTGAACTGGGGCTTTGATAGGGCTTTTCTAGAGCCTTGGGAATTTGGCCATCCCGGTTGGCAGAATGGCCGTAACACCGGCTTGATGCTGTCGCCGCAGGAAGACACTCTCACCTACGAGGTTCTTGCTTGGACGCCTTCGACGAAAGGCCCGGTTACTGGCGAGGTCGTGAGCGTTGTGACACCGACATTCCCGTCGGCAGAAAATCCGCAGATCAAGCAGGGGCCGACGGAGGCTGAACTCAATGCTTACTTAGACAGTATAAAGTCGGCCGTGAAAGGAAAGATGGTCCTGGTTGGACTGCCGGCGTTCATCGATCAATCGACGGAACCGATGCCGAAGCATATTCCGATGGAAACGCTCAAGTGCCGAATGGATCCAACCAAGAAGCCGGGCGAGTGCGGCCCTGCGTTTCGTTTCCCGCAAGGTGCAAGGCCGGCTCCGCGGCCAGGGGCTTTGACCGCACGCGAAGTTGATGAACAGTTGGACAAGTTTTTCCTCGATAACGGGGCTCTTGTTCGCATCAACGAATCGCAGCTTGATCGCGGTGCAGTGCGGGCCTTCAATAACCGGACGTTCGATATCTCGAAGGTCATCCCGACAGTCGTGATGCGGAACGAAGATTTTGGCCGCATCTACCGTATTCTGCAGGACAAGACGCCTGTCAGACTGGAATTCAACCTCCAGAGCCGCGTGATTCCTTCGGGAGTTACGAGCTACAACCTGATCGGTGAGATCGCCGGATCCGACAAGGCAGACGAAGTGATCATGCTTGGCGGCCACCTTGATTCATGGCATTCGGCAACGGGTGCGACCGACAACGCAGTCGGCTGCGCGACGATGATGGAAGCTGCACGTATTTTGAAGGCGATCGGTGTTAAACCGCGCAGAACTATCCGCGTGGCTTGCTGGAGCGGCGAGGAGCAGGGACTGCTCGGTTCGCAGGCGTATGTTAAATCGCATTTCGGCTCTGCAGAGGATCCGAAGCCTGAGTTTTCGAAATTCGGCGGATATTTCAACATTGATAGCGGAACAGGCCGTGTTCGTGCGATGTCGATTTTCGGACCGGACGAGGCTGCTAAGGTTCTTAACGATGCACTGAAACCGTTCGAGGATCTCGGGTTCGCAGGCGTTACCGCTACAAAGAGCCGTAATCTCGGCGGCACCGACAGCACTTCGTTCAATCATGCCGGGCTTCCGGGAATCGGCGGTTCGCAGGATCCGATCGAATATTTCGGCGTAACCTGGCACACGAACCTGGATACGTACGAACGTATTATCGAGCCGGATGTGAAGGCCTCGGCGATCATCTTCGCAGCGGCCGTTTACACGCTTGCTATGCGTGATGAACTGCTTCCGCGTTTCCCGAAAGATCAGATGCCTCCACTGCCGCAAGCTCCCAATCGCTAGGTTCTAGCGAATTTTACGGTACTTGACCTACGTGCTTGCTGATCTTTGTCGGCAAGCACGTATTCTTTTCGCGGAGGTTCTCTTCACTTTATGGCCGTTTGATCGTGTCGGGGAAAAAGATGACCCTTGACGGGCAAATATCGGAAAAAACGCATTCAAGACATTTAGGCTTTCGAGCGATGCAGATCGCTCTGCCATGCGAGATCAACCAGTGCGGCAGCATGATCCAGTCTTTTTTTGGAACTGCTTTTTCGAGATCTTTCTCGATCTTTTCGGGTGTTTTGTTTTTTGTGAGGCCAAGGCGCTGACTGAGCCGCGAAACGTGCGTATCAACAACGACGCCCGATGCAATACCGAATGCATTGCCCATCACGACGTTTGCGGTCTTTCTGGCGACTCCGCCGAGCGTGAGAAGATCATCCATCCGATTTGGGACTTCGCCGCCGTAAACATCAACTATCCGCCGGCACGCGGCCTGAATGTTCTTTGCCTTGTTCCGGAAAAATCCTGTCGAACGAATATCCCGCTCAAGCTCGGACCGCGAGGCGAGTAGGAATGCCTCGGGGCCGCGATACTTCCGAAAAAGATCCGCCGTTACGATGTTCACGCGGGCATCCGTGCATTGAGCGGACAAGATAGTTGCGATAAGCAACTCGAATGCGTTCGTATGGTTGAGAGCGCAGTGCGCGTCCGGATACTCACGTTTTAGCCTTCGTATCACTGTCGCAGCCAGCTTCTTTAAGTCGATCAACACAATTAAAACCTAGAAAGGTTGAGCGGAAAATGCAAATCGCGAAAAGTTTGCTAAAATCAGGCAATCTTTCGTGTCTCTCGATCTTAAAAAGGAATGACTTCGGATCTCGTCCACATCTCATCGCGTTCGACTGGAAAAAGGATCGGCATTGCAGTTGCGATGGTCGTTGTATTTTCTATCGGCTGGATGTCCGTCCGCCGCGAATTCGGCAATATGATCGCCGAAATGACGCCGCCGTCCGATCCCGCGGCTTCGGAACTTCTGGCTTCCGCAAGGAGTTTTTCGCCGTCTGACCCGATGACCTATTGGCTCGCTTCGGGGATCGAACGCCAAGCGTTCTCACCGGAATCAGCAAAGCGATCGATGACGCTGATGGAGCAGGCCGTTGTCCTTTCGCCGTTCGATTATCGTTGGTGGATCGAGCTCGGCCGAGCTAGCGAACAGGCCGGCAATGCAGATCGGGCCGAGACCGCATTCCAACACGCCGTAGACCTAGCTCCCTCCTATACGATACCGCGTTGGCAGCTCGGGAATTTCTATATTCGGGAAGGCGATGTCGAGAAAGCGATGCCCCAGCTAAAGCTTGCGACGGTCAATAATTACAAGTACAGAATGCAGGTCTTTGGACTTGCGTGGGATTACTTTGATCACGACCCTGCAAAAGTTGAAGAGCTCGCTGCAGACGGGCCGGACGTACTCGTCGGACTCACTATGTTCTACGCCCAGCGAGGACAACCCGCCGATGCACTGCGTATTTGGAACAAGCTAAGCGATGAGGATAAGGCTAAGTTTCCACAGATATCGTCGGTAGTTGTTCAAGGCCTTTTTGATAAGCGTGCTTTTCCCCAAGCCCTTGAATTCTCACGGCAGCTTAATATCGATGCCGACGCACAGGCAGAACAGGTAACGAATCCCGGATTTGAACGGATCGTGAAGACGTCGGAACGTTCATACTTTGGCTGGCAGTTTCCTAAGCAGGGAAAGGTTGACGTGACCTGGGACGGGGCAGTTAAGCACACCGGATCAAAGAGTCTTCGGCTGAATTTTAAGAACCATTCGGCTCAGGAACTTTTCACGGCGTCCCAGCTTGTAGTTGTAAAACCTTCAAAGAAATATCGACTGACATTTTGGGTGCGTACCGAGAATTTGCGAAGCGCCGGCCCGCCGCAGCTTGATGTCACCAATGCGATCGACGACAGGCTCATCGTTTCGAGCCAGCCGATGCCGCAGGGGACCAATGATTGGCAGCAGATCACCGTTGACTTCACAACGCCTGAGAATTGTACGGCGATATCGCTCCGAACCACACGTGTCTTCTGCGGCGATGGCTGCCCGCTTCTTGGGAGTCTCTGGTATGACGATTTTGAGTTGGCAGCACAATGAAGATTCTCAATAGCTCGATCTTTGTTTCGTTATTGGTGATCGTCGCCCTGGCGACGCTTGCCTATGGAACAGTACACCAGCCAACTCTAGCTTTGTTCTATCTTGTGATGACGGCCGTTGCCATCATTTGGCTGATCGCCGGATGGCTAAAGGGCGAGTTGACCGTCAGCCGGCATATATTTCAGGTGCCGCTCATCGCCTCTGCGATCTATGCGCTGATCCAGACGATCCCGTTCGGACATATCGCAGAGATCGCCGGCATCAGCGGCATCCCAAGAACCCTATCGCTTTCACCATTCGATTCCACGATGTCGGCACTGCATATGCTCGTTCTCGCGCTTTTCTTTGGCGTTATGCTAGCGATGGTCGATCGGGCGAAACGGATCGAGAAGATCGTCAATTTTATTCTGATCTTTGGGTTCGCCTACTCGTTCTTTGCTATTTTGCAGTCGTTCCTTTCTCCGACCCGCATCTATGGCGTTCTTGAGCGTCTAAGCCCGTTCGGATCTTTTGTTAACCGACACAACTTTGCGGCATTCATCGAAATGACGATCGCTGTGCCGCTTGGAATGTTAATGAGCGGCGCCGTGAGGCGTGATCGAAAACTTTTCTACATTACGGCCGTCGTTTGGATGGGAATTGCGCTCTTAATGAGCGGTTCGCGTGGCGGGCTCGTTGCGATGCTTGCGGGCGTCGGGCTTATTTTGGTCCTTACGACGCGTGCTCACGGCAAAAAGAAGAAACTAATTCTTATTGGAGTTACAGCGGCCACCGCCGTCGTGATCGTTACCGGAGCGATAATGATCGGCGGCGAGACATCGCTTTCGCGCTTCGCTGAGACCGCGGAAGCGGGCGACGTTACCACTGACCGGCTGCAGATCTGGACCGTCACACTACGAGTGATCACGTCCCATCTGCCCTTTGGAGCAGGTATCGGGGCCTTCGGCCAGGCCTACACACCGTTTGACACCTCAAACGGACTGTCTAGGGTCGAGCAGGCCCATAATGATTACTTGCAAGTGCTTGCAGATGCAGGATTGATCGGCGCCGTGATAGCGGCCGGTTTTCTTTATTCCGTATTTATAGCTGTCAGACGCACTACGCGGGTGGAGAACGGGTACCGACGTGGTGTAGCGGTCGGAGCGACCGCTGGAATTTTCGCTGTCCTTGTCCACAGCCTTTTCGACTTCGTTCTGCATACGACAGCGGTGACGCTGATGTTTATCGTTCTTCTTAGTTTATTGGCCGCGTGCGGCAGGGAGTATGAGGACGATGTTCTTGACGTTGAAGGCAAACAGCATCGCCATCGCCGCCGAAAGAGAACGAATGTGACACCTCTTGAATCTGAGGGAAAAGTGAGGATCGGCCGCCAGGCCGATCATTGATCGGTCGCAGTCTCCCCATCAATATCGCCGTGCATTGTCGGCTTAAGGAAGATCGCCCGCAGAACCCACAGAACGAGCCCGTGTGCTGAATAGACGCCGGCCACCAAAAGCAAAGCATACTGCGAATACAGATAAACTGCCGTTACGAATGCGGCGACCCCAAGGACCGTGAAGAAGCCCTGCATGCCGGCACCCGTGGACTTAAAGCTGAAGTAGCGGATCTTGCTCACCATCAGGATGCCCAGGATTGCGACGATTGCAAGGAGGCAATAAGTGTAAAGCTGTGCGGTCTCTTTCCCCATTGCGATCAAAGGCTCGGGTGAGAAGTGGACAAGAGCGGCGAGCAATCCACCCGCAGGCGGAATGGGAAGGCCGACAAAGTAGCGTTTGTCAACCTTAACGTTGCCTTCGGCGAGAACCCTTGGCCGCGTTGCGAGCAAATTGAACCTCGCCAGCCTAAAGGCTCCGCACATTAGGAACATAAAGAGCAGAAAGAGGCCGAATCCGTGAACGCGGCCAGTCTCGTCAAATGCTCCGCCCAATGCCCATGCATACATCAATGTCGCCGGAGCAAGGCCGAACGTCAGAACGTCGGCGAGAGAATCGAATTGTACGCCGATCTCCGTCGCCGTATGCGTTGCGCGGGCCACACGGCCATCGAGCGTATCAAAAAGTATCGCGAGGCCGATGCCCAAGGCTGCGGTATCAAAATAGTGCGCCGCGAGAGCGACATCTGTAAACGAGGCATGGTAGCCGCGAATCGACGAGATGACAGCCAAAAAGCCCATTCCGATGTTCGCTGCCGTAAAGAGCGTCGGGATCACGTAAAGACCTTTCTTCAAACCGCGGTGAGGCGGACGTATCGGGGTTTCTTCTGTCATTTAGGAATTGCGGCGGGCGATCACTGTTTCGCCCCCCCGGACATGGTCGCCGATGTTGACAGCAACTTCAAAGCCCGAAGGGACGAGAACATCCGTCCTCGAGCTGAACTTGATCAGTCCAAAACGCTCGCCACGCTCGATCTTATCACCGATCTTTGGCCAGCAGACTATACGCCTCGCCATAATACCGGCGATCTGTGTACACCTTACCGTCAAACCTTCGCCGTCTATCACGAGCGTGTTCCTTTCATTTACGTAGCTTGCCTCATTTCGCGTTGCCGGAAGTTTGCGGCCCTTTTCGTAGATCACTTCGCGGATGGTTCCTGAAATCGGCGATCGATTGATGTGCACGTCGAATGGCGACATAAAAACGCTAATGAGCGTGCCGTTCCCATCTTCCGTAATTCGAGTAACACGGCCATCGGCCGCCGCAAGTATCACTCCCCCATTACTAGGGACATTCCTGTGCGGATCACGAAAAAAATACGCCAAAAAGGCGGCGACAAGTACAAAGATCGAAACACCGATCCACCATCCCGGGATCGCAAGCAATCCCGCGATCGCAAGTGCGACCAAAATGAACGGTAATCCTTCTTTCGCCATTAAATTTAACAATCGTAAATACTACTAGATGCACTGCGTTTCGCGAAATCAGGAAAAAAGCCCGATGTCGGCAAACATCGGGCAAAGAGGAGGATCGTTTTGAAGAATACCTTTAGCTTCTGACAGGATTGTCCTTTGCATAACTGTATGCGCACCAGGCGGCGATCAGATGAACCACCCAACCTAGCAAGCCGGCCGAACCGATCCAAGAGAAGCCGGTCAAGAGTAACCAGATAATTCCAATGAGAATTCGTCCGTTATAGATCTGGCCTACACCAGGGATCAGCAAACTCAAAATACCGGCCAGCATTGGTTCCCGCATAGCAAAAAGTAACCTCCAATGAACCATACGACAGGTTTTATCGAATGTTTCATCTAAATCAGGTCAGCGGCGATCAGTTGCGTCAATGGAAGGAGCTTGCGAGAGTCAAGTCGAGAACAAAAAAGAGTCCGACGCCAAGAAACATCGCGATCGTAACAAAAACGCTTCGGCCGGAATGGTGATTAATCTCAGGAACGAGGTCACTGGCCGCGACATAAAGCGTTACTCCCGCGGCAAACGGCAGGGCGTACCGCACGAGCGAACTTACACCTTCGCCCGCGATATGAAAGATAAGGGCTCCGAGCAGCGTTGTGAGTCCAAGCGTGACAGTTGCGATCATTACGCCGCCACGGCCTCTTCCGGCTGCAAGAACCATTGAGCCGACCGTCAACCCTTCGGGAAATTTGTGCAGTGCGACGGCCAGGAAGACCAGGAAGCCAAGGCTGGCACTCAATTCACTTGCGGCTGCGATCATTACCCCGTCAAAAAAGGTGTGGATGCCCATTCCCGCGACCGCTGCGTACGCGGAATGGACAGAAATGCCGTCATCGGCATGCACTTCTTCGCCGAGATGGAAGTGCGGTGCGATCGTGTGTTCGAGGAGTTGGGTCAGCAGATAGCCCGCAAGCAGCAGTACCATCGGAACTGTGTAGTTGGCCGCACTGTGATCGACATTCTGCTGCCACAGCTCGATAGTCTTTGGAAGAATTTCAATAAATGTAACGGCAAGCATAAAACCGGTGCCTATCGCCAAGATCAAGCGAACCGAACGCTTAGCATAGGCCTGTACTTTTGACGGAAAAAGCACAAGGCCGCCAAGGATATTTCCCAGTGCGGCAAGACTTCCAAAGACGAATATCTGCCAAAAGCTTGAGCTCATTCAGTTTATGGGCCAGGTCAGCCGTATCAAATGCTACCCAACGGGGGCGATATTCACAAAATGGGCCGCGTGAGGAGTATTGGTCATAGGTTGTTCAATTATACCCCTGCTTAAGCAGGTGGCGAAAAATTCCTGTTGACTTCCTTGCTCTGCAGACGTAGAATCCTTTTTAGCATTGAGTTTGACGAATCTTGCTGCTCGCCAAGCTAAAATGACTGCTTAAGTCTTTAAACGTAACGTGAAGGGCTAATTTTAAATTCGATGCTGCCCGTGGCTCTCAACTATTTTCGGCATGACGCACCGAAGTTTTGAAAGCCTAAGACCCTTAACTTAGAAAATTTCCAATACGCCTCGCATGTTTTTTAGTGCGGGCAAATGTGCAGACGCTCTTGCTCTTTGAAGATGCAAAGTTCCAGCGCTGAGTTTACGCACCAGACGGTTCTTCGTGACGAGATGGTCGAGTTCGTCTGCGGGGCGAGCGGCTCGGTGGTTGTCGACGCCACTCTTGGCCTGGGCGGCCACTCCGAAGCGATCCTTGAAGCGACAGGGTTTGACGTGGTCGGCATTGATCAGGACTCGTCAGCGATCTTTCTCGCCGAGGAACGGCTTGCAAGATTCGGTAAACGTTTTCGGGCGGTGAACGCAAACTTTGCCGCCATCGGCGAGGCGGTCACTGAGGACGACATCGCTGCGATCGTTGCCGACCTGGGTGTTTCATCCATGCAGCTTGATGACGCTGCACGTGGCTTTAGCTTTCGAGCCTCGGCTCCGCTCGATATGCGTATGGACCGAAAGGAAGGTCTCTCGGCGCGTGAGCTCCTCGAAACTTCCACGGAAGCCGAGATCGCAGATATTCTTTACTTCTATGGAGAGGAAAGACGGTCACGCAAGATCGCACGTTGGATCACGGAGAGGAATGAAGCAGGCCAGCCAATAACGACGACCGATGAACTGGCAAATTTGGTGGAGCGAGCGATCGGAAGGCGGCCCGGAGATAAGATTCACCCGGCGACTAGGACGTTTCAGGCTCTAAGGATCGCGGTAAACAGGGAACTGGACGTTCTAAAGGAGTTCATTCCCGCGGCCATTGAAAAATTAAATCCGGGCGGCGTCCTCGCTATCATCAGCTTTCACTCGCTCGAAGATCGGATCGTAAAGCAAGCGTTTCAAAGGCTTTCGGGCAAATGCTCTTGCCCTCCACGCATACCGAAATGTATTTGCGGTGCCGAAAAGACGGTCGAGATCCTCACTAAACGACCGATCATTCCTAGCGAGGACGAGCAAGAAATGAATCCGCGCTCACGAAGCGCAAAATTGCGAGCCTGTAAGCGGCTCATTTAGAAAACGGCAAAAAATCTCACGCAGCAACCGGAGGAAGTTATGAGCACCACAACCATTCGCAGAAGGCGCACCGCCGAAAGGAAGAAAGCCAGGATCTTGTCTCCCTTCCGAGCATTCGTCACGATGGCACTTGCTGGAGCGATAGTTGTTTCCGGGATCTTCCTTGCTGCAACCCAGCATTTCTCTTTTTGGGACCTAAGTATAAAGAATTCCCGTCTGCGTCAGCAGATCGATGCGCTCCAAGCCGAGAAGCGTCGCCTTCTCGTGGCTCGTGAGGTTTCACTTTCACCTGCGGAGATCAAGAAGGCCGCGGAGAAGGCTTCATTACTTGGAACTCCGGGGGTACCGGCGATTAGTCAGTCTTTCCCGAAACCGAACGCTGCTGCGATCGCCTCCGTTCAGCGAAAAGAGTCCACGACGCCGGTTTCCTCTGCGGCGGCCGTGATGAAAACAACGCTGGTTCGACCGGCGTTACAAACCAATGCGCCTGTTCAGATCGCAAAGAGAACGAATGGAGAGGCCGAGCGTCGCCGGATCGTATCGAATGCCGAATAGAAACCAGGATTGAAAGCAACTTATCTGATATCTCCGAAAAATAGAGCTTGATCCGTCCGATCAAAATGAAGAAAAGCCACAAAAAACGAAAGAAGATCGATTCCCGACAGATCGCGTACGCCCGGTTTATGTTCATCGCGGCGATCATTGGCTTCTGGTTCGTCGGCATCAGCCTTAGGCTTGTGCATTTGCAGGTATCCCAGCACGATTGGCTGCGCGAAAAGGCGATCGACCAACGCCAGGATACAAAGAAAACTAAGCTGCTCAGAGGCACGATCTTCGACCGCGACGAGAGACCGCTCGCAATGAGCATAAAGGTTTCGACGCTTTACGTAGATCCGACGGAGATCGACGATATCGATCATGCGGCAAAGTTGGCAGCGAAGGCTCTAAAGCTCGATGCGAAAGCCGTAGCAAAAGACCTTCGTGAGGCGAAGGATGCAAAAAAGCGCTATGTTCCGATCGCCAAAAAATTAGAAGCCGACCAAGTTCAGGCTGTAAACAAGGCCCTTTTTGATCCTGATGCCAAAAAAGCTGATGAGCCGCGTTCGCCGGGCTTTCATTGGGTCGATGATCAAAAGAGGACATATCCTTATCAGACCCTTGCAGCCCAGGTAGTCGGATTCAGCAACACTGACGATGAAGGACAGGCCGGCATCGAACAGTCGCAGGACGAACTTCTTCACGGCGCCATCATCAAGAAACTGCAGGAACGCGACCGTCTTGGTCGTGTCTATGATGAGACGATCTTCGAACGCGAGCGTCCAGGCGACATCGTTCTGACCCTTTCGACGTCCATTCAGTTCAAGACCGAGCGTGTGCTCGAGGCCGGTGTAAAGGCGGCCAATGCAAAATCTGGAATGGCCGTCGTGATGGATCCAAAGACCGGTGAGATCCTCGCAATGGCAAACTATCCGACCTTCGACCCGAACTCAATTCGTGATGCGGTGCCGGCAACTTTTAAGAACAATGTTGTGCAGTCGGCATACTCGCCGGGTTCGGTCTTCAAGTTGATCACCTACGGATCAGGGCTTGAGAAAAATCTGTTTGGGCCAAACGATATGATCGATGCCGGTAATGGCACGATCGAGGTCGCGAATCACACATTCCGTGAATCACATCATGTTGGCACTGTCACTTATGCGGAAGCTCTGGCCGTTTCCAGCAATGTCTGTGCGATCAAGACAGGGCTGCGCGTCGGAAAGGAAGATTTCTACTCGACGCTCAAGAAAATGGGGTTTGGATCGAAGACCGGCATCGATCTTCCGGCTGAAACCGCAGGTATCGTCCGCCGCCCCGAGAAGTGGAATGGCGACTCGCTTGCGTCAATGTCGATCGGCTATGAAATTGGCGTGACGGCGTTGCAAATGACAAGTGCTTTTGCGACGATAGCAAACGACGGAATTCGCGTTCAGCCGCACGTTATCAAGCAGATCCGACGGGATGGAGATCCTCCTGTCAGCCCGCAACTTGCTGATAGCACACGGGTTGTAAGCGAAGAGACCGCACGTGAACTTCGGCAGATGCTGAAGCAGGTCGTTTTGACCGGCACCGGAAAGCGTGCTCAACTCGACGGGTATAATGCCGCGGGAAAGACCGGTACGGCGTGGAAGTTCAACCCGGAAACAAAGCGGGTCGATTCCTCGAAATATATTTCGTCGTTTATCGGGATGGCACCTGCCGATGATCCGCGAGTTGTGATCGCGGTCGTTATGGATGAACCTAGGGGCGGTGCACGCGACGGTGGCATGGTGTCCGCTCCGGTCTTTAAGAATATAGCCGAGGAAATACTCCCCGAGCTTGGAGTTCAGAAGAACGGAACGCCTGCGAAAGACACGGCACTCGCAGAGATCGTGCCTGAAACGCCGGCAGATTCGGCCCCGATGCCGAGTCCGGAAAAGGAAACGCCAAAGCAGCCGGTCGATTCAAGGCCTAGAAAGGCTGATGTGGTCGGCAAGAAAGAAGTATCGGACGACCGCACCGCCAAGAACGGGAAAAAGAAAACAGAGACGAGCAAAAAGAAGACTTGAAGCTAGGAAAGCTAATTGAATCCATCAACGGAAAGGCGCCCGAGGCTCGCCCGTCGTTGCCGGAATGCGAGGTAGATACTTTTGTTATTGATTCGCGAGAGGTAAAGGCGGGCGACGTCTTTTTCGCGCTCTCGCAGCCCGAATATAAGAACAACGGATTTAACGGCGAGTTCGACGATGCGACCGCATTTGTTCGTACTGCCTTTGAGGCAGGTGCCGTTGCGTGCGTCGTTCGACCCGACCGTTTTGATGAGCATAGAGCTGATCTCGAAGAGTTTCGCGATCGACTGATCTTTGTTGATGACTCTATCGCGGCGTTACAAGCATTGGCTCACGAAGTTTATCTTGAGTGGAACAGACCCGTAGTTGCCGTTACGGGAAGTGCGGGGAAAACGACGGCGAAGGAATTGACCGCGCATGTTCTTGCAGCGTCGGGCCGCGAGGTTCTCCGGAACATCAAGAATTTTAATAACGGGCTCGGTCACCCGCTTACGGTTCTGCGACTGGCAAAGGAGCCTGACTTTGAGGTTGCCGTTCTCGAAATGGGTATGTCGACGCCGCTGCATGAGATAGCAAGACTGTGCCGCATCACGCCTCCCGACGTGGCTATCGAACTGAACGTGCTGCCTGTCCACCTCGAACACCTTGGTTCGATCGAAGCCATCGCCGCGGCAAAAGCCGAGCTCGTCGAGGGTATGAAGCCTGGCGGCACTGCGGTCCTGAACGCCGACGATGAACGCGTGGCTGCGATGTCGTCATTTTCGAAAGGTAAGGTTGTAACGTACGGTATCGAAAATGAGGCGACGGTGCGAGCCTCCGGGATCGAGGTTCGTGGCTTTGGTGAGACAACATTCACGCTCTCCATTGGTAATGAAACTGCCGGTGTGACATTCCCGCTCAACGGCCGCCACAACATCCTAAACGCCCTTGCCGCCGCATCGGCGGGCCATGTGTTCGGAATGAGCGCGGATGAGATCGCCGAGTCGCTCTCTAATGTTGCCCCCCCGCCGCAGCGTGGAGAGATCCTGCGATTCAAGAACGGGTTCATCGTGGTCAATGACTCATACAACTCGAATCCCGACGCTCTGCTCTCGATGGTTGCTATGTTGTGCGATTCCGCTCCGGCGGGCGCAAGGAAGATCGTCGTAGCGGGCGAAATGCTCGAGCTTGGTCCAGAAGCCGCAGCGATTCACCGCCGCGTCGGCAAGGATATCGCTTCGCATCAGATCGACGTGCTGATCGGTGTCCGCGGTTTTGCGAGTGAGCTTGTTGGTGGTGCGAAGGATGCGGGACTGTCGGAAGCGGATTTTGCAGCAGATTCGGTCGAAGCCGGCAAACTGGTTTGCGACAAAGTAGGGGCCGGTGATGTGGTGCTCGTAAAAGGATCGCGCGGAGTTAGAACCGAAAGGGTTATCGAGGAACTTCTCGAAAAGTTTGAGTTAGGAGGTGAGAACGCGGCTGCCGCTGAATAGGCCAGAACACGCTTGATCAAAATGCTGTTTCACCTGCTTTACCAATTTCTTTATAGATCATTCGGTTCGGCACCGGATTCTCCGTATTTCTATAAGGTTCTGAATGTCTTTCAATACGTTACGTTCCGAACGGCGTGGGCGACGATCACGGCGCTCCTGATATCGCTGCTCTTGGGTAAGACGGTCATCAGGAAACTCCGGGACCTCAAGGTCGGGCAAGAGATCCGCGAGGAGCTCTCGGAAGAACATCAGGCGAAGAAGGGAACGCCGACGATGGGCGGTGTGCTCATCATCGGATCCGTAATAATTTCGACGCTGCTTTGGGCAAAGCTTGATGGCATATATCTGTGGCTCGCACTAGGTGCGACGACGGCGTTCGCGGCGATCGGTTTTGCGGACGACTATATCAAGATCGTTAAGAAGCGGAGCCTAGGTCTCACCGGCAAGCAGAAGCTGCTTGGGCAATTCATCACGGCACTAGCGGTTTTCGGCGTCCTTTACTATTTCACGAGCTATTCTTGGAACCTTAGCATTCCGTTCTTCAAAGAGACCGCAAATCCGGATGGGATCAGCGTGATCCCTGCGGGGATCTATCTGGTCTTTATGGTCTTCATACTTTTGGGATCGTCGAATGCCGTGAACTTGACCGATGGACTCGACGGATTGGCGACAAGCGTCACTTTCATCGCGATGTCGGCGCTTACCGCTCTGACGTATGTAGGCAGCGATAAGCGTTGGGCGGAGTATCTTGATCTGACGTTCAATCCTTCTTCAGGGGAACTCACTGTCTTCTGTGGTGCGATGGTCGGCGCCAGCCTTGGATTCTTGTGGTTCAATTCACCGCCAGCCGAAGTTTTTATGGGCGACGTCGGAAGCCTTGCGATCGGCGGCGCTCTCGGCACGGTTGCGATCCTGACGAAGCAGGAGTTTCTCCTGCCGTTCATTGGCGGCGTCTTTATCCTTGAAGCCGTCTCTGTGATGCTGCAGGTTTCGTATTTTAAGTTCACAAAACGCAGTGCTGGCGTCGGAAAACGTATCTTCCTACAAGCGCCGCTGCATCACCATTTTCAGATGTCCGGCTGGAAGGAACCGAAGATCGTGTTCCGATTTGTAATCGCTGCGATCCTTTTCGCTCTTTTGAGTCTCTCAACGCTGAAACTGCGATAGAGAATAGACTTTTGTTTGAGTTTGGCGGCCCTCTCGAGCTTATGGTGAGAGACCGTGTTCCCTTTTGTTTCTCTCAAGATGGAAATTTCCGGTAGAAAAGCATTAGTGCTCGGTGCGGGCAGGTCCGGCATCGCCTCGGCACGTTTCCTTGCCGAACGCGGAGCGACCGTTGCGCTGCACGATAAGAAACCTGTTGAATCATGGCCGCAAGCTGCCTTACAACACAAGGCGGAGCACAAGATCGGTCTCATAGGCGGCGATCTTCCGTCTTGGCTGCTGGATCAGATCGACCTGGTCGTTATCTCGCCAGGCGTTCCAAAGACGACCTTGCCGGCCCGTTATGTCGATCGCAAGGATGGTGAAGTCATTGGCGAAGTCGAACTTGCATATCGGTTCTTGAAGGGCAAGATCGTCGGCATTACAGGTTCGAACGGAAAGACGACAACGACCGCACTGATCGGCGAGATCTTAAAGGCTTCCGGTCTGCCGACCCAGGTTGGCGGCAATATCGGTACGCCATTGCTCGATCTGGTCGAGAGTTCACGGGATGACGGGTGGACCGTGGCCGAGCTTTCCAGTTTTCAGCTCGAAACTATCGTTGACTTTCGCTGCGATGTCGCTCTCTGTCTGAACGTGACGCCGAATCACCTCGATCGCTACGACTCCTTTCTCGACTACGCGGCCGCAAAGTATCGCATTTTCCTGAATCAGCGTACTGACGATACTGCGATCCTTAATGCCGACAATGCGGTCACCAACGAATGGTCAAACGGCCTTAAGGCGAACGTCATTAAGTTCAGCGTGGAAAGGGAACTTGATAATGGTGTGTTCCTTCGGGACCGCGATCTCGTGAGCACCCTCGGCGAAAAAGAATCAATCCTGACCACTCGGGACGAGATCTTTTTGCGCGGCCTTCACAATGTTGAGAACGTCTTGGCCGCATTCGCTGCAGCAGTTACTTGCGGCGTCGATGCAAAGACGATCCGCCAGGCCGTTGCGGACTTTAAGGGTGTCGAACACCGTATCGAGTTCGTTGAAGAGATAGACGGCGTCCGGTTTTATAACGATTCAAAAGCTACTTCGGTCGATGCGACCTCAAAGGCTCTAAGCGCCTTGGGTGAAGACGCAGGTAAAACGATCCTTATTCTCGGCGGACGCGGAAAGAATGCCCCGTACGCCCCTTTGATCCCTCTGATCCATCAATGTGTCTCTCGCGTCATCGTACTCGGTGAAGACGCAGATAACATCGCATCGCAGCTTGCTGGCGAGGTCGAGCTTGAAAGGGCCGCAAGTCTTGAGGATGCTGTTTCGGCAGGTTTTGCTGCGGCTCAGAAGGGCGATTCTGTCCTTTTGGCGCCGGCTTGTGCAAGTTTTGACATGTTCAAGAGTTTTGAGGAGCGTGGGCAGAAGTTCAAGCAGGCCGTTCGAAGCCTAGAGGAGCACGGGAAGGCGAAAGGATAAAGTGGCTGAAGAACGACGTACAGATTGGTTGATGTTCGGGCTCGCCGCGGGGCTTGCTCTCTTCGGCACGCTGATGGTGTACAGCGCCTCCGCGATGATCGCGTATCGCGAAAGCCAGGAAACAAGCCAGTTTGGATATTTCTATAAACAGCTGACATTCGCAGTTATCGGGATCGTGGTGATGTTCATCCTCAGCCGCTTTGATTATCGCATCCTCAATAATCGAGGTGTCGTTTACGCGATCCTGGCGATCACCTCGCTGATGCTGTTGGCAGTCTTCTTCTTCCCGGCGATCAACGGAGCAAAGCGTTGGATCCGTTTTGGCGGATTTTCCGTTCAACCATCGGAACTCGCAAAACTTGCGTTGCCGATCTTCCTTGCGTGGTTTTTGACAAAGAATGACGGCTCGGTCGGCGACCTGAAGAAGACCGTTTTGCCATGCCTGCTTGGGTTGTTGCTGCTTGCCGGCCTCGTGATGGCAGAGAAGGACCTTGGTACTACGATGGTCCTTTGTGCTGTCTTTTCGGCCGTATATTTTGCCGCCGGTGCAAGGATCCTGCACATTGCAAGCGTTGCCGCGTTAATGGTCATCGCCGGTGCCGCCGCGTTGATATTTGCGCCGTGGCGGGTCGCTCGCGTTATGGCGTTTCTCGATCCATACAAGTATTCGGATGACGCGGGCTATCAGGTTGTCCAGTCGCTGTACGCGATCGGTTCCGGCGGCGTCTTTGGCGAGGGCTTTGCCCAAGGGCAGGCCAAGTTGTTCTACCTGCCGTATCCTTATTCGGACTTTATCTTTTCCGTCGTCGGCGAGGAGTTAGGGTTGCTTGGAACTCTGGCGGTCGTGCTTGCGTTCGCCCTGCTCTTCTGGCGCGGAACACGTGCTGCCATGCTGGCTCCGGACCGCTTTGGAATGCTCTTGGGTATCGGCATAATTACAGGGTTGATCGTTCAGGCACTTTTTAATATTAGTGTCGTGATATCGATCTTGCCGGCAAAAGGGATTCCGCTGCCGTTCATTTCATATGGCGGTTCATCGGTCGTGGTCTCTCTTGCCGCAGTAGGGATTCTACTGAGTATTTCAAGATTTGCGGGATCACCGGAAAGAGAAGCGGCGGTGCGTCGAAGCCCCACGCGGCGTCGCAGGTAAATATTATGCCGAGAGTTCTAATAGCTGCCGGCGGGACCGGCGGACACATTTATCCAGGTATCGCGATCGCAAATGAACTGATGCGGCGTGATGGGACATCCGAGGTGCTCTTCGTCGGCACTGCCAAAGGTCTTGAAACGCGCATCGTTCCGGAGAATGGGTTTCAGCTTTCAGTAATAAAGAGCGCCGGCTTAAAGAGCGTTGGGTTAAAGGGAAAGCTTCGTGGAATGATGATCCTGCCGCAAAGCTTTCTCGAGGCGTGGAAATTGATCCGCGATTATCGCCCAAATGTTGTGATCGGTGCTGGCGGATATGTTTCGGGGCCTGTACTTTTGACCGCCGCACTGATGGGGCGTAGAACTCTTGTAATGGATTCGAACGCACTGCCGGGCTTTACGAATCGAAAGCTTGCGAGGTTCGTCGATAAGGCTGCACTGACGTTCGAGGAAGCGGTACCTTTCTTCGGCAAGAAGGCGGTAATTACCGGCAATCCCGTTCGCGATGAATTCTTTGGTATCGAGTTCGAGGAGCCGCATTCACCGCTGAGATTGCTAGTCTTTGGAGGCTCGCAAGGTTCGCAGGCGATCAACCGTGCGGTTACGGCGTCTATCGACTTCCTTGACAAGAAAGCCGTTTCGATCGTGCATCAAACGGGCGAGGCGGATATGGAAGCGATAACAAAGGCGTACGAGGACGCGGGTTGGCAGGCAGATGTAAGGCCATATATCGTAAATATGGTAGATTCATTTCGCGATTCCGACCTGATCATTTGCCGTGCTGGAGCAACGACGTGCGCCGAGGTTGCCGCGGCGGGAAAACCTGTAATAATGATTCCCTTGCCGACAGCGGCGGACGATCATCAGCGAAAGAACGCAGAGGCCCTTGTCCGTGCGGGTGCGGCCGAGATGATCCTGCAAAGCGAATTAACGGGACAAGCTCTCGCGGAAGAGATCGAGGCTTTAAGGAAAGATCCGGAACGCCTCGCGGAAATGTCTCGTTCGGCTAAAAAACTTGCCCGGCCGGATGCCGCGGCGGTTACGGTTGATATAATAGAAGAATTGGCAAAGAAATAGTTAGATACTTTTGATGTTCAGACACGTAAGAAAGATACACTTTGTTGGAATCGGCGGCATCGGAATGAGCGGTATCGCCGAAGTGCTTTTGAGTTTGGGTTTTTCTGTCTCCGGCTCAGACCTGAGACGCGGCCCGAATACCGAAAGGCTGATCGATACTTTTAAACTCAAGTTTTTCGAGGGCCATGCTGCCGAGAATGTTGGCGATGCGCAGGTCGTCGTTTATTCTTCGGCCGTCAAAGACGACAATCCGGAGATCGCTGCCGCAAGGGAACTCGGTATTCCGGTGATCCCGCGAGCTGAAATGCTTGCGGAACTTATGGTTCTTAAGCCATATGCGGTCGCAGTATCCGGCACCCACGGAAAAACGACAACGACCTCGATGGTCGCCACCGTTCTCGGGCATGCCGGCATCGATCCGACCGCAGTTGTCGGTGGCATCGTCGAGAAGCTCGGTTCAAACGCGGCCGTCGGCAGCTCTGAATGGTTCGTAACCGAAGCAGACGAAAGCGACCGTTCGTTCTTGATGCTCTATCCAACGATCGCCGTCGTGACGAACATCGACAAAGAGCACATGGAATCGTACCGAGGCATGGAGGACGTCGTACAATGCTTCACTGATTTCGTGAACAAAGTGCCCTTCTTTGGAGCGGCGATCATTTGCTTGGACGATCCGAATGTTCAACTGATCATTCCGCATATCAAACGCCGTCGGGTCACTTACGGACTCACTGCTCAAGCGGACATCTCAGCACACGATATCAGATACGATAGCGAGTTCGGCTCGCGGTTCAATGTTTGGCGCGGCGACAATGTCCTCGGCGAACTGCATCTTCCGGTTCCTGGCAAACACAACGTCTACAACGCCCTTGCAGCGACGGCGGTCGCTCTTGAAATGGACATTCCATTCGAGAAGGTCGTCGAAGCGTTTGCAGGGTTTAAGAATGCCAACAGACGTTTTCAATTCAAGGGCGAAGTGAATGGCATCACGGTCGTTGACGATTACGGCCACCATCCGACCGAGATAGTTGCGACGCTTGGGGCTGCAAAGAATGCTGCGACAGGCCGCCGCACCGTGGTGATCTTTCAGCCGCATCGTTATTCGCGTACGAGCGAGCTGATGGATGATTTTGTAGTTGCATTCAATAATGCTGATGTCCTCTTCGTGCTGGATATTTACGCTGCGAGCGAACCGCCGATCGAGGGGATCACGGCAGAGGTCTTGACCGAGAATATAAAACGCTTTGGGCATAAAAATGTTACTTACATCGGCGATATCGACAAGGCGGCGGATCGCGTTGTTCCAGAGTTGTTGCCGGGCGATCTGGTTATCACTCTTGGGGCAGGCACTGTTACACGCCTTTCTGATGAGATCGTTGCTAAGCTAGACGGGAAGTAAATGTCGAAAAGGCGTAAAAGCACTCTAAAGGATAACCGCTCCAAGAGGAAGGGCCGGCGGTCGAATGCTGAGTCGGCGGCGAGCGAGAAGCTTGGCAAGACGATCATCGGCGTTGTTATAGCGGGCGTGCTTCTCGCTGGGATTGGATTTGTCGCACTTGCGGCTTATCGCTCTGCCGTTAACTCTTCATTCTTTACCCTAAGATCTGTTAGGGTCGTCGGTACGGAAAGGGCGTCCGAAGATGATATACGGCGCATCGTGCTTGCCAGCGCGGAAAGGTCGGGTGTTTGGGAAAGCGATATAGCAGGTATCCGCCAAAATATCGAAAAACTGCCGTTCGTAAAGTCTGCCTCGGTATCAAGGGAGCTTCCTTCCACCATACGGATCGATGTCGTCGAGCGGATCCCGGTCGCTATCGTTCGGCTGAACAACTCGGACCAGCTTGTCGATGAAACGGGAATGATCCTTGCTCCGGCAACAAAGGCCGAACCTGGCCTGCCGTTCGCGATGAGAGGCTGGGACACCTCGAAATCCGCTAACGCACTCGACGATAATCTTGCGCGCATCAAACTTTATCGGAAGATGGTCGAGGATTGGCAAAGTTTTGGGCTTGCCAGCCGCGTGAAAGAGGTCAACCTTTCGAGCCTCCGAGAGCCGAATGCGGTAATCGAAGACAGCGGGCGGTCGATAAATGTCTTTCTCGCTAAGGATGACCTTGCAAAGAGTCTAAAGGCGGCTCTCGAGGCTGTGGCAGGCAAAGGTGACAGGGTTCAGGCCGTGAACGCCGCGGGGATTTCTCCCATACTTGAATACCTAAACAATTAGTTTATACTATCTAGCATAAACTTCTGATGAGTAATGACATACAAGCAATTGGTCTCGATGTCGGCACCAGCCGTGTGCGTTGCATCGTCGCCGAATCTGCAAGCGACGGGACGCTGAATATCGTCGGCATTGGAGAGGCAGAGTCGCGTGGAATGCGTCGCGGTATCGTTACCTCGACGGAGGCCGTGGCCGATGCGATCCGCAAGGCTGTCAGCGAAGCAGAACGTGTCAGCGGGATCGAGATCGATTCGGCGACGGTCAACTTATCGGGAGAACACTTTCAGGGCGAGAATAAGGCCGGTGTCGTTGCGGTCGCGGGGCAGGACAAAGAGATCTTGGGCGACGACATAGAACGTGCGATCGATTCTGCGTGTGCCATGCCTCTTCAACCCGGTTGGGAGATCGTCGATCGTCTCCCGCAGGAATTCATCATCGATGGTCAGGACGGCATCGTCGAACCGATCGGGATGATCGGTTCGCGACTCGAGGCTCGAGTCCACGTCGTAACAAGTCCAAGCGCCGGTCGCCAAAACCTGGCAAAGGCGGTCGAGCGTGCGGGCCTTGACATCGAGCAAAGCGTGCTGGAGCCGCTTGCGGCCGCTGAGAGTTCCATCACCGATGACGATCGCGAATACGGCTGCGCCGTCGTGAATTTCGGCGCCGAGCTAACGAATCTTACGATCTACTCCCGCGGTGCAGTGCAGCACATGGCAGTATTTCCTTTCGGCAGCACTCACTTTACGAAGGATATCGCGGTCGGCCTCCGAGTTTCGATTCCGCAGGCGAACCAGATAAAGCATGATTTTGGCTGCGTTGCGGGCTTTATGCTCGATGATGACGAGCGGCAGGAGATGATCGAGATAATGCCGGTAGGCCGGAGCGAGAAACGCGGTCTTTCAAAAGAGATACTTGCCGATATTATGCAGCCTCGCGCAGTTGAATTGCTTCAGCACATCGCTCGAGAGACACGAAAAGTTCCGCTGCAGATATCGAGCGGTGTTGTCCTTACCGGCGGTGGCTCGATGGTTCGTGGTTTGTGCGAGATCGCGGAGCAGGTCTTTGATGCCCCGACACGGCTCGGATTCCCTGAGAAAGATCTTTTTGGCGGACTGATCGAACAGGTACAGACTCCCGCTTGGACAGTTGCTTGCGGCCTCGCAAGTTTCTCACTCCGAGCGGCCCTTCGCGACGAGAACTCTCACGGACGCAGCACGGTAAGGCGTGTTGCCGATTGGTTCGACGGCCTCAGAAAAAAAATTAAATAAATGCTAAATTTCGATTGGCTTTTTATCACCAATCGTTGTATGCTTTTTATCCGTCAGCACTACATCTAGTTGCGACAGTTTAAGTGCTTAAGGACTCGCGTTCCCAACGAAAAATCTGAAAGTTTAGCTGATCTGATTCTTAGGAGGATGGCCTGCAAGTGAGCAACACAGGGATCAAAATGTTTATTGATGAACCGCCTATTACCGGTGCGCGGATCAAAGTGATCGGCGTCGGAGGCGGCGGAGGCAACGCCGTAAATCGAATGATCGAGGCCGGCATCAAAGGTGTCGAGTTCATCGTTGCGAACACAGACCTGCAGGCGCTTGAAGCGTCGGCAGCTCCCATCAAGATCCAACTTGGAACAAAATCCACGCGTGGGCTCGGCGCGGGCTCGAATCCTGAGATCGGCCGCGCGGCCGCACTCGAGGATCACCAAAAGCTTCTTGACATACTTGAAGGCTCCGACATGGTTTTTGTGACCGCAGGTATGGGCGGAGGAACGGGAACCGGAGCGGCACCTGTTGTCGCATCGTTAGCGACCGAGTTGGGAGCTTTGACGGTTGCCGTTGTAACGAAGCCTTTCTCTGTCGAAGGCCGCCGTAGGATGGCGCAGGCTGAAGACGGTTTGGCAGACCTTCGCGGGGTCGTTGATACGCTAATAACGATACCGAATTCGAAACTTCGCGAGGTGGAAGAAAAGATCACGATCCTCGATGCGTTCCGTCGTGCAGACGATGTGCTGCTCCAGGCAGTTCAGGGCATCACAGATCTGATAATGACGCCCGGAATAATCAATCTGGATTTTGCCGATGTGACCTCGGTTATGCGTGGCAAGGGTGTTGCCCTGATGGGTGTCGGCCGCGGCGAAGGCGAAGAAGCGGCCTCAAAGGCGATGCGTGCCGCCCTCGATTACAAGCTTCTGGAAGAGAATTCGATCAAGGGTGCGAAGGCAGCTCTCATCAATGTCACCGGCGGGCCGGATATGATCTTGAGCGAGGTCGAGGATGCGATCGGAATGATCGAGAACGAGGCCGATGAGAATGCCGACATCATTTGGGGCAGCGTTATCAAGGACGATATGGCCAGCGAGATCAAGATCACTGTCATCGCGACAGGCTTTGACACCGCGGCTTCCGTTTCGATTCCGTCTCCGAAGGTGGTCGAGGCCGTTGCAGTCGCCGCGAATGCAAGGGCAACTTTTGCGCCGATCCCTGATATTGTCGGCAGCGAAGACCTTGAGACACCGACATTCTTACGCCGTCAGGCAGACTGACGGGATTGCGGTTCGTCGATAAAATCGCCGATAATCAGGCAATGACGACGAAGCCGCGAATTGCGATAACTATCGGTGACGCCGCAGGAATTGGACCTGAGGTGACGCTAAAGGCTCTCGGGGACCCGAAGCTTTCAAATTCAGCTGAAATTATCGTCGTAGGCGACGCGGCTCATCTGGGCAGCGTCGCTTCTCGCTTTGGCTTAGAGCCATTGCCCGCCTGGATTTCGATCGATGATCTTAAGAATCTGCCGCCGAGTTTCTCGTATGGTGCAGACTCTGCAGTAACCGGAAAGGCCGCGGCGGAGAACATAGTCCGGGCAGTTGAGCTTTGGAAGGCCGGCAAGATCGACGCGATCGTCACCGCTCCGATAAGTAAGAATGCGATCAAGCTTGGAGGCTACGACTTTCCCGGGCACACAGAGTTCCTGGCGCATCTCACGGATACAAATGAGTTCGCAATGAGTTTTTTTGCCGATGCACTTCGTGTGATCCTAATGTCAACCCATTTGCCGCTGACCGATGCGATAGGATTCGTAACAGCTGAACGAGTCGCCGCCCTCATTCGGTTCGGGGATCGCGAGATCCATCGTCTGCTCAGGAAGAGGCCGCGGCTCGCGGTCGCCGGCATCAACCCTCACGCTTCAGAAGGCGGACGTTTTGGCACGGAGGAACGGGCTTTGATCACACCCGCCATCGAAGAATGTCGACGCAGCGGAATCGATGTCTCCGGCCCTTTCCCTGCCGACACGGTCTTCTTCAACGCGATGCGTGGAAGATTCGATGCGGTCATCGCAATGTATCACGACCAGGCGACAATTCCGGTTAAAACTGTCGCGTTCGACCGCGCGGTAAATGTAACGCTCGGACTGCCTGTCATACGCACGTCAGTCGATCATGGGACGGCCTACGACATCGCGGGCAAGGGCCTTGCGAGTGCGGGGAATATGATCGCAGCGGTCGAGCTAGCGATCGATCTCGCGCAGCGGTCGAGATTGTGAAAGTAGGCTGGCAATCTGGTAAACTGTCCCATCGAAAGAAGCTGTCAGGTTCTCGCATTTTTGGGTGACATCGTCTATCGGAAAATTATTCACCTGTGGAAAAAGTAAAACTTTTACTGGCCGATGATTCGGTCGCTATTCGCAAAGTCATCGAACTAACCTTTGCCGAGGAAGGTTACGATGTGACGACGGTCGGCGACGGCAATTCTGCTATGGAAAAGTTTGTCGAGATCGCGCCCGACTGCGTGATCGCGGACGTCAATATGCCGGGAATGGGCGGTTATCAGCTTTGCGAAATGATCAAGGGCGATGACTCGACTCGGACGATACCCGTCATCCTCGTTGTCGGTTCTTTTGAGGCGTTCGATCCCGGCGAAGCTTCTCGTGTCGGTGCCGACCATTATTTCACAAAACCTTTTCAGTCGCTTCGGGATGTTGTCACGAAGGTTGGTGATCTTCTTGCTGTGAAGGATTTTCGCGAAGTTCAGCCGTTCGAGACTGAGGATATTGAGAATCTCTACGCGGAGTCCATCGTTGAAGATGACCCGGACATCGAGGTCGAAAGCGAGATCGCCCAAGAGTATTCAGCGGCCGAATCTTCTGTTCCAGAACCCGATGAGCTCATTGCAGAATCCTTGCCGGAAACATGTCCACTGCCTGACGTACCCCCGGAAGCTGCCGTCGAGCAAGCGACCTCCGTCTCTGATCTGAATTACGAGCTTGGCGAGATCACGCGTCAGATGGATGATGCACCGGATGTGCAGACTCTCGTACCTCACGAGCCGTTCGTTCTGGCAGAAGAAGATCAGGAGTTGCAGCATGATGCGGTGCAGGATGTCGCCCCGCTTGTTACCGGCGAAGATTCCGTTATGCGGGTCTATGACTTTGCGGCTGGCGATGATGAGTTGATCGACACTTTGAAATTCGAGAAGATCGTCGAGCCCGCAGCAGCGGATTATTCGACCGTAGAGGACCCCGAAATACAGATCGACGACCTCGACCCTTTCAAGGACGTTGCGGCGACCGCTCCGAACGCCGCGGAGATGCCGGCACCGGTCAAAATCGAGCCTGATGACGCGGCTGACGAGGTCCTCATCCAAGAGGATGCGCCGAAGGCACGCGAAATGACTTTTCCGCCGGCATTGATCGAGGCGATCGCACAACGCGTTATGGATCGGCTGTCAGAGAAGGCGGTTCGAGAGGCGGCACGCGAGGCGGTGCCACGCATTGCTGAAAAGCTAATTCGCGAGGCTCTTGACGAAGAGAGCAAGCGGCATTGACCGCCGGAAACTTTATTTATCGTAGCGGGCGGTTTTCAGCCGATGCTGTTAACCGCCTCATTTCGTTTTAGAATAGGTTTTTTTTGGAAAGTTTTTATGGAATTAGCTAAGGCATTTGACCCGAATACAGCCGAAGGTTGGTACAAGACGTGGGAGGAGAATGGATTCTTTGCTCCTGAGATCAATGAGGACGAGACGTCCCCGACATATTCGATCGTCATCCCTCCGCCGAATGTGACGGGAAGTCTCCACATGGGACACGCACTTCAGCACACGCTGATGGACGTGCTGGCCCGTTGGAAGCGAATGCAAGGCTATCGGACGCTCTGGCTGCCGGGAACGGACCATGCGGGCATCTCCGTTCAGAGAAAGGTAGTTGAGCAGCTGAAGAAAGACGAAGGAAAGTCGCCGATCGACGTCGGCCGCGATGAATTTGTTCGTCGGGCGTGGAAATGGAAAGACCAATACGGTAATACCATCACGACGCAAATGCGGCGCGAAGGAGCATCGGTCGATTGGTCCCGGCAGCGGTTTACGATGGATGAAGACCTATCGCTTGCCGTCCGCAGCGTGTTTGTCGCACTCTACGACGAAGGAAATATATATCGCGGCCTTCGCATCGTTAATTGGTGTCCAAAGGACAAGACGGTTCTCTCGGACCTTGAGGTAAAAGAAGAAACCAAGAAGGACGGGAAGCTGACCTACCTTAAGTATCCCGTGCAGGGAACTGACCGTACCATTACGGTCGCGACGACGCGTCCCGAGACAATGCTCGGTGATACTGCGGTCGCGGTAAATCCTTCTGACGAGCGATATGCGGATCTGATCGGAAAGGTGGTCGATCTTCCGCTAACCGGCCGTGAAATCCCGATCATTGCGGACGAGTATGTTGATGCGGAATTTGGTACCGGAGCGGTCAAGATCACGCCTGCTCATGACCCGAACGACTATTTGGTCGGAGAACGCCACGGCTTAGAGCAGCTTCTCGTAATGGACGACGCCGGGAAGATGAATGCTGCGGCCGGGACTGATTTCGAGGGGCTTGATCGATTTGAAGCTCGCGAAAAGGTTGTTGCTAGATTTGACGAGCTCGGCCTGCTTGAGAAGGTCGAGGATTATGAGATAACGCTACCGATCTGCGAAAGATGCAAGACGATCGTCGAGCCGATCTTGAGCGAGCAATGGTTCGTCAAGATGGACGAGATGCGTGACATCGCGCTCGATGTGATGCGGTCCGAAGGGGTTCCGCATTTCTTTCCGCAAGTGCCGCACGAAAAGGTCTATACGAACTGGCTGGAGAATCTCAAGGATTGGACGATCTCCCGGCAGCTCTGGTGGGGCCATCAGATACCTGCGTGGTACGACGACGAAGGGAACGTATTTGTTGCGTTGACCGAAGCGGAAGCTCGGACAAAGGCAGGCGGAAAGGAGCTAAGGCAGGATCAGGACGTGCTCGATACGTGGTTCTCGAGCGGGCTGTGGGCATTCTCGACCTTTGGGTGGACCGGAGAGAACGGCGTAACAGAGACGCCCGACCTCGACAATTTCCTGCCGACAGACGTGCTGGTGACCGGCCGTGACATCATCTTCCTATGGGTTTCGCGTATGGTGATGCTAACGAAGAAATTCACCGGCAAGATACCGTTCGGCGACGTCGTCGTCACGGGAACCGTTCTTGGAAAGGACGGAAAACCGATGTCGAAATCGCGGAACAACGGCGTCGACCCCATCGAGATGTTCGACAAGTTCGGTGTTGACGCGACGCGCGTTTACCTTGCGTCGATCGCTACTGGCGCCGATATCAAGTGGAACGATCTTCTCATCGAGACATACCGCAATTTCGCCAACAAGATCTGGAATGCGACGCGGTTCTGTTTGCTGAACTCTGACAACGCATCGATAAGGCCGCTCGACGCGGCCGAGGCCCGTTCGATGGCTGCGGCGGATCGCTGGATACTTTCACGGCTGACGCGAACCTCGCAGGCGGTCAACAAGGCTCTCGAGACGTATCAATATCACGAGGCGGTCTCGCTGCTTTACCATTTCTTCTGGGACGATTTCTGCGATTGGTATATCGAGTTGAAGAAGGACGAGATCACGAGCGGAGACGCGGACGCGAGTTCGTTCATCCTTTCTGTGCTCGAACAAGCTCTTCGGCTTTTACATCCGTTTATGCCGTATCTGACCGAGGAATTGTGGCAAAAGCTGCCGGGCGTTGGGCGTGGCCTGCACAACCCGGCTTACGCGAATGCAGAGCAGACGATCATGCTTGCCGATTTTCCGAAAGGCGACCGGCAATTCATTGACGATATCGCCGAGAATGAGATCTCGGCCGTCATCGAATTGATCACCAAGATCCGTAATATTCGTGCGGAGATGAACATTTCGCCATCGATAAAGTTCGTCGTTCACGTCGCCGGAAGCAGCGTGCTGCGCGAAATTCTCGCCGCGAACGAGGAGCAGATACTGAAACTTGCGAGAGCATCGAAACTGGTTCTGTCAACCGCCCTAGTCGTGCCGAAGGCGTCGGCTAAAGCGGTACTCTCGGGCGGAACCGAGGTTGCGGTCCCGCTCGAGGGCTTGATCGATTTTGAGAAGGAGCGAGGCCGCCTTCAGACTCAGGTGGAGAAGCTAGGAATTGAGTTACAGCGGCTCGACCGTCAGCTTTCGAATGGAAATTTCGTTGAGCGCGCACCAGTAGAAAAAGTGCGTGAACTCCGCGAAAGGAAAGAAGAGATCGAACAGCAGACCTCCGCTATCAAGCTCAATATCGAGGCGTTGGGATGATGAAAATTCTGTGGATCGTTTTTGTCTTGGCTTTCTGTGCTCCAAATTTGTTCGCCCAGGCGAGGGAGCTTGCTAGGCAGGAATTCGAAAGGGTCCTTGAGAAGGGTAATGACCTAAAAAATGCGGTCTCTCATATAGAAACTCGAACTCTCGAGTATTTTGAGGATCGTGATAAGCAGGGGCACGTCTCGGAGCAGGACGTACGCGAGGTGTTGATCTCCGGCCAGTGGCGAACGGTTGAGGTTCGAAACGATGGTGATACTTCTGTTCGCTCCGAGCGTCTTTGGGACGGAAGGGCTCTCTACGTGCGAAACGGCGATGGACCTTGGACCAAGCTCTCCGGTTGGGGTAGCGGCTCGGGTGAACTCGAATCTGGACGATTTGACTTTAAGTATTGTTACCTTGGGAGAGTGAACGTCGATGGACGCGCGGCAGAACTCTATGAGGTGCGTCGAGATCGAATCGCAAAAAAGACATCAGCGACAAGAACTACTGAGTACCACTATGTCCGCATTACCAAGTATTGGTTCCTCGCCGATGGGAGACTTCTGAAAATGCTTAGGGACGAAACAGTTGACGGCTCAAGAGCACTCAGTCGAGAGACAACTGACGTCGACTACAACACAAAAGACTTGAAGATAGAGGCTCCGATTTGAATCGGCACCGGGCTGGACGCGCAAGCAGAGTCCAACAAGGATAGGGCTCGACGCGGACTACGCGCGAACAGTCAAGCCCAACCCCATGAGTCAAATTAGTCTTCGTCGTCCGATGACGACGAGCCCGGCGTTACGGTAAAAGTCTCAGACTTTGAGTCCTTTTTCTCCCCATTCTCGTCATACATTTCGGCGACCATCTTGAATGTACCACCGGCGGTGCTCGAGATGGTTTGGTAATGATACTTCGCCAGAGCGTCGCCATCCATGTCAAGGTCAACGACGCTGTTCTCGATGACAGTTCCGGGAGCAACGCCCTTCATATTCTCTACTTGGATGTACATCTTAACCTTTACCTTTCCGGGGTTATTTGCGACGCCGGCAACTGCATAGACCGTCTCACCGGCAGCGAAATTGCTGTTCGGGCTTGTCACGTCGGCGTTTTTGCCGACCTTAAGGCTGTCCAAATTTGCTGTGCTGAAGTTACAGGCAAAAGCTGCGGTGAATATTACGGCTGCGACGATCGAAATGCTTGCGGCGTGGCGCATAGGAAAGTTCTCTCCAAATAATTTGATCTCAAATTTCGTTTTTGACGACGAAAGAGCGTAGCCTGAAACGGCCCTAGTGTCAATTTGAAAACAGGGGATATTGACACTGTTCTTTCGTAACGTATGATTGTCATTTATGAACATGCTTGACAGCAGTGAATTGATGGCGTCGATCGGCCAGTTCCTTGCCGAAGATATAGGCCGCGGCGACATAACTACTCGATCTTGCGTTTCGCCAGACAAAATGGGCAACGGACGCTTTCTCGCGAAGGAGTATATGGTCGTTTGCGGCCTTGATGTCGCCGAAGCCGTATTCTTCCACCTCGATCCGGATTCGCCGGAGATCGAGACGAGCTTCAACGAGGGAGATGAGGTCGAGGAGGGAACGGTGATCGGCACACTAGGCGGCTATGCCGACGTGCTCCTTACGGGTGAACGCCTCGCCCTGAACCTGCTTCAGCGGATGTCGGGCGTTGCGACGCTGACGCGGCAATTCGTAAAGGCGATCGAGGGGACGGCCGCTTCGATCGTCGATACCCGCAAGACTACGCCCGGCCTGCGAATGCTGGAAAAATACGCCGTCGTGATCGGCGGAGGCAAAAATCATCGAATGGGCCTTGATGATGGTATTTTGATCAAGGACAACCATATTGCACTCGCCGGAGGCATTACGGAAGCTGTCAATGCGGCTCGCTCCCTGGCGGGTCATCTTCACAAGGTCGAAGTCGAAATAATGAATTGGGCACAGCTTCGCGAAGCGATCGAAGCCGGGGCCGAGATCGTGATGCTCGACAATCAGACACCTGAAGAGGCCGCAAAACTTGTCGATATGGCCCGAAATTTGAATCCGAACGTCCTCATCGAGGCTTCGGGCAATATGAACCTCGACCGTGTTCGTTCGTTTGCTGAAGCCGGCGTCGATCTGATCTCTGTGGGTAAACTCACACATTCGGCGCGCGCCGTCGATATCAGCTTTAAGATCCAGTAGCGGAGGTACGGCCTGCGAATTCTGCGAGTTGCGGAGCCGGCCGAAGGCTCGGTAGTAAGTACATCGCTCCGATGAGGACAAGCAGGGCGATAGTGCAGCCGACGCTGCCTTCAATTCCGTAAGCTTCGCCTGTGAGCCACTTTGGCCCGTGGTCTGTTTCGACAAAAAGTGTGATCGGCGAGAGGAATTTAAGGCCGCTCACTTCGATCCCAAAGATCGAACCTTGCGCGAAGTTCCACATAAAATGCAGCCCAAAAGGCAGCCATAGATCCAGCGTTTTTAGATAAGCGAGGCTGAATACAACTCCTGCCAGAATGGTGTTTGCGGTTGAGACCGCATCGGCGGCCGGATTCGTAAGGTGAACAACTCCAAAGAGAATGGACGTCAAACCTATCACGAGCCACGCAAGACCGCTTCGCGCGAAGGTTTGTAAGATGTAGCCTCGGAAAAGAGCCTCTTCGAAGGCCGCTCCGAATGCGAAGAACACGAACGAGAGCCCGATCTGATATGCGAGCACCGAAAGCGGTTCTTCGCTAAGGCGGAATTGCAGATCTCCTCCGATCAGTGCCGGCAGTATCGCTATCACGATCGCAGCAAAGCCTAGTGCGTTGCCAATCAGCAAATGCTTTAGCCAGCCAGTCGAAAACGCGGCGCCGAAGGCCCGAAAGGGAAGTCTCTCGAAGATCCTGCCGCAGAGCCACGCAACGGCGCCCGCCAGGATCGTACTGACGAAAAGCCCGCCGAGGCCCAGCAGCCTCTGGTCGCTCGTTTCTTTCATCAGATAGCCGGTCGCGATAACCAGCAGGGTCTGAGTGCCAACACTCACTAGACCGTAGAAAACTAGGAAAAAGAAGGCGCGCCAGCCGCTCCGAAGTATGCTGCTTGTGTCGAAGAAGATCGTAGAAAGCGTCATCGAGAACGGATGTTCGGCGGCATATCTCCGTGCCCGAACATAGTTTATAATAGCATCCGAAGCACAATGGAGAATCCCAAGCGGTCAAAGAAAAAGCGTCTATCTCCCTGGATCTTGGGCGCGATCGTCCTCTTGCTCTTCGTTTTTCTCATTCTTCTGCAGACATCGAATCTTTGGAAGAATCTGTCGGTCGAGACGACCAGCGACACATTGCTGCTTTATGCGCTGTCGTCGTTCAATTTTATCGCGCTGATCGTTTTCGGATTCATCTTTTTTCGGAGCATCGTAAAACTTGCCCGCGAGCGTCGTGCACTAAAGCTCGGTTCGAAGATAAAAACGCGTCTGCTCTTCTATTTCTTTCTTGTTAGCCTCTTGCCGATCATCGCTATGGCGGTCTTCTCGTACCTTTTTATGAACCGTGCGCTTGAGCGGTGGTTCACCCAAATACCCGAGAATGTTGTCCGGCAGGCACGCGAGGTCCAGGGGCATTCGCTGAGCGATCGGACCACCAAGCTGGACGAAGCTGCACAGATGCTTGCATCCTCCTTTGGGACAAGGAAGCTGACCAACGACGATCTTGCGCGCGTCGCGGTCGCTGGCAATCTTTCATATATCGAGATAGTCGCGGGTGACGGCCATACGATCGATTCTTATGAACGTGAAGTGCCCCCTGCACAACGCGATGAATTATCGAAGGTCGTTGATTCGATACACGCAGGACAGACCGAAGATGCGAACTTTCGCGACGGCCGCGGTTTCGATGTTGCGATGGCCAAGATGCCTGGCGGCCGAACACTTGTCATCATTCCCGATCCATTTGGAGAGCAAACCGTAAGTCAAATAGTTGACAGCAGCCTTCGCGAATTTGACGAGCTAAAGGAGAAGCAGGTGACCGTGCGGCAGGTAGGCCTATTGACGCTCGGCGTGCTTACTTTCGTGCTTATGTTCGCCTCGTCATGGATCGCGTTCTACGTGGCCCGCGGTATCACGATCCCGATCCAGGCTCTTGCAGGCGGAGCGAAGGAAGTTGCCGGCGGCCATCTCGGCTATCAAGTGAATGCACTCGCCGAAGATGAACTTGAACTTCTGATCGCCGCTTTCAACGAAATGTCCGCAACGCTTGCGTCTAATTCGACCGAGTTGACCGAACGCAAAAAGTACATCGAAACGATCCTTGCGAGCTTGCCGACGGGTGTTGTCGCATTTGACTCTGAAAATCGGGTAACGAGTATCAATCCGGCGGCATCGGCCATCTTGAACGAGACCGATCCGGACGTAACTCAGGTGTCGGGCGAATCTTTGTTCGATGCTGATAATGCTCTGATCGTAACCCGACTGCTGAACCGTGCAAGACGGGTTGGCCGCGCCGCGGAGCAGATCACGTTGTCAGGACCAGGTGCCGGCCGCGAGATAATGGCCGCTTTGTCGGCGACCGCACTTCCTTCGGGCGGCGGTGTCGTGCTAGTTATTGAAGATCTCTCCGAGCTGATCTCTGCGCAGCGAGCCGCGGCGTGGCAGGAAGTTGCTCGTCGGATGGCCCACGAGATCAAGAATCCGCTGACGCCGATACAGCTTTCCGCCGAGCGTATTGCGAAACGATTCAGCAGTGAGCACACATCTGAGAACCCGGACCGTCCATCGATCGGCGATGTGGTCGATCAAAGCACTGAGACGATCCTTCGCGAGGTGTCTTCGTTGAAATCAATGGTCGATGAGTTCTCGCGATTTGCCCGGCTGCCGGATGTGAAACTTACGGTCGGTTCTGTTAATGAAGCGATCCTGCAGGCAGTGAATTCATACGAAGGGCGGAACTCTGACATTGTCCTTGATGTCCGGCTGTCGGAAAATCTGCCTGAGATCGCGATCGACGACGAGCAGCTTGGACGGGTCTTTGTTAACCTGATCGAAAATGCCGTCGAAGCGTTCTCGGCCGAGCACGGTAACAAGCGGATCGACGTGCGGACGCGGTTCGACGCGGCACGGGACCTGATCGTCGCCGAGGTTGCGGATAATGGAAACGGAATTCCGGCCTCCGATCTTCCGAAGATCTTTCAGCCCTATTTTTCTACGAAAGGACGAGGGACAGGGTTGGGGCTTGCGATCGTAAGAAGGATAATAGTTGAACACAAAGGTCGCATCTTCGCGGCTGCCAATGCGGGCGGCGGAGCTAAGTTTACGATCGAACTTCCGGGTTCTTGATAGGTTATGCCTGAGAAAATCCTAATTGTTGACGACGAACGCGGAATCCGCGAGACTCTTCGAGGTGTGCTTGAGGACGAGAATTTCGTCGTCTCGACGGCCGTCTCGGGCGAAGAGTGTCTCGAAGCGGTCAAACAAGCTTCCTTTTCGTGCATTTTGCTCGACATCTGGCTCGGATCAGGGATTGACGGGCTCGAAACTTTGGAGCGGCTCTCCGAAGCGGGAAATGACGCCGCGGTCGTAATGATATCCGGCCACGGAAACATCGAGACCGCAGTCCGATCGACAAAACTCGGTGCTTTCGACTTCATCGAGAAGCCGCTGAGTCTCGAACGCACGATCGTGACAGTAAAGAACGCGATCCGGCAACGCAAACTCGAACAGGCTAACAACCAGCTTCGTCGAGAACTTGCTGAACAGTATGAGATGGTCGGTGAATCGATCGCGATGCGGGCTCTCCGCAAGCAGATCTCGATCGTGGCACCGACCGAAGGCCGCGTACTCATATCCGGCGAAAGCGGAACGGGCAAAGAACTCGTCGCGCGTGCCATCCACAATCAATCGAATCGTTCCGGTGCAGCATTTGTCGAGATAAACTCGGCAGCGATCCCAGAAGAACTCGTCGAGAGCGAACTTTTCGGCCACGCAAAAGGTGCTTTCTCAGGCGCGACCAAGGCGAAGAAAGGGAAATTCCAGATAGCCGACGGCGCGACGTTATTTCTAGACGAGATCGGCGATATGTCGGCAACGGTTCAAGCGAAAATGCTTCGCGTCCTCGAAGAGCAGCGCTTCGAACCGGTCGGCAGCAACACGCCGATAGTCGTCGATGTTCGCATTATTTCTGCGACGAATAAATCGCTAGATACACTTATCGAGAGCGGCGATTTCCGCGCCGACCTTTTCTATCGCCTGAATGTAATACCGTTTCAGGTACCGCCGCTGCGAGAACGCCCCGAGGACGTGCCAAAGCTCATCGAACATTTCAATCGGCGATTCAGTGCTGATTACGGCAAGCACCCTAAGAGTTTTGCCGATGCAACTGTCGCAAAGCTGCAGGAATACTCATGGCCGGGAAATGTTCGGGAGCTAAAGAACACGGTCGAACGTGTAGTTATCATGGCGGGCGACTCCGAGGTGACGCCGGACGACCTGCCCGAACTTTCCGATGGAACGCTTGAAGCCGCCCATTTCCGCTTTCAAAAATTCAAAGATGCCACCGACGCCTATCAGCGCGATTTCATCCGCCACAAGCTCGCCCAATTCGACGGCAATGTTGCGAAGGCTGCAGAAGACATGGGCGTCGACCGCAGCCATCTTTACCGCAGAATGCGGAATCTCGGCATCAAGTAATTACTTCTTCGGGACAGGAAACCCTCGGTCCTCCATCAATGCTTCAACCCGTGCATCGTGACCGCGGAAGAGTTTGTACGCAATGAGCGGATCGATCGTGTTCCCGATCGAGAAGACGTACTTCTTCAACCGTGCGGCGACTTTCTTATCATACGGCCCGCCTGCTTCTGTGAAAGCTGTGAATGCGTCGGCAGAATGAACGTCCGACCACAAGTAGCTGTAATATCCCGCCGAATAATCGTCGCTTCCGAAAATGTGTCGGAACTGCGTCGGGCGATGCCGCATCACGATCTCTTTGGGCATGTTGAGCGCCGCCAGCGTCTCTTGCTCGAACTTGTCCGGATCGATCGGCGTATCGCCGGCAAGGTGCATTTTCATATCGACGAGGGCGCTTGCAAGATACTCGGTCGTGTCAAAGCCCTGGTTGAACGTAGATGCCTCTTGGATCTTCTTCACTAGTTCCTGCGGGATCGGTTTGCCGGTCTTATAGTTGATGGCGAATCTATTCAGAACTTCCGGCGTCGAAAGCCAATGTTCAAGAAGCTGTGAAGGGAATTCAACGTAATCTGATGGCACTGCCGTCCCCGAAAGCGTCGGGTATGTAACGTTCGACGAAAGGCCGTGCAGAGCATGGCCGAATTCGTGGAACATCGTCGTCGCATCGTCCCATGAGATGAGCACGGGCTCACCCGGTTTTGCTTTCACGAAGTTCGAGTTGTTGGAGACGATCGTCGTGATCTCTTTCCCGCCGATACGTGATTGGTTGCGGTACTGATTCATCCACGCGCCGCTGTCCTTGCCGTCGCGGGCGTACGGATCGAAATACCAGAGACCTACGTGCTTGCCCGTCTTCTTGTCCGAAACCTCGTAAACCGTTACGTCCGGATGGAATACCGGAATACCTTCGACCTTCTTGAAGCCGAGGCCGAACAACTCACCCGCGACCCAGAACATTGCCTCGCGCATCTTGTCTAGCTGCAGATAAGGCTTCACTTCATTCTGATCAAGGTCGTACTTGGCTTTTCTGACCTTCTCCATATAGTAGTGATAATCCCACGGCTCGATCTTCACGCCTTTGCCTTCGGCATCTGCGACCTTCTGCATGTCAGCTACCTCTTCGTGCACCCGTCCGATCGCCGCAGGCCAAACTTCTTCCATCAACTTCATTGCATTCTCAGGTGTTTTGGCCATCTTCTGTTCGAGGATCCAATGCGCATGAGTCGGGAAGCCGAAGAGCTTTGCGCGCTCGGCACGAAGCTTTAAGATCTGCGTGATGATCGCTTTGTTGTCGCGACTGTCGTTGTTGTCGCCGCGGCTGACGAACATCTTCCAGACCTTTTCACGAAGGCCTCGGTCATCTGCATACGTGAGAAACGGATCCGTAGATGAACGCGTATTTCGGATCATCCAGCCTTTTTTGCCCTTCGACTGAGCGTCAGCGGCCGCCGCGTCTTTCAAAGATTGCGGAAGCCCCGAAAGCTGTGCCTCATTGTCGATGAGGACAAAGAGTTCACCTTCTTCGCCTTGAAGATTCTGATTGAATTTCGCAAAAAGACTCGCTAGTTCTTGATTGAGCTTCGAGACCTTCGCCTTTGTCGCGGCATCAAGCTTTGCGCCGGCGTGCGTGAAGTTCTCGTAATAGACCTTAACGAGCCGCTTCTGTTCGGAAGTGAGTCTTTTTGCCGCCGGTGAATTCTTGACCGCTTCGATCCTCTTGAACAGCGCACCGTTCTGCACGATCTTGTCGTAATGTGCTGCGAGCTTCGGACCCATTTCCGCTTGGATCGGAGCGAACTCGGCGGAGTTCATATTGGTCGCCCAGATCCCGAAAATAATATTCACGCGGGCAAGCATCTGACCCGAGTTTTCAAGCGGAACGAACGTATTCGCGAAGGTCGGCCTCGCTTTATTGTTCGCAATAGCGTCGATCTCTTTTAGATTCTGAGCCATCGCGATCTCCATCGCCGGTTTGAAATCGGCGATCTTGACCTTGTCAAAAGGGGGAACGCCGCCGTACGACCCCGTCCAATCCGCAGTTAGCGGATTCGTCGCCGGATCGAATTGGGTCGGTTGAGCCGGCGTTTCTGCGGCCGCAGAAGTTGGCGGAGTGTCAAATTGCATATAGATCAGGACAAGAGCCGTAAGCAGCAAGGCGCCGGCAAAGATACGTAACATTCCAATTTTGTACATTGTCAGGGAATCTCCTCAAGGTCTTTTGATTCTACATTCTCGCCTTCGGTTGGGCAATTTCGTTGCGATCGGCTCTCGCCCTTTGTTCCGTTCCGCTCGGCGCGGAACAAGCGGAACAGAACGGAACAAAAATAGGCGTTTTTTGAGGCTCGCGTTACAAATTGTGTCACTTTTCACCATCTTCAGTGCCTCGTCGGCAGTCAGAACCGCCTACGTCAGCGGGCGGTCAGAAGCACTCGGCTCCATCGGAGCCGAATGTTTGTAGAACGCCACCGTTAAAACACATCCCGGAGGCGGCTCTGCCGCCGACAAACGTCTGGATAGGAGTTTTGGTCGCCATTTTGTCCCGGAAAACGGCCCCTGGGACAGTCGTGGGACAGCCTCTGGGACAAATAAGTCGCGTGTTATCAGCTACTTACATAAAACAAGGCAAAATCTCGCGAAGAAAATTCGGTCTGCCATTCGTGAGATCTTCGCTCTTAACGCCCGAGGAGAGTTTGTCGCGTGTTTCACACGCTCCGAGGAATTATTTGGTCATCTTTTTACAGGATCCGCTTCGCTCCTCCTGTAGCTAGCAAAATTGCCGCGTACAGCACGTTCCCTCGCAAACGTTAGCACCAACGCATCCGTCGCGTCAGCGACGTCTGAGATCGATCCGACAACGGGCATTCGTAAAATTCCGCTCAAACGTCGCAGACGCGACGCGAAATCGTTTTTACGCCGTTATCGTGGGTTGAACCCACCTTCTACAGTGACGCCTTCGCTAAGCGATGAATGCCTATTCCCGATTCACCATTCACGAATTTTCAAAGATCCAACCGTGCCAAGGATACGCTACTGCCTCGCCCAATAGAAGAACAAACCGCACAGAATGTATAAAAATGCACGAAATGCACGAAATGCACAAAATGCACAGAATGCCGCAAGCCCGCAGGTTAGTAAGCGCGCAACACTCAACGTTGCCAGTCAGAACCGGGAGCGATAGCGACTGGGCTCCTACATTCCGCATCTCTGTATTCGGAAGACCCAGTCGGCGGCTAAAGCCGCCTCCTGGATGAATGTTGAGCTTGGCACGGTCGGGACCCGTTTGCGTTCTTTGCAACACTTGGGGACTTATGATCCAAGAACCCCGACCCCATTGCCAAAGGGCAAGCCCACTCGATTGTGGATTCCAGCCGACAACCGTTTCCCGAAGGACCGGGATGACGGAGACGGTGCCGACAGCATTATCGAACCCAGAAGTGGCGACCTTTACTGGAATATCTTGACAATTTGTGCCGACTGAGATAACTATTTGGTATTCACGCAAATTGATTCGAGGTTTTGGCTTCCGCAAGCGATCCATTTCCGAACGCGGCGAACTTCCCATATCGGAAATATCTGGTCTTGAAGGGTTGTGGAGTAGCAGGATCGTATGGACGTGAGAAAGTGTTTTGTTAGTTGTCTTGCTCTTTGTCTTGGGTGTTCACTGACCGCGACGGCTCAGAATGTCGTAAGCGTAAAGTCACAAAACTTCTGCGGAATGGAGGCCGCGATGGCTCGTCTTTCGCCCGAGCAGCGTAAGGCGATGCTTGACTCTGCGATCCGGCCTCTTGCTCCGGCGGCCGAGATACTGCTTTACCTGCACTTTCCGCCGGCCGGAGGGACGTTGATCAGGCCGGGAAATGCCAATTCCACTGGGTTCATTTCACCCATTGTGCCAGGAAATAGGATATGTCCCGCGTCAAGCTTGACTCAGGCTCAGAAGGACCGCGTAGTCGAACAAGTGAACGAAGACTTTTCTCCGTTCAATATTCGGGTAACGATCGACTATCAGGAATTCCTAAATTATCCATTCGCCCAAAAGCTGATCCACATCATCACCACAACTCCGCAAGTGATCGGACAGGGAAGCGGAACCGGAGGCGTCGCGCCTTTTATTGGGATTGGGACCTTGATGCCATCGAACCCTTCGTTCAGCTTCGCGACCGCTCTCGGCGACGACCCGTTTTATGTCGCGAATGTTGTTTCGCATGAAGTTGGCCATACCCTTGGTTTGGCCCATCAGTCCTTGTACAACGATTCGTGCTCCCTTCTAACTGAGTATCATCCGAATATCGGGACGGGCCCGTTGTCCTTCAGCATCATTATGGGAGATGCAACAGATCCGGGGATATCAAATTGGTATTCGCAGGAGTGTTCACATCCAACTTATGGCACGCCGCTACACGATTTTGAGGTGATCAGCAGCCAGGTCGTACTAAAAGCTGATGAGTTCCCAGAAGTACCCGGTTCAACGCCGCTTGCCCCGGCCGTAACGCTCCCGGTGAGCGGCATCCTGGGCCAGGCGGGTGATGCGGATGTTATTCGCGTCGAGCTTCCAGCGGACGGCACTCTGCTGGTAACCACCGATAATATCGACGTGGAAGTTTCCACTTTTGAAACGGATGGCACCCCGATCGCAACGTTCAACGATCCTGAACTGCCCATCGTGTTCTTCCCCGTGACCGCAGGGCCAAAGGACGTTCGCATTCGAGCTGCGAGCAACGCGAATATGGACGCGCAATTCATGACGGGTTCATACACGCTGCAGGAACGCTTGGTACCGACAGCGGCTTCGGTTTCGGTCAGCGGTCTTGTGGCGAGCTATGGCGGTGCCCCGATCTACGGCGCTGTCCTAAAACTCACCGGGCCGGCCGGCATCGTTGGAATTGCCCGCTCGAATCCGTTCGGCTATTTTCACATCGAGAACGTGCCGTCCGGCGGGAATTATGTGATCGAGACACGGCACAAATTGTACCAATTCCAACCAGTGCTCATTGATGTGGGCGACGAGATATCCGGCCTCAATATCGTATCGAACGCGACGGAATTGACCCAAAGATAGCCTCACGCCGGACATCGCTCCTCCAGAGAAGAAAAGCTGCCGGAAGATGGTCTCTTCGCGGCAGCATTTTTTCAGTCGTGTGGCTTGGCATGATTCGAGCATTCGGCGTCTTGATCCTTAGCCAAGCACTTTGTTCGGCCCTTCAGTTGACCAAGATGCTCGATCATCTGTCATTGCGTTTCCAAGGAGGCTTCCCGCGCAAAATGTTGGAAAATGCGGTCGTTGGAGTTAACAGGCTCCGAAACGCCTTCACGAAGAAACTGTCCGAACGAAATTTACGTTCGATCCAGTTCTTCAATATGTAGTTGTCAACCGTGTCTTCAAGTATGACGACAGCGGTTCCGGTCGTTGGTGTGATCACAAGATCAACAAATGCCATCGGACTCTTACCATTTTTCATGTGCAGGCCGACATTTCCGATCGACGCTTCGCTGAATGGGCCCAACTCGAATTGTGTGCTCCATGCCGCAGACCAAACAAAGGCTTTCAGCCGGCTTTCCCAATAATCGGAGGAGCCGAACTTCGCATTACGCGCTATCTTGCTGTTGTTAACGAATATACGTCCGGTGACGCCGCCTTGCAGCGGATGCGCTATATAGTTGATGAAGGCGCTGTCGCCGTCATCCCAACCTCGCAGGTGCTTCACAGAACGGCCCCAATCTTTGAAAAATGGCCCGCCAAGCTCACGCTGGGTCCTGGATTGCGTCAAGCGGAACGAATGCTGGATGCCCAGGAAGATAAATGACTGAGCCATTGCTCCATTCCAATTGAAATTTTCGCTGTCACCGTCGATATCTTCCTTCTTGTTCTTGGCCTTGTCACTATTCTGCTTTGCCAACGGTTCGCGCCATTCATTGTGCCGTCCGAACGTCTGTACGGCATCATCTGCGACCGATCCCGAGTGAAGGTCCGGCGGGATATAACCATCAGGGCGACGACCGAACAATTCGTCGGATCCGATGTCCGCTTGTCCATACGGGATCTTGTCCGCCGGCGGATCGTTAGAGACGGAATTGATCTGAAAAGAGAGTTCCCTCTGCTGCATTCCTATTGGCCGCGTCTGAGCGGCCGTGTTAATGACGGTCGAGAGCAGACAAACGAGGAGAGCTGCCAAAACGCACGGCATCCAAGGGCCTGCGTTTAGAAACTGGCGGCCGGATGGTCCGATGGTTGATGCGACTTGCTGCAAGCTCTGTGAGAAACTCATTTCCACACGATCTCCGTGGTCCCGAACTTTGGCTAGAAGACTAACCGAATGTGGATATTTTCTAGGGAGATTCCGCAAAAACCGACAGCTGCCTTTTATGCAGCTGTGAGTAGTCGGTAAAAGCTTATGGTACACCCGGCATGATTCGAACATGCGACCTCTTGATTCGTAGTCAAGCACTCTATCCAGCTGAGCTACGGGTGCACAAAGGCGAACAGATAGACTACATATCTGAGGATGCTTATGTCAAGAATGCGACCTCACTATCGAGCGAAATAGCCGGTCCTGGTCCGTGATATGAGGTCCGGGACGGCGACATCGACCTTGATGGAATGCCACTTACCATCCCGCTTGTCGCTGGCCGGTTGGTAGTCGATCGTGTAAAGCGTTCTCAGATCGGCCGCGACCTCAGCGTACAGACGCCCCATGTCTTCGAGTCGATTTATAGTTCTGATCGTCGCTCCGGTCCGCTGTGCCAAGAAGGCAAAGCGTTCGCGGGCGGCGCGGAACATCGCGATCTGTCTTGGCGTAGGGTCCGCGAGTTTCGCAGGGTCGCCGGTCGGCAGGGCAAGCGGATAGATGGACACTCCCAATTTGTCCGACTTGCTGAGGATTTCGTTCAAGGGGCCGTAAGAATCCGGGCCGATCGCGTCGGTCACCTTGTCGTCCGCCATAGACGCGAGCATGTCCCGATCGGACGATTGTGCGACGCTGTCAACGCCATCAGAAAGTACAATGATCGCCTTTCGCCGTCCCTTTTCGGCGGACAGCTTGCGAAGAGCAAAGTCCAGGGCCTCGTAAAGTCTCGTTTTTCCCCGGCCATTCGAGGCGTCGATCGAATGAAGGATCGTCTTGCCGTCGGTGGTGAAGTCGTTTCGTAGGTTTATGCGGTCGTAGAACTCGACCACGGCGACGCGGTCGTCCGGTCCCAACGCATAAACGAAGCGATTTGCGGCCTGTTTAAGGACCTGCCTGAATGGCAGCGTAGAGCCACTCATATCGAGCATCAGGACGACACTGAATGGCGCGGTAGAAGGCTCAAACCCAATGATCCTTTGCTTTACACCGTCTTCATAGACGGTGAATGACGTGCGCTCGAGGTCAGTAATGGGCCGGCCTTGGCGGTCAACGACGCCCACATTCAGGCGGACGATCGTCGATTCGACGCTGATCGGGTCGTCGATCTGGGCCGCGGCCGCGGCCGTGAAAATTGCGAGAAGGGCCAAAATGAGCGCAAGGCGACACATAAATAAATACTAACACTCAGATGTTCTGAAAGTTAGAATCGCTTGCTGCAAAAAACAAAACTGAAGCCCGGCCGCGAGCGTGCATTCTACTTTGACCGTTGCCTTGCAGTGTTGATCGCGGAGTTATAGAAACTCAGCACGCGGCTGTCGTAGTCGCTGAAGAAGCTATGGTTAGCGTAAGACGACCCAAGTATGGTAGAAATGCCCGAAATATAAGGGGAATACTGCGACGGGATGACGGATTGCCAGTTGGTATTTCTCGGGTTGTCGATAAGGAAGTCACGGCCGTCGAGAAAGCCGCCATTCTTCAGAGCGTTGTAGATGTTACGTGAATCTGCTTCGGTAAGGTTTGCGAGCCGCCAAAATCTCTCCGGGTAAACCGGGGTTGCAGGATGAAGGTTGAAACTTGCCATGATCCCGCGTTGCTGAAGGCTAACAGCCTGGTCGTGCGCGCGTTGGTTGCCTTCAGGCCCGACCAGATCCTCATCGTCGTTGACCGCCGAGCAGAATATCGTCGGCACTGTAGTTAACGGCATTATTGAGTTCACGCCGAACCCGATATAGATGGCCGCCGCCTTGAAGTTCAGGTAATAAGCGGCCACCGAGGAGAACACGCCGCCGCGCGAAGTGCCTTGAGCAACGATCGGATCATTTGCCGAGATAATTCCGCGTTGCTGGAAGCTTGTGATCACTGCCTGAATATTTGTCAGGTCCGGGTTATTCGGCGGCGGCAGGAAACTCCAGAATCCATTGACGCGATCCGTGCTGTCAAGAGCGATGATCCCGTATCCGGCCGCAACAGCGTCGTTCGAAAAAATGCGGCTTTCAATGCTTGAAAGAGTCGATTGGGCGCTGCCGCCCGATCCATGGAAACGAAAAATGATGCCGACACGTTTCGGCGGGATATAGTAAAGGACGTCAACGCCGTTGATAGTCTCTTCGGTAAGACTCCAGGAAGGCGCCGGCTTATAAGTTGCGGTTAACGCGATATTTTTGCTCAGCGGATTTACGAAGGATGCCGCCGATGTCGGGTCCTCAACTAGCGTGGTGTCGCCGATCCATCTATCGAATACCATGTTAGGGGGATTCGGATCCGCCCAAATATTCACACGTTGCTCGCGGACGCGAACAGTCGATCTGCTTCCGTTCGTTACGGTCAGGTTCGTCTGTGCCGATATGGCCGCAGCAAATGTGAGGAAAAGTAGAGGCATCAATGAACGAGAACGGTACATCATAGGAGAATTGGACGTTTTTGAGTTGTCGAAAGTCCAAATTTCGGCTGCGACGTTTAACGAGCCTCTCTCAGACGGCGTTAGGCAGATCGTGAAGGGCTCTATTTGCATCGCGGAGCGAGCGGGATGCTTAGCGAAAAAATCAGTATTTCCCCCCGAAACCTAAAAAAGGGTCTTAACATACGCCTTGTTTTCTAATATACTTATCTGTCTGACAAAAGGTCACGTTAGCAGTCAACTTGCGTGGAATGCAGCTACTTTTTCGCCCAAAATTCTGTGCCAACTGCGGAGAAAAGGTTGTGCGTGATGACTGGCATATTTGGACAAGCGGTCGATTTTGCGAACTTTGCGAAACAGAGTTTCAGGGTCGCGAGATAGCATGGCGAGCGGCGTGTGTCGGTGCGGTTCTGTTGGCGGCGGCGGTAGGTTTTGCTTTTGTCGCTCCGGCGAAACCGGTCGAAACGAGACTAGTTGCCGCGGGCACGTCCCCGACGGCACCAAAGGCGCTTCTAAGCAAAACGGAATCAGCGAAACTTCCTGCAAACCAGGCCAAGGAGCAAGTAGCAGAGCGGCAAACATCTCAAGCGACCCCGACGCAAGAACAAAAGCCTGAGGTGACCGCATCGGAGCCGACATATATGTGCGGTGCCGAAACCAAGAAGGGAACGCCGTGCACCCGCAGGGTCAAGGGAAACGTTAGATGCTGGCAGCACCGCGGAATGCCCGCGATCGTGAGTGCCGAAAAATTGCGGGTAGAGTAGTTCCGTCTGATAATTTGTTGTTTAATCTTAGGTATAAGTCGGTAAGTCGCCGACCAATGACGAAATGAATCCGTTGTCCCCAAATACGATGATCCAGGATCGCTACCTGGTCGTTCACTTGATCGGTAAAGGCGGAATGGGCGAGGTGTATCTTGCTGTCGATCAACGGCTCGGTAGTGCCGTCGCCTTAAAGCGGACGAGTTATGCCAGCGATCCGGCTCTTGCCGGTGCATTTGAGCGCGAAGCCAGGATACTTGCCCGCCTTCGTCATCCGGTTCTCCCTAAGGTCAGCGATCATTTTGTTGATGGCGGAAATCAATATCTGGTGATGGAGCACATCGCCGGCGACGACCTTTCTACAAGGCTTGAGGCGACCGAGAAGCCTTTCCCGGTAAGCTGGGTGATGTTCTGGGCGGACCAGTTGCTGGATGCCCTAACTTATCTGCATTCTCATCAGCCGCCGATCATCCACAGGGACATCAAACCGCAGAACCTGAAATTGACGGATGAGAACCACATAATACTTCTGGATTTCGGGCTTTCGAAGGATTCTCCGAATCAAACCCGGAGCACGTCGGGGCAGTCGTCCGGAAGCGTGTTCGGCTATACGCCGCATTTTGCCCCAATGGAGCAGATCCGCGGGACAGGTACAGACGCGCGCAGCGACATATACTCCCTCGCGGCTACGCTCTATCAATTGCTTACGGGGATAAAACCGGCGGACTCTCTGACAAGGGCCGATGCCGTACTGAATGGAAGCCCCGATCCGGTCTTAGCTCTTAACGAGGTCAATCCGGAGATCGCGAGCACAGTTTCCGATGTCCTGATGCGTGCCCTTGAGATCACACAGGATCGGCGGTACAAGTCCGCGGCTGATATGCAGCGTGCGCTGAGGTCTGCCTATTCAGATATGAAGGATGCGATGTCGGCCCAGACCGTTATGGTGCCGACGCCTGTCGTGCCTGATGTTGCTCCGAGCGCCGAAGTTCCTCCGGTCGAGCAGACACCTCCGCTTGATGCAACTCTGCAGATGGACGCGGTTCCGCTTGAGGCCACAATGCAGGTGGATGCAGCACCGGTCGATTCGGGGCCAAGACAGGCTGATATCAAGACGGAAGTATTTCTCGCGCATCAGATCGAGGTGCCCGAGCAGTCTGAAGGCTCGGTCAATGGCGGGCAAGGCTATCAGGCAGATGCCACCGTCCCGTTGATCGCTTACTCGCCCGAAGAAAGATCTCAGGAAGCAGAAGAAGTTCTCTCTGTGCCGGCCGAAAATGTGATGCCGTCGGCGGCGCCCGAGTTCTTCACGTCGCCCAATATTGAGGCCGACGCACCGAAACAGGAGCTCGGGGCCACTGAATCGTTCACAGCTGAAGAGATTCCGGAGGTTGAGCCCGCGGTCGTGGAAGCGGTGCCACCTGTGCCGCCAGTTCCCGGTCCGCCCGTAAAAGCAAAAAAATCTGGGTCTAAGAAAGCTGCCGTGATGCTCCTTTTGCTCGGCGGGTTCTTTGTCGTTGTGCTTGGCGGCGGTGCTGCCGGTTGGTATTTCTGGCCGACCATTATGGGGACGGTCGGAGGTGATGCCACTCCATCACCGACCCCGATCGTCGAGGAGAGCCCTTCGCCGACCCCAATAGAAACGCCATCTCCGACGCCGGAGTCAACACCGGACGAGTCGGCAAACGCAAATTCGAACGCGTCCGTTGACGTTTCTCCGACACCGACGCCCGCAGCTACGCCTGAGGTCTCGAATCCGGTCGATCGACCGGTCGATGTGCGGCCTCAGACAGATACGAGAAAGCGGCCGACGCGAACACCTGCGCAAAGGCGGTCTCAAACACCAAAACCCCAGAAGCCCAACGGCGGACGTACTGACATTTTGCAGTAGCGTTTTGATTGAAATTATGAAGCCCGTTCATTTAAGGAAAATCGCAGCACTTCTTTTGATAGTCATGGTCGGCTCGGTCGGGGCCGCGCTCGCTCAGTCCAAGAAGGACAGAAAACGGGCTCAAGAGCTTGTCCTCGCGGGCGACAAAGCGTTCAGGGCGAGGAACTATCGTGACGCCACCGCAAGTTATGGACAGGCGATCTTGATCGTGCCCAACAACTCCTACGCGCATTACTGGAAAGGTGTTGCTCACTACAACCTAAAGGAAAATGCGGATGCATTGCGCGAGTTCGATATCGCTCTAAGCCAGGGCTTTAAGCCGATCGAGGTCTATCGAGTTCGTTGGTATCTGCATTACGAGGCAAAAGAGTATGAGGCAGCACTGAGCGATGTGCTAAAGGCGATAGAGATCGATCCCGACAACATTGATTTTAAGAAGGGAATGGGTGAGATCTATTACGCGCAGGGCCGGTATGCCGATTCGCTCCAGACCTTTCAGGCAATTGTCTTGAAACAGCCTAAAGATGGGGACGTTTATTACAACATTGCGCGGGCTCAAGCCGCAATGGGAAACGCGGTCGAGCAGGGCAATGCTGCGCAGGCAGCCCTTTCGAACAACACTCGCATGATCGGCGAGTCTTATTTCCTGCTGGCCGATTCTCTCCAAAAGCAGGCAAAGTTGGACGCCGCTATCGATAACTATCAAAGGGCGATCGCTGCTAAACCGGAAAATTACCAGGCATATAAGAACCTCGCGGATGTTTACCGCAGTATGTCGAACTTTAAAGCGGCCATCGAGGTTGCGAAAAAAGCAATTTTGAAATTTCCCGACGATGGAAGCTTCTACACGGATGTATCGTGGTACTACAGCCTGGATAACGAACCTGCTAGGGCCGCTGAAGCCGCTAGAAGCGCCACAAAGCTCCTTCCGAATCAATACCTCGGTTATACGAATCTATGCCGTGCTCTGAATGATCTCAAGGATTACAGCGGAGCGGTCGCGGCCTGCAACACCGCTCTCAAACTTAATCCCGGCGATGGTGAAACTTATTTCTATCTCGCACGTGCGTATGACCTGGCCGGCCGAAGGGCTGATGCGACCCCGCTTTATACAAAAGCAGTGGCTGGACTAGAGGATTTTGTTAAGCGCAATCCCGATTATTCGGACGGCTACTACCTTCTTGGTAACGCCTACTACGCCGACAATCAGACGGACAAGGCCGTCGAATCGTACAAGAAGGTGATCAGCCTGAATCCGGGATTCTCGAGGGCAAGGTTCAATCTTGGAATGGTGTACCTTCAAAAGAAAGACAAAGCATCCGCGATGGAGCAGTATTCCGCTCTTCTTCCGATCGATCCGGCGTTGGCCGGACGGCTAAAGGCAGAGATCGACAAATCGTAGGTCAGTTGCGGGATCTTTTGTTCGGCGAGACTACCACGTTCTGGATCTTTAGCACGACCTGTACGTCATTTCCGCGGCCATCCAGTTTCGCCGGGACGAAGGGCGTCGATGAGAGATGATCTTGGAAGGCATGCTCAAGGTCCTCAACCGCCTGCGGATCACTTGCCGGCTCTACGACGTCCGTGATCTGAGCCAACCCGTTGCCAAAGACCCGGGCAACGACAACCATCTCATCATTCTTAAGATTAGATCCCGAAAGGCCTCTTGTCATTGCGACTAGAGCTCCCTGCGGGTTGATGCTGGGTGATTCCGCGGAATACGCCAGCCGCTGATTTGCGAAATCGGCGGCAGAGACCGAATCTCGAGGGTTTGCAGATCGCCCAAAGGTACCCACGTTCGGCCGCGGTGCATTGGCCACTATAGAACTGTTCTCACCGAGGACGCCGGAAAGCAGGTAACTGAATAGGGCAAAGCCCACAAGAATGCTCGCCAACGAACTTCCAACGAGCGGCAAAAGGTTCTGCCGCCAGGCAAATCCGTTGAGCTTAGGGAATGAGAACATCGCCGGCCGTGCGGCAGCGATGGCCCAGTCTTTCAGGCCTTCACGCAATGCCGCAGGCATTTTTGCCCTCGAGAGTGATCGAAGGGCCGACCGCATTTCTCTATATTCAAAGAGTTCCTGCCGGCAGATCGGGCAGATCGCGAGGTGTTCTTGCAGAGCGTTCTCAAACTCACGGGACAAACATCCATCGCCGTAAAGCGATATGTCTGACCGAATATCGCTGCATTTTAATACGCTCATCGTCTAAACCTTCATATCAGACAAATGGCAGACTGACCCCGGTTGGCGTTCACGCTGAACGACAACACGAACCCGGCAGAGGCCGCGGTTTCTATTCCCGCTTGAGAAGCTTTCAGGACATCATGTCGGTAGGGAAGCAAAATCGATTGTTGCTGGTCGATCAATGTCCCCGCCGTCTTGCTCCTTCGGCTCCGTTGGCGGAAATAAAGACTCGTTCCATCGGACTCGTTTTTTTTGACCTCGTTCGTTGGCACCGATCGTTGTGTACAAAAAATAAACCCGGGGTGAGTCTGCCATTTTCCTGATTATCAAAAATCCTTTAACTTGCTCCGAAGCTCTTCTCGAGCACGGGCTATGCGCGACTTCAAGGTTCCCATATTGATATCGAGGGCAGCGGCGCACTCCGCATATGTCAAACCTTCGATATCAGCCAGCACGATCGCTTCTCGATATATTGGCTTCAGCATAGAAAGGGCGCCTAGCAGGGCCGCTTCTCGTTCCCGTCCTAGGGTATCGGCTTCCGGGCTCGATGCACTGCCGATGATCGTGTCCCCAAGTGTGATTCCCGTTTCGCCTATCGGTTCATCCAGCGACATCGTATTTTCACGGCGTCGTCTTCTCCACCATCTTGCTCGGTTGCGAGACTGATTGATCGCGATCCGGATGAGCCACGTCTTCAGGCTTGCGTCTCCGCGGAACCCTGAGATGCTCCGAAATGCTCGAAGGAACGTCTCCTGCGTAAGGTCCGCCGCCTCCTCGCGGTCCGCGGATAACCTGAACGCAACTGCATAGATCGGACCGGAGAATCGTTCGACCAGCGTCTCGAACGCGGCCGCATCATTCGCCTTAAGCTTGTCAATAAAGCCGTTCTCGGAATGGCAGTTGTCGTGATCTGAGGCAGAAATGGCGCGGACCAACTCTTCGTCGCCAAAGGTTGTTGCCTTGCTGAAGAACATTCCGCTCATTTTCCTCAAGTCGAAAGAGCCATTTCCTGCAAACGAATATGCGCGATTTCCAGCATATTCGATCACTTTGACACCGCCGGCCCAATATTGTTCCACAAACGAGTGAAAAAAAGTTTTCGGTGTCTCACGCCTGCATTTTCCTGTGCTTATTTGCTCTTCTCTGCAATTTGAGCTAAATTAACACTTTTGAAAAACGCCCGTTAAAGGCAATTATACAACGAACGAGCAAGATCGAATTGCAGTTTTTTTTCATAGAGCATGGCAAAGAAGAAAAGACGTTTTGGCCCGGTTGAAGGGGCTGATGATCAACCGAAAGATGTGACGTACGAAGACCGGTTCCAAAAGACGGTCGGCCGCGGCGTCGAAGGTTTGGGCAAGGCTGTCGAGGGCCGAGGACGAACGATCCTATACATCATCGGGGCACTCGTCGTGGTCGGGATAATTGTTTTCGTGATCGCTTCTTGGTCACGCCGCTCGGGTGCGGAGGCTCAAACTGCTCTTGGACAGGCCATTGAGATCGCCGAAGCCCGTGTTACAAGCGTGCCGATGCCGGCCGGCTCGACCGAAAAGACCTTCAAGACGGAGAAGGATCGCGCCGATGCTGCTATCGCGGCGTTTCAAAAGGTCGTCGATATGGGCAGCGGAGCGGTCGCAGAAAAGGCGAAGTACTTTATCGCGATGAACAAGCTTTCGACCGACCGTCCGGGCGGGATCTCAGATCTTGAGGCTTTGTCGCAAGGGTCGTCCGACACGGCGTATCTGGCGAAATTCGCGCTTGCTCAGGTCCGAACAGATGACGGCCAGTTCGATCAGGCCGCGAAATTGTACGAAGAACTTGCGGGCGTCGATAATCCCGTACTGTCGAAGGAAACGATCAATTTTGATCTTGCCGGCGTCTATCAGAAGCAAAATAAGACGAAAGAAGCCGCCGATCTCTATTATAATATCGTCAAGGCCGCAAGCGAGGCGAAGAACGCAGACGGTGAGCCTGCAGCTCAGACAGAGACGGCACGCACCGCTCGCGAGAAACTGACGGAGATCGCTCCGGAGCGTGCAAAAGAGATCGCCGAGCCCGAGGCTGCCAATCCTTTTGGCGGCTAAGATCGACCGAGTGTGTTAGGTCCGGCCTTTTTCCTTTCGCCGGTCTGCTCTTGCCGTACTCTCACTTTCTGAGCCATGAGAGAAACCGTACCAGCACCGAATGAACTTTGTGAGGAAGCGAAGCTTTCTGAGGCCGTTGGCGTGCGGGCGCCATTCAATTCTTACATAACTGCCTTTCTACTTGGTTCGTATGCGTGCGCACTACTCTTCTATGCAGAGTACGTGATCGCCGGTCTCGTTGCCTTCATCTTCTCGTGGGTGGTCGTACCTTTCCTCGCGGCATCCGATCACATCGTTTTTAACGGCAAGCGTATCTCTCGAACCGGCATCGTTCCGGTTCTCTGGGCAAGATTTAACTCGAATCGGAATTCTCTTAGGATCAGCGATATCGAACAGGTAGATACGCAGGCGATCCGCGTCCTGCGTCGAGGAAATCGCGTTCATTATCGTTATCGAACAGCGATCCGCGGCCGAGGCGTCGCATTTGCATTTACCTCGCATGGGGAGAATTTCCGTCGCCTCATCGGACAGCTTTTGCCGCGGCTGAGCGAAGACGTTCTCGATGCCAGGTCGCTCGACCTGCGTTCGTATCCATTAGATCCTAAAGAAGTGCTGATGAAGGCTTCGTTTGCAGGGATCCCGAGCGCGGATGTACTGAGGGAAACCGTTATGACGCGTCCCTCAAAGATGCGCGGCAAGGTCGAGATCGAATTGGATATCTCAGGTGACGGCGAGAATCGAGCCCGATATTTGGCCGACCTTGGCAACGAGCTTCGGCTTTCGGGACATTTGGTGAGGGCCTTGGAGTGTTTTCGCCGAGCCCTTTTGATCCAACGGCGAGATGGGCGCTTGATCTATGATTTTTCGCGGTGCCTTCATTCGCTCGCTGCCACAGAACGCAGCCATAAGCTTGCGCGGCGGTCGGTGGCAGCTTTAAAGCTTGCAGAACGTTACTCAGCGGGTGATGCCGGACTTCTTGCTCGTATTGGAGAAGCATTTGCACAGATAGGCGATTGGCGGAGTGCGGAGAACGCCTTCGGTCGGGCAGTAGGAGCAGGTGGTGATACCTTCCTTGCTTCTCGAGGCCTCGCTGAAGCAGCGTTGCGTGAAGGCAAGATAGCTCATGTGATCCACAGGTTCGCCGCCGCTGCTAACACGACACTGTCTCCGGCACTTCGACGTTGGTCCCTCGATGAGGCGAGCTACTACAGCAACCTGAATTCTGACGAAACCTATATGGAGATGGAGGTTGGCCGCGTGAACCTGCTTGGGTCGCTTCAACGCACGCGGCGGACACTCCTTCGTATATCTTCGTTCGGCTTTTTTGTTGTTGCCGTGGGTGTCACCGGGGCGGACAACGATATTACGAATATCGGACTGGCCGTAGCGACGTTGGCACTTGCCGTTTGGCTTGGCCTTAGGTTCTCTTCCGGCCTAATGGCGGAACGCATCGCATACGACGACGTCGCAAGCGAAGATTAAGGGCCTAGCTCACGCCCGGTTAAGCATTCCCGTCCACCTGTATTCCGGCTTCTCAAAGCCTTCATCCAATTTCTTCAGGATAAAGTCGGTCATATTATCCACGATCCAGCGGTGATTATATTCACCGACCGAGGCGAGTTCTGCGTCGGGTGCCGGATTCATAAAGTCGATCGCATAGGGAATGCCGTCCTTGATCGCGAATTCGACCGTATTCAGGTCGTAGCCAAGTGCTGTGCAGAGGGTCTTTACGTCCTGTTCGACACGAGCGTGAAGTTCAGGCGTCAGGTAGTTATCGACATTCACATACTGCATTCCGGAAAGGTAGGGCTTCGACGGGTCATAGGGCATAATAAGCACCTTTTCCTTGCCGACACAGTAGCAGCGGACGAATTGATCGTATTCGATGCCTTCCTGCAGCGTCATGCAAAGCGTCCCGGACTCGTTGTATTCTCGGAGCAGTTCCTCAGCGTTGTGAAGTTTTGAAACGTTCTTCCAACCGCCGCCGTCGTGCGGCTTCAAGAAGGCCGGAAAGCCGATGTATTCGACGATCTCATCCCACTTGAGAGGGAACTCGAGGTTCCGAAGCGATTCGCTCGTAATGTCCTTTATGTAACTCTGCTGCGGCAGAAGAATGGTCTTCGGGACGGCGACGCCGATCTTCTTGGCAAGCGAAAAGTTGAAGAACTTGTCGTCCGCCGACCACCAGAACGGGTTGTTGATGATGTAAGTTCCTTCGAGCGCCATACGCTTGAGCATCGCCCTGTAATACGGAACCTCGTGCGAAATGCGGTCGATGATGACGTCGTATCGCTTTGGCTCGTCCTCGCGGATGCCGCCGACGCTGACCATTTCGGCGGTTACTTTACCGTCGCCCTTCTCATTGATGGAGTTAATAATCGATTCCGGGAACGTAACTTCGCGTCCCACTAATATTCCTACTCTTTTCATATAGATATTCGGATCCCCTAGCTTTGGTCGAGCCGGCGATAATCAAGCCTAAAACAAAAATTTTATAAGAAACCAATGCGTCCTGCAACGAACCACTCGCAATGAGACTGGTTAAGATTTATTCGGTTCGGGAAGCAGGTCGTAATTTCCCATTTCGCGGTTGTAGCTGTCGAGTTTGCCCATTTCGTCGGCGGTCGCGTCGAGCATCTGTTTGGTCATCGCGATCGAGTCGGAAAGCTGCTCGAAATCAAGCAGCGAGAACTTCTCGGGTGTCGTTATGGTGACGATCTCGTCGTTGAGGTAGCTGAAGAAATTTTCGATGGATTGAAGCTGGCCCTCGACGAGTTTTACGCTGCGTTCGATCTCGTCGAAAGATGCGATGCGGCGTTTCAGGATCTCGACATTCGTCTGCTGGATTCGGCGGGTCTTGTCGTCGCCCGCACCTTCCATAGCACGAAATGCCTGTGAAAGTTGGTTGTGGACGGCCTGGCGATTGATCGTTTTCAGGTGTTGTTTTCGCCGTCGGTAAGTGTCGAGAAGGTCAACGAAATCTTCCCAACGCTGATCCAAAGCCTGTAAATTCGAAGGTAAACGGCTTGCGCCGGTGAATTTTCGATAGTTCTCCTGGATCTTGTTCTTAAGCCAGCGAAGATATTCGACGGCCTCACGTTCACGCGGCGTAAACGTTTTGATCAAACCCTCGCGGTTCGCAACGTGAGCGGCGAGCAGTTTCTGCTGGTGACGCTCTTCGACGAGGCGGCGATAAGCCGGCAGGTTCGGAACCGTGACAAGGTATATCGCTTCGGCGACCAAAGCGATCAGTAGCGGAATGACGCTGCCGGTGAATGCGGCAGCAGCAAGAAAGCCTGCGAGCGCCCAAAAATTGAAAGGTTCCTTCAAAGCTTCCTTAGCGTAGCTTTGGTTGAACCTTTCTACATCCTGCCGATATTTGGCGATGTCAGCCATATTTTGGACGCGTTCTCCTTGAGCGAAGTTAGTTCGATTGGCCGCTTTCCGTTTCGTTGACGATGACGTCGTTCAGAACCTCTGCCTCGGGCCGAGCAGGATCGCCGGATTCGATCTGCTTCGAAGCGGGTGGTGTACCCGAGCCGAGCATTCCCATCTGCTGCTTGTATGCGAGCAGTTTGTCCTGAAGCTGAATGTCCATCGCCTCGCGTTCGATATCCTGCATCTGCGAATCGACGGAGCTTGCCCCGAGCTGCAGTTTCGCTTCGGCGGCGGCAACTCGACGGTCGATCTTTTCACGCATTTCGTTGAAGGTGGAAGAATCGTCGCCGATGTTGAAGGAATCCATCGTTTGAGCGAGCTGCTCCTGCAGTTTCGCCTGTTTCGCGGCCGAGATAAGCTGCATCGCCTCGGCGGTGCGCTTCTTCATATTGAGCACGTAATTGTCGCGAGCCTTTAGTGCCTGCTGAGAGGCGACGCCTGCGTGTTCGGCCTGAACGCTGGTGCGGTCAAGATCCATTTGAGCCTGCTGGAGCTGACCGATGTACGCGGTCGCAATGTCGTCGCGTCCCATCTTAACGGCGGCCTTGATCTTAGAATCAAGTTCGACAACTTGGCCCGAAAGGTTCTCTTTCTGCTTCACGAGCAGGCGTTCGGTGGCCATTACCTGCGCTACCGAGTTGTTCAATTCCGGAACGCGGTCGCGCATGTCCCTGATCGTCTGCTGTAGAACGAGTTCGGGGTTCTCGATCTTATCGAGTGCCGCACCTGTGCTTGCACGGAAAACTCTCTTTATTCTCTGCCACAATCCCATCTTCGATGTGCTCCTCAATTTATGCCAAAGGTGCTAACCTTTGGCGAAATGCCTTACGTAAAACGCTTCCGCAAAGTTGCAAATTCAATCTTAAAGTATAGCAGGAAATGCGTGATATCGAATATCTAAACTCCGACGAGAGCGAAGAATCTTGTTTTGCGCAGGGAGTGGCGATAAAGCCGATGCAAGGAAAATAAAGTCTTTCGTTCATACTAATGAAAGGGACGCTTCGTGCATCGAAGTCGTTAAGGAAAAACTGGTTTGCAGCCGTAAGGCTCGTTGCTGCAATATTTAACTACATAACTTGAGGATCCAATGAAGACCACTATCACCTATCTCCTTCTATTTTCGATCTATTTAGGGATCTTTTCCCCGATCACAAATTCGATCAAAGCACAGTCTGTCGCGGCAACGGCAGCCGAGCAAGATCAGCCCGAAACTGGCCTGAGCTTTCGTCTGAGCGAAGGCGAGGAGACCGCTGAAACGCGCGAAACACCGCCGCCAGCGAACGCCGAAGCGTTGTCGTCAGACGAAACAAACGGCTTGGTAAACAGGCTTCCGAAGATCGGTGAGCAAGATGGCGACCAGCAGGACGCCGCCATTAGGGCGGGTTCACTGCCGGCGCCGAAAAAGGGTGAGAAGATCCCTGTTCCGTTTCCCGGCAAGGGCGACGCCGATCGGCCTCAGATCGACACTTCGAAGGAATTGGCGGTGGTCCGATACGCGCCGCAAGGCAAGGTCGAGCTTGCTCCCGACATGAGCCTCACGTTCTCTGAGCCGATGATCGCCGTTAGCTCGCAGGAAGAAGCCTCAAAATATGTTCCCGTCGAATTAACGCCGCAGATCGAGGGGAATTGGCGTTGGCTCGGGACGCGAACCTTGAAATTCGATCCTGCGAAACGCCTTCCGATGGCGACGGAATTCAAGGCCAGAGTCCCGGCCGGCACCAAGTCGGTCGCGGGAAAGGCCCTGAAGAAAGACGTCGTCTGGACTTTCTCGACACCAGCACCGAACGTGAAGATGCCGATGCCGACCGAAAATTGGGGGCCGCAGCGGCGGAACAAGATCATCTACATCGGCTTCGATCAGGCGATCGATGCCGAGGCCGTCCTCTCGCACATTTCGGTAACCGGTGCGGGCCGTAAGCTGAAAACCCGGCTTGCAACCGCCGAAGAGATCGCTTCGGATTCGTCGGTCGCCTCTGCCTCAAGGCAGGAGCAGCCGGGAAGGTGGTTGGCGTTCCGTGCGATCAATGCTGATGGCGGAACCGATGCATTGCCCGCCGATTCAACGATCGGCGTTACCGTTCATTCCGGCACGCCCTCGGCCGAGGGCCCGCTCAAGACGGAGAAGGATCAGTCATTCGCCTTTCGGACATATGGCGCGATGAAACTCGGCCAGTACTACTGCCAGTATCCGTCTGCGGTCAATTGCTATCCGGACGACACATTTACGATCCAATTCTCAAACCCGATCGAGGGGTCGAAGTTCGACAAGTCGATGGTCCGCATCGAACCGGCACTCGAGAACGCGAATATCTTTGCGTCCGGGTACGCCATTTACGTCGCCGGGTGGAAGAATCCGAATACGAAATACCGCGTGACGGTCGCCGGCGATCTCCCTGATGTGTTCGGCCAGACGCTCGGCAGCGGTGTTACCGTTCGATTCGAGGTCGGGAATCCGCCGCCTTCGCTGATGGCGTCGAGCAAGATGATGCAGGTTCTGGATCCTTTCGGTCCAAGGCAATACTCGGTGTACTCGATCAATATCAGGGAACTTAGCGTAAAACTGTACGCGGTTCGGCCAGAAGACTGGCCGGCCTATACGAAATATCTTCGCAATGAGAGGGCATCGTCCGGTGAGCCGGCAGCGATCCCCGGGGAGCTTGTTTCGGACCAGAAGGTAAAGGTAAATGCCGAGTCGGCGGCCAAGATGGTCGAGACGCGGATCGGTCTCGACAAATTCCTGAAGGGCGGCTTTGGCAACGTGATCGCGGAGATCGAAGACACCTCGCCTGCGAAAGACGAATATGCGCGGCGGCGCAAGACCGTATGGATACAATCGACGAACATCGGGCTCGATGCGTTCGTTGACAGCAATGAACTCGTCGGATTCGCGACCGATCTAAAGACGGGCAAGGCTCTCGCAGGGGTGAATTTTCACATTGCGCCGAATGGTGTCCAGGATGTGAAGAGCTCGGCGACAGAGAACGGATGGTTCAGCAACGCGTGGGCGTGGCTCTCAAGTTGGGGAACTTTCGACCCGCAGGCTGCGACCGCGACGGACGAGAACGGCGATCCGCTTTCGATGATTTCCATTCCTGAGACGGAAACTCAAGCGTCATCCGCCACCGGCATCGCGCGTCTGAAACTGCCCGCGCAGCGGTCCGACACTGAGAATCTGCTCATTGCGCGTCTTGGCAACGACACGGCATTCGTTCCGGAAAACTCCCAGTACTTCTGGCAGCAGCGGGGAAATTGGTACGAACAGCCATCGGGCAAACAGGTGTCGTGGTTCGTTTTTGATGACCGACATCTGTACAAGCCAAAAGAAGAGATCTCGGCGAAAGGCTACGTCCGATATATCGATACGAGCGAGCTCGGCGATGTCGAGAAGGCGGCCGAGATCACGAGAGACGCGAAGAAGGTCAACTATGTTGTCAGAGATTCTAGAGGTGCCGAGCTCGGGAAGGGAACGACCGAACTGAACGCATTCGGGGCATTTGACCTAAAGGCGAAACTCCCCGACAACGCAAATCTTGGCTATGCGCGGATCGATCTTGAACTGCTGAATAACGACGGTGTCAGGATCGGGACATATTCGCACAGTTTCCAGATACAGGAGTTTCGACGCCCCGAGTACGAAGTGACGGCGAAGATGGAGACCGAGGGGCCGTACATGATCCAGGGTTCGGCAAAGTTGAGCGTCAACGCGAAATACTTCTCGGGCGGCGGCCTCGCAAAAGCGCCTGTGAAATGGACCGTAACGGCGAACCCGACGAACTTCACGCCGCCAAATCGCGACGATTTCACGTTCGGTGTTTGGACGCCGTGGTGGAGAAGCTTCTACCGAAATAGCGGCAATAGCGAGACGAAGACTTTCGACGGCGTAACGGACAAGGACGGGCGGCATCTCCTGAAGATCGACCTTGATGCGGTCAATCCACCGAGGCCCTACAACGTGTCGGCATCGGGAGCCGTTACAGACGTGAACCGCCAAACGTGGTCAGGTTCGACAAGTTTCATCGTTCATCCGTCGTCGCTTTACGTTGGGATACGAACACCGCGGACATTCGTCCAAAAGGGTGAGACGATCAAGGTCGAATCGATCGTCTCGGACATTGAGGGCAAGATCCAAACTGGCCGTCGCGTCGATATCAAGGCGGTTAGGCTCGAATGGACGAACGAAAAAGGGAATTGGATCGAGAAAAGCGTCGATCCGCAAAACTGCACGGTTACGAGCGCCGAAAAGGCTCAGACGTGCAATTTCGTCGCCAACGAAGGCGGGCGATACCGGATCACTGCCCGCGTCGTCGATGATAAGGAAAGGCCGAACGAGAGCGAACTCACGATCTGGGTTCCGGGAGGCGAGCGTCCGAAGGACCGCGATCTCAAGCAGCAGAACGTCGATATCATCCCTTCGCAAAAGGAATACAAGCCCGGCGATACCGCTGAGATACTTGTGCTCTCGCCGTTCACTCCTGCCGAAGGTGTGCTCACGCTGCGACGAAACGGCATCGTCTCGACGCAGCATTTCAAGAGCGAAGGCAATTCCGTAACGCTTAAGATCCCGATCCTTGAGGCATATATGCCGAACATCGAGGCGCAGGTCGATCTCGTCGGCGTGAGCGAACGCGATACCGGCGGGCTGAACTTCACAAAGAAACTTCCGCCGCAGCCTGCGTATGCTTCGGGCAGCATCGATCTGAAGGTCTCGACGGAATCGCGAAAGCTGTCCGTAACGGCCGATCCTGCGGACTCGACGCTCGTCCCCGGCGGCAAAACGAAGTTGAGCGTTGCGGTAAAGGACTCTGCGGGAAACCCTGCGGCGAACACTGAGGTCGCTGTCGTCGTCGTTGACGAAAGCGTTCTCTACCTTGCAGGATACACGCCGCCCGAACCGCTGCCGAGTTTTTACGAGCACCGCGGCCCGGGTGTTAGGGAATTTCATTCTCGAGACAATATCGAGATTGAGAGGCCCGAACTCGTTGCGTCGTTTTTGCGGTTGGCGCCTGCAGATCCGACCGAAACCAGACTGCAAACGAATCTAACTCAAAGGCTGATCGAATCGCTCCCAAAAGGCACGACGTTTACGAGCTTGTTGAAAGCTGCGCCAAGCGTGAGAGCTGAAGGTCTATCAGGCGGTTTTCAGGTTGATGGTGCGTCGGCCTCGGAGAACAAATGGCTGGAAAAGGATGTCGCGTACATCATAACGGCCGATGGTCAGGACAAGGGCAAGTCTCCGATCGCAATTCGGCAGAATTTTTCGGCTCTTGCGGCATTTATGCCGAGTGTCAAGACGGATTCGAGCGGCAAGGCGACGGTCGATGTAAAGCTGCCGGACAATCTGACGCGTTATCGCATCATCGCGGTCGCGGCAGATGACGGAAAGCGTTTCGGCAAGGGCGAATCCTCGATCACGGCACGCAAGCCGCTGATGGTGCGGCCGAGCGCTCCTCGATTCCTGAATTATGGCGATAAGGCGGAAATTCCCGTTGTCATCCAGAATCAATCCGACAAGGATATGACGGTCGATGTCGCTATGCGTGCCTCGAACGTGAAAATGCTCGACGGCGCGGATTCAGCGGCGGGAAAACAGGTCCTCGTCCGCGCAAACGATCGCGCGGAAGTGCGTTTCGCGGTCGAGACCGAGAAGGCCGGGACGGCGAGTTTCCAATTCGCGGCAGCATCGGGGGAATATTCCGACGCGGCCGAGATCTCGCTGCCTGTCTGGACACCGGCGACCAGCGAGGCGTTTGCGACATACGGAACTGTCGATCAGAACGGCGCGATATTCCAGCCCGTAAAGGCTCCCGACAATATCATTCCGAGTTTCGGCGGGCTCGAGGTAACGACGAGTTCGACTCAGCTGCAGGAGCTGACCGACGCGTACATCTACCTCGCGAAGTATCCTTTCGCGTGCTCGGAACAGCTTTCTTCGAGAATGATCTCGACGGCCGCATTGCGCGACGTTCTGACGGCTTTCAAAACAAAGGATATGCCGAAGCCTGAGGAGATCGAAAGCGAGTTCAAGACAGATATGAAGGCTCTTGCTTCGCGCCAGCGTTCTGACGGAAGCTTCGGCCTTTGGACGAGCGCTCCGGAGCGATACCAGTGGCCGTTCCTGACCGTGCACGTGGTCCATGCGATGGCGCTTGCCAAGGAAAAAGGTTACGACGTGCCGCAGGATGCGATCGAGCGGGCGAAACCTTACCTCAGGGACATCGAACGCTACTATTGGTTCGATAACCCTAAAATTCGTTGGACGATCTCGTCATACGCCCTTTACGTGCGTGCAAGACTCGGCGACCGCGACGTCGCAAAGGCGAAGACACTCCTTGCCGAAGCGACGGTCAAGGAAATGCCGTATGAGGGCCTCGGCTGGCTGCTGTCCGCCTTTTCCGATGATCCGAATTTTGCGGCCGAGAAGACGGCGATACTCACATTCCTGAACAACCACGTTACCGAGACCGCATCGACCGCGAATTTCGTTACAGAGTACGGCGACGGTGCGTGGCTGATAATGTACTCGAACCGACGTGCAGACGGCGTGCTCCTAGAAGCGCTGATAAAGGCAGATCCGCAGAACGACATCATCCCGAAACTCGTTCGCGGCCTGCTCGATCATCGCGTCAAAGGTGCCTGGGCGAATACGCAGGAGAACGTCTTTATCCTGCTCGCTCTCGACCGCTATTTCGCGGCGTATGAGAAGGTTACGCCGGATTTCGTCGCGAAGATGTGGCTTGGGGATACATACGCCGGCGAGCAAGTGTTCAAGGGACGTTCGGTCGATTCGAAGGTGCTGAATATTCCGATGTCCTATCTCTTGAAACAAGGCGGTTCGGCCGATCTGATCCTCGACAAGAAAGGGCCCGGAAGGCTCTACTACCGAATCGGGATGAAGTATGCTCCGAGCAGTTTGAAGCTCGAACCAGCGGATTATGGATTCACCGTGCTGAGGTCGTACGAGCCGGTCGATAAACCGGACGATGTGAAGCAGAATCCGGATGGATCGTGGACGTTCAAGACAGGAGCGAGGGTGCGTGTGCGTCTTACGATGATCGCGGAATCGCGTCGGTATCACGTCGCACTCGTCGATCCGATGCCCGCGGGCCTCGAAACTTTGAATCCGGAACTTGCCGCGACCGAGGAGATCCCTGACGACAAGAAGCAAACGCCGCTCATAACCGGCGGTTCGCTGAGTTACGGCAGTTGGTTCTGGTGGTATCGCGCTCATTGGTTCGAACACGAGAACTTCCGCGATGAACGTGCCGAAGCCTTCACATCACTTTTGTGGGAAGGCGTGTACAATTACTCGTACGTAACGCGGGCGACAACGCCCGGAAAATTCGTGGTCCCGCCCGCCAAGGCCGAGGAGATGTATCATCCCGAAACCTTTGGCCGCAGTGGCACGGATTCTGTTACGATCGAGTAACTATGAAGCTCAAGTTTTTCGTCGTTTTCGCAATTTCGGTCCTTGCCGGCGCCTGTTCGTCGGCGGGGACCGATACCGTCTCGAATCAGCCGCCGCAGACGAACGCAAATGTCGCGGCGGCATTTTCCAACAACTCGCAAAAGGCTGCCGCGGACGCGAATGCGGCCCAAGCTTCGGCGCTTGCGGCAGGTGAACCGACGCTTGCCCAGTGCTATCAATCGAAGGTCGCGGGCAAAACGCTAGTGCGCGAGCAGACATTCATTTTCGATCACAAACCGTACGAAAGATCGTGTTTCGTGACCTTTGCGAACCCTGATGAGATGGTCGATGAGCGCGACGTGCCGCGAGGTTCGACGTTCCACATCTTCACGAAAGGCGAGGATATGTTCGAATTCCCGGACGCATTCAACGGCCAGACGGCGTGCTGGGTCGAGGCACTGTCTTTTGACGATCTGAACAAGGACGGCCTCACCGACGTCATAATGGCGGGCAAGTGTTTGGGCGCCAGGGATTCGTATCCGACGAACGCTATTTTCGTGAACGTCGGCAAGGGATTTTCCACCAACGAAGAGGCGAACGCCGAACTCGACGATCTAAAGAATATCCAGCAAATACGGGAATTCGTCGGCAAGAACCTCAAACGGTTCTTCGACCGCTGAATATCAAAAACGTGCAAATCGTGCATTTCGTGCATTTTGTGCACTTTGATACATTTTGTGCGGTTTGATACGTTTTGTGCGGTTTGTGCTTCAACGCACGGGAGTCGTTCGCTATTATTGTGAGCGGTAAGAAGCGGAAACACGACCGGTAGGGAGTGTGTCCCGGAATGCGGAATGCGGAGTGCGGGCGGAATGTAAGAACCCAGTCGCTATCGCTCCCGGTTCTGACAAGAGAAACGGTGAAAGTTTACGAAAAGACAATTGAGATCTTGCGGCTTGAGGCGGCGGCCATCGAGAACGTCGCGTTACGCATCGCACGCGATGCGGTCGAGCGAGCGGTCGAGCTCCTTCTGAACTGCAGCGGCAAAGTGATCGTTACGGGAGTCGGAAAAAGCGGCGTGATCGCGCAGAAGATCGCTCAGACGATGACGAGCACGGGCACGCCTGCGATCTTTGTTCATCCTTCGGACGCGATGCACGGCGGACTCGGCATCTTGGCGGAAGGCGACGTCGTTCTCGCGTTGAGCAATTCGGGCGAGACGGAAGAACTCGTTGCGATGCTGCCTGCGATCGCGCGACGCAGCGTGCCGCTGATCTCGATCGTCGGCAACGCGGATTCCACGCTCGCACATTCCTCGACGGTCGTTCTCGAAGTTGCGATCGACAAGGAAGCTTGCCCGCTCGACCTTGCGCCGACGTCTTCGACGACCGCGGCACTCGCATTGGGAGACGCCATCGCGATGACGCTGATGGAGGCAAAAGGCCTGACCGAGGCCGATTTTGCGGTGAATCATCCTGCGGGGCGTTTGGGGCGGCGTTTGACCGTCCGCGTCTCGGACATAATGCGGGAGAATCCTGCGGTCGCTCCCGGTGCGGGCTGGATGGAGGTCGTCAAGGCGATCTCGACATACGCTCTCGGTGCCGTGAACGTCGTCGATCAGAACGGTAAACTCCTCGGCATCGTAACGGACGGCGACCTGCGGCGGACGATCGAACGCACGGCGCCCGAAGAACTAGCTTCATTGACCGCCGAGTCGATGATGACCGCGAACCCGATCACTACCGAATCGGAAACGCTCGCCTTCGAGGCCCTGCATACGATGGAAGATCGAGCCTCGCAGATCTCCGTGCTGCCGGTCGTTGACGGCGGAAAATGCGTCGGCCTCATACGCCTGCACGACATCGTCCGAAGCGGCATCTGAGCTTCCCCGGCGAACGCGGCGGGAAGGAAGGTCATCTCACGAGCCGTATATTATGAAACGCATCTTCTTTAATACAGCATTGCTCTTGACCGTTCTCGCTGGTTTTGCGTCGGCCGTTTCGGCGCAGCGGACTGAGATCACGCTGACCGTGAATGAGCAGTTCTTTGATACGCTGATCGATGCGACGTTCAAGAATTTCGATCCGCCGGCTTTCCCGATCGGCGGCGGTGCGGTCGCCGCGAACGACACGAATTTTGTACGGCGTCTGATGCCGTCCGCGTTCGGGCCTTCGGCCGGCGAGGAGATTCTGAATTGCGGGACGATAAAGGTCGTGCGCGAGACCGGCGGAATGAGCACGGCCGTGCGACTCGGCGAGGGCCAGATCCGCGTTCCGCTCGCATTTAACGGGAACTATTCGATGCCTTTTGTCGGATGTGTGGATTTTGCGGGCTGGGCCGACGCGGTCGTGAATCTCGAATTCGATTCGGCGAATCGCAGGCTTGTCGGCCGTGTGAAGGTAAAGAGCGTGAATATGAACGGCACGAACGGCGTCGGCGGCAGCCTGATCGCCGACCTCATACAGAGCTCGGTTGACCGCAAATTCAACCCGATGGAGATCCTCACCCTCGACAAGGTCTCGTTCGGCCTGCCGATCCCGAACACCGGCAAGCTAAAGATGAACGCCATCGGAATCCGCACCGACATTCGCCCCGGCGTGATGAACATTCACGTCGTGTATGAGTTTTCGAAAGAGGCAGGGGCTTGAGGAGTGCGGAGTGCGGAAGAGCGGTCGGGGCGGAAACGCGGGCCGCAGGGAGTGCGTCTCAAGGATTTGGGATTGCTGATATTGGATTTTGGATCGACCGTGCGGAGCACGCGGTCATTTTGTTAGCTACACATGGAGCCGAAGGCGGAATGTGTAGAACGTCATACCAAGAAATATTTCGGCGCGAAGCGGGATAGCCAGGAATGCACGAATCGGAGGAAGCCCGAAGCTCCGTTAGGAGCGAAATGTTTGTAGGATAAACCGCAAAATGAACCCCGAAGCTCCGTTAGGAGTGACAGAGGTTTGTCGGCGGCAGAGCCGCCTCCGAGGTTTTTGTGGGCGACGGCGTGCTACAAACATGCAGCTCCTGACGGAGCCAAGAAGGTTTCGAGCGGAACTGACCGCGTGCAGAGCGACTTCATGCCGTTCGGTGAGGATCTTTCTGCGGACGGCGTGCACCGAGATTCAGAGCGAATATGGTCGTACTCTTCAGCTTGATAGTAATGCTCTCTGGACTCGCCGGCATTGTCTTTCATCGACCGCTCGCTAGGTCTATGATGAAATATTATACGGAACGCGAGCAGCCAAGAATGCTAACAGTCATGCGCCTCGCATACGTGTTGATTGGTTTATGGATGATCACTATTAGCTGTTGGGTGCTAGTTCGCGCTCTTCGATGAGGCTTTTGACGGTGCCGTGAGTGAGCTTTGTACAAAGCTATAGGTACGACGAATTTTGCGCGCTATCAACGAACGGCGTTAGACCGCGGCGCCCTTTTTGTTCAGGATCCCTAGGTATTGCACCCAAGGGCCGACGTTGCTTTCGTATTGCCGTGCCATGAAGGTCGCGATCTGGTGAATGTGATTCAGATCGTGAACGGCCCAGGTTGCGAGCAGTTGTTCGAGCGTGACGCGGCCGAGTTCGGGATGGAATCCCTCGAGAGCAAGATGTTCGGGCGTTAGTTCCCAGCTTAAGAGCTTCTCTATGCTGATGCTCCGTGCGTGGGCGAACTCTTCGAGCAGTTCGTTGAGGCCTTTGCCGGCCGAGCGCTCGAATTGAGCCATTCGGTCAAATTTCTCAAAGGCACGTCCGTCCCGAGCGAGAATGATCTCCGCCCGCGGGATCCAATCCGTCTCTTCGCCATGGATAAGGTGGCCGAGAACGTCATAGGGAGACCAATCATTGAAGCCGCCTCCGAACTGGGTCCATTCGGGTGAGAGCTCTGCCAAAAACCGTTCAAGCGTGTAAGGAGTTTGACGCAGGATCTCGACAGTTTTTCCGATCTCGAATCTCATACACTTCGCACAATATACTGACTCTTTGATAGAATCAAGCGTTTAGGATAATGTCAGCTCCACTTGTTGCGATCATTGGTCGCCCGAACGTAGGTAAATCTACTCTTTTCAACCGCTTGACAGGCTCTCGAAGAGCGATCGTCGGCGACGAACCGGGCATTACGCGCGACCGAATGTTCGGCGAAGTGGAATGGCGCGCCCATCGATTCCGGCTTGTCGATACGGGCGGCATCGTGCCGGACGACGAGGCGGTCATCCCTTCCAACATTTTCAAGCAAGCGTCATTCGCCATTTCGGAGTCCGTTGCGATCATTTGGGTCGTAGATGCCAGGGCCGGGATCACGCCGCTCGATGAAGAGATCGCCGTACTCCTAAGAGCGACAGGAAAGCCTGTCTATATTGCGGCAAATAAGGCGGAAACCCGCCACGTCGAGACGGAAGCGGGAGAATTTCACCGCTTTGGGTTCGAGGTCGTACCCGTTTCAGCAGAACACGGCAATGGGGTCGGCGATCTGATCGACGAGATCTTCGAGGATATCGAGCCCGAACCGGAGGAAGAGAAAGAAGAAGAGCGTGAGATTCGCCTTGCGATCATAGGACGGCCGAACGTCGGCAAATCGTCGCTCTTGAACAAGCTTTTGGGCGAGGATCGCGTGATCGTTTCGCCGATCGCCGGAACGACGCGCGATGCGGTCGATACGCATCTTGAGTTCGAGGGCAACAAATTCTTGCTCATTGATACCGCCGGTATCAGGCGAAAGGGGAAGACGACGGAGATGGCGGAGAAACTCTCGGTCATAATGGCGAAGAAATCGCTCGAACGCGCCGACGTCGCGATCCTTGTGATCGATGCCGTCGAGGGTGTAACACATCTCGACGCGAATATCGCGGGTTACGCGCTCGATTCGGGATGTTCGATCATCATTGCCGTCAATAAATGGGACGCACTCGAAGAGAAAGAGACGAATACGATATACGAATTCGAACGCGAGCTGCGGCAGGCGATGAAATTCCTCGATTGGGCGCCCATGGTCGCGATCTCGGCCCTTACAGGCCAGCGAGTGACGAAGGTCCTGCCGCTCGCGATCCGCGCACACGAGGCACGGGACAGGCGAATACAAACGTCGCGGCTAAATCGATTCTTTGAGGACGCGATAACGCAGCCGAAAGGCGGAACCGCTCCGGCGCCCGTCAAAGGCGGTTTTTCACGGCTGAAGGTACAGTTCCTGACGCAGGCCGGAATTCGCCCGCCGCTGTTCATCCTATTCACTTCGGGAGGCAAGGCCGGGCTTCATTTTTCGTACTTGAGATACGTCGAGAACCGAATGCGCGAGGAATTCGATTTCTTCGCGACGCCGATCCGGCTTGTCGAAAGACATAAGACGAAGGGCAAGAAGGGAGACGCGTAACCCGTTCATTCAGTGATGGACCTATTTATCCTCATTCTCAGGTTGATCTTTGCGGGCGTTTTTGCCACGGCCGCGATCGCGAAGGCCGCCGATATCGAGGGAAGCCGCAAGTCTCTCAAAGGCTATGGCATTCCTGAAAGCACCACCCTTTTCTTCAGCATTTGGCTGATCGCGGTCGAGCTGATCTTGAGCGTTGGTTTCCTGTTCGTTGACACGGCTTGGGGTGCGGCCGCGGCAGCGGTGATCCTTCTCGCGGCCTTCACGGCCTTTCTGGCTTATCAGCTCATTCGGGGGAATCGGCAGAATTGTCATTGCTTTGGGCAGCTGATGTCAGAGCCGACCGGAGCGGGTGCGATAGTTCGAAATCTCGTGCTGCTTGCCGGCGTTGCGTTCTTGGCCAGTCGCGGCTCGGAGGGGCAAGGTGCCGCGTATTCGAGCCTTTCGCGGATAGACGTCGCGATCATCCTCGAACTCGCAGTGCTTGCGGCCGTTCTGCTCTGTTTTATCACGCTGCGGCGAATGATCCTCGATGCTCAGGCAGGTGTTTTTGATGAACATGAACACTCATACGGCGAGGTCGAACGCGATTCAGGCGCATTGACGGATTCGCTGCCGATCGGTGCCGAAGCTCCGCGTTTCACGCTGCCGAATACCGACGGCGAACCGGTCTCGCTCCAGGCGATGATCGATGAAGGCTATCCGATCCTTCTCTTTTTCGTCGGCTTGGCGTGCACACCTTGTGCGTCGATGATCGAGGATTTTCATTCATGGCAGAATGAATTTCGGCAGGACTTTAATCCGATCTTTCTTAGCAGCGGCGACCCGGAGGCGAACGAATTGAAATTCGGTGACGCTGGCGAACTCGTATTGCTCCAAGAGGCTCGCGAGGCCGCTGACGCGTATTTTGCGCGATGGACCCCGTCGCTCGTGGTGATCGGCAGGAACGGAAAGATCGTGAGCAATGTCGCGGCGGGCGATATCGCGATCCGCAGCCTGGTCGAACGAGTGAGGCGAGCGGATTTCTCCGATGAGTTCCTCCATTTTCCGATCGCGGGAGCCGGCCATTCGAATTTTGTCGGAGAGAAGGCAGCGGAATTCTCACACACGACCAGCGACGGCACCGAAATTTCGACCCGTTCGCTGTCGGGCAAGCGGACGATGCTTCTCTTTTGGGGCGAGAACTGCCTGCATTGCGAGAGTATGCACGACGAATTCTTCGATTGGCTCGCAAAACGCTCGAACGGCGAGCCCGACGTTGTCGTCTTTACTGACGACGCATCGCTCGAAGCAAAGTTGCCCGGCCGTGTCGTCGCCGATGAGAATTACAAGCTTGCGGCAAAGCTCGGTATGTACGGCACACCTTCGGCGGTAATGATAGATGCGGACGGTGTCTTTGAATCGGAGACTGCGGTCGGGCCTGCAAGCATCTGGGCGCTCTTAGGCCAAAATAATGTCAACTGAATCAGGAAAAGCGATCGATTGGAATGTTGAGGCTTCCGATGGCGAGGCACGCGCCGGCGTGCTTCGAACGCGCCGCTCTGTGATCGAAACGCCGGTCTTTATGCCCGTCGGAACGCAAGGTGCGGTCAAGGGAATTCGATTCGAGTCGCTAGAAGACGAACTCGACGCGCGCATTATCCTCGGCAATACCTATCACCTTTTCTTGCGGCCCGGCGTCGAAGCGATGCGGCAATTCGGCGGGCTGCATAAGTTCACGAGCTGGAAAAGATCGTTCCTGACGGATTCGGGCGGTTTTCAGGTGTTTTCGCTGACGGATCTGAGGAAACTGACGGAAGAAGGCGTCGAATTTCGCTCGCATTTGGACGGCAGCAAGTACTTCCTGTCACCCGAAGTTTCGATGGAAGCTCAGGCGGCGTTGGGGAGCGAGATCGTGATGGCTTTCGACGAATGTCCGCCGGGCGATGCCGATCACGCGACGACGAAAAAGAGCCTCGACCTTACGATCCGCTGGGCGATGCGGTCGAAGGCTAAATTCGACGAACTTCAGGCAAATGGCGAAGATCTCGGTTTTGTCGCCGACACGGAAGGCCTTCGCGGAAGGCAGGCCTTGTTCGGGATCGTGCAAGGTGCGGGTTACGACGATCTGCGGCTCGAAAGCCTCGAGCGCACGGTCGGGATCGGGTTTGACGGCTATGCGATCGGCGGTTTGAGCGTCGGCGAAGAGAAGAGCGTGATGTATCGCGTGCTCGAAAATCTCGCGCCGAAGATGCCGCAAGATTCGCCCCGTTACCTGATGGGTGTCGGAACGCCCGAGGATATGCTCGAGGCCGTCGGCCGCGGCGTTGATATGTTCGACTGCGTCATTCCGACGCGGAACGGCCGAACGGGAAGCGCATTCACCTCGCAAGGGAAACTTAATATTCGGAACGCGAAATTCCGCCTCGATGACTCGCCGCTAGACCCTGAGTGCAGCTGTTCGGTTTGTGCGCGATATTCGCTCGGCTACCTTCGGCATCTCCAGCAAGCGGGCGAGATGACGGCCGCAACATTGATCTCGCATCACAACGTCGCGTTCTTTCTCGGACTGATGCGGCGGGCGAGAAGGGCGATCATCGAGGGCCGATTTATAGATTTCCGCCGGGAAGCCCTCGAGAAAATGGCGCCTGAGAGCACTCTCGGCGTTTGATAATCGCGTTTTAGTTGTATATCATTTGCTTTTTGTCTTTAGAGGCACGCTCTTTTTTATCGATGAACATTTTGCTCTTTTTCTTTCAGGACTCGGGTGCCGGCTCGATATTCGGGCTTGTGCTGCCGTTGCTGCTCATGGGCGGCATTTTTTACTTCCTTGTGATCCTGCCGCAGAAGCGCCAGAAGCAACAGTTGGCCGAGATGGTTGCATCTTTACAGATAAATGACGAGATCGTGACCAACGGCGGCATCATCGGCCGCGTGAAAGAGATCCGAGCCACGAGCTTTGTCATTATGAGTGCCGAAAAGACGCTGATCGAGATCGGAAAGGCCGCCGTCGTCGGCAAAAAGGCCGAGAGCTAAAGCTCTGCAAGTTTGATAGCACGTATTTTTAACCAATGAAAAGAACTGGGTTGTGGATCAGGACGGGCGTAATTCTCGCCATCACGCTGGTCGGAATTTATTTGGTGTTTGGCCCGCGTCGCATGCCGACGGCGGCCGACTTTACCTGGGAAGGGATCAAGGCGAATCTTGCCGAGAATATCAATCTCGGGCTCGATCTCAAGGGCGGCTCGCATCTCGTAATGCGTGTAAAGCTCGATGATTACCTCAAGACGATGACCGAGAATAACGCGCAAGCTGCGGTCTCGGCGATCCAGGACAGCACCGACCCCAAGTTTCAAGTGGTCAACAACGCGACCGTCGCAGAGAACGGTAATTATTCTTTCAACGTGACCTTGGCCGACGGGACAGACCTCAGTGCAGTTACTGAGGCCGTGAAGAAGAAGGTCGATCTTCAGACTTGGAATGAGACCAGGTCGGGTTCGACGATCTCATGGACCCTTGGCGCCGCGGCGCAGAACGTCTTGAAGGTCGATGCGGTATCGCAGGCGAAAAAGATCATCGAAAGCCGTATCAATACGTACGGTGTCAAAGAACCGACCATACAGAATCAGGGTTCACCGACTTCCGGCCAGATCCTTTTGCAGATGCCGGGCGTTGACGATCCTGAGCGTGTGAAGTCGCTTATCGGTGCGGAATCGAACCTTGCGTTGATGAAGATCGTCAGTGCGGCAAACCCTGCACCTGTAACGACTTATCCAACGATCGATGCGGCAAAGGCCTCGCTTGGCGGAACGGTTCCGGCAAATCGCAAGATCCTGCCGTACGCCGAACGTGACGAACCGACCGCGGCCGGACAAACGCCGGATCAGAAGGCTCCGACGAGGTATGTTGTGGTCGAATATCCGGCGGTGGTTGACGGCAGCGAACTTCGAAACGCCGAGGCGGTTTCCCGCACCGGCGCCCAGGGCGATTACCAGATCTCGTTCCAATTCAAGCCTTCGGGTGCACAGAAGTTCGGTGAGTGGACGGGCAAGAACATCAATAACTATATGGCCGTCGTCCTCAATGACGAGGTCAAGTCGGCGGCATTTATCAAGTCGCAGATCTTTGACAGCGGCGAGATCTCGGGCAAGTTCACGAAAACCTCGGCCGAGGACCTCGCGTTGACGCTGAAATCGGGTGCATTGCCCGCGAAGATCGTTTATCAGGAAGAGCGAACGGTCGGGCCGAGCCTTGGTGCTGACTCGATACGCTCGGGTGTCGAGGCGTCGCTTGGCGGCCTCGCTCTCGTGATCGTCTTTATGCTCTTCTACTATCGCGGTTCAGGAGTGAACGCCGTCGTGGCTCTCGTGCTGAATATGCTCCTGACGATCGCCGCACTCGTGCTCATACGCTCGACGCTGACGCTGCCGGGCATCGCGGGACTGATCCTTGGTATCGGTATGGCCGTTGACTCGAACGTGCTTATATTTGAGCGTATCCGCGAAGAATTGAAGGCCGGATTCGATATTCCGACGTCGATCGACCTCGGATTCGACCGAGCTTTCGTGACGATCATCGATACGCACATCACGACGATCATCTCGTCGATCATTTTGTATATGGCCGGCGGCGCGGGTCCGATCCGCGGCTTTGCCGTCACCCTGATCTTAGGCTTGCTGATCAACCTGTTCACGGCCGTTTTCGTATCGAGAACGATCTTCAACTGGGAATTGAGTTTGCGGCCGAAAATGGACAGGCTAAGTATCTAGGTTCTTCTATGCGGGACGGGGAAGCGTCTTGGCTGCTTCCCGTTTCGAAAGTGTTAGAGATTACAGATGTTAAATCCTTTTGACAACTTCCATTTCGATTGGCTTCGCCGTCGGCGTGTATTTATTGGTATTTCTATCGCGATCATGGTCGCCGGACTGGTCTCGGCGGTCGGCCGCGAACTTACTCCGGGCGGCACGGATTCCTTCAATATGGGAGTCGATTTCAAGGGCGGAACGATCGTAACTGCGAAGTTTAGAAACCGCCCGACCGACGACGAGATACGGGCGGCCCTCAATAATTCGGGTGTCGGCGATCCGGTCATCCAGTCGTCCACGAATAAGCCGGACGAGGTCTTGATCAAGATACCGCTTCTTGAGGCGGAAACGAACCCTGAGGGCATTTCGGATCAGGACCATACGCTGCAGGTCCAAGCCGGCCGCGCGGAGGTGAAATCCGCTCTCGATACGTTCGGTACTGCCGCTGAGGGCGACGCAACGCTCGATACAGCGCCTGACGCAGCTTACAAGATCATCGGAACGGATTCTGTCGGAGCCATCGCCGGATCACAGCTTCGAAATCAGGCTGTCATCGCGACGCTTTTGGGCCTCGTCGGCATACTCGTCTTTATCGCTTTCCGCTATGACTGGACATACGCTGCCGGCGCGGTCATCGCCGTGTTCCACGATGTGATCATGGTGCTTTCCTTCTTCTCGATCTTTCAATGGGAAGTGAATTTGACGGTGATCGCGGCTATTTTGACAATCGTCGGCTTTTCGGTCAACGACTCGATCGTTATCTTCGACCGCGTGCGCGAAAACGTGCCGATGCGGCGCCACGATTCGCTCTTCGAGATCACGAATGATTCGATCAACCAGACGCTTTCTCGAACGGTCATTACGGCCGGCCTTGTGATCTTGTCCGTGCTGGCGCTCGTTATATTCGGCGGAGAGGTCTTAAGGAGCTTCTCGCTCGCTCTGCTTGTTGGCCTTACGCTCGGATGCTATTCGACGATAGCTATCGCGAGCCCGATCGCTATCTGGTGGCAGTCAAAATTGGGCGATTCGAAGATCAAGGATGCTCTTGCGCCTTCGGCGACAAAGGGTGAAAAACTTGCGTCTTCTTCGCGGAGATCGGTAACGCGTCGTCCGGTAACGCGGTAGTTCGGCGGGAGCGCAAAAGGCTCGAAGGAATGCTATGGCGGAAAAGCCGGTTTTTTGTAATAAAACGCATTATTCATCTTGACTTTGGGGTTTCAAACTTTTAGACTTTCCTTCGTTGCTGGTCAATTAGAAAGTTTGTTTAGCTCGTATCCGAATTCGCAGTTAACGCGATAGGTGTCGGGTTTCCCGTTTTGCGAATTCAGGCAGTCGGTTGACGTCCAAGCAGCCCTCGCCGAGAATTCGGAACCCATCGAACTGAACAAAAAGATCTCATCTCGTCCGGTCGCCTTGCACTCAGCTTTGCGGCTGCAACGAGAGCAGGTGCGGCTACATCTAAGTTTTGAAGACGTTTCGTGACCGTTGACCTCGAATTTGGCACCAAGAGGCAGAATGGAGGATTAAGATGCTTGATCAACTAGTAGAGTCTAAAAACAACTCGCCGGAAAACCGACGAAAAGGGGCACTGTTCCTGGTGTTCTTCGTCCTGGTTCTCGCAGGGTTGGTAGCGGGCACGACCGTTAGCCTGTTCGGCAAGGATTATGGAATGGGCACCGGAGACCTTGAGCTTACCGCTTTGGTCGCACCGCCGCCGCCCGATGAGGCACCTCCGCCGAAGGAGGAGAAGCAGCCGGAACAAAAACGAGCCCCGGATGTCGATATACGCAAGGAGCTGATCGCGAACATCAACACGACGCCGCCTGACAAGCCGCCGCCGATCACGACCGACAACAAAAAGATCGTCGCCATGCGCGAGAACGTTAAGACGATGCAGGGGAATCAGGACGTGACGAACTTGGCGGCAACCCAGCAGCGGGGCCAAGGTGCAGTCGCCGGCACGACGAATACCTTCGGTGGTGGCAATACCCCTAACGGTGATAAGGACGGCAATGACGATATCGATGCTCCGCCGCCGACGCCAAAACCGGCTCCTAAGACGGTTTCGGGCGGTGTGCTGAACGGTAAGGCCGTCAACCTCGTTCAACCGCGTTATCCGGCTACCGCTCGTGCGATGCACGCTTCGGGAACGGTTACGGTCCAGGTGCTGATCGACGAGCACGGAAACGTTGTTTCTGCAACGCCGGCCGGCGGCAATCCGCTGCTCGTACAGGCTGCTGTAGAGGCGGCGCGACGCTCGAAGTTCAGCCCGACATTGCTTTCGGGACAGCCCGTTAAGGTCTCCGGTGTTATCCGGTACACGTTCAATCCGTAGGTTACGGATAGTTGGCGAACTATTCGCGGGATGCCGCTCCTGACGCTATTAGGCCCGGCATCCCGCAAATTTTCTGCAAATACAGAGTAAAAATATCTTCGATTTCTTTTTGGAGGAAAAACAATGACACTTTTTATGATGTTCGAGGGAGGCATTTCATTCGGCCTCTACGATATCGTGCACAGCTTGACGATCCCCGGATGGGGCGTGGTTATCGTTCTGCTTATCCAGTCGGTCTATATGATCGCTGTGGGTATCGAACGATGGCTCACCTATAACAAGGCAAAGACGCAATCCCGTCAGTATGCCCCGAAGGTCGCTCAGGCGCTCAAGACGAGCAATATCGATGAAGCGATCAATATCAGCGACCGCCACAAGGATTCGCACCTTGCGATGGTCGTCTCCTCGGGCCTTAAGGAGTTCTCAGCTCACCAGAGCAACTCGGAGATCACTGATCTCGAGATGGAATCATCCAAGCGTGCCCTCGAGCGTGCCATTGCCGTGAAGACTGCTGAACTAAAGCGCGGCCTCGCAGGCCTTGCAACGGTCGGCTCGACGGCTCCGTTCGTCGGACTCTTCGGTACGGTCATCGGTATCATCGGTGCGTTCCAGGCTTTGAGGACCAACGAGACGGCCGGTATCGGCGCGGTCGGCGGTGCTATCGCTGAAGCCCTTGTAACAACGGCCAGCGGTATCCTCGTGGCAGTTCCTGCGGTGTGGCTTTTCAACTATTTCACGAACAAAGTTACCAGCTTTGGTGTCGAAATGGAGAACTCGGCTTCTGAACTCGTTGACTACTTCATCCGTCAGCGCGGAAAGAATCTGAAGGGCTAGGATCGCAGCGTTCTCGGCTTTTTCACAAAAGCCCGAACTAGGAGATGGTTAATTATGAGTATGCAGGTCGGCGGAGCCGACGAATACAATTCGGATATTAACGTAACTCCGATGGTCGATATCATGCTGGTGCTCCTGATCATCTTTATGATCGTGACACCGCTGCTTCAGTCGGGCGTGACAGTCAACCTGCCGCGCGACATGATAAGCCCGGATGAGGATCCGGATATCGCAAAGGAGTCGTCAGTTGTAGTTGCGATCCCGAATTCCAACAACTTCTACATCGGTAAGGAGCAATACCCGATCGATCAGCTTGGTGACATCATCAAGAAAAGGATGGAAGGTAAGGCACCTGCACAGCGTATCGTCTATATCAAGAGCGGTATCGATGTGGATTACGGAACGGTCGTCCAGGCGATCGACACGATCAGGCGGCAGGATATCGACAAGGTCGGCCTCGTCGCGGATAAGAAGAAGGGAGCTCCTGCTCAGCAGGGTGGCTAACGCAAGACAACTCGGAGCAATGAGGACGGGCCGAAAAGGACCTCTCTGATTCATTGCTCCCAGGGTACTGAGGAGTTTATATGGGAATGTCAACCGGCGGCGGTGACGGCGCCAAACCAAATATCAACGTGACCCCGTTGATCGACGTGCTGCTTGTGCTGCTCGTCATCTTCATGGTCATTACTCCGCTGAAGCCAAGCCGATTCGAGGCGAAGGTCCCGGCCGAGAAGAAAGATCAACAGGATGTTGTGGTTCAGGCGAATCCGTACACCCTTGTCGTCGCGATCAATAAAGACACTAAAGGCGTAACCTTGAACAACGAGCCTTATGGCGATGTGACCAATACCGAAGGCCTTATCGCGAAGCTCAAAGAGGTTTTCAAGGAACGCGCTGATAAAGGCGTCCTGAATGAGAACACGAACCAGGTCGAGCGGACACTCTTCGTAAAAGCGCCGAAAAGCGTGCGGTACGGTGATGTGGTCCTGGTGATCGACGCGGTCAAACAGGCCGGGGCTTCGCCCATAGGCCTGCAGATCGACGATCTTGCAAACTAACAATTTTGGAACGGGGCGTGGCCTTGTTGCCGTTCGTCTTTTATGAGCGGAAGGCGCCTTTGGAGCGATCGGCCTTAAGGGAAATGGCCTAACGTCCCGGCTCTTATTAACTGGAGTGTAATAATGAGAATCTCTCGTTTAGGAGTTCTAGCGGTGGTCGCAGTGATGGTCTCACTCGGCTCCGGCTGCTCCTTTTACAATCGCGTAATGGCGCGTAAGAACCTCGTGGACGGTGCCAAGGCCTATAAGGACCGAAAGTTTCCCGAGGCCGAACAGCGTTTTAGGTATGCTGCATCGCTTGACCCCGAGGGTGAGACCCTTGAAGGACGTACGGCGCAGCTTTCTCTTGCTCGTACTCTCCATTCGGAATACATCGGAAACCGCTCGGACAAGGGAAAGGCCCAAGAAGCGATCGATGCGTATAAGGTGAGCCTTCCGCAATATCTGAAGGAACTAAAGGAGACCGAGGCGGCATACAATGCGAACCCGGCGTCTCCGGATGCGGAGCGGATGTATCTCAATTCGCTTTCGTCGGTGAACTCGACCTCTAGTGCGATAGCGAGCCTTTACGACAATATTCAGATGCCGGACAAGGCAACGGCTTGGCTCGAACAGGTGGCGAAGGATCAGGCATATCCTCCGACGGCGCGTGCTCGTGCCCTCAGCGCCCTTGCCGCAAAGCAGAATACCTGCGCAAGCGAGATCTCAGATACTCCTGAGACGAAGAAGACCGTGGCTGCCGGTGACGGCAAGCAGGCTTATCAATACGTTAAGCCGGCGGATGCGGCGCAGTTTACCAAACTACAGCAGTGCGCGACCGACGGTATGGCGCTGATCGATCAGGCGATGGCCCTCGAACCGGACTCGGTAAAGAAGTCAGGTTCGCTCAATCCGGACACGATGTCGGATGTCGAACTCGCTCTTGCTTCCGAGGTGCTGAAGATATTCCAGTCGGTTCGTTCTTATAAGGCCAGCTTGATCAACCAGCAGGCCCGCATCGCCGAGATGAACGGCGACAATTCGGGACGCGACAAGCTTAAGGCAGAGTACGAGACGGCTAAGGGCGCGATGAACCAGTTGGGCGATGTCGTTCAGAAGATCGATGACGCGGTTCAAGCTCGTGCAGCGGCCAAGGAAGCGGCCGAGGCGGCGAACGCGGCCAACGCCAACGGTTCTGCGAACGCAAATAAATAGTCGTACAGTCGATTTTCCTTCCAATTTAGCGAGGTGCCCATTTACAATTAGATGGGCACTTTTTTTGTAGCTTTGGCCTGGGCGAAATGCCTTGCCGAAATACCACCGTATGATCCGGATCGAAGACGTTATCGAGACCGTTACGACGAATCGGCCTGACGCCGACGTCGATCTGATCCGGCGCGCATATCTTTTCTCCGCTCTTCATCACAAAGGTCAAACGCGCGCATCCGGCGAACCGTACCTTGTCCATCCGCTGGAAGTTGCCGAGATCCTTGCCGAGATGCGGCTTGACGAGGTCAGTGTTTCGACAGGGCTGCTGCACGACGTCGTCGAGGACACGCTGGTCGATCTCGACACGATCAAGGCCTATTTCGGCGAAGAGATCACACATCTCGTTGACGGACTTACGAAGATCGCTCACATCAGCGACCTTTCGAAAGAACGCCAGCAGGCCGAGAACGTCCGCAAGATGGTGCTCGCGATGATAACGGATGTTCGGGTCGTGCTTATCAAGCTTGCCGATCGTCTGCACAATATGCGGACGATGGAATTCCTGAAACCGGAGAAGCGCGCTCGGATATCCCAGGAGACCCTCGACATTTATGCGCCTATCGCCCACCGGCTCGGAATGGGTAAGATGCGCAGCGAACTGGAGGATCTCTCGTTCAAGAACCTTCATCCGGACGAATACAAACGCCTTTCCGATATCGTCGAAGCCCGTCGGCCCGAACTCGAAGCGACCCTCGCCCGAATACAAGAGACGATCGAAACGAAGCTCAAAGAGAATGATGTTCCGTTCGTCTCGGTCGAGGGCCGTGTGAAGCGTTTGTATTCGCTCTGGAAGAAGCTTAAGAAGCAAAAGATCCACATCGAGCAGGTCTATGACCTGATAGCCGCACGCATCATCACGCCGAACGATCGAAAATACTGCTATCTTGCATTGAGCGTCGTACACGACATTTGGACGCCGGTGCCGGAGCGTTTTAAGGATTGGATCGCCATCCCGAGGGATAACTTGTATCGGTCGCTCCACACCTCGGTGATCAGCGGCAGCGGACAGGCCTTCGAGGTGCAGATCCGCACAGAGGAGATGCACCACATCGCCGAAGAGGGCGTTGCTGCTCACTGGAAATACAAAGAAAGCTCTTTAGGTTCAAGCGAGGATGACGAAAGCCTTGATGAACTAAGAAAGACGGTCGAAAAGCTTCTGCTTCCGCTGGTCGAGACCACCGAGGATAACGAGAACTCTGAAGATTTTATCGAATCTTTGAAACTCGATCTCTTCCCGAAGGATGTTTATGCGTTTACGCCGATGGGAAAGGTGATTCAGCTTCCAAGAGGCTCGACACCGATCGATTTCGCGTACGCTATTCATTCGGTCGTCGGCGATACGTGTACAGGTGCGAAGATCAACGGCCGGATCGTCCCGCTCCGCACGGAGATCCAGAACGGCGACGTCATCGAGATCCTCACGACGCAGAACTCAAAGCCCTCTCGCGACTGGCTCAATCATGTTGTTACCTCAAGGGCCCGCAACCGCATCAGACATTGGATATCAGAACAGCAGAGGCAGGAATCGGTCGATATCGGGCGAAAACTGCTCGAACGCGAGGCCGAACGTTTCCGTATCTCGGCCAAAAAGCTCGTAAATAACGAGGCCGAAATGAAGCGTATCGCGAACGACTATGGGCTCAGCCGTTCTGACGACCTTCTTGCGTCTATCGGCTACGGAAAGACGCTGCCGCGAAATGTCCTGTCAAAGTTCCTCGGCACGGAAAAGTTCGAAGAGCTTGATCCGGAGAAAAAGTCGCCTACGCGGATCTCTGCCGGCGTCAAGGCCGTAAAGAAGTTCATTGGCCTCGGTGAAGATGCGATCAGCGTCAAGGGCGTCGAGAACCTGCTGGTAACGCGTGCGCGCTGCTGCAATCCGCTGAGAGGCGAGGACATTATCGGCTACATCTCGCTCGGGAAGGGAGTCGTCGTGCACAATAAGCGGTGCAAGAACGTGCGGCAGCTGATGGTCAACCGCGACCGGATCGTTGATGTTGAATGGGCCAAAGATCGCGACGGAGAGATCCAGTCCGTCCAGCTGCTTGCAACGACCGAGAATCGCACTGGAATGCTCGCCGGGATCACGAATGCGATCGCAGAGATCAAGACGGGAATTCGCGATGCACGCGCCAATGTGTCGAAGGAAGATATCGGACTGATCGAAGTAACGGTCGAGGTCCACGACAAGAAGCACCTCGACAAGGTGATGAGCGCCGTCCGAAGCGTGCCCGGTGTTATCGCCGTTGAGCGCACGAACGTATAAAATCCTGCCCTTAAACTTTCCTTTTACCCCGAGTTTTGTTACTATTTCGCTTTTGCTCAAGGCATTGGAACCGGGCAATTTAGGAGATATATGATCGAGGTTGTTGCGACAGATAAGGCACCGGGTGCGATCGGCCCGTATTCGCAGGCGATAAAGGCGAACGGAATGGTCTTTTGTTCGGGCCAGATCCCGATAGATCCGGCGACCGGGAATTTTGTATCAGAGGACGTTGCGGAGCAGACCGAACAGGTCTTGAAGAATCTTGGTGAGGTTCTTGCCGCGGCAGGTGCGAGCTTTCAAACAGTGGTCAAAACGTCGGTATTTCTTGCTGATATGAATGATTTCGCTGCGATGAATGAGGTTTACGGCCGGTATTTTGATTCGAACAAGCCGGCAAGGGCGACCGTCCAGGCCGCACGTCTGCCTCGAGATTGCCGCGTCGAGATCGACTGCATCGCGGTCGTTGAGTAAGGAAAAAGCAAACGCCCCCATTTTTTAATGAGGGCGTTTGGCAACCAAAAGCTTGGCCGTTCACTCAAATATGAATTACGCGGCCTTAACGATCTTTCCGGACTTGATGCAGCGTGTGCAAGCTTTTATTCGTCCGGTGCCGCCGGCAGGCAACTGAACCCGAACCGGTTGAAGATTCGGATTGAAACGACGTCGAGTCTTATTGTTCGCGTGTGAAACGTTGTTACCAAATTGCGGACCTTTTCCGCATACATCGCAGCGTTGAGCCATAAGTTTAAAGCCTCCGTATCATTACGAGGAAGTATTGCTGAGTTTGTTAAAAACTCGAAAACAGATTTTATACCAGAAATAGACGGTAATAGTCAAGTTATGTTAATGACCGAAAGGTTGAAAGGAGCGAATCCCGTAGTGGAAAAATTTGGAAGGATCTTTTTGGTCGCGACCCTGTTCGCGATCGTGTCTGTCGTTTTTACGGCGTGCGGCGGCGGAACAAGCAGCAACAGCTCGTCCGGCGGTATGGACCCGAATGAAACGGCAGCGACCGTGAACGGCAAGGCCATCAAGAACGAAGAAGTCGAGCGCGTCTTCAAAATGCAGGCTCAGGGCCAGGATGCGCGTATGTCGCCGCTTGAGCTTGCGAACTCAAGGCTTCAGGTGCTTTCAGGGCTGATCGAGCAGGAAGTCCTGTTCCAGAAGGCCGAGAAAGAGGGTGTCGTCCCGACGGACGAGGAAGTTACAGCCGAGCTGAACAAGCAAAAGACGCAGAGCGGCAAATCTGCCGAGCAGCTTGAGAAAGAGATGAAGGATGCAGGTATGGACGATGCGACGGTCCGCCTTCAGCTCAAGAAGACGATCGCGATCCAGAAGCTTTTCGACAAGATCACCGGCAAGATCGAGCCGCCGAAGGACAACGAGATCGAGAAGTTCTACGAAGGCAACAAAGAAGCCTTCGTCAAGAAGAAGGGCGTCAAACTTGCCGCTATCGTGATCGATCCCGCAAATAACGGCGAAGGCGATGTTACCGTTGATCAGGCTTCGGCGATGGCCCGCGGTGACGAGATCGTGAAACAGCTTCAGGCAGGTGCGGATTTTGCGAGCGTCGCTCGTGAAAAGAGTGAGGACCAGAGCCGTTTTCAGGGCGGCGATCTTGGATATGCTTCCGAGGAAGATCTTCGGCAGACCTTTCCGGGCGATGTGGTCGAAGCTCTGATGAACCCGAAGACCGAGATCGGCAAGCTCTTCATTACGAGGGCGCAAGGCAAGTTCTTCATCTTGAAACTGCAGGAACGCAGCGACCGCGATGAAGCACTTACGCTCGAAAGCCCCGGTGTTCGCCAGCAGGTCACGGACGCTCTGATCAGTGCAAAGAAGCAGCTCTTGCAGGCGGCGTATCAGACGATCGCGATGAGCGAAGCGAAGATCGATAATATGCTGGCCCGCAAGATCGTTAATAATCCAAACGAACTGAGCGGTGCACGTCCGGCAGGAATTGCCGCACCCGCGAATGCAAATTCGAACGCTAACGCTAACGCGGCAGTGGCTCCGGCGAACGCTAGCGCGAACACGAACGCGAACACGAACGCCGACAAGGCAAATGCCGCTCCGAACGGCAATGCCAAACCTGCGGCAAACGCTGCGAAACCGGCGGCGAACGCTGCAAAGAAATAGCCTGCTTTGAGCCGGCCGCATACGCGTGCCGAACTTCAAAAGCAGCTTCTTAGATCCGAGAGGTAGAGGCGAACCGCTGCGGTTTTCTTCTACCTTTCGCTTGTTATTGGTCAAGTGTTATTCCGTCTCTCAAATATCTCTAAATCATACGGCGGCAACGCGATCCTCAAGGACGTCTCGTTCCAAGTGAATCCGGGCGAGAAGATCGGGCTTGTCGGCCGAAATGGTGCCGGAAAGACGACGCTCTTCAACCTTCTCACCGGCCGCGAAGCACCTGATGCCGGCGAGATCGTAAAGATGCGCGGGCTGAAACTCGGACTTCTCGAACAGCACGTCGATTTTGCTGGGAAGGAGAACGTGCACACCGCCGCTCTTTCCGCGTTCGAGCACATACACGATATCGAGAACGAGATGCGCGCTCTCGAGCGGCAGATGGAGACCGATCATTCGGAGCCGATCCTTGAGCGATATGCGGATCTCCAAACGGCGTTCGAGCAGGCCGACGGATTTACTTACGCCGCCCGTGCCGAAGCCATTCTGCAAGGCGTCGGCTTCTCGAACGATCAGTGGGGCCTGGAGACGAACACTCTTTCCGGCGGCCAAAAGAATCGGCTTGGGATGGCGAGACTTCTGTTGTCGAATTCAGATGTTCTGCTACTCGACGAACCGACGAACCACCTCGATGTCGATGCGGTAGAATGGCTCGAAGAATACCTGACGAGCTACGCGACCGCGTACGTGATCATCAGCCACGACCGCTATTTTCTTGATCGCACGACCGACCGCATCATCGAACTCGAAAATGGCCGTGCGGTCTCGTACAAGGGCAATTATTCGAAGTTTCTCGTCGGAAGGGAACTCCGTCGTGAACAGCAGCAGCGTGAGTATGAGAATCAGCGGTCAATGATCGCAAAGACAGAGGAATTCATTCGGCGAAACCTCGAAGGACAAAAGACAAAGCAGGCAAAATCCCGCCGCAATATGCTTGAACGGCTCGACCGGATCGAGGCCGTAAAGTCGGAAAAGAGCGGCGGCAATTTCAAGCTCAGACAGGTCGAGCGTGCGGGCAACAACGTGCTGACGACCGAAGAGCTTGCGATCGGTTACGGGTCAAAGGTGCTTGCCTCCGGGCTGAACGTCTCGCTTCATCGCGGCGGTGCCCTCGGTATTATCGGCGGGAACGGCACAGGCAAGACGACCTTATTGAAAACGCTGATCGGCGAGATCCGCGAACTCGGCGGCAAGCTTGCTTGGGGAACAAAGACGAATTTTGGTTACTACTCTCAGAATCTCGACGATCTGCACGAAGGCAACGACATCATCTCGGAACTTCGCCGCGTGGCTCCGACAGCAGAAAATGTTGAGTTGCGCTCGTTCCTCGCGCGATTTCTCTTCTTTGGCGAGGACGTTGAGAAGCGTGTTCGCGATCTTTCGGGCGGTGAAAAAGGCAGGCTTGCCCTCGCAAAACTCATCTATTCACAGAAGAATGTCCTCATCCTCGACGAGCCCACGAATCACCTCGATATTCCGGCACGCGAGGCTCTTGAGAGCGCGCTCGACGAGTATCCGGGAACGATCATCACGGTCAGCCACGATCGATATTTTTTGGATCGGATCGCAACGCAAATGCTCTCATTCGAGGCGGATGGCAGCGTGCTCGATTACGCGGGAAACTATTCGGAATTTCACGATTGGAAAGCTGCGAGGCTTCGATCGCCTGAGTATGCCGCCTCGTCACCGGACGTCAAAGCCGCCGCTGAGGAAACCAACACTATCTCCCGAGCATCAAATCTTTCAAAGAATCAGATCCAAAAGATCAAGAATCGGATAAGAGATCTGGAAACGAGCGACATCGTAAAAGCGGAAGATGATGTTGCGAAACTCCAAGCGGAAATGACCGACGCCGCTGTGGCGGCAGACCCTGAGAAACTTCGTGAGATCGCTGAAGGACTCAATTCGGCCGAGCTCCGCGTAAAGTCTCTATATGGCGAGTGGGAAGACCTGCTCGAACAAATGAGGTAACATCGAACGGGCGTTCTGGGCGCTTCGGCCCCTTTGACCGTGCTCCATTTTCTCGATCCCCTTTGGGGACGGAGAAATGCGAAATTCGGATTGCTTCGGGGGCTGATCTAGCTCCGTAGGAGCGAAATGTTTGTAGGTCGGCGCCAGCCCTTCTCGAGCGTGCGAAGCACGCGGGAATTTTAGCAGCTACAGGTGGAGCGACAGCGGAACCTGTAGTTCACAGGGCAAAACATCGCCCGGAGCGTGTGAAACGCGCGACAGCATCGCGGGGCAGGAGTATGATCTTGAGTATGGTTATAACCTTGCGGGGCAGCTTGTGAGCGAGAGGTATCCGAGCGGCAGGGTGGTTACGAACACCTACGATGCAAACGGCCGTCTTGCGGGCGTCGCCGACGGTTCACGCACGTATCTCTCGAACCTGCAATTCCAGGGCCTCGGCGGCAGTCTCTCGTCATTGTCGTATGGCAATGGCACGGTTCAGACGTTCGGCCTCAACGACCGTATGCAAATGATCTCGCAGGAGCTAAAACGCGGTACCGAAACCTTGCAGAAGTACGCGTATGGTTATGGCCAGTTGAACGCTTCGGGTACACTGGACACGACGAAGAATAATGGGCAGTTGTCGCAGATCGAGAGTTGGATCGGTACGGCGAAACAGTGGACGCAGAAGTTCAGTTATGACGATGTTGGGCGCTTGAAGCAGTCTGCGGAGTACAAGGGGACGGATGGTTCGTTGACGTATCGGCAGGTGTTCGATTTCGATCGATTTGGGAATATGTATCGCAAGGCGGCGAGTAACCCATCGACGGGGCAGGCGAATCCTTTGCCTTATACGCAGATCGAGGAGAGCGATATTTCGAAGGCGACGAATCGGTTTACCACGCAGACGACGTATGACGAGGCGGGGAGTGTTGTTTCGGATGCGAAGTTTCGCGGGATGGGTTTTGGGTACGACGCGAACGGGCGCATGGTGAAGGCTACGAAGGCGAATGTGCCGGACGCGCTTTCGGTCTATGACGCGGCGGGGATGCGTGTGGCGGAGCGTGTGAACGACGTTTGGCGTTTCAGCATCTATGACATTGGGGGTAAGATCGTCGCGGAATACGGCGGCGTTGTGGCGACGGACGAAGGCGGCGTGAAATATCTCCTCTCAGATTGGCAAGGCTCGACGCGTGCTATGATGAGCAACGGCGGTTTTGTAAAGGCGAGGATGGACTACACAGCGTATGGCGAAGAGATCGGGGTGGGAACAGGGCTTCGCACGAACGCCCAAGGTTTTGATTCTGGGATAAACCCGCGTCAGCAATATGGCCTCACCGAACGCGACGACGCAACGGGCCTTGATCACACCTGGTTCCGCAAGAATGAAGGCCGTGCAGGCCGTTGGACAAGCCCCGACCCTTACCTTGGCTCAATGTCGGTATTCGATCCACAAAGCTTCAACAGATTTTCATACGTCGCCAACCAACCCACAAACTTCATCGACCCAACAGGACTTAGGATTGAACAGGTTTGTCAGTGGGTTCGCTATGGATCGGCATCCTATACCGACCCAGAGGGAATCACCCATTACATGCCTGGATTTGAGCGTCGTGAGTGCACACTAATCTATATTGTGGATGCTCCTGGCGGTTTTTCTTTTCCGATTGCTGGCGGCGACACGGGGGTGTTTGACCCAGGGAGGCCGACCGATCTTGGGCAGGATGCGCGCAATGCAACGTACAAAACGTGTCTCAAAGATAAGGTCAGGAATCGAGTAAATGCGGTGAATCATCGACGAGATGACGAACTAAAGCGAAACATTCTCGGCTCGGTCGCTCCGTCGCCGCTGCCAGCACCGCTAGGTTGGTTTTCCCCCGTTGCAATGGCTCCCGGAGGGGTAGTGCTGCCTGACCAGACTGACGAACAGCTTACTGCGAATTATCTAATCGGAATGTGGAACCCGAAAGACCTGGGACCTATCGGTGCGGGAGCAAATATACTTGTCGCTGGAGCAATGGAGGGGACCTACGGCTATTACAATCACCGCAAGGCTTTAGCGCAAGCCAAAGCGATTACGGCCGCTGATAAGAAAGACTGTCTCCGCGAAGCGAACAATCAATAAGTGATGTTAAGAAAGACGAGTTTGATCTTAGTATTTGCTATGGCACAAATCGGGTGCGTATCACCGATGGCGGAATCGCAAAATGGAGTAGCTCCGCGGGCGACTCCGTCCGACGAGTATGCAGCCTTCGTAGTGAACCTTGAGACGGGAGACAAGATGCTCTCTTCAGGTGATTTCGATAAAGCCGAAACGAATTTCCAAGAAGCCAACAAGATTGCAACGAAGCACCACTGGATAAATGAAACTGTATCTTCGACTACCGAACTAGGGAAGGTCTCGGTTGCGAGACGCGATCTAACTTTGGCTGAAAAGTACTATACCGAAGCTGTCCGGATTTGTCAGAGCAGTCCTGAGTGTGATGTTGATCAGCTCGACGTAGCGGTAAGCTATTTAAACCTTTTCTACGTATTTCGTATAAAGACTCCTGGAGAAGCTGCTGCGGTGCTCACCCGCCTAGATTCATCCGACAAGTTTGCAAGTGGTGAGTGCGACAAATTCATCTGTGAACAGTGGAGTTGGATAGCCTCTAGCGGCGGAGACGCATCTCAGAGGCCGGAAAAGTGCAAAAGAAGGTAAAAAGCCCATGAACACGCGGAGTGTGCCAGAATCGACGCGTGCTATGATGAGCAACGGCGGTTTTGTGAAGGCGCGGATGGACTACACGGCGTATGGTGAGAATATCGGAACAGGAACAGGGCTACGCACTACTGCCCAAGGCTTCGATTCTGCCATCAATCCGCGTCAGCAATATGGTTTGACCGAACGTGATTCCGCCACAGGATTAGATCATACCCCATGGCGGAAAAATGAAAATAGAGCCGGAAGATGGACAAGTCCAGATCCATTTACAGGCTCTGCAAGCATCGGCGATCCACAATCATTCAATCGTTACTCATACGTTGGTGGTGACCCGATAAATTGGATAGATCCCTCAGGCTTAAATGAAGCAACGCCAGTCGAAGGCTGCTCTTACAGCGGAAAGAGAGACCATAACGGAGAGCCGGTTTACGATGGCCATATTGTAAATGGTCGATGTGTGTCAGACTACGGCACAGTGCAAGTTTTTGCGGGAGATTTAAGCTGGCTATTTGGTGGCGAATCCACTTGGAATCCTGTCGGACAGGGCCATGGCTTCGAGGAGCTAGGTGGTGGCAGTCCTACAGGAGGCGGCACGACACAAACTGGCGGCGGTAAATATCCAACTCCGCGAACCCAGCAGGACGATCTCAACTCGTGCATTGGGAAAGCGATTGCGAAATACCTTTCGAACGTTGCTAAGGGAACCGGCCAAACTTATCTTGGCCTTAGTATGGTTGCCGGAGGCGGTGCTATTGCAGCTGCGGGATACCGCTTTGGAATTAAGCATCTCGGCAGTGCAATAAGTGCCGGTGAAGGAATTAATGCCTTGGCCGCTCCGCACCATATATCAAAAATTGCTTTAATCGGTGTTCCTTTTTTCGCTGCGGGGTACGCGCTTGCTGACAGGGGGGTAAATAAACTTCGGTTAGCCCCCAGTTCCTTAGACGCGGAAGTTCGACACTGCAGAGAGGTCTTTAAGAGCTGATTGTCAGCATTATTTGAGACATGACTATTTTTCTGTTATCGATAATAGCCCTGTTCGGCCTATATTCTATTTTTGTTGCGATCCTCCTAATGGCTACCGGGAGGTACTCGAATAACGGGAAGGGAGCTGTCGTAGCGTTACTCACTGCAATCGCGGAGATTGGGATCTCTGTATCAGCCATTTACGTGTACATCAACGCGATCCTCTCCGATATCACGCTATGGTTTGCAGTTGGCGTGCTTCTAGGCTTGAACATTCTTGTGTTCGTACTCTGGGGAAAGGTCAAGTATTGACGCAAAAAACGGCGAAGCAGTACACTCAGAAGTTCGTTTACGACGCGGTTGGCCGTCTCGAACGCGAAACGGAATATCGCGGTGACAATGGGAATCAGGTGTACAGTCAGAAATTCAGCTACGACCGTTTTGGGAATCGATATTTGAAAGCTTCGGAGAATTCGGCGGCGAACGATCCGCTTTTTCCGTTCTTTATCGAAGAAAATAACGTCGATCGTGCAACCAATCGGCTCGCCTCGAACACAAATACGAGTTACGACGAATCGGGCGGTGTCGTTACGGACAACAAGTTTCGCGGACTGAAATATTTTTACGATGCGAACGGGCGTATGGTGAAGAGTTCGACGTTGAGCGATGTCGAAGTTGGGATCGCGGTGATGGATGCGGCGGGGAACAAGGTTGCGGAGCGTGTGAATGATGTTTGGCGTTTTTCGGTTTATGATGCATTTGGGAGGCTCGTGGCGGATTACGGAGGGGCGACAGCGACTGACGAGGGCGGTGTGAAGTTTGTGCAGCAGGACATACGGGGTTCGACGCGGTGCGTTACTAGTTTAACCGGCAATGTTCTTGCGCGTATGGACTATCAGGCTTTTGGCGAACAGATACCTAACAACATCGGCCAGCGTACCGCAATCGGCTTCACGAACGCCGACTCCATCCGCCACCGCTACGCTCTCACCGAGGACGACACCGGCACCGGCCTTGCCGACACCTGGTGGCGCAAACTCGAAAACCGCTCCGGCCGCTGGACCTCCCCCGATCCTTACAACGGCTCAATGTCCCTCGGCGATCCACAGTCATTCAACCGCTACTCAAAGCCGACTGTCGGCGGCTATCGCCGCCTCCAAGGTTGGTTTGGGCGGTAGCCCGGAAAACCTGAGGTTTTCCGCAAATATATAGGCAGAGCCTGAGTTCCGCCCTTACTCAGGTGCGGGCTTCTGCAAGGTTGGCCTCAAAAGAACGGTTAAATACAGCTTTCAGCTATCAGCCGTTAGCTTTCAGCCGCAGTATCTCGATCCGCGTGGGAGGCTCTGACAACGGAATCACGCCCTTACTCAGGTGCGGGCTTCTGCAAGGTTGGCCTCAAAGGAGCGTTTATATACAGCTTTCAGCTATCAGCCGTTAGCTTTCAGCCGCAGTATCTCGATCCGCGTAGGAGGTTCTGACAACGGAATCACACCCTTACTCGGGTGCGGGCTCCTACCGCTGACCGGCCGCTGCTCCCTCCACCCCGGCCTTCGGCCACCCCTCCTCGGGCAGGAGGGGAACTGGCGGTTCTGACAAGAGCGGACGAGGGCGTCCGCCTCTCCGTGCAGGCGGTTCGGACTAGGATTCGAGTCGGTAGTTCGGAGCTTCTTTCGTGATTATCACGTCATGAACATGTGACTCGCGAAGGCCCGCGGATGTGATCCTTACAAACTTTGCATTGGTCTGAAGCTCCGCGATCGTTCGGCAGCCTGTATAGCCCATTCCCGATCGCAGGCCGCCGACAAGCTGCGTGACCATGTCCGCGATCGTTCCTTTATAGGGAACGCGTCCTTCGATGCCTTCCGGTATGTATTTTGAGTCGGAAGAGGTCGCTTCCTGTGCGTATCGGTCGCTTGAGCCTTTCTTCATTGCGCCGATCGAGCCCATTCCGCGATAGGTCTTAAAATTCCTGCCCTGAAACAGAATGATCTCGCCGGGAGCTTCTTCCGTTCCGGCAAAGAGCGAGCCGATCATGACGCTGTCCGCTCCGGCAGTGATGGCTTTTGCGACATCGCCCGAGAACTTCACACCGCCGTCGGCGATTATCGGAACTCCTGTGTTCTCGGCCGCTTTGACACATTCATTGATGGCTGTGATCTGCGGAACGCCGGCGCCTGTAACGACGCGGGTCGTGCAGATCGAACCAGGGCCGATGCCGACCTTTACGGCGTCCGCCCCCGCCCGTATAAGCCCCAAGGTGCCTTCGGCGGTCGCAACGTTGCCTGCGACGACCTCAATGCCCGGGAACCGCGTCTTTACGGCCTTAACGGCATCAAAAACGCGTGAGCTATCGCCGTGCGCCGTATCAACGACGATCGCGTCAGCTCTGGCGTTTACCAAGGCTTCCGCCCGCTCCAAAAAGTCGCCTGTCGCACCGATCGCGGCGGCACAGCGGAGCCGTCCAAGTGAGTCTTTCGCGGCGTGCGGGAAGTTGATCGCCTTTTGGATATCCTTGACGGTGATAAGGCCCTTTAGATGTCCATCGTCATCGATGACGAGGAGTTTCTCGATGCGGTGTTTCTGGAGTGTTATCTTCGCTTCGTCGAGCGTGGTGCCGACCGGCACGGTTACGAGCGGCTGAGGGGTCATCACCTCGGAAACGGGAATATCGAAGCGCCCTTCAAAACGCAGATCGCGGTTCGTGATAATGCCGACTAGGAGACCATTCTCATCTGTTACCGGCACGCCGCTGATCTTGAACCGGCCCATGATGACCAGGGCTTCCGAGACAAGGGCATCTTTGTTGATCGTCACGGGATCGACGATCATACCTGATTCGCTGCGTTTTACCTTATCGACCTCTTCGGCCTGTTCCTCGATCGAAAGATTCTTGTGGATCACGCCGATGCCGCCTTGCTGAGCAAGAGCGATCGCGAGAGCGGCTTCTGTGACCGTGTCCATAGCCGATGAGCACAGCGGGATATTCAGGTCAATATTTCGCGAGAATTTTGTTCGAGTGTCGGCATCCGACGGGAGAATTTCCGAATACGCGGGTACGAGGAGAACGTCGTCGAAGGTCAGGCCTTCGTTGATAGCTTCGATATCCATAAGCAATTATAAACAAAAATGCCCGTGAGAAAAACTCGCGGGCATCGTTCAAGAAAAAACGGTCCTTCGCACGGGTCATCAGTGCGTTTCAGCTCCTGCCGGCTTTTTCGTCGGTGCGGCCTCCGGTGCTTTTGTGCTTGTTGCCGGCCGTTTTGCAGGCGAGCCGGTGGTCGCCGGCGTCGCAGCGGTATTGGTCGACTTCGGCGTCGCAGGGGCAACGCTAGGTTTCGGCGTTGCGGTCGCGGCTTCAGGTTTAGGTGTTGCCTCGGCCGGTGCCGGAGTCGAGGTCGGTGGCGCGGCCGTCACCGGCTGGGCAGCGGTGTTCTCAGCCGCGGCAGGTTCTCCCGGAACCTCACCGCTGATCGAAGCGCTTGCCCAGATCGCAGGCAGCGTGTCCTTGTCTATCTGAAATTCAATGACGCTCCGTCGCGGGTTGGTCGGAGTTGTCGGCAAGGTTATGGGTTTTCCGTTAATCGAGAGCTTGACGACCTGTGCAAGCGAGCGTGAGTAGCTCAGCTTAAGGCTTTCCTTTGGCTCGAAGGTCTCGGTAGCTCCTGCCGCGATAAGCTTGCTCTCGCTTCTGCCCCCATCGAGCGACGCGGTAACGGAAACAGGATCTGTCGTTGCCGAGAACTCGACCTTTAGCGAAGCCATACTGGGCACCGCCGGTTGGGGAGTTGCCGCAGGAATCGCAGGATTCGAATTCGTATTTGCGCCAGGCGATGTCGAATTAGCGACCGGTTCGGCCTGTCGGTTCTTCAGGTAGTTAAGGCCGAAAAGGACCGCTGCCGTAACGATCGCGAGAATTACGACGGCCGCGATCACCGTAGGGATCATTGATCCGCCCGCGCGGTCATCCGTCAAAACCTCAGGCCTATAATGCTTTGACGCAGGTTCTGCGGCCTCCGGGCCGCCATCCGCGTTGATGATACGGGCATAGTCCGCCAGAGCGGACGCCTCATCAACGCCGACGTACTTCGCAAAGGATTTGATAAAACCCTTGTTGAATATGCCGCCCGGAAGCGTGCGATAATCATCAACCTCGATCGCTTGAAGGTAATGCGGAGAAATTCGCGTGGCTTCGGCGACCTCGGTAATGGATATACCTCTTTCTTCGCGGGCGAGCCGCAACTTTTCGCCTAGTGATTGTGACATTTCAGACAATTCGCGCCGATGGGGGACCAACCGTTCGTAAAATAAAAAGTTTAAGCGGTCGAACCTGCTATGTCAATTTCGTAACCGTTCTACAACGCTTGAAGATTCGCAATCTATCGTGATAATTTTGGCTATCGAATCTTCGTGTTATAAAATCCAGCTAGCTTAATTTTAAGTGAGGAACAGTCAATGAGTTTAGAGGCACTCGGAATGGTCGAGACCAAGGGATTTGTCGGTGCTGTCGAGGCGGCCGATGCAATGGTCAAGGCTGCGAACGTCCAGCTGATCGGTAAGGAATATATCGGCGCCGGATATGTAACGATCTTCGTCCGCGGTGATGTCGGGGCGGTAAAGGCCGCAACTGATGCGGGTGCGGCCGCTGCACGACGCGTAGGCGAGCTGATCAGCGTCCATGTCATCCCTCGGCCTCACTCCGAGGTCGAGCGCGTTCTGCCGAAAGGCGGCGCCGTCGGGTACAGTCCTGACGAGAAAGCCCTTCGCGGCGGCGGAAAATCCCTGACCTCCGGCGATGCGGGTTCGTCTGCGATCTCGAGCGAAGGCAGCAAGAGCCGCTCGAAGTAGCGTTCCTTTTTTGACCGAGTGCCCTCGTTTTCGTGTACTTGGCACGCGAGGGCACGATTTCCGTGATTCTTTCCGTTTAGTTCGATGGCCGACAAGGACCTTCTCGCACAACAGGAAGCTCGTGATGCCGTTGACGCGGCATTTGCGGCGTTCTCCGTCTTGGCGTCTTTCGACCAAACGAAGGTCGATTCAATTTGCGATGCGATGGCGAAGGCGGCCTTGGCGGATTGTGCCCGACTCGGTCAAATGGCGTGTGAGGAGACGGGATACGGTAGGCCGGAAGACAAGTTCGAGAAGAATCGGTTCGCTGCCGAGGACGTCTGGAATTATTTCAAAGGCCTAAAGACCGTGGGCGTCGTCAACGACTCGAACAGCATTGTCGAGATCGTGAGCCCACGCGGCGTGGTGGCTGCGATCATTCCTTCGACGAATCCCACGTCCACGGCGATCTTCAAGATCATCATTGCGATCAAATCGCGGAACACGATCGTGCTGTCGCCGCATCCGGCAGCTGCAAAATGTATAGCGGAGATAACGCGAATAATGCGGGACGCAGGCATCAATGCCGGCCTTCCTGCGGACGCGATCCGCTGCCTGACGGTTTCGACCATCGAGGGAACTGAGACCTTGATGAAACACAAGCGGACGGCCGTGATCCTCGCAACGGGCGGAACGGGCCTTGTTCGCGCCGCCTATTCTTCGGGTAAGCCCGCGTTTGGCGTCGGGCCCGGCAACGTGCCGGTTTTTATTGAGCGGTCGGCGGATCCTGCGAAAGCAGTTGCCGACATATTGACGGGCACTTGCTTTGATAACGGCACGATCTGCGCAAGCGAGCAGAGCGTCGTCGTCGATGCACCGATCGAAGCGGCAGTCCGTGCGGAATTTGCGCGCCAAGGCGGACATTTTCTTTCGCCTGCAGATGCAGATGCTGTCGCGAAGATCCTTTTGACGCCGCAGAGAACGCTGAATCCCGGCATCGTCGGGAAGGCCGCGGCGTACATCGCTCAGCTTGCAGGCGTCAGCGTTCCTGAAGGTACGCGATGTCTGCTTGCCGATTGCGCGGGTGTCGGCCGGGAGTTCCCGTGGTCGGTCGAAAAGCTTTCGCCGACACTTGCATTCTTTGTTGCCGACGGCGTTAAAGAAGGTGCCGCCCGATGCGAGGAAATTCTTCGCTTCGGCGGAATGGGACACACTGCCGGAATGCACACGAAAGATCGGGAAATGGCCGTTGAGTACGGCAAGCAGATGCCTGCCGCACGCGTGATCATCAATTCGCCGACAACTCACGGTGCGATCGGATTCTCTACGGATCTTTCGCCGTCGATGACGCTCGGTTGCGGTTCGTGGGGCGGCAACGTAACTTCCGACAATGTTTCGCCTCTGCATTTGATGGACGTAAAGCGCGTTGCGTTCGAGACCAAGCCGGTCAACGCGGCGAGTGCGTCTGCGAAACCTTCGCTGCAGACGGTGTCAGCCCTTGCTCGGCCAAAGCCGCGGCGCGAAGAGATCGCCAAGATAGTGGATACATTTTTGCGAAATCGCCCCGAGGCCGTTCTTGAACTAGAGCCGGTGAATCCGCTGCCGACGCCCCCACGTCCTTCTCAGCCGGCAGAAACCGGAGCGAAAGAGACGATAATTCATCACGTTTACGCCGAACCGGTCATTGAGAAAGGGCCGCCTCAGCCGGTAGATTTCGTGAGCGAAGACGACGTTCGGCGGGCGGTAGATCGCGGCGAGAAGATCTACATAAACAAGAAGACGATCGTCACGCCTTCCGCCCGGGATCTTGGTGAGGAGAAAGAGATTTTTGCACGAGTTTAGATAGATGGAAGCTGTTGCCGAAAAACCGGTCTGTGCAGAATGCGGGGCAGATGTCCGCGAAGGGACGCGCTTTTGCTACGCATGCGGAAAGCCTGTGAACGGCCCTGCGCTCGAGGCACCTGCCGAAGAGATCGCGGCTCCGGCCGATCCGAATGAATGTTCGAGCGTTAAGGCTGATCTCGAAGCCGCTTTTGCACGGGCCGAGCAAAGAACGTCGGCTGAAAGTGAATCGGATGACGGGAAGATGAGCCGCGTCAGAGCGGCACGCGAGCGTAAGGCCTCGCGCGTCGCCAAGCGGAAGACCGTCCGCTCGGAATGGGTTGAGCCGGTCGATGCTTCCGGGTTCGGGCTGATGGCCTTCGCAGGGGTTCTATTCATCATCACGGCGATCATTGTTCTCTATCTGGAGGTCTTTAAGTAGATGCTCGCAGCAACAGTGATCGTGTTCGGAAGTATTTTTGCGGTGATGGGCCTTTTTGCCCTCGTCCTGGTTTTCCGAAAGAAGAAAAGCAGCTGATCTTTGGAGAAATTTATGCAGGCTTTGGGAATGGTCGAATGTTTTGGCTTGGTCGCGATGATCGAGGCTGCGGATGCGATGGTGAAGGCCGCTAATGTCAAGCTCGTAGGGTACGAGAAGATCGATGCGGGCCTCGTAACTGCGATCGTGCGCGGTGAGGTCGGTGCTGTAAAGGCGGCGGTGGATGCCGGTGCGGCCGCGGCAAGAAAGGTCGGCCAGGTAACGGCAACTCATGTCATTCCTCGTCCCCACGAGAATGTTGACGATGGAATTCCTGTCCTTGTAACGGGCGAGACCACGCGCAAGAAGATCTCAGGCTCTGTCCCCGAGAAATAGCCCTTCCGCTTTAGTTCTTTGGTAAATTGGTCGTATTTGCCGGCTTTGCAAGGCTAGGCGGGCCGTTCTCGATGTCTGCTGTCCGGCCTGCACGCGTAACGGGAATACGCTTTTGGCCGTTCGGACCGTCCGCGACGACGACCTTTATCGCCCTGAACTTGCCGTCCTTTCTGTCGTTCGTCGGAATATAACCGATAGAATACTGAGTTCTGAGCTCACCAGAGATCTGCTTGGCGATATCGGGAAGTTCGCCCACATCTGCCGGGAAGTATGTCTTTCCGCCGCTTTCATCCGCAATTCGCTGCAGGAACGCCTTTGCCTTTTCCTGCGGACTTTTGCCGATAAAACCGCCTTCTTTGCTCAGGTCGCCCAAGAAGCCTACAACATAGATCTGAACTTCGGATTCCCGCAGAAGGTCCATCAGCTGCTTTTCGTTGTAGTAGCTGTCGCGGTCCTCACCGTCGGTCACAAGGACGATGGCGCGTCGTCGTCGGTCGTCCATCTTCTTCGATTGCTCGTACTTATCGACATTTTCAACAGCTAGATAGACCGCGTCGATTATCGCCGTTTGGCCGCCCTCGATAAAGAGGTTGTCAAGCGAATCGTTAAGGTCCTGCTTATTGGTCGTGAACGGCTGCTCGATCGTGATCTTGTCTCGGCCGATGAACCGGACGATCTCGGTCTCGTCCTCTGGCTTATTCTTGTCGATGAGTATCTTGCCGGCCTCGATGACCTTATCGAGCTGAGCACGCATTGAGCCTGAGTTATCAAGCACCAATGCATAGTTGGTCGGAACTTCTGAACGGGAAAAGAAATCGATCGTCTGGAGAACGCCGTCCTCAAAGATCTTAAAGTCCTTTTCGGGTACGTCGTTTATCGTTCGATTATTGCGGTCAACGACACGGACATTGAGATTTACGAGTTCCGCTTCGACCCTGATGACATCGTCATCAGGATTCGGTGTCGGTGAAGGCGTTGGCGTGGCTTTAACTGCCGGCGTGGGCGTCGGAGTCGGTAGGCGATGCCGGCCATCCGATTCGGCTGCATCGGCCGATCTTGAGAAAACGGCAAATATACCAACGGCCGCAGCGAGTGCGGCCACGAGAACAGTAGCTTTCGAAGCTTTCATCAAAGGATCTTCACTCAACTATCGGTAATCCGAGGCCGGCGAAGCATAATAGCCGTCGCGAGCCCGGACGGTTAGACGCGGCAAACCTCGCGGGCGTTTGACCTTAACTTTGACCTTACGCCATTTCCCGTTCGGAACAAAATCTTTCGGGGTATAACCGATCGAGTATTGGTGACGCAGTTCCAGGGCGATGCGCTCAAAGATCTCGTCCATCTCGACGTCCGAGTCGGGGTAGAAGGAGCGACCGCCGGTAACGTTGCTGATCTCGTCTAGGAATGCCTGCCCCTGCAAACCAACCTCGCTGGCAGCGTCATTACGGCCCTGAATACCGATCGAATACGCCACGACATCCGATTCTTTTAGAAGACGCCGGACCTCGCCGAAGTTGTAGCGCGATGCGTTGTCCTGGCCGTCGCTGATTATAAGAACGGCCTTCTTCTGGTGCGAGCCGCGCATCACTTTCTCGACGCCTAGGTAAACAGCGTCATAAAGAGCTGTGTCTTTCTTTGGTTCGACGAGCGTCAATTTCTTCAACACGGCCTCGCCGTCGCGCGACCGGTCCAGCAGGAGCTGCGCCTTATTGTTGAAAGCGATCAGGAAATACTCGTCCATCGGATGGCTCGTTGCGATGAAACGCGAGAGCGCATGACGAGCTTTATTGATCTTTTCGCCGTTCATCGAGCCCGAGACATCGAAGATTATGGCCAGCGAGACAGGTGCGTCGCTATCGCTGAAGAAGGTGATCTCCTGCTTCTCATCGTTGTCATAGACGGTGAACGCATCCTTTTTCAGTCCCGAGATATATCGATCATAGAGGTCGGTTACCGTAGCAGTGACCGTAACAAGATCGGTTTTGATCTTGATAGCACCATTATCCGGCGGCGTTGGGCGCGGAGTCGGCGACTGCGCCGCGGAGACGGAAGCTAAAAATGCGACGGCGAAGAGAGAGGCCAGCAGGATCGAAAAACGAGAATGCTCGATGCCCAAATGTTTACGCATACATACTCGAAAGGGACACTCTTATTGTAAAGATTAGCGAAAATCCGTTCAATGTATATTTTCAGATGCCAAGAGCGGCTCTTTGGTTGTTCGGCCTCAAGAATCCAAATACGCTATCTGAAAGGAACATTCTTGCGTGCCGGACGTGTTATAATTCGCCCTTTGACGTTGGAGAGTTGAGTGCTTTTGAACGTCGTTGGACCACCGGGTCCCGATCTTATGCCTGAATATATCTGCCGCCTCGGTACGCCGTCCGGCGAAGTCGTAACAAAGATGGTCGAAGCCATCGGTGCTTCGGAAGCAAAACTTCGGCTTGAGGCCGACGGTTTTCGTGTCTTTGCCGTTTCCTCTGCGGAGAACGGGCTTTCCTCGGTCCTCGGTTTCGGTGGTTCTGGCAAGCATAACAAGGTCAAGCAGGCCGACTTCCTTTTGTTTAATCAGCAGTTTTCGGCGCTGTTAAGGGCCGGTATTCCAGTTCTTCAGGCGGTCGAGCTTCTTAAGACACGTTCTGCGTCGGCAAGTCTTCGAATGGTTCTCGCAGACGTTGAGGACCGCATCAAGAACGGTGAGCCGCTCTCACAAGCTTTCGAGGAACAGGGAATCTTTCCGAAGATCTATACTGCATCGATCCTGTCCGGCGAGAAGAGCGGCGCTCTCGACGACGTACTGGCCCGGTTCGTGACATATCTAAGGCGGAGCGTTGCGATCACGCGGAAGCTTCGAGGGGCGTTGGCATATCCTGCGTTCCTCCTGCTTGCGGCCACGATAATGGTCGCGTTCCTTACGCTCTACATAGTTCCGCGAATGTCGGATCTTTTTCGCAACCTGAATCAAAGCCGTGAACTTCCTGTCCTTACGCGGGCGGTGGTGTATATCTCGGGGACGATCGTCGCAAATATTTGGTGGGTCTTGCCGCTTGTTATCATCATCGTCCTCGCACTTGTGTTCTGGTTCCGAACACAAAATGGCAAGCTTCTTTTGCACAAGGCGGTGCTTCGCCTGCCGGTCGCCGGCCAGCTCGTTAGGAATATGGCGACCGCACAGCTCTCGCGATCGCTCTCAACGCTGCTTTCAGGCGGCATCACCGTGCCGGAATCCTGGGATATTTCGTCACAAGCTTTGAACAACCTCGAGCTTCGACGCAAGAGCCAGTCCGTTCTGCCGTTGATCCGAGAGGGCCGCGGGTTTACTGAGGCGCTTGAGACCGCGAACTGGATACCGTCACTTGGACTCGATATGATCGGCATCGGCGAACGCTCGGGCAGTTTACGCGAGATGCTGGACGAAGTAGCCGCCTTTTACGACGCAGAGGCAGAAGTTCGGCTCGAACAGCTCACGACGCTGCTTGAACCGCTAATTCTGCTGTTTATGGCGGCCGTCGTTGTCGTTATTCTTCTTGCGATCTACTTGCCGATCATACAAATGATCTCTGCCGGGCCGTTCGGCGGCAGGCATTAGTCATCAAAGGTTTTTATGAACGTCGAAAGCACAAATATTGGGCCGGTCTCGTCGCCGAAGATCGAACTGTCGGATTTCCTCGAGAACGAACCGCCGGAGGTCATCGAAGCAAAGCAGCGTGCAAAGCGATATCGAATGCCGTACATCGACCTTCTGCCGCCGGACGCGCCTTCGCCAGTGGACCAGGAGGAACTTGCGAAGATACCCGTCGAATTGATGTTGAGAAATCAGTTCGTGCCAATTCGCCGCGAAGGGAACTCGATGCACGTCGCGATGGCGAATCCCACGGACCTGGAACGTCTCGACGAACTCGAGAACGTCCTCAATGTCCGCATCATCCCGCATGTCGCAACGGCCGGTGCTATCGACCTCGTCCTGCGGAAGGGCGATGCGACCCAGCGAGTGATGCAGGAGGCTGCGTCCGGATTTCGGATCTCGCTCGTCAAGGAGACCGAGCAGGGCGAAGAGGTCCTTGACCTCGATCGTCTCGCTTCCGACAGCGATATGTCGCCGATCATCAAGCTTGTCGACACGATCGTATATAACGCGATGGAATCGAGGGCGTCCGATATCCATATCGAGGCAGGCGACCGAGATGTCCGTGTAAAATTCCGCATCGACGGCGCGTTGTATGCGAAGGTCGATCCGATCGACATCGCGTATCACCAGACTCTCATTTCGCGTATCAAGGTGATGTCCGAGCTGGATATTGCCGAACGGCGGATCCCGCAGGACGGACGCTTTCGCGTCAGGTACAAAGGCCGAACCGTCGATTTTCGTGTCTCGATCCTGCCGTCCGCGTTCGGCGAGAACTGCGTCATCCGTATCCTCGACAAAGAGCAGATATCGGAGGAATTCAAGAATCTCAGCCTCGATGTCGTTGGATTTGACGAGGAAGATCTGCGGCGCTTTAGGATCTATATCAAAGAACCTTACGGAATGGTGCTCGTCACGGGACCGACCGGTTCCGGTAAGACGACGACCCTTTACGGCGCGCTGAACGAGATACGGGCGGAAGAGGACAAGATCATCACGATCGAAGACCCGGTCGAATATCAGCTGCAGGGAATCATGCAGATCCCCGTGAACGAGAAGAAAGGGCTGACGTTCGCACGCGGCCTTCGGTCGATCCTTCGTCACGATCCCGACAAGATCATGGTCGGCGAAATTCGTGACGAAGAGACTGCGCAGATCGCGATCCAATCCGCACTGACCGGACACCTTGTGTTTACGACCGTTCACGCGAACAACGTGATCGACGTCATCGGGCGTTTCCTCAATATGGGCGTCGAGCCATACAATTTCGTCTCCTCGCTCAACTGCGTGCTGGCACAGCGGCTAGTTCGCCTCTTGTGTCCAACGTGCAAACGGCCCTACACGCCGTCGGTCGAAGAGCTTGCGGATTCGGCCCTGAAGCCGTCGGATGCCGAGGGGCACACTTTTTATCGGAATGTCGGCTGCGACGCGTGCAATCACACGGGCTATCGCGGACGTTCTGCGATCCACGAATTGCTCGATATGTCCGACCGAATCCGCGAAATGATCATCGAACGCCGTCCCGGCTCCGAGATCCGCCGTCAGGCCGAACAGGAAGGCCTTTCATCGCTTCGCGAGTCTGCCGTAAAGAAGGTCTTTGCCGGACTTACGACGCTGCACGAGATAAACCGCGTTACGTTCGTCGAAGAACTAAAGTAGGAGAAGATCGCGGGCAGCTATTAGCCGTTAGCGATCAGCCTGGCGTAAACATCGGGATCGACGTTGCCGCCGCTTACCACGACGCCGACGCGTTTGTTGCGAAATTGATCTGCATTCTGTAGAACGGCGCCGAGCGAGAGGGCACCGGTCGGCTCGCATTTGAGATTTGCGTGCGTGAAGTAGAGTCTGAGGCCTTCGACGATCCTTTCTTCCGGAACCTCCAAGATCTCTTTGACGCCGCGTTGAATGACCGGGAAAGTAAGGTCGCCGACCGAGAGCGTTCGGGTTCCGTCGGCGATCGTCTGCGGTTCGAACTCGTTCGGGATGATCTTGCCAGCGGCTAGCGACCTAGCCGCGTCATTCGCCATTGCCGGTTCGGCACCGATGATCTCGATAGGCTTTTTCGAGCGTTCGAACGATTCGACCGTTCCCGAGATCAACCCGCCGCCGCCGACCGGCACGATCACGACATCGAGGCCGAGACCTGCGATCTCATCCCCAAGCGTAGAATTGCCTTCGATAACGAGACGGTCGTCGAACGCGCTCGCCATGTATGCGTTCGGTTTCTCGCTGCTCAATTGAGCGAGGCGTTCCACGCGGCTGGTTTCATTTACATTTATTAGGTCGGCGGCCGCACCGTATTCGAGAACCGCATCGATCTTCACCTTCGCGGAATTGTGCGGCATCACGATCGTGCATTTTCGTCCCAGCATTTTGCATGCGAGTGCCAGTGCCTGGCCGAAATTACCGGACGAAACACCGACGAACTCCTCTTCCGGACGATTCAAAACGACGTTGTAGGCCGCACGGAATTTGAAGCTTCCTGTGTGCTGGAACGTCTCGCTGATGACAACGAGATCCTGATCGAGCTTCGAGCGAAGCTTCTCGGGTCGCAGGATAGTTGTCGGGCGAACTGCTTCGGTAAGGGTTTTCATTTCGATCACTTTAACTTTTGGATCCTGATCTGGTCCAATGCCCGCGCGACCGCCCTATCCGAACCTGTCAGAAGGTCCTTGATCGTCGGTGCGACTTGCACGTCCGGCTTGATGCCGACTCCGATGAACGGTGTTCCATCAGGAAAGGTATCGTATTTTGTACAGATACCGGCGATGATGCCGCCGGGCAATGAAACAACGAGCGGCTGCCCGGAGCTTCCGCTTGTCGATTCGCCGATGACGAGTCCGCGTTCCGCGGTGCGAAATGCGAGCACAAAATCCTCGGCGGCCGAACCCGTCCGCGCGGATGTTAAGAGTACGACGGGTTTAGAGTATGTCCGCGTTGCGGTCTTCGGAACCATTTCGGAGGCTTCGGTATAAAGCTGATCTGGCTTGTTCCACGCCCGAAAAGCAGGATGGTATTCGCGAGTAGCCCATTTCGAACTCTTAAAAGAATTTTCGAGCAGCAGCGAAAGGATCCTCGCCCCGACCGCGTCGCTCCCGCCGCCGTTCTGCCGAAGATCGAGGACGAGTGCATCTGCCTTTTCAATGGTGTCGAAGTTCTTTTCGAATTCATCGGCTGTTTTTGGATTCGTAAATGTATTGAGTCGAACCAGAAGAACGTTCCCGGGAAGCCGCGTCATTTCAAATGGCTCGTGATCGGAGGCTGACGCTCGCCATCTTTCAAACGCGACGCGCGGGATCGACCGCGAGAAAGTCCTGCCCTTTGCGTCTCGCAGTTCGAGAAGCACGGGAGTCTTAATCGGCCCCGCCAAAAGCCATCGCGTATAAACTGCGTAATCGCGCGCCTGAGGAGTTGAGACCGAAACGTACGGCGCGACCTTTTCTTCCGCAAACGCCTTGACCTCGGTCCTGTCGATCGCAGCGATCTCGACGCCGGGAGCGAAGCCTTGAGCGGTGAGTTCGGGGTCAAGAACGTGCGTTATGACGACCTTGCCCTCGATAAGGGCGGTCTGGATCATAGGACGCGAATTGACGAGTTCGGAAAGTTCGGTCGGCGGCAGAACGAGTGTGTGCCCGTCGTGGAGCTTTGCTGCGAATTCCTGCAAAACACGAAAATACTCCAGTGTCGAGCGAGTTTGTCGCACCTTTTCAAGATGCACGAGATACTCTTTGTCCCAGTCGACGCCGGGAACGAGATCGAAGTTGACGAAGTTATATTTTGCTTCGGACCAGAATTTCGAGATCCCCGCGATCTTCTCGTTCTCGGACAGGTCTGCTTTGTACGGGGTTTTTAAAGCACGCGTCTCCCAGAATGCGGGGTCATTCCAAAAGGGCGTCTTTTGAATACCGTCCTGAGCATTTGCGGCGATCGAGAAAGCAAATATCGCCCCGAAAACTCCTATAAGAAAGGCTGCATTTTTCATCTTGTTTCCTAAAGAACGACGCAGGTCGGAAAATGGTTCCAATTACGCCGCCCATTAAAGAATGTTGTATAAATAAAGTATGGACAAGGCAACTTTCGGGATGATCGGCCTCGGCACGATGGGGCGTAACTTTCTCTTAAATATCGGCGAACACAGCATTGCGGGCGTCGGTTACGACCTCGATAAAGAAAAACGCGACCTTTTGATGAAAGAGGGAAGCGAGATGCCGCTCGATGTCGGCAAAGACATACCGGAATTCCTCTCGAAGCTCTCGAGCCCGCGAAATATCATGCTTCTTGTCCCCGCAGGCCCGATAGTCGATGCCGTTATCGCGGACCTTACGCCGCATCTGAACGAGAACGATCTGATCATCGATGGCGGCAATTCTCATTACACCGACACCGATCGCCGCATCGCCGAACTTGCCGCGCAGCAGATCGGTTTTATGGGCATCGGTATCAGCGGCGGCGAGGAAGGCGCACGCCACGGTGCCAGCATCATGCCCGGCGGCACTAAAGAGCATTACGACCGCGTTGAGCATATTCTGAAGGCTGTAGCTGCAAAGGTCGATGATGAGCCGTGCGTGGCCTATATGGGCCAGGGTTCTGCCGGGCATTTCGTAAAGATGGTGCACAACGGCATCGAGTATGGCCTGATGCAGATCATCGGAGAGACATATGACTATCTCCGCCGCGTTAAGGGAAAGACCGCGGGGGAAATTTCCGAGATCTTTGAAAAGTGGAATACGACCGAGCTTAACTCATTCCTGATCGAGATCACGGCGATCGTACTTCGAAAGAAAGACGCGGAGACCGGGAAGTTCCTTGTGGATGAGGTCCTTGACGAGGCGGGCCAGAAAGGCACCGGTAAGTGGACCTCGCAAGCGGCACTCGACCTCGGAATCCCGATCCCGACGATCGATTCTGCCGTCTCGATGAGGCAGATCTCGGCGATACGGAGTGTGCGTGATGCGGCCGGAGAAGTATTCGGCAAGGATCTGGCCGAGCGGGAAAGTTCGATCAGTACCGATGACCTTCAGAAGGCGCTAACTGCGGCATTCATTATCACTTACGCACAGGGAATGTCGCTCATTCAGGCGGCGGCGACGGAACTTTCATATGGGACCGACCTTGCTGAGGTCTCGAAGATCTGGCGCGGAGGCTGCATCATCCGTTCGGCCCTGCTTGAAGAAATGCGACAGGCATACGGTGAGAATCCGGGCCTTGAAAGTTTGATGATCGACGCAAAGTTTGCGGATGCTTTGAAGGCCCACACGCCGAACTTGCGCAAGATGCTCTCAGCATGTACGCGCCACGGCATCGCGGCGTTGTGTTTGGGTTCTGCGTTGAGCTATTTCGATGCATTCCGCGCCGAGAAATTGCCTGCGAATCTCATTCAGGCACAGCGCGACCTATTCGGTGCACACACCTACAAGCGGAACGATACGGAAGGTGTGTTCCATACATCGGATTGGGAGACGGCTGATGGAACCGGCGCTTAGGCTTGAGACGGTAACATTCACGAGCAACAGGCTGTGGTTACGCGATCTCCCACGCTGATTCGGTTTCGAGGAGCTTGGTCATCAGCTGGGCGTGGACGGAGTGGCCGCTTTTTTCGGCGGTGATTCGGCCTTTGATCGGCATCCCGACGAGGGCCGCGTCGCCAATAATGTCGAGGATCTTGTGGCGGACGAACTCATCTGAGTACCGCAGGGGAGTTTCGTTCAGCATCCCATCTTTGGTGAGCACGATCGCGTTGTCGAGCGAACCGCCGAGAGCTAGATTCGCTTTGCGGAGCATATCGATCTCTTCCGCAAAACCAAACGTGCGGGCCGAGGCGATCTCACGGCCGAACGAACCGTTCTTCATCACGAAGCGATAGGTCTGCCGCTCGATGAAAGGATGGGGGAAGTCGATGACGCAGTCGATCTCGAAATTGTCGGCAGGCTCGATCGACATCTTACGTCCGTTCTGATCGACCTCAACTCTTTCTTTTACGACGAGAGTACGTCGCGGTGAATCCTGCTCGATGGTTCCGGCCTTTTCGAGAAGGTCGATGAAATTTTCGCTCGATCCGTCAAGGATCGGCACCTCGATATTGTCGAGCTCGATGAAGCAGTTGTCGATCCAGCTTCCTCGCAATGCTGAAAGTAGATGTTCGCAGGTTGATAATACAACGCCCCGGCGCATCAAAGTAGTCGCATAGGAGCAATGCGAGATGAACTCGACCGATGCCGGGATCTCGAAATTATCAAGATCTGTGCGGACAAAGACATAACCCGTGCTCTCGGGCGCCGGCCGAAGGCGTAAGTTGACCTCAACTCCCGTATGAAGGCCAATGCCGCTGACCGAAATTGATCTCGCAAGTGTCGTCTGATTCGCCATCTTCGCCGGTCTATATAGCAAAACGTATGCCGAGCGAGTTTCGCTAGAATTTACAGGTGATCTGCATTCTGAGGCCGCCAATGTGTTGCATTGATACCACATACCGTGGCGGAATTTACTAATAACGGCGAACCCATTACAATCTAGAGAAAGTTATGGCGATTGCAACCGCTGGCCAAAAGGCCGCGAAAACGACTAAGGTAAAGATCGAGAATACGGCGACCTTTCCGCTTCCAAAAGACTATGAGGCGTCGATCCACAAGGCCCTCGATTTTCTTCCCGTTGAACAGACACGCGGGATCGAGCGGATCAAACTCGTAGATTTCATCAATGATCCGAGATTGAAGAATATGGATGTTCCGGTTAAGGGCGACCTTCCGGGGCTATATCATCCGCGCGTGCAGAACTCGGCGCCGTGGTTCGAGATCTCGATGGGCGCTTTGCTCCAGCCGACGGAAGGACGAGCAAAGCGTTTTATGGCAAAGAGCGGCTTCAAGGGCAATGTTGCCGGACTCATTTTTTCGCTCGTCGGGCAGCATTATTATTTGACGCTGCGTCATTCCGTCAAGAAAACAGGGCTCGAACCGCAGATCCGCCAATATGCAGAAAAGAATCTGCGTGCGTGGACCGAAAAGCAATCCGAGGGCAGTTGGCGTGCGAAGATCTTCAAACCTTTCCGCCCGATGCTCGAACGCTGGGCAAAATGGCTGAATAAAAAGGCCGCGCAATCGAAGAAATAGATAGTTAATGGTGAATGGTGAATTGTGAATGGTGAATGGCGAATTGTCATTGACGCATAGTTAAAAATTCACAATTCACAATTTACCATTCACAATTCACCATTGACGCTATGAACTATTGGCTTGTAAAACAGGAACCAACGGCGTATTCGTGGGACGATCTCGTCAAGGACGGTGCGACGGATTGGACCGGGGTCCGCAACTACACGGCCCGCAATCATCTGAACGAGATGAAGAAGGGTGACAAGGTCTTCTTCTATCATTCGGTCGTTGGGAAAGAGGTTGTCGGCGTTGCACAGGTTTCGAAAACGGCGTTCCCGGATCCGACCGATGAGAAATGGATCGCGGTCGAGATCAAGCCAGTTAAGGCATTGAAAAAGCCAGTCGGCCTCGATCAGATCAAGGCGAACAAGGCACTCGCAAATATCTATCTTATTAGGCAGCCGCGTTTCTCGGTGATGCCGCTCACAAAGGATGAATTCGAAGAGATCCTTAGTATGTCGAAATAGGGTGAAAAATGCTTGAAGAAGCCGTCAGTCATTACAACGACCTACTGAACGATGAGGCGCTTGCAGCCGATTCGCTCGCGATGCTCCAGTCCGAGCTCGAGGCCGCGAAGCTGATCTTCGGCGGGCGGCCGTTATCGCCGTATCTTCGGCCGCATTTCGTGCTTCGTGAAGATTGGGAACGCGTCGTTCGAGCTTGTGAAACGGTCTTCGGCGCTCTTCAAAAAGTGAAGGAAGCGGCGATCAAGGACGATGCCTTGCTTGATGAGCTTGGTGTCACGGAGATCGAACGTGAACTTATCGCGATCGATCCCGGCTACGCTCACGTTTCACCCACAGCAAGGCTCGATTCTTTTCTGGTTGGCGACACTTATTCCTATGTAGAACTGAACGGCGAGAGCCCGGCGGGCATCGCGTTCGCAGATTCGGCTTCGAAGATCTTTCAAAAGCTTCCGGTAATGAAGCGGTTCGCTGAGCGATACGAACTGACCGCGATGGAAGGCTCGTCAAAGCTGCTCGCAACGCTCGTCGAATGTTACGAAGAGTTTATCGGCGGGAAGTTTGATAACAAGCCTACGATCGCGATCGTCGATCTGCGCGACCTGCCGACGATCAAAGAGTTCGAACTTTTTCGCGACTTTTTTGAAGCCAATGGTTATCCGTCGCTCATATGCTCACCGGATGCACTCGAGTTCGACGGCAAACGCCTTTCGGCCCGAGGCCGCGAGATCGACATCGTTTACAAACGTCTGCTAGTAAATGAGTATCTTCCGATAATCGAGAGCGAACCGACCCTGCTTGATGCGTGCAAGGCAAAGGCAGTCTGCATGGTAAACAGCTTTCGCGGAAAGTTGGTCCATAAGAAAGCTATCTTTGCCGTACTGACAAACGAGCGTTACGAACACCTGTTCGACGAGGAAGAGCTGACCGTTATCAGAGCCCACGTCCCGTGGACTCGCAGATTCCGTGATGAAGAAACTCGCTACGTTGACACCGATATCAGTTTGGTGCAGTGGACACGTGAGAATTCCCACAAGCTCGTGCTCAAGCCGAACGATGATTACGGCGGCCACGGCATCTACATCGGCTGGAATTCATCCGGCGAAGAATGGAACGCGGCCATCGAGACGGCCCTTTCGGATGGCGACTATCTTGTCCAGGAGCGTGTGAAGACGGCCAAGGAAAGCTTTCCTGTGGTAACTGCCGATGGCGGTTGGCAGATGGCCGAACAGCTTGTGGATCTTGATCCCTTGCTCTTTATGGGAAAAGTCGGATCCGCGTTCACACGGCTAGCATCCAATGAACTTGCAAATGTCACGGCCGGCGGCGGAATGGTTCCGACGTTTATTATTTCTAGGAAGTAAGAATATTCACCGTAAAAACTGAGATCGATCATTATGGCAAACTTTTCTACGACAGTTCGAGTCAGCCTTCTGCCCATTATCGCCTTCGCTGTCCTATCGACCGGTGCTTTGGCACAGGGGAAAAGGGTCTTCAGTATCGTCGAGACTCCGACGGTTCGAGCAGCCGAACAGAGAACGTCGGTCGCGTCGGTTCGCGAGGCCGAGATAGCGGTTGATGCCTCCGCTTTTCGCGGCGGTCAGCAGGAAAGGCTTATCCTGCCTTTGTTTGACGGCAAGACCTTCGACGTGAAGCAGCTTGCTTCCGAAGGCAGTGAGAGTTTCGCCCTTGACAACTTTGTTTGGCGGGGCAGGCTGAAGGCCGGAAAGTTTGTCGGCGATGTCGTCCTAACGTTCAATAAAGGTTCCGTCTCCGGCCTGATATATTCGCCGGAAGCCGTTTACGAGATCGCTCCGAAAGGTGAGAAGAACATTTTGATCGAGCTCGATCAGTCACTCTTCCCGCCGTGTGCAGGTGAGATCGAGGGAGAGAAGACGATGGCACAACGCGTAACTGTGCCATCCGGAAGCAGCGATTCGGGCGACAGGATCGACGTGCTGGTGCTCTACACTAATGCTGTCCGCACCTCCGCCGGAGGTGACACGCAGGCTCAGACGATCGCGCAGCAGGCGATCGCGGCAACGAATACTGCTTATATCAACAGCAAGGTTCGCCAGCGTGTGAGGCTTGTCGGTGCCGAACTAACTGCGCTGAATGAGACGGGGAGCTTCAATACCGAATTGAGCAATCTGCGTGCTGATGCTTCGGCGAATTCGCGTAGAAACCAATTGAACGCCGACCTTGTCGATATGCTCACAAATTCGACCGCGGCCTGTGGTATCGGCTACTTGATGGGCTCCCTGCCGGGCAACGCGAACAATGGATTTACTGTTACAGCCCGAACTTGCGCCGTGGGAAATCTCAGTTTCGCGCACGAACTTGGCCACAACATGGGAAGCCAGCACAATCCCGAGAACGGGAGCGGGCCGACGTTTCCATACGCTTTTGGACATTACGTCAACGGAGTTTTCCGAACGGTGATGTCGTATTCCGATCCATGCACGTCAGGCTGTACGCGTGTCGCCCACTTCTCGAATCCCGTCATCAACTACAACGGTTACGCGACCGGCATCGACAATGCACGCGACAACGCACGCTCGATAAACAACACTGCGGATTCGATCGCGAATTACCGTTACAGCGGTTCGAGCATCACGCTCAACACCTACAACGGCGGCGAGTGGTTCCCGCGTCAGGTTCGCCGTACGGTCAACTGGATCTCGAATGGAGTCACCGGCAATGTCAGGATCGACGTTTCGTGGAACGAAGGGACGACATGGAAAACAGTCGTCATGAGTACGCCGAATGACGGCTCCGAGACATTTTCCATTTACGGTCCCGCAACGCGGCATGCGAGGATTCGCATCGTTAGCCTCGACAATACGGCCGTCAGCGACTCAAGCATCAACAACATTTCGATCAGATAAGGAACGTTCTGCAACGCCCAAATGACAGATATCGCCTCAAATTCCCGCCTTCGCACTCTCACTGAAGAGTTTGTCGAGCTCGAAGCAAAACTAAAGCTCGGCGGCGGTGCCGAGAAGGCCGCGAAGATCCACAAGCAGGGCAAACTTACCGCTCGTGAACGTGTCGATCTGCTGCTCGATGCCGGTTCTCATTCGCAGGAGATCGGCCTGCTCGTCGCCTTTGACGAGTACGACGGGAAGGCACCGGCGGCCGCGGTCGTTACGGTTCTTGGCAAGATCGAGGGCAGGGAATGCGTGATCGTTGCAAATGATGCGACGATCAAGGCCGGTGCGTGGTATCCCGAAACGATCAAAAAGATACTGCGGGCGCAGGAGATCGCGATGCGGAACCGCGTGCCCATCATCTATCTTGTGGATTCTGCGGGCGTGAACCTCCCATTTCAAGGCGGTGTGTTCCCGGGACAGTACGGGGCGGCTCGAATTTTCTATTACAACTCGATAATGCGGCGATACCTTCGCGTTCCGCAGATCTCGGCGGTGATGGGGATGTGCGTGGCGGGCGGAGCTTATTTGCCGGCACTGAGCGACGTTATTTTGATGGTCGAAGGCACTTCGTTCATGGGCCTCGGCGGTGCGAATCTCGTCAAAGGCGCAACGGGACAGACCATCGACAACGAAACTCTCGGCGGTGCGATGACGCACAACGCGGTCTCGGGCGTTGCTCACTATCGGACGAAGAATGACGAGGAGTGTATCGACAAAATTCGTACTCTCGTCGGCGATCTGCCGCGGGCTGACGGCACGCGTTTGTCGATCGGCGAAGCGGTCGAGCCGTCCGCATCTTCCGAGGCGATGTACGACATTCTGCCCGAGGATCATCGTGCTCCGTACGATATGCACGCATTGCTGGAGACGTTCCTTGACGCCGGCGGTGTCGAAGAATTTCAAGCGGATTTTGCCCGCGAAATGATCTGCGGGAATGCGCGCCTTGGTGGTATGCCGGTGGGCGTGATCGCGAACTCACGCGGTATGTCGAAAGGCAAGCCCGGCTCGCCGCCTCGCTTCGGCGGAATAATTTACACCGAGTCTGCGGAAAAGACCGCGTATTTCATCGAGAATTGCGACCGCCATTCGACGCCCTTGCTCTTCGTGCAGGATGTGTCGGGCTTCATGGTCGGCGGCGAGGCTGAACACAGCGGAATTATCCGTGCCGGTGCGCGTTTTGTCGAGGCGATGTCGTGCGCGAAGGTGCCGAAACTCGTGCTCACGATCAACCACGCGAGCGGTGCGGGCTATTACGCGATGGCGGGGCAAGGTTTCGATCCCGACTTCATCTTTTCGCTTCCGACGGGGCGAATGGGCGTGATGGAAGGCGACTCTGCCGTCCAGGCGATGTTCGGGACGCAGCTCGATAAGCTCAAGGCCGCGGGCGAGTCGCCATCTGCGGAGTTCGAGGCCGAGATGGACGCCGTCCGTGCGACCTACGACCGCGAACTCGACGCAAAACACGCCGCCGCACGCGGGCTCCTCGACGCGATCGTCACACCCGACAACGTTCGCCGCTCGCTCATCCTCGCTTTGCGGACGTGCCTCAACACATCGACACCGCACATCGGCCCCTTCGTCCTGCCTTGGACGGAATAGCCCCGAGCGAGAAAAACCTTCCCAAACCTGTGGGCGGGTAGTTATAATAAAGAACTATGCCGCAGTCTGCGGCCGACGCGCTTCAACCTCTCGATCTCGAATAGACAATGAAAAACTCTCTACTTAAGGCAGCATTCGTCTGCGCGGCATTACTCTTCTGCGTTCTTTCGGCCAACGCCCAGACGCCATCGACTGGATCCGCCAAGCCATCGGAGCATGCCTCCTCCCCTTCGAAAGGCGGCAACGCCGTGCTGAATGGAGCAGGGAAAGTGGCCGTCGTTGTCGTCAAGTCGGCCGCAAAAGGCACTTGGGCCGTAACGAAATTCACCGCGAAGAACGTCGCGAAGCCGATCCTTTTCAAACTCTTGCCGAAGGCCGCCAAGTTCGCCCTAAAAGGCACCGGCCTCGCCGCAAAACATCTCCTTCCGTACGCTGCAAAGCTCGCCGTTCTATGAAAATGTCGCAATAATTCGCTGAAAAGTCACGATCTTACGCGGTAAAATTGCGACCCGAAGTACACTATTCGCCGCCGGTCGTGAGTATTTTATAATCCTCGATCGCAGCATTTATCACGGCAAAGGAAGCGTTGCGGCCATACATTCCGGCGATCTCGCAGCGGTTCGGCTCGCTCGGAAGAGCCTTGTAGGTCAGGAAATAATGCCGAAAGCGATCGACGATGCCCGCAGGAAGGTCTGAGATATCGTCGTACTGGCCGAAGACCTTGTCTCCTTTCAGAACGGCTATGATCTTGTCGTCTGCCTCGCCATTGTCGATAAGGCAGAGTCCTCCGATCGGGATCGCTTTTAGGATGATATCGCCCCGAGGAATGTGATGCTCGGAAAGCACTAGAATATCGAGCGGATCTCCGTCGCCTTTTGCCGCGTCGAGCGAAGAATGCGAACGAGCGAGTTCAGCTATCCCGTCTCCGCAATAAGTTTGCGGCACGAAGCCGTAGTTTGCCGGGACTACATTTGAATATTGCTGCGGACGGTCGATCTTAAGATACCCGGACGGCTTGTCGATCTCGTATTTTACTGTGTCGGACGGAACTATCTCGATGAACGCCGTTAGTTCATGCGGAGCGTCGTCACCGATCTCTATTCCGTGCCACGGGTGGGCCTTGTCGCTTCGAAATTTCACCATGTCATCTAGGAATTTATCACAGAAGGAGATGTAAGTGGCGTGGCTGTCCTCACAATGGCTTTGGTACGCAGTATGGTTAAATAGTTGCAGATGTCCGAGAATGTGTTGATCGAAACTTCAGACGGGATCGTGATCGTGCGATTCACCCGACCGGAAAGGAAGAATCCATTGTCTCGGTCGGTCATCGAACACCTGCACGCTCTCGCCGATGCTCTGGCGGCTGACAGAAGCGTCGAGAAGGTGATCCTAACCGGCATTGGCGATGCTTTTGCGAGCGGTGCGAACTTGCACGAGATCGCGGCACTTTCCGCCGAGGACGCACCGGAATTCGCGCACCTCGGACAATCCTTGATGCAGAAGATCGTCGAACTCCCGCAGATCGTGATCGCTGCCGTAAACGGACATTGTTTCGGCGGCGGACTCGACCTCGCACTCGCCTGCGACGCACGCATCGCATCGCCGAACGCACGATTCGCACATCCCGGAGCAAGCTTAGGAATAATCACCGGCTGGGGCGGGACCCAGCGTCTGCCTCGCTTGGTAGGCGAGGGCAACGCGCTCGAAATGTTCTTTTCTGCAGACCCGATCTCTGCCGAGCGTGCCTTTGCGATCGGTCTTGTCGATGAGATCTCGAACGATCTGCTGACCTCGGCCTTACAATGCGCGAGGAGTGTATGAAACTGCGGCATGCCATTATGTTCTTGCTCGTCGTGGTGCTTGTTGTGCATACGAGCTATTACTATCCGCTGCTGCCGACGTCCATGGCATCGCACTTTAACGGTGCCGGCGAACCCGATGCGTGGATGGAGAAGAGAGTTTTTCTTGTTTTTGAGGGAATACTCGTCTGTGTACTCCTCTCGGAGTTCCTTGGACTGCCTTGGCTCATCGAGCGGATGCCGGACAGATTAATAAATCTGCCGAATAAAGCCTATTGGCTCGCGCCCGAGCGTCGTTCGCGTGCCTTCGAGATCTTTAGGACCTACTTCCAGTGGTTCGGAATCGCACTGTTGACGCTGCTCATTTGCGTGAGCCATCTTGTCTTTCGCGCCAATATTGCAAGGACGGAGTTGGACAAGAGCATCTGGCTGTTTCTCGCCGGCTACTTTGTCTTTGTTGTGATTTGGCTAGTAAAATTCATATTGGTATTTAAGAGGACATCATGAAAGTTCAACTCGTAAAACTCGCTCACGCTCGCTCGGGAGACAAAGGCGACACGGCAAACGTCGGGCTAATAGCACTCGATCCGAAAGACTATCCGATGCTCGTTCGAGAAGTTACCGCCGCACGTGTCAAGGAATTCTTCGGCGATATGGTCAAAGGCGACGTCGAACGCTTCGAACTGCCGAACCTGCACGCCCTGAACTTCCTCCTGCACGGCTCACTCGGCGGCGGCGGCACACTTTCCCTAATGACCGACGCCCAAGGCAAAACATTCTCCACGGCATTGCTGCGGATGTATATCGAGACAGACGCGGAGTAATGAGTGAGAATATCGTTCTCGACAAATCTCTTGATTTCGCTTTGCGGATCGTCAAGCTGTGTCATTACCTTAATGAAGATAAGCGCGAGTTCGTCCTATCGAAGGAGCTGCTAATATCGGGGACCAACATCGGCAGGCACGTTCGGGCCGCAATTGGCGCCGAGAACCGAGAGACCTTTATTTCAGAATTTGGCATTGCTCGTCGTCGAGCCCTGGAAACGGAGTATTGGTTGTTGGTTCTGTTCCACGGTGAAATACTGACTGAGCATGAATACAATTCGATCGAGGCAGATCGACTGGAACTGGTCAAGATAATCTCCTCGATACATTCCTCATCTCGACATACTAATTAGTAATTATTAATTACCTAATTACTAATTAAAAGGAAGTGACACGACTGATGGATGAGATTTTAACCGAAACCGATGGATCGATTGCGATCATTACACTCAATCGCCCCGAGAAGCGGAATGCGTTGAATGATCGGTTGATCGCGGCGTTGAAGGTTGCTATGAGTGAGGCTGACGCGGACGAAAGTGTGAAATGCATCGTCATTCGCGGCGCCGGGAAGGACTTTTGCTCCGGCGCCGATCTTGCGGCCTTGCAGAAGATCGCTAAGGCCTCATACGAAGAAAATCTTGAGGACGCTCGCTCGCTTGGTGAGCTTTACAAACTTATTCGTGCGGTGAGGCAGCCGGTCATTGCGGCGGTGAAAGGAAGGGCCTTGGCGGGCGGATGCGGACTCGCCATGGCTTGTGATCTTATCGCTGCTGAGACAAATGCCAAGTTTGGCTTTCCTGAGGTGAAAATTGGATTCGTGCCTGCGATGGTTGCGGCGATCGTACGTCGAAGTATGTCCGAGCGTCTTGCGTTCTCGATGCTGACGCTTGGTGAAATGGTCACCGCCGAGGAACTTCACAACGCAGGCATCGTTCACGCGGTCGCGGACGAAGCCGATTTCGAAACCACGCTCGCCGCAGTTGCCGAATGCTACGCAAAGTTAAGTGGTTCCGCCGTCCAAATGACAAAACGTCTGCTCTACGACATCGACGGGCTGAATTTCGCTGCGGCAATCGAGCAAGGCGCCCAAGTAAACGCCCAAGCCCGCATGAGCGACGATTGTAAGCAAGGTATTGCAAGGTTCTTGGGTAAGTAATTGTGGTATCATTCACGCGAGGTGTCTATGGCTACCGTTATTGAGAGTAACGAAAAATTGAAAGAAGCGTTCAAAATGGCAATTGTTGAGCTTCTCCAGGAACGGCAAGACTTAGTGCGCGATATATTGGACGAGATCGTCGAGGATATAGCGTTTTCAAAGGCGATTGCCGAGGGCGAACAAACTCCGAGGGTCAGCCGTGAGTCTGTATTCGAAGTCCTGGAGAGCGTGAATTGAAGGTCGAGTTTAACGAGAGCTTTCTCAAAGACCTCAAGGCCGTTCGAGACAAGTCGGTGCTCGCCAAAGTCCAGACCGTCATAGAATCGAGCGAAAAAGCCGACACTCTCGATCAGCTAATAAACCTAAAGAAAATGCGCGGTTCGCGGGAATATTACCGCATTCGCATAGGTGACTTCCGGATCGGCCTGAAACTCGATGGCGAGACGCTCGTTTTTATCCGGTTCCTCAACCGCAAAGATATCTATCGGTATTTTCCATGATCTGTGCCGGCCATCGAACACGGCGGCCAAGTCAACGCCAGCGCCCGCATGAGGAATGCCTCCCAGCGAATATCTCACAAAACACCTAATCCGGATTACTCCATTTTAGACCGGCGCTAAAAAGGGGAGGTTTACACTTAGCCATTTATCCGTTGAATCTATTATATTACTCGCAATCTTCAATTCTAGGATATTTGTATTTTCGATAAACTCCTCGTTTGTCGGTATATCCATATTTTTCGATTTTGCAAATCGTAGGCTTATATTCGGAGCCATTATATTGATACGTTTCCAAGCCGCCTTCGCAGCAGTTTAAAAATATACTTGCCCTTAAATCCCTGAAACCATTGGTAGAGGTGGCGAGAACTTTCAATTCAAGGAAAGATCCTTCAAAAGGAATTTGTTCGAATAAATTTCTGCGTTTGCGATAGATCCAGTGTGAACAGTTCTGTCCGCAAATCAGACCAGAAAGAATAAATTCAGCCAGACCATCGCCATCTAAATCAACGGCTTTTGCTGTTAGTTGCTTAATCACGTCGCTGGTTGAGTATCCGGAGTTGCGAACGATGTCCGCAGCATTTGAATCGTCTCGTAATAATTGATCAACCAACGCTTTTGTTGGGCGCTGTCCATGGACCGAAGCAGAGAAAGAAAAGGCTATCGAAAATAAAGCTAGTAGATTATAGAAAAGTCTTCGCATTCTTATGGAATCAGTATTAAGCAGTGGGAGCCACTGACGCATCGCGGCCCGGGTTCTAAATTGCGGCGAATGTAATGATTCATAGGATAAGGGAACCTCCTAAGATTATACGAATTACCGTGAAAAATATGCGGTCTCTCGATAATACTCGCATTTATCTGGGTGTCAAGAGCTTCGGGCTCGTTAGTTTGGAATTCGGAATTGCCGTGCGAGGCTTCGACGCAGCTGCGCATTGCCTCGGAGCCGTTTGCGCCAAGCTTCGGAGCGGTTGCGCGGAGTTCCGGAACAGTTGCCGGGTATCTCGGCGTGGTTGCCCCTAGGTTCGAGGTCGTCGAATGTTCCTTCGCGGTTGTTGTGAACCGTCGCGGCGCGACGCGATCGAATATTTGTGCGTAACCGTGGATTGAAACCCGCGGCTACAATCAACCGGCGCGATGCGACGGAGAGAAGAACTACGCCTCGATGATATCGACCTTTGTTTCGATCAGTAACTTTGGGAACAGGGCGGGTTAGGCAGCAACAAGGATCTTTGCAGCTTGGGCATCGACCGCTCGAATGGCTTCCTGCATCGAATCGACTTCGGGCTCGTCGAAATAGACCTCGCCGCATTGCTCACACACGAAAGCCGGAACACTATCGAAGACAAGGTGATATCCTTTGCGGTCAATATGAAATGGAGCGGTGCCGCGTTTCATCTTCCCTTTGCAATACATACATTCCATAATCTATATCCTCACACGCGGATCATCCGACCATTCATCGTTGTTGGGAAGATAGGCCGTGATAATTGCAAGATACTCGTCTTTTGGCGAACATAACAACATGAATCGGTCTATCGTCGCCGAAACCAAGCATCAGACAACTACGACCACGGGCGTCTTCCGGATATTCCTCAATAATCTCACCGTAGAAAACTACGCGCCGAATCTCATCGGTCGTGATCAACCTGTCGGGACGCGACATCTGGCGAATCGCGTGTGGTAGAAACAAAACACGTTTCGATGCCGAGGCTCTTACAGATTCAATTATGTCTGGGTCATTCATTATCAATACGTACCCGGTCGCTACCGCTCCCGGTTCTGATATTACGCATCTACTATGCTGACGTTGGTGCGAATCAGTGATTTCGGGATTAGGGCGGGGAAGTAGGCCATAATTTCCTCGACCTTAGGGCGGCCGCCGGCGAAGCCTGTAACGCCCGGAGGGCCGGTGAGGATGAGTGGTGCGATCTCTTTTGTGAAGCGTTCGACGTGCGCCTTGTTGTGGCCGCGGACGGCGACGCGGAGTTGGACTTCCGGGATGTCTTGGAGAGAACCACCCCGTCCGCCCGAAGGGGCGTCCACCCCTCCTTCGTAAGGAGGGGAGCTTAGGGCCAAATGGCCGTGTGTGGCGCTGACGCCGACGAACTCGGTTAGGATGACGTCGAATTCGAGGCCGAGGTTCTCGAGGCGTTGGCGAAGGATCTTGTCCGCAGCCTGAGCCTTTTCGTAAGCGTCGGGCCACGAATAAACGAGCGTGCCGACGGATTTCCAGCCGTCGGAATACGCGATCGAGACCTTGTAGAAATCGGTTTTTGGATTGCCCTTAATTCCGAAGACCTTAACCCGGTTCTCTCCTGCATCTTGGAGGTGAATTGACGAAAAATCGGCGACGACATCAGGTGTGATGTAGCTTTTCGGATCGCCCATTTCGTAGAGAAGCTGTTCCGTGACAGATTGGACATTGACACGGCCGCCCGTCCCATCATGTTTCGTTACGATGAAAGTGCCGTCAGCCTGGGCTTCGATGATCGGAAAACCGATGTTCGCCATGTCGGGAATGTTCTTCCAGTCGTATTGGCAGTTGCCGCCTGAGGACTGAGCACCGCATTCGATGATGTGGCCGGCGATCGTGCCCGCCGAGACGCGGTCCCAATCGTCGAACTTCCAACCGAACTCGTGCATCAGCGGGGCGAGCGTCAGGCCGGTGTCCGTTAGGCGTCCGCCGACGATGATGTTCGCACCGCGGCCGAGAGCTTCGACGAGGGCTTCGGCACCGAGATAGACGTTCGCCGACTGAACCTTGTCGCGGATCGAGGCGAGCGGAGTGCCGTCGTCCATCGAATTGATCTCGACGCCGTCGGCGATCCATTTGTCGAGATCGCTGAGCACATCGTCGCCTGTTACGACACCGATCTTCACCTTACCGGAAAGACCGAGTTCGACCGCGGCCTCGCGGATCTTCTCGGCACAGCCCGCTACGTTGACGCCGCCGGCGTTCGAGAGGACCTTGACGTTCTTTTCGACGCAATCCTGCAAGATCTCGTGCATCAAGCTTACGAAATCGCGCGCATAGCCAGCTTCGGAGTCACGATTGCGCTGCTTTTGCAGGATCGACATCGTTACCTCTGCAAGATAATCGAGCATCAGGTAGTCGATCGGGCCCTTACGCACCTGATCGATCGGTGCGGTGAGAAGATCACCCCAAAAACCCTGGCCGCCTGCAACACGAATAACTTTTTCCGCCATAAGATTCGATTATACCGAAAAAGATCACCTAAGCGCAGTTGAGGGCATTCGATGGCATCGTCTGCATCGAACGCCCCCAAAAGAAAATCCCGCCGGGCCGTAAAGTTACAACTTTTTCTTCTTCTTGCCGACAACGACATACTTACCGGCACGCCACACCTTCTTCGTCACCCATTTGCCGCCGCGATATACTCGGACGGTCACCCAACGGCCGCCTTTGTAAGATTTGACCGCACCTTTCTTAGTGTAATGAGCACCTTTCTTGACGCCTTTTTTGGTAACGTGTGCGACCTTCTTGGCGGCCGGCACGATCTGGGCAGAAGTTGAAGGCGGTGCAACAACAAAAAATCCAAGCACTGCAGCAATGGCAGCAACTAAAAAATATCGATTGAAAACTTTCATAGATCGTTTCTCCAAAGTCCTTGCCTAATTCTAATTCTAATTTTTCCGGACGTTCTGGCGAATAAAGCCAACGATGTCTTCGGTCGAGGTGCCCGGAAGAAATACCTCGGCGATGCCCTGCGTCTTGAGCGGAGCTATGTCGTCTTCGGGAACGATCCCGCCGACCAGCACGAGCGTGTCGTCCATACCGTTTTCGTGCAGCAGATGGACGATTCGCGGACAAAGCGTCTTGTGGGCGCCGCTCAAGATGGAGATACCAACAGCATCAACGTCCTCCTGCAAAGCCGCAGAAGCGATCATCTCCGGGGTCTGTCGAAGCCCCGTGTAGATAACCTCCATACCCGCGTCACGCAATGCACGAGCGATCACTTTTGCCCCACGGTCGTGGCCATCAAGGCCGGGTTTAGCCACCAGAACTCTTATTTTTCTTTCGTCCATCGTTTTTCTAAGTATATACTAACGCACCATGACCGCGAGCAATCCACGCGGGTTTATAAACGGCTTCATCTCTTTCCAGGTAAGATCGAACTCATTGTCCGGTTCAGCGGCCAATATTACGTGTGGAAAGCCAAATTCATAGCGAAATGCTACTCCCTTGGCATCAACGGAAAAATTCTCAAGATCTTTAACTTGGAAGACTTTATCGCCAAGAAGTTCCTTTTCGTCGAGGTCCCTCATGTCCGGATCGGTCTTCCATCGAGCGACTTCCTCGGCGATCGCCTTCGCCATCCGCTTGTTGACCAGTTCGGCCAACTTTACACGGTCCACGAAGACGGATGATGGCCCGGCTACAGTGCCGTTCAGAGAATCAAGCACCACATAATGATCCGACCCTGATGGGTAAGCAGCGGTGCCTTGGATACTTAGCCCAATGCAGAGAACGTTGTGCTTATTGAAAAGAACTTCGTAGGTCGCCTCTTCGAGCCATTGCAGATCGGTCTGCTCTTCCTTGATCGTAAAATCAAAAACCCTTTCGTAATTAAGGGCGTTCTCGATCCTTCGAGCGACGGCAGCGGGCCTTCCCGATACCTTCGGCCAAGTGATCGTAAAGGTCTTCTTGTATTCGGAGATCGGCTTCGGTCGTCGATAGGTGACCTTTTTTGGGGTTATTCGAACCTGGGCGGCGACAAAGCCGACAGCAAGAAAACAGAGAATGAAGACGCAAGATAAAGCTTTTTTCATATTCGCTCGAAGTCTACTTGGTATCACCTGCCCTTTCAAGCATAGCGATACTTGTATTTGACCATTGGCACAGGGCTTCAGCTTCACCGGGGCGCATAACTGCATCCCGGTGGACCCAAAGGTATGCGGGAAGCGGCATATCTTTTGACTGCACCTGCTCACATATCTCGGCAAGCTTTTTTTGCTTTTTCGAGAGGGAATAGGTGTTGAAGGTGCTGAAGTTCAGGTGCCGCCGGCCATCGTCAATGTGATCCTTAACGTACCAACCGGATGGCTGTATGTTTGCGTACCAAGGGTAGATCGTCGTATTAGAATGACAATCATTGCAGGATCTGCCCAGAATGATCTGAATGTCCGGCGGTACTTCGACGGCCGCGCCAAGGGTTTCGGCAGCATTTACGGCAGGATTCGTCTTATCGATGCGGAAAAACTGCAGGACGGCAAAAGCTGCGACCAGCACGATCAATGTGATCTTTAAAGCCTTCTTCATATGAAAAATAACCTCGGAAATGATGAAACCGCGTTGCGGGAAGAATAAAAGAGGTTGTAGGAAATACGCAATGTCGCTAACATAGGTTCTTAAGTGGAAAGCCGATTGAGAATCGTTCATTATCCGGAACCCGTTCTGCTCTCAGTGGCAAAACCGGTCTCCGACAGCGAGTTTGGCAACGGCCTTCAGGCCTTTTCGAAAGAAATGTTCGCCGCAATGGCGGAGGCTGGCGGCGTTGGGCTTGCGGCCCCGCAAGTCGGCAAGTCAAAACGGCTCTTTGTAATGGACATTCCTGAGGGAGATGACACTCCGGCTCTAGTTGCGACACTGATAAATCCGGAGATCCTTCACGTTGAAGGCGAACAGACCGGTGATGAGGGGTGTTTATCATTTCCCGGTATTTTTCAGCCGGTAAAACGCCAAATGCGTGTCATTGCAAGAGCTTTTGACGCTGCCGGAAAGGAATTTGAGCTCGACGCCACAGGACTGGCCGCCCGCTGCATACTCCACGAAACGGACCACCTGGACGGCATCGTCTTTCTCGATCGAATGTCGAGACTCAAGCGGGACCTGGCAAAGCGGAAGATCAAGCGTCTTCAAAAGAGGGGAGAATGGTAACAAGCGTTGAAAACACAAAGTTTGCGGCGGAAGTCGGTTCTGTGCGTGAGTTAAACCTTTATCTAAAATCGGGCTGGACGCTTATACTTACATACGTGAAACAGAGCAGCGAAAAGCAGAGCCCCCGATTCGTTCTCGGTTGGCAGAAGGATGACGAACCAAGGGTCCCGGAACTGCTTGACGAATGGGAATTGAACGAGATGGATCGGCAGCGATACATCTAAAGCGGCTTATGAGGGAATAGGCTGTTAATGGTAAAATAAGAAGACTTACAGGGTATTAATATGCGCACACAACTTAGTTTGGATGAATTCAGAAACGAACCTTTTACGGATTTTTCAAAACCGGAGAATAAGGAGGCGATGCTGTCCGCGCTCGAAACAGTACAGAGCGAGCTGGGGAAAGAGTATCCGATCCTCATCGATGGCGAGAAGATCGCTCTCACGAGCAAGTTCGAGAGCCGTAGCCCTTCGAACAAGGAACAGGTCGTAGGGGTCTTTAGCGAGGGCGATACTGATACCTCGCTTGTGAATAGAGCGATCGAGGCCGCTTCTGAAGCTTTTAAGACATGGAAGAAAGTGCCGGCCGCAGAACGCGCCGAGTATCTGTTCAAGGCCGCTGACATTCTGCGGCGGCGAAAACACGAATTCTCGGCCTGGATGGTCTATGAAGTGTCAAAAACTTGGGCCGAGGCCGATGGTGACACCGCCGAGGCGATCGATTTCTGCGAGTTTTATGGCCGTGAAATGCTTCGCTGGGCCGAAGAACAGCCCACTACGCCGGTCGCGGGTGAAAAGACATCGTTCGGATACATTCCGCTTGGCGTCGGGGCGATCATTCCACCGTGGAATTTCCCGCTTGCGATCATGGCGGGGATGACGATGGCCGCCGTCGTTACCGGAAATACCGTCGTGCTGAAGCCTTCGTCGGACTCGCCAACGATCGCCGCGAAATTTATCGAGGTTTTGGAAGAGATCGGGCTTCCGAAGGGCGTCGTGAACTTTATTTCCGGCAGCGTTGAGACGGGTGAAGCGATGGTGAAGCATCCGAAAACTCGGTTCATCTCCTTCACAGGTTCGAAAGGCGTCGGCCTACACATCAACGAAGAGGCGGCAAAGCCCCGCGAAGGGCAGATCTGGATCAAGCGAGTTGTCGCCGAAATGGGCGGCAAAGACGCGATCGTCGTTGCCGATGACGCTGATCTTGATTCTGCGGCAAGCGGCATCGTGTCGGCGGCATTCGGTTTCCAGGGGCAGAAATGCTCTGCATGCTCGCGTTTGATCGTGGATGAGAAAGTACACGACGAGCTTATCGAAAAGGTCGCGAACCTGACGAAGGCGCTGACGGTCGGCGGTCCGGAGTCGGATTCGACCAATGTCGCAGCGGTGATCAACAAGCGCTCGTTCGACAAGACGCTTGGGTACATTGAAAAAGGGGTTGCAGAAGGCGGACGCATCGTCGCGGGCGGCAAAGGCGATGATTCTACGGGATTCTTCATCGAGCCGACCGTCATCACCGACGTCAAGCCCGGAGCGACCATCGAACAGGAAGAGATATTCGCACCCGTACTCGCGGTCATAAAGGCGAAAGATTACGATGACGCCCTCGATATCGCTAACGGTACCGAGTTCGGGCTTACCGGCGCTGTTTATTCGAAGTCGGAAGAGCGTCTCCAACAAGCCCGCGAAGAATTTCACGTCGGGAATCTCTATCTGAATCGAAAGTGCACAGGGGCCCTCGTCGGCGCCCATCCCTTCGGCGGATTCAATATGAGCGGCACGGATTCGAAGGCGGGCGGCCGCGAGTATCTGCTGATGTTTATGCAGGGAAAATCGATCGCGACAAAATCGTAGGTCTCAGGTAGCGATAGTTATGAAGAGAATTTCGTTGTTACTCCCTGCAATGGCGGTAGTGTTATGCGGTTTTGGCGCAGTTTATGGCCAAAAGAGACCTGTCAAGAAACCGCAGCCGCCAAAGTCGGCGATCTTCGCGGTCATCAACGACGGGGAAACCGTGTCTCCGATCGCGCTCATTTCCAATGGAAAGCTTTCGGAACCGGTGAACGGCGGAGATGACCTGGCAAAGCTTACGGCGTTCGGAAAGGCCTATTACAAACCGAAGACTACGTACCGCTTGATCTTCGGTGGTGCTGATGCCGGAACCGTCAAGATCGCTTCTTTCGACCCGAAAGCCGAGTGCGCTAAGGACACCGCTAACATCACCGTAGCTTCGACAAAGCTGAAGCTAAATGGGTTCGTAATGGCGCTCGCGACCAACGCTGCTGCTGCCTCGAAGTCGGTCGCGTTCAGACGGCGTCCGACCTCTGCTGAAAAGACGGAGGTCGAGGGCCTTGTCCGAGCTGAATACGAAAAGAACAAGCTCACACCGAAGGCCCTTCACTATCAGAACCTTACTGCGATCGATACCAATGGCGACGGCGTTGCAGAGTTGGTCGGCTCATACTGGATCGAAGTTGATAAGCAAACTCGTGCACTACTCTTCTTTATTGCGGAAAAGGGGAAGAGCGGGAAGTATGCTTTTGGCTATTCGGATTATCGGCGAGTTGGGCAAGACGGCGTAATGAGCGGCGACATCAAAGACCTCGATAGAGGCGTCTATCACGAACTCTTGCTCGATTATTTGGACGTGGACGGCGATGGCAAGGCCGAGATCTTCACCTATACGCAGTCCTTCGAAGGCGCGGGATTCGATGTTTATCATTTGGTCGGTACAAAGTGGACGAAGCTATACTCTTTCTCCGATTATCGCTGTGCGTTTTAGATCGGCCTATTCGCTCCGGATCAATAAATAAATTAGTGTGGCTAAAGTTATTGATTAGCAGTTCTTAAAAGAAAGACGAGGCGATCATGGTCGTCTTGAGGCCCTCACGTGTTTGATTTTGTCCTCGAAGGCTCTTAAACTGTTAGTTTGAGAAGACTTCGAGGACATCTGCTATGACACACCAACTTTTCGACTCCCGACAAACATTCAAGACGGGCAACGGCAGCGACGGCATTTTCTATTCTCTTCCTGCTCTTGAGAAGGCTGGATTAGGCAACATCTCGCGCCTCCCGATCTCGATACGCATTGTCCTTGAGTCCGTCTTAAGAAATTTTGACGGCGGGCAAAAGGTGAGTGAACAGAGCATTCGCGATCTTGCGTCCTGGACGCCGAACGGCGAGCGTGTTAGCGAAATTCCGTTCATAGTTGCTCGTGTTCTTTTACAGGATTTTACCGGCGTGCCCCTGCTTGTTGACTTGGCGGCGATGCGTTCCGCCGTCGATCGGATGGGCGGCGATGTTAAGGTCGTTGAACCGCTCGTCCCAGTGGACTTGGTGATCGATCACAGCGTGCAAGTTGACTTTGCCGGTTCGCAGATCGCTTACGAGCGGAATATGGAGGTCGAATTCAGGCGGAACGACCAACGATATCGCTTTCTGAAATGGGGAACGCAGGCATTTAACGGATTTGCGGTGATACCGCCGGGCATCGGTATCGTCCATCAGGTCAACCTTGAGTACCTTGCCAAAGGCGTATTCGAAAAAGACGGGGTTTACTTTCCGGACTCACTGGTTGGAACCGATTCGCATACGACGATGATCAACGGGCTAGGCATCGTCGCTTGGGGCGTCGGCGGTATCGAAGCTGAGGCGGGAATGCTCGGCCAGCCGGTCTATTTCCTTACGCCGGATGTCGTTGGCGTACATATTTCAGGTGACCTTCCGGCGGGAGCGACGGCAACCGATCTGGTCCTGCGAGTGACGGAAATGCTCCGAAAGACGAATGTTGTCGGTAAGTTCGTAGAGTATTTCGGCGAAGGCGCCGCCGCATTGAATGCGACCGATCGGGCGACCATAGCGAATATGGCGCCTGAGTATGGTGCGACAATGGGCTTCTTCGGAGTGGACGAGAAGACGCTCGATTATATGCGGAACACGGGCCGCAGCGATGCACAGATCGAGACGATCCGCAGCTATTACACGGCCCAGGAAATGTTCGGCATTCCGCGAACGGGTCAGATCGATTATTCGCAGGTTGTTGAGCTTGATCTTTCGACCATCAAGCCGTCGGTCGCGGGGCCAAAACGCCCTCAGGATCGCATCGAGCTCGATCATCTTGACGAGCGATTCAAGGAACTTTATTCAATGGGTGTCCCCGATGGTGGTTTTGGAAAAGCTGCGGCGGATCTCGACGCTCGATTCCCTGTGACCATTGGGTCGGTCGAATCGGATTGCGTCGAAGGCGGCGGCGAACAGAGTCAGCGCTCCGCTCCGGAATCCGCTAACCGGAACACCTCAACAAAGAACACAAGTGTCGCGACGGAACTCGAGATGATGAACAATCGCCCGACTCCGAACTGCGTTGTTCAAGATGAAGCTCCGAATGGCAGCGTTTCTATCGGCAGTGGCGATGTCCTGATCGCGGCGATAACTTCCTGCACGAACACATCAAATCCCGCGGTGATGCTTGCCGCCGGACTTCTTGCGAAAAAGGCGGTCGAAAAAGGTCTCAAGCCGCCGAAATATGTGAAGACATCACTCGCGCCGGGTTCGCGCGTCGTCACCGAATATCTGGAAAAGACGGGCCTCCAGCCTTATTTAGATCAGCTCGGATTTGAGCTCGTCGGTTATGGATGCACGACCTGTATCGGCAACTCCGGTCCGCTCGATCCGGCGATCGAGGAGCAGGTCGTTGGCAATGACCTGATAGCCGCGTCGGTGCTCTCCGGCAATAGAAACTTCGAAGCTCGAGTGCATCAGAACATTAAAGCGAACTTTCTAATGTCGCCTCCTCTCGTCGTTGCGTTCGCTCTTGCCGGCACGGTCCTCAAGGATCTGCAGACTGACCCGCTTGGGAAGGACAGGGAAGGCAGCGACGTTTTTCTCAGAGACATCTGGCCGTCGCTCGATGAGGTTCGCGACCTCCTCTCAACCGCTTACGATGCGGAGACATACAAGAAACTCTATTCGGAGTTTGCGGATCAAAATCCGCTTTGGAACGCGATAACTTCCAGCACGGGAGCGATCTACGAATGGGATCCGAATTCGACCTATATCCAAGAACCGCCGTATTTTGACAGCTTCGGCAAACCGACCGCGGGCTTTACGGACATGCGCGATTCGCGCGCGCTTGCGATCTTTGGCGACTCGGTAACGACCGACCATATTTCGCCTGCGGGTGCGATCAAGGCGAATTCGCCTGCGGGAGAATATTTGCAATCGCTCGGTGTTGAGCCTAAAGACTTCAATTCGTACGGCTCGCGCCGCGGAAATGACCGCGTCATGCTTCGCGGCACATTCGCAAATGTACGGATCAAGAACACGATGGTCTCGCCGGTCGAGGGTGGGTTCACCAAGCACTATCCGGACGGCGAACAGACGACCATTTACGACGCAGCGATGCGATACACGGCCGAAGGCGTGCCGCTCGTGATCTTTGCGGGCAAAGAGTACGGCACGGGAAGTTCACGCGATTGGGCCGCAAAGGGTACGATGCTGATGGGCGTAAAGGCTGTGATCGCCGAGTCGTTTGAACGTATTCATCGCTCCAACCTTGTAGGCATGGGAGTTCTGCCCCTTCAGTTCAATAACGGACAGACGGCATCGTCGCTTGGACTCGACGGAACGGAGACGTTCGATCTTTCGGGCTTGGAAGGGGTTGAGATTCGCCCGCGGCAGGACGTGAAGCTTACGATCCGACGCGCAAATGGTTCTGCCGTCGAGACGACCGTACGGTTACGCATCGATACGCCGATCGAGATCGAATACTACAAGGCGGGCGGTATCTTGCCCTTCGTCCTTCATCAGTTGACAAGGGGCAAATAGAGCTCTTATCTACTTTGACCGCCGATGACGCCGTGTTTATTAGATTGCGTTTTTGGCGGTTTCGGTCTAACTTATGGGATGGCTTGATCTGTGGTTCGAATCAAGGTCATGCGACTCGGAACCTCAACACTCAAACGCGAAGGTAGTTTTTATGCGAAGGGTACTATTCTTTCCGCTTCTCTCCTTGGTTCTCTCGATTCCGCAGGCGACTCTTGCCCAATCCGTGAGAACCGGTGTGCGGCTTGGTGAGCCTCAAGTGTCTGAAGAGCAGGCCAGGGCGTCGTTCTCGGCAGTTACAGACGGCGGTGGTGTCCTGCTGAAGTGGACTCTCGGCAGCGATGCGTCTGTTGTCGGGTTTAATGTCTTTCGTCTGACATCGGACGGCGTCGCGCAGGTCAATGCGGTCATTATTGCCGGCCCGGCCCTTAAGAACGGTGTGCAAGGGGAAGAAGGTTCTACCTTCCAGTACTTCGACAAGCAGGGTGCGGCCGGAAGTGCGTATTTCTACGAGACGATCTACCTGAATGGTGCGCGTTCGAGATCTCAGGCCACCTCGGCGATCTATGATGGCAGGCTTAATGGGGAATTTGAACGTGCCGCCGCACCTTATCGCATTTCACGAACAGCCTCTCCGTCAGATCTATCCACCTCGACGCTCGGACTGCCGAAGGAACTTAGAGATGAGATGCTTTCATCGGTCTCAAAACCAAATCCCCGAATGCAGCGGAGGCTTTCCACTTTCAACGGAGCAAAGCTCGGTATCAAGAAGACAGGATTCTATCGCGTTACGGCATCCGAACTTGCCGCGGTGAATTTTGATGTGGGCAGCGATCCGGCGACGTGGCAGTTATTTGTGGACGGCAACGAAGTTGCGATGAACGTCGATCCGAACGGCCAGTTTATCGAATTCTTTGGACGCGGGATTGACACGGTCGAGACAAACACCCGCATCTATTATCTGACAAGCGGCATCGGCGTTGGAAAACGTTTTGCTCACAGATCTTTGCGTCCGCTTGGCGGAAACGTGACCGCCGCTCGCTACGATCAGACGTTTGAGAGCGTTGAGCGTAAGCAGTATGTTAATACGATCCTAAATGGAGATGCCGAGAATTGGTGGGGCCGTATGGTGCTGGATACACCGGTAGCATATTCGTTCACGCTATCCGGCGTCGATCCGTCCGCTGGCAGCGTTCCGATCCGGATCGCCCTTCAGGGTTTTACGGTTCAATCTCATTCGGTCTCTCTAAAGCTCAACGGAACTACGCTAGGCAACGCTGTCGGTTTTGGTCAGGTACCGCTTGTGTTCAATGGCTCGATCCCTGCATCACTGCTCGTCGAGGGAACGAACACCCTCGAAATGAACGGCAGCAGTGCGACAGATATTTCGTTTTTTGATGGTGTAAAGATCAGCTATCCGCGAAACTATCTGGCGGCAAACGGGAAGACCGAGTTTTATACGCAGAACTATAAACGCTCGACGGTCAAAGGCTTTCCGACCAGTTCGATAAGGCTTTTCGACATTACGAATGAAGCAAGCGTGGCGGAATACGGTAATCTGAATATCGCTTCCGGCGACAACGGATTTGAACTTCGCCTTCCTGCGACGCGTGGCCGCGTGTTCTACGCAATGGATTCCACATCGGCGGAACCCGTCTTTTCCGTCGAGGCGAACCTGCCGAGCGATCTTCGAAATACCGCGAATGCGGCCGACCTCGTGATCATCTACTATCGCCCTTATGCACAGCAGGCACAGGATTGGGCGACGTTCCGGCAATCACAGGGAGTTGCCGTCAAACTCGTCGATGCCGACGATATTTACGACGAATTCTCCTATGGCCTGAAGAATTGGGAAGCGGTAAACAGCTTTTTCCGTTTTGTGAAGCAGAATTGGGCGACGCCTCCGAATTACGCATTGATCCTCGGCGGTGCCAGCGAGAATCCAAAAGATTACGATCTTTCGCCGGAAGATCAGGGCTACAACAACGATATTCCGACGCGCATGGTCAACACCGTCTATACCGAGACCGGCAGCGACGAGGCGATGGGCGATTTCAACGAGGACGGTCTTTCTGAGATCGCGATCGGACGCATTCCCGGAAGGGCTCCGGAGGATATACAAGCCGCTCTCGACAAGACGATCGTCTGGGAGAACGGCGTCCGCAGCCTGAGCCGCGGGACGTTGTTCGCATACGATCTCCCCGACGGATACGACTTTCAGGCGATGAGCGGAAGGATCCGCGATATGCTTCCTTCCGGAACGTCGGCTGATATGGTCGGCCGCGGCGATCCCGATGCGCACACGACCTTGATGGCGTCGATGAATACGGGCAAGTATCTTGTGAACTATTCGGGACACGGCACGATCGGAATCTGGGCGTCTAGCAGTTTTTTTGGCAGCTCTCACGTTGGGCAGCTTACGAACACCACAGCCCCAAGCACCTATACGCTTCTTACTTGCCTGAACGGATATTTCTTGAATCTTTACGGCTATAGTCTTTCCGAAAACCTGCTTGAGTGGCCGGACCGCGGTGCCGCAGCTGTTTGGGCTTCGACAGGGAAGACCACGCCCGATGTTCAGGAAGTGATGGCGAAACGCTTTTATTCGAAGACCGGAGATGGCAGCATCCTGCGGATCGGAGATCTGATACTCGACGCCAAACAGCAGCTCCCCAATGCCCACGATGTTCGTGTTTCGTGGGTGCTCCTCGGCGACCCAATGCTGCGGATGCACTGATTTCAAGATCGTCCGCAGCCGATCAGGAGTTCAGATCCCTGATCCGGCACAGACCGACCCCTTAGAGCGATGATGCCACAGATCGCGAGACACCGGGTTTCGAGCGGTTTCCACCAACCATCGGCCGCTTTGCATTTTGTGGAAATCGTGCATTTTGTGCAAATCGTGTATTTTGTGCACTTTGATACGTTTTGTGCGGTTTGTGCTTCAAACGGAGCCGGCGTTTGGATATGATGACAACACGGCCGAGACGGCCGTTTGGTCATTGACAATAGAAAGTTCGGGTTTCGGGTTTGGGGCTTCACGTCTGGGATCGGTTTCTCGAATTTCAAATTTCAGATCTGAGATTTCAGATGAGCTTCCGATCCGTTCGTTCGTGGCTTCTTTCTTCCTTTGCGTTCTTCGCACCTCCTTTGCGTTCTTTGCGTTTACGATCTCGGTTTGAAAACGCAAAGGCCGCCAAGCGAAACCCCGCAAAGACCGCCAACGCCCTAGTCCCCGTAGGGGACGCAAGAAAATAGCCCAGGGTAAGGCCGTCTCGGCCGCCACCCTGGGAACCGGGCGTGAAATAGTTCGATGGAGCTCCGTTAGGAGCGACAGAGGGATTTGTCGGCGGCAAGCCGCCTCCGAGAATCCTGTTGTGCACGGGACGGGCAGGCAAGCCAGCCCGCACTGCGATGCGGCAAGCCACTCAAGAAGTGGCGAATTGGGATCACCTTTCACCTTTCAAAGGGCGTTCGCGTTCAGCCGGCCGAACGGCTTTTGTTGAGGGGAAATTGGTACTCGCGGCGGGATTCGAACCTGCGACTTCTTCCTTCGGAGAGTAATCTTTGCCTATTTAAACATTTACGGTATTTACCCTAAGTTCGTTTTCGTTCAATGTTTATCGGACGATCACTGAAGTTCAGTTAAAACGTAGCCAGTTACATAATCATCTGGTTGCGCAAGTTTGACTACCAACTGACAACCATACACATTGCCTATAATCGGTCACGAAACAGGAAACTTTACTTGGGACTTTACCTCTTTAATTTCATAGATTATCTCGCTAATTCGATAAAAAGACAACCTGATGGTTCAGGTTGGTAGCTCCTGGTTAATTTACTTTGAGGCGTCCAAAATCGGACGCCTTCTAATCTCTCGATATCCGCGGTACAAAAATAGCGGTGGGCAATTTGATGGAGGAAGTTAGAAGTTGCATGGCAGCCAAAACCTTAGTTCGACGGCCGCTGACCATTGATTGTAAAAACAGAAAGGAGCTAAATCAGCGACTGGCCGAAATTCGAAGAATGTTTATGACTGATGGAGATGATCCGACCTATTGGAATTTCCAATCAAGCCGTCCGGCATATTCTGTACATTTTGATCTAGATGAACGTCGGTAACAAACAGTAACAATTGGGTAAGAACCTCAGAAACGCAACTTTCTATTGGGAAGCTTTATGATAAAAGTAACCGCAACCGCGAAGGTCGAGCACATGAAGCCCGCCCATAAAGCGTACATTGTTAAGCATGGTGAAGGCTCGAACCTCGATCGGGCCGCTCGCGACGCAATTCACAATATCCTCACCGATCCTCAGTTCAAAGGTCTCAAGGCTAAAAGTATCCTTCCGATGCAGATCACGCTTCAAGAATACAAGGAGTACGGCGACGAATAACGAATCAATCCGCAAGACTCAGTATCGCTTCGTGATCTCGAACCTCCAGACAAATCAGGCAATAAATAAACAGACGAAACCTTTGCCGACAGTCAACCCTGCATCGGCTACAAGTATAGGACTGCGTGTCTGGGTCGAAACGTGCCATGAATACCTGTAAGTGGTGGAAACTCGCCGTTAGAGACGGGAACGGGTCAAGTGTCCGGGTGCGTTTGCAATGGAAATGTGCGGCAGGCAGGCTGTGGTGCGAGAGATCATTCCGGGCAGTTGAATCCACAAGCGGACTCTCATTCTTCTATATCTGCGATTCATGTCGCAAGCGGAATCTCGCGAAGCGGTGGAGATAAAATGACCTTCAAACAACTCTACAACTCCGTCAAGAGCGGCAAGATCTAAGCCATTAGCTCTTTCACTTATTTACTTCAGACGATCCGACTTTTCGTTGCATAAAAGCGGCGGACAGTTAATTGCGCATTGTCGGTGAAAGCGGCCATTCGCGAAATATTAAATTCACACTTCGGGTATTCGATAGTTCGAATAACCACTAGATCAAATTTATGAGCAGCGAAACACTCGTTGAGGCGGAGGATTACCGAGGCTACAGGGTAGAAGTGCATTACGACTTCGATGCAGAGAAGCCTAACGATTTCTGCGATATGCTTTCCACGTTTGTCCATTGGCACAGGCGGTATCACTGGGATGTCGATGGACGTGAGAAGTACGATACCGTTTTCGATCTCTTCGAAGAACTCGCTGAGGTTTCCGTGGACGATATTCAGCAATACGAGCGGAAAAACGAACACGGCTGGATGGTCTATGAGGACAAGTGGAAATTCCGCGGTCGATGGTATGACTATGACTCGCTTAGAAATAAGATAGTCGATCTTGCGTACGAAAAGGCGGTCATCATTCCGGTCGGCATGTACGACCACAGCGGGTACACGTTTTACGAGGGAACGGGACCGCACGCATTTGATTCCCCAGGCTGGGATTCGGGTCAGGTCGGATTTCTGTATGTGACAAAGGATCGGCTTCGGAAGGAAACCGGTTACAACGAGCAGGAGTTGTTCTCAACCGACCGCAAACGTAAACCCAAAAAAGGCGATCGCGTTAAGGCCGCCCGCGCTGCTCCTTGCGACCGACGTGGGAAACATGACTGGGGAAGGGTAATAAAAGTGAAGCGTAATGGCAGTCTGGTCGTTGACTTCAATAACGTCCCGAACCGGAAAGCCTGCTTTTGACCGTCAATAAACTCAAAAAGTTGGTAGGTGAAGATAATGTCGGCTTGCCTGTCATTTTAGATCAACGCATCACCGAACCGTTCGTTCTTGATCCTCAGTTGCTTCCGAAAGGTATCGAAACTACCAACACCGAGCCTCGCCGGCCGACACTCGCATTCACATATTACAGACCACCGCTTCGGGCCGAAGTTATATACCGTGACGGGCGTCTGGTGTTTGTCCGCACACGTTATTTTGACGCATATGTTACGGAATATAGCGGTGTTTGGAGAGGAACTTCAACCTGGTGGGACAGGCCTTGGAAAACGCATCAATGGGATATCGAGATCGAGGACGGAGGGATCTATCGGCTTTGCAAGATTAGCAAAGAGTGGTTGTTGCTGGGGGAATATGACTGATGATGTATTGTGAACTGCATACACGCTCTGCCTTTAGTTTCCTCTCTTCAGGTTCGCAGCCGCAGAGATTGGCGAGCCGCGCGGCTGAGTTAGGCATCGGCAGCATTGCCTTGCTTGATCGCGACACGGTTGCCGGTGCGGTACGGTTTCATTTCGAGGCAAAAGAACACGGGCTAAAGCCGATCATTGGGTCGGAGATAACAATGGAAGACGGCAGCCTCTTGCCGCTTGTGCCGCTGAATCGCAAGGGGTATGAGAATCTTGCGAAACTGATAACGACGGTAAAACTTCGCAATAAGAAAGGCGAACACTTCGCCACGCGTGAAGATATAGAGCATTATTCACAAAACCTTATGTGCTTTACCGGCGGCTCGGACGGCTTCCTGCATAACAGCATTATAAATAACAATGGCCTGGCCGATCTTGCGTGGCTCAATTACGTTTTCGATAACCGGGTTTATGTGGAGCTCCAGCGGCATCATCTTCGCAGTGAGGAGCATATCAATCAGGTTTTGCTTGGGTACGCACATAAGCTGCGGCTGCCTTATTTTGCATCGAACGGCGTATATTACGCAGACAAGCACGATCGCGAACCGTTCGACGTTTTCACCTGCATTAAAAATCACACGACCATCTATGAAGCAGGCAATCTTCTCTCCGAAAATGATGAGCGTTGCCTGAAATCCCACGACGAGATGCGATGGCTTTTTGAAGATATGCCGGAAGCCGTCGATATCACCGAAGAGATCGCTTCACTTGTCGATTTTTCGATGGACGAGCTTTCCTATAACTTTCCGGATTATCCAGTTCCTGTCGGAGAAACGATGAATTCTTTTCTGAGGATAAAGACTGCAAAAGGGGCAGTAGAAAGATATCGGGAAAGCACACAGGAAATAAGAGGGCAGGTTCAGAGGCAGCTTGAAAATGAGCTTGCAGTGATCGAGATGAAGGGACTGGCCGGATATTTTCTTCAAGTCAGCGACATTTCGGATTACTGCAAGGGCGAAGGCATCTTATCGCAGGGGCGTGGTTCGGCGGCGAACTCGGTGGTCTGTTATGCGTTGGGGATAACTGCAGTCGATCCGATAAAGCACGATCTGTTATTCGAGCGGTTCTTATCTGAGAAGTACGAACAGTATCCCGATATAGATATCGACCTGCCTTCGGGCGACGACCGCGAAAAGGTCATCCAGCATGTCTATGAAAAGTTTGGCCGCCGCGGATCGGCGATGACCGCAAATGTCATTAGTTATCGTGGCAAATCTTCTGTCAGGGAAGTTGGTAAGGTATTCGGGTTCGGAACGGATGTTATAGATCGTCTGTCGAGGCTCAACTCGCATTATGAGACCTTTAAGGGAGATGAACTGCAGCGCCGCCTTAAGGAAGAAGGTTTCGACCTGACGACGGATCGGGCATTACGAAAATTCTCCGATCTCTATCGCCGCGTACTCGATTTTCCTCGTCATCTCGGTCAGCACTCAGGTGGGATGGTGATCTCGATCGACCGGCTCGATTCGATAGTTCCGATAGAGCCTGCCTCGATGGAAGATAGAACCATAGTTCAATGGGACAAGGATGACTGCGAAGCTCTGAAGATAAGGCTTGCACGTGTTCTTCGCTTTTTAGCGGCGACATTTCTCAATCAATGCACCATTGCTGATTCACTACCCATTTAGCATGCTTACCGATTCGATAGACCTCTTTCCGTTGATGCCTATCGTAACCGAGTGAATCAATTAGATCTTTGCTCGCCCACTTAACATAATCGGTGTCGCCCTGTTGATAAAGCTCTTCAAGCTCTTGCTGCTGGGCCAGTGTGGGAAGTATGTCGAGGATGTCGTACTGTAGTATCTCAAGGCAATCCCACCCTTCCGCCTGCTTAATTGGCGTTTGGATTGTGCAGGCGATCGCGTAATTAACATACGGGAAATTTTTCTGTGACAGAACTTTCGCTTTCCCGTCGATCAATTCTTCGTAAAACTCTCGCCAGTGCGATACCTCCCGATCTCGTTCGCGGCTGAACCAGTCAAGAAACTTGATCGCGTTTCTGGCGGGAACGAAAACGGCGAGATCGTCTTTCATCAACCCGTGTGTCGGCATGCGGGGATCATCGATAGCACCAAAGTCCGCCAGGACCTTCTGCGTGATCGGAAGCCGCTTGTATTTTCCACCTACATGCTGGTAGAAGTCCCAGTTGGAGTTCTTTACAAGGAGATATTTGTCCTTAATCTTGATCCGATATTGATAGGACATCGAAAAGCGGATCGAACGGTCGAAGAGACTGTGCCAAGTGCACTGAGCGACGAGTTTCCAACGACCGAGGTTATTGTAGAGATCCAGGCCGATCTGGACGATGATGAGTCCGACAAAGAGCACGATCCCCTCCGCGATCAGATTCGCGGATAGAGCTTCGGGCACAACACCGTATCCAAGGACGACCAAGATCAAGCAGAAAATTATCTGTACTAAATACTTCATTTGATCTCGGGGCTCGGCGCCACCTTCTTGATCGTATCGATCAGAGCAGAGTAGCTGAGCTTATTATCCGGGAAGCAGGCGGCAATCGCTTCCGGAATTACTCGAAGCGTTAGGTCAGAGAACGTGTAGCCCAAGCCGCCGTTACTTTCGGGACCCGTTCGCTTGGCAAGATCCGCGATCTCACTTTCGGAAAGTTCGGCGCCGTTAAGGAACTTTGCAAAGAGTTCGATCCGTTCTTCGAGCGAAGGCCGGGTAAATTGTACTACCACTGCGGCACGCCGCACGATCGCTTCGTCAAGAAAGTCGAGCCGGTTTGTGGACATGAAGATCACCGCCCTTCCTTTCATCTCGCGGACCTCATCGATCTTTTGAATGAGAGTGTTCACAGCAGCTTTTTCTTCCTGATGCATCTGCAGGGTCGATCTGCTCGAGGCGATGGCATCCGCTTCATCGATCAGAAGGAATGCGACCCGTTTCTTACCGACTTGTTCCTTTAGCTGAGCGAACGCGTCGTTGACAAGGCCCCCCATCTGTCCGTGAAGCCCTTCGCCGCGTACGCGCGTGCTCAGTCGCAAAAAAAAACCTTCTCGATCCAGTTCGCGAACGGCATGATCGGCTATCGCTTCGGCCGAGACTGTTTTGCCGGTGCCGACATCTCCTGCAAGAATGACAAGCGGATGCCGATCGGCGAGCATGCTGACGGCCGCGAGTTCAACACCGTGATGTCTTAAACTCCATTCTTTCAGGCCCTCGGAGTCGATAAGAAGCCGAAGGTTCCCAAATACGCGATTGAATTTATCGGTGAATCCGATCAGACCGTCAGCCCGCTCCTTTATTGCTTTGTTAGGCAACTCGATGATGTTGTCGAATATTGTGTTCATTAGTTGTAGTTAAACTTCTTTAATTCATAGCCATTGCTAGCGTACATCTGAGCATTCGAGCGACTTAGCCCCGGGAAGTTCGTGTTGATGTCCGTTGGACTCCATCCAATCTGGAAGTCATTTGTGTCCTGAAAACGAGACTGCTGTTCTTTCGAAAGAGCGCACCATGCATCGGTATAGGAGAGTATCACCGTGAGCTGCGAATCCGCGATCTCAGACCAATTGTTTCCGCCGGGCCGATCGCTGGAGATCCCCGTGCCCGCAGCGTTAACGACGAATTTCGAAGCCTTGAGAGAAACGCCGGTGTTTGACCGCTGGACAATGCTTACCGACTCTAGGTATCTTGCCTCGGCAAGTTTGATGATGTCGTGAAAGACGTCGGCGACGTAGCCCATACTCCAGGTGTTGGTTAGACGTGCGATCATTCGGAGGTCGGATTCGAACCCTTCGAAGGCCTTTCTGATGTCAACGACCGTATAGGTCAAAGTTCCGCTGACTGTATAATACATTCCTACAATGCTCCTACGGTTTAATGCTGAATGACGGGCCGAATACCGACTTCCATTCCTCGGCTGTGTCCCCCTGGTTGTTGCGGGCTTGGGCAATGTTAAGAGCCTCCCAAGCAGTAAATGTGTCTTCCCGGATCTCCTGCCATTTTTGATCCGTTAGTTTCTTCGCGACATTGTTTTCATTATTAGTGGGGTCTCCGATAAAGATCGGAGTTTGGAATTGAGCTACGGAGTTGATCGCCATAGCGAAAGAGATCGTCTTGATATCTGAAGTTGCGACAAATTGAAAGAAGCGGATAATTGCCTCTTCGATGTTCTCCTCAACGCCCTTGGTCAAATCAAGATACGAAGCGATCAGCTCGATCGCATACGAAGATAGCCCCGGCTCAAATTTTGAAGGCTTGAGTTCCTTGTAGTTTCGCCACCACTTGATCGCTCGGACGATCCCCGTGATCGAGGGGTTAAAGCGTCTTCGCGTAGCAAAAAATGCGAGCTGCCCAGCGATGCTAGTAATGTATTTTCCCCCTCCGCCGCGCTCCGGCTGCCAGACATATTCGGGCGGAGCATCCAGCGGAACGACCGGAACGATATCCAGTTCCATACCAGTGCCGATGAACTTTACCTTTATGGACTTCGTCTTACCTTCCGCGTCAGTATCGCGGGCAATGTCTTTCGTCGGATAGATAGCTTGCAAATACTCAACGATAAAGTCGTGGAGGCTCTCAAGATCGTTCGCCAGCGATTGATCTCCCTCGACGAATAGGACGAGATCTATATCTATCGGATGATCGCCCGACGGTCGAAGGATCGTATGTTTTTTCCAGGATCCGGCGATCAGGAACTTTGTGACTCGAATTCCAGTCTTGTCGTCTTCGTCAATTTTGTCACTCAGCCGATCGCGAAGATTGTTCATCTGATCGCGAAAAGGTCCCATCTGGTCCGCCGGAAGCTTAATCCGTTTGATAAAATTCCGGAGCTCGATATTTGAAAGTCTCATTTGTTTCCTTGCTGTATCTGCGTTTTGCAGATAAACTTAAAGCAACGATACGCCTCTCCGTTTCGTACGTCAAGTTTTGTTTCGCAAAAGATGGAGAACATATGTCTACGATCAGCCTGAGGAATCTCGGAATGATGATTAGGAATAAGCGTGGTGACGCGAAATTGCGCGAAACTGCGAATGAGATTGGCATCAGTGCGGCAACACTGATGCGTGTGGAGAGCGGCCGGATACCAGACGTTGAAACTTTTGGGAAGCTGTGCACATGGTTGAACATCGACCCAGCGCAATTCTTAGGATTTAAAAAAGATGAGGCCAAAAAAGCACCCGATGAAAACGTGTTGACTATCGGAGCACATTTCCGAGCCGATAAGACCCCAAAACTCGCAACGGTAAACGCACTCTCAAAAATGATCTTGCTTGCAATGAAAGCTCAGGGGGACAATCAGGCCGCACTTCGGGATGAAAACGCTTGAAAGGGGATTCAAGGCGTGGTCTGAAAGGACCTCGCTCGCGGTGCGAAAAGAGCTCGACCTTGGGGTTGATGAGGCTCTGTGCCCGTTCCGTTTGGCGGGCCACTTGGATATTGACGTACTCCGACCACAGGAGGTCCGAGGCATTACTGATGACGTATTAAAATCCCTTCTTGAAGATGACCCATGGGGCTGGTCTGCGACCAGTTTCACCTTCCAGAACCGAACGACGATCATTTTTAATCCGCGTCATAGTGCAGGCAGACGGTCGTCGGACGTTGCTCACGAACTCGCCCACGAACTGTTGGGGCACCAGCCTGCGACGATGATCGTTTCGCTCGAACTGGATCATTTCTCCATGCGGTCCTTTAACCAAAAGCAGGAAGACGAGGCGAACTGTCTGGGTTGGACGCTTCTTCTTCCCCGTGAAGGACTGCTTCGGGCAAAGTTAAAGAAAAAATCGGCGGAGGAGATCGCGAAACAATTCGGTGTATCCGAAACGTTGGTCACATTTAGGCTTCGTATGACAGGAATCGCCCGACAAGTGCGGTATTGATCCACTCCTGCTGTGATAGAGGAAGCGAGAAAAACGGCACATTCGTCGTCTTGTTGTACCGGTAGCCTTCGAGTTATGCAGCTTAGAAGCGGTCAGTCGCAGTTACACTATACATTATCGGCTAGATGCGAAAGACTTTGCCATCACATGATGCGGCGACCCTCACTCTTGACGAGGAAGCGTTTACATTCGGCATCGCCAGACCCAGGATGGAAGTAGAATCGGCATCGATTGCGCAAGGGAGACAACCGCGGAGAATTTCGAAGGCGGTTTTCACATTCCCACATCGCGGGCGATGTCAAAAGCTCGGTCTATGTCCTCAATTACGTCGTTCCAAATCCTCGATCCCTACCGAGAGGCTTATTAGAGGTGGCGGGCGAGACGGTCGCGGAGTCCATCGGGAATGCTGGCGTGCGACATATAGCATGGCATGATGATAGTTGAATGCACCGAGCCGAAACTGACAGCGGTCGAACATAGTTCCGTGCCTTCAACGATGCCGTTTTGAAAATCTGCGTCGCCTGTCGTGAAGCTGATCACCGAACCATCGCCCGTTGCTTGTTTGGCATGAATCCTGTCACTTTCATCTAAGCCAATGCCGGGATAATAGACCTTCGTAATGTCCGTTCGCTTCGATAGGTATTCTGCTATGAGTCTTGCTGATTCAGTCTGCCGCTCAATGCTGAGCGCAAGGTTTTAAAACTTTTAAGAGTAATCAGGAGTCGACGGGCTAAGATCCAGACGTTTCGGCACTCTGCACAAATGCGGTCTTTTCGCATATTGATCTAGATCGTCCGTTATGGCCGCGCCGATCATTACATCCTAAAGAAAGTGGGCAGATTATTTGTGCCCGAGCAGGTCGAGTGCTTCTCCGCCAGCTTCTCGTGAAAATGACTCACGTTGTGATCGAAATACTCTTCCCGATACAACCTCAATACCTCCTCCACCGTCTCCACGGGTATCCGTCGCGAACTCGCCTTTCCCCCTGCGCCCGTCAAACAATCCCTCATACCCCATAGCCTCACACCGCTCCTTTATCCGCCTTAGGTGCCGGCAGCTCATCCCCAATATCTCCGCCGCCTTTATCCAGCTTGTCTTCTTCACATACGCCTCAATATTATCTCTTGTCTTGTCATCGCTTTCTCCATTGCGGCCTCGGAGTAGTTCCTCATAGTTCGTCCCTCCCTCAAGCTATTTTCACTCACCCCTCGCCGCTGCAAAAGCGGACAGATCATCTGCTATTTATACCGGACATATGTTGTGCTCGCGACAGCATTCAATGATTTTATTGACACGCAAGCATTACGTCTGATATGGTTGTGTCACTTTTTCGTTTCCCTGAAGCAACAACTACTAAAGCTGCTTCAACTCGTGGTCAAATTTGTTCAAAAAAGGAGAGCCCTCATGTCTTCTAAAAAGCGAACCAAGCCATCGACCCGTTTAGTAAATTTGTCTCGTCGCTATGGAATACTCACGCGATTTACCTGTGCATTTCTGATCCTCTGTATTTTAACTATCTCGGCTCCTGCGGCGCCGACGGAGTTGAAGGGATATGTTAGGAATACTGCGCGATCGGTTCGTTTTTTATATCTGTCGGGAACTCTTACTAATAATTTGAATCGCTGGGTCATGGCTGGCTTTGCGTTCTTCGGATCGAAATCAGGCTCTCAAACACAGGATATTGCCAGTATAAAAATATTCCCCGGATCGGTGGAGCTCCCGGAAGGAAGCGAATATATCTTTGCTGCTGTTGCCTATGACTACAACGGCGATTCGCTTTCGGGCGTGGATTTCGACTGGCTGATCACCGATACGGAAGAACGTATGTCGCCTAAGCCGTTGGTGGCAAATCTATTCAAAGCCGAACTTCCGGGGACGTTCAAGCTGCGTGCGACAAGCGGTGGACATTTTGATGAAGTAACGATCACGGTTACTCCGGTCGAAGAAGATGAGGAGTTAATAAATAAAGGGGCAGTAACCACGCGTATATCGACGCGGAAGAACTCTAATACCAAAGGCTCGAGGTCTGACCAGCAACAAAAAGCGGAAAGGGTGGTCTCGAATCTACTGCCCGACGATTACGGATGGAACGAAGATAATTGGGAATCGGCCATCGAACCGGGCAATCAGCCCGGCAATCCTCCCGGCGGCCCGATGGACGGCGGTGCGGGTAACGGCAATTTCCAGATCACGGCTCCGGTGATTTCACTGCCGGGACGGAGAACGGATGCGTTATCTGGGAAGAAGACGGGCTGGTTCGGGAAGGAGCTTCCT